>Ga0118677_10005306_pt1 | contig 22650 bp, 12 predicted proteins | sample AliMusrvi5mmetaG_FD_86154 | JGI IMG/M metagenome (GOLD analysis project Ga0118677, IMG submission 86154)
GGACAGCCCGGTGGGGGTGGCGGCATGGATTGTGGAGAAGTTCCATCGCTGGTCGGACCGGCGCGGCGCGGATGGCAGCGACCGGCTGGACAACGCGTTCAGCACCGATGATCTGCTGGACAACATCATGCTGTATCTGCTGACCCGCAGCTTCAACACCGCGACCTGGTTTTATCGCGGCGCGATGGAGGAAGGCATGGTGTTGCCGGCCGGCACGCAGATACAGGTGCCGACCGGGGTTTCGGTCTACCCGGCGGAACTGTTCAAGTTCCCGCCGCGCAGCTTTGCCGCCCGCCGCAACGCGCCCGGCACAGCCTGGCTGGTGGAGCAGGACGCCATACGGGACATTCAAGTTGCGCGCCGGCAGGCCGACAGCGTAGTGCTGTTCCTGCATTGGGGCGAGGAGCTGGAGGAGACGCCCCTCCCCGAACAGCAGGCCCTGGCCCGCCACCTGATCGATGCCGGAGCCGATGCGATTATCGGGGCGCACCCGCACGTCACCCAGACCATCGACTGGTACAAGGGCCGTCCGGTGGTCTACAGCCTCGGCAACTTCCTGTTCGACTATTTTCCGACCGACCCGCCGGTTTGGAAGGGTTGGATCGTGCGGCTGACTTTCAGTGCGGATGCGGCTCCGAAGCTCGAGAAATACGGGGTCGAACTGGACCCGGCCGGAGTGCCTCATCTCGTCCCCGGACAGTGACCGAACCGGTCAACGGGATTGACAGGCGCCGTCCCCGAGTGCGGCAATATCGATTGTGACTAACGCGCGTGAAGAGTTGCTCTCGATGTTGACTCCCGATTTCGAGATCAACCGGGGCTCTCCGATCCCATTCGGGGCGAGCGTGCGCCGCGGCGGAGTCAATTTCTCGATCTTTTCCAAAGATGCGACCGCGGTGACGCTGGTGCTGTTCTACCCGGGGGACCGGGAATCGCTGGTGGAATTCCCGCTCGACCCGCGCATCAACCGCACGGGCGACGTGTGGCACGCCTTTCTGCAAGGGCTCAACCCGGGCATCCACTATGCGTTCCGGATGGACCGGACGCCCAACGAGAACCCTCTGATCTACCGTTTCGACGAGACTACGACGCTGCTCGATCCGTATGCCCGCGCACTTTCCGAGCGTGCGGCCTGGGGCGTCCCGGGCACTCAGCGACCGCCGCGCGCCTGCGCGGTGATCGACAGCCGCTTCGACTGGGGCTTCGACCAGCCGTTGAACATACCGCTGGCGGACAGCGTGATCTACGAGATGCACGTGCGCGGCTTCACGCGGCACCGCTCGTCGGGAGTGGAGAAACCGGGTACGTTTGCGGCGCTGATAGAGAAGATCCCCTACCTGCAATCGCTGGGCGTAACGGCCGTCGAACTGCTGCCGATCTACGAGTTTGAGGAGTGCGGCAACTTCCTGACGGACCCCACGACCGGAGCGCGGTTGTACGACTTCTGGGGCTACAACCCGATTTCGTTCTTCGTGCCCAACGCGGCCTATTCTTCGACGCCGGGCGACTCCGGACCGGTGCGGGAGTTCAAGTCGCTGGTCAAGCAACTGCACGCGGCTGGCATCGAGGTCATCCTCGACGTGGTGTTCAACCACACGGCGGAAGGCGACGAGAAGGGTCCGACGCACTCGTTCCGCGGCATCGACAATCCGACGTACTACATGCTGAACCGGACGACCGGCCAGTATCTGAATTACTCGGGTTGCGGCAATACGCTGAACTGCAACCATCCGGTGGTGCGCGACCTGGTGGCAGAGGCGCTGCGCTATTGGGTTACTGAGATGCACGTGGACGGCTTCCGCTTCGATCTGGCGTCCATTCTGGGCCGGGGCCAGGATGGTACGGTGCTGGCCAACCCGCCCTTGCTGGAGCATCTGGCCTACGACCCGGTGCTGGCGCAAACCAAATTGATCGCCGAAGCCTGGGATGCGGCCGGTCTGTATCAGGTGGGCACCTTCCCGGCCTGGGGCCGCTGGGCCGAATGGAACGGCAAGTACCGCGACGACTTGCGCCGTTACGTACGGGGCGACGGGGACATGGTTTCCGCGCTGGCCACGCGACTGGTAGGCAGCGCGGATCTGTACATGCAGAACGACCGGGAGCCCTGGCACAGCATCAATTTCATTACCTGCCACGACGGCTTTCCGCTGGCCGACATGGTCGCCTACAACGAGAAGCACAACCAGGCCAACGGCGAGGACGGCCGGGACGGATCGAACGAGAATCTGTCCTGGAACTGCGGTGTGGAAGGCCCAACCGACGATCCCGAGATCCTGGCCTTGCGCTCGCGCCAGGTGCGCAACTTCGCCACTCTGCTGATGGTGTCGCACGGGGTCCCGATGCTGCTGGCGGGCGACGAGGTCGGACGGACCCAGGGCGGCAACAACAACGCCTACTGCCAGGACAGCGAGGTCAGTTGGTTCGATTGGACGTTGGCGGAGCGGAATGCCGGGCTGCTGCGCTTCTTCCGGACTTTGATCCGCTTCAGGCTGGACCACCCGATTCTGCGGCGCGGCACGTTCACGTCGTCGGGCGAGGTCCAGGGACGGCCGTGGGTGGAGTGGCACGGGGTCGGGCTGCACCAGCCAGACTGGTCGGCCGGATCGCACTCGCTCGGGATGCACCTGCACGGCAGGCCGGACGGGAAACACGAGCACGTCTACCTGATCTCCAACGCGCATTGGGAGCCCCACGTGTTCGAACTGCCGGTGGTGCCGGAATGGCGCTGGGTGCGTGTGGTGGACACCAGTTACGATTCACCGGACGACATTGCGGAGGCAGGCAGCGAGCTGGCTCTGGCGAACCAGCGGGGCTACGGGGTGGGTCCACGCTCGACCGTGCTGTTGCTGGGTCAACCGGCAACGCCGACGGCCTCGCGCTGAGCTTCCCCGGGCTTGCGGCGCGCGATTGCCCGTACAGCGTGGACACTCGTGGTCACGTCCGGAAGCATGACTGCAGGGGCTGTGGAACAATCGTTCTATGCGCTCGAAGTTCCGGATTGGCCTCGTTCAAACGGCCTGTTCCACCGATTTCCAGGAGAATCTAGACAAGGCGGTTGCGCGTATCCGCGAAGCTGCGGTGCAAGGCGCACAAGTCGTCTGCCTGCAGGAGCTTTTTCGCTCGCAGTATTTCTGTCGCAGGGAAGACGCCAGCCTGTTCGATCTGGCCGAGCCGATTCCAGGCGAGTCCACCGCAGTGATCGGCCGCATCGCAAAGGAGACGGGGACGGTGGTCGTGGCGAGCCTGTTCGAGCGGCGCGCCGCCGGGCTGTACCACAACACGGCGGCGGTGCTGAATGCCGACGGCGCGCTGTTGGGACTGTACCGCAAGATGCACATTCCGGACGACCCGCTGTACTACGAGAAGTTCTATTTCACGCCGGGCGATCTGGGGTTCAAGAACTTCGATACGGCGTACGGGCGCATCGGCGTGCTGGTGTGCTGGGACCAGTGGTACCCCGAAGCTGCGCGGTTGACGGCCCTGCAGGGCGCCGACGTATTGTTTTACCCCACGGCCATCGGCTGGCACCCGTACGAGAAGGCGCAGCACGGCGCGGCGCAGTTGGCGGCCTGGCAGACCATTCAGCGCTCGCACGCCATCGCCAATGGCATTTACGTGGCGGCGGTGAATCGCGTTGGATTCGAGGGCGAACCGGGCGACGAACTTGAGTTTTGGGGCCATTCGTTCGTCTCCGACCCGTTCGGAGTGGTAGTGGCCGAGGCATCGCAGGACCGCGAGGAGATTCTGGTGGTGGAATGCGACCCGGCACACTCGGAAGAGGTCCGGCGCAATTGGCCGTTCTTCCGCGATCGCCGCGTGGACGCTTTCGGACAGATCAGCTCGCGCTGGCTGGGCCAGGAATAAGAGGTCCAACGAAAGCGCGAGAGCGGGGTTCTGCCGCAGCCTGGCGGAACGCCGGCATTCTTAAGTACCGCAGCGGCACGGAACCGTTCAGGGTGCGGCGGGCGCAACGGCATTTCTCCGCGGCTCGGGATTCCATCGGGGTAGCTGCGCGAAGCGCGGGGACTCCTCCCGCTTCCACCCCCTGGAGCCCGCCCACGCAGCGGATCTACGGTTGACGCGAACGGGTCTTCGCCGCGGCCGGATTACTTGCTGCGCATTACGAACACGCCGTCCCAGACTTCCGCAGGTGGTTCCTGGAGCAGCGTACTGCAGCGCTCGATGAAGGTGCGCGTGGGCCCGTCTTTCGGGTAGTCGTTTTGCAGAGACTGGAACGCCGTCAGCGCGTTGTCCCATTGGCCGTCGCGGTAAGACCGCAGTGCCGCGGCAAAACGCCCGGTCAGATCCTGATACTGCGCAGCGGAGTCAGCCTCGCCCAGCAACTCGAAGATGGTCACGGGCCTGGTCTTGCCCTTGACCCGGATCATGTCCAACTCCCGGACGGTGGTGCTGGCAACGGCTTCGGCGCGCGTGGAGTCGCTGACTATAATGCGCGTCCCGAAGGTTTTCGTCACGCCCTCGAGGCGCGAGGCGAGGTTCACGCTATCGCCCATGATCGTGTAGTTGAAACGCCGTTTCGAGCCCATGTTCCCGACCAGCATCGGCCCGGTGTTAATCCCAATACCTATGTCGATCCGTGGACGGCCCTGCTGCCGCCAACTCTCCTGGAGGCGCTCGAGAACGGCCGACATCTCCAGCGCGGCGCTGCACGCCCGTGCGGCGTGGTCCGGGACATGCAGAGGCGCGCCCCAGAAGGCCATGATGGCATCGCCGATGTACTTGTCGAGCGTGCCCTGATGTTTGAATATGACCTCGGTCATTTCCGAGAAATACTCATTCAGTACATCGACCAGAGCTGCCGGCGTGAGGCCTTCCGAGAGCGTGGTGAATCCCCGGATATCGACGAACATGGCGGTCAGTTGCTTCTCTTCGCCACCCAGTCTGAGCAGCTCCGGCCGGTCGAGCACCTGAGAGATCACTTCCGGCGCCATGTACTGCTGGAATGCTCCCCGAACCAGCTTCTTCTCGCGCTCCTCGAAGAAGAAGCTGTAGGTAACGACGGCTGAGTAGGTGCCGAATAAAGTCGCCATGGGCAGGAAGACGGCGAACCAAAGGCCGTGCGCCGAGAACTCAAACTGGGCGAAAGTCAGAAACGACAGGACGACCGCGGGCAGCACAATGGCCGAACGGAGCGGACGCAGTATGCCTACTCCCAGGCCGACCGGCAAGCTGAAGAGCACCAGGAACAGCATATCCACGAGGTTCTCGGTCAACCCTCGCCGGATGAAGGAACCCGACAGGAGATTGTCTATAAAATTGGCGTGGACCTCGACGCCTGGGAAGGCGACGTTGTCGAACGGAGTAGGACGCGTATCGGCGATGCCCGTGGCGGTGGGGCCGATCAGGACGATGCGGTCGCGGAATGCCGCCGGGGGGGCTTTCCGCTGCACCACGTCGGCGATGGAATAGACCGGATACGTGCCGGCCGGCCCGTGGAAATCGATGCTGACCATGCCCTCGGGGTTGGTGGGCACGGTGGTGGAGCCAAGCTCCACGCGCAACAGGCTGTTGGCGTTGAAAACGATGGAAACTTTGTCGAGCGGTTCGTTGGTCCAGGCGAGGGCGGTCGCAATATCGAGGGAAGGATAGTAGCTGCCCTGGTAGCGGATCACCACGGGTTCGCCGCGCACGATGCCGTCGCTGTCAGGCAGCACGTTGTAGAAACCGAAGTTCTTCGCGTTTTCGGCAAAGAGAGCAAGGCTCGGGGACAAACCGACTGCGTCCAGTCCGTCAAAATCCACACCTTTGCGGGGCTGCACGACGCGCGGGTAGGCCTGGAAGGAAAGGAAGTTGACGAAGTCGGCAAGCGCTTTGGGGTCCTGACTTTGCGCCTCGGCGCGGTCGAAAAGGTAGAAATAGCCGAGAATGACGTTGCCAAAGCGGGAGATGGCCTCACTCAGCTTACGGTCGTTATCGGCGTCGGATTCCAGCCGTTCGATCTGGGCGGCGAACGGGGCGTTGGATTTGTCGAGGCCGGCGGCCGCAGCGCTGCGCTTCAACTCGCGCAGGGCTTTGAGCGCGGAGTTCTCGTCGGGCTCGGGGAAGGCGACGTCGAATGCAACCACCCGCGCGTTCGACTGGCGCAAGAAGTCCAGTGTCTGGGCAAACACCGTGCGCGGAAATGGCCAGCGCCCCAGCACGTCTTCGCTCTTCTGGTCGATGGCTACGATCACGATCGACGGAGAAGGCTTGCGCGGCCCCCGCAACCGGAACCGCAGGTCGAGAGTCCGCGCTTCCAACTCCCGCAACAGACGCAATCCGGGAGCGCTGCCGGGAACGAGCCAGGTCAACACGTACAGCGTCAGACTGGAGACACAAACCACCAGCCCAATCAGCAGAGGCGCGCGAAAACGACGCACGGTCCGAGCCCAGTGCGCCGTTCGCCGCTCTACGGAATGAAGGTTCGGCATCGCGATGTTCCAGCCCTAGCCACAACTCGCGAATCGCGAGTGTGCTATGGGACTGAGAGGTTCTTCGTCCCCGATGAACCACCTATGACGCCCGCCGCGAAGAGCCCGCCGACCGTTCCGCCAGTGACTGCGGCAATCGTGATAATGGTGGCGAGCTTAACGCCTCCGAGGGTTGCGGCGGTGTGCACCGCGCCGGCTCCTCCCACGGCGCCTGCGATGTTCATGTTCGTGCCGTTCATCAACTCGTTCAGCAATTCCGGCATGTTGGCCGGTGGCGTTGGGGCGCTACCCAGCGCGACGATGGTGCATTGACCCTTGTGCAGGTAAACCGGGGCAGCGCCGGGCAGCGTCGCGCTGATCACCTCGGTGACGCCCTCCACGCCGCAGACGCGGGTGGTCGTGCCCACAACGTCCGCCAGGAAAGTTGTTCCTACCACGCCGATGACGGCGGTCTTGGTGCGCACTTCGAACTTGCCGCCGCTCTTCGTGATCTTGGCGACGTTCGCGCGCACCTGCCCCCCGAGCAATTCAATTTGAGTCACCTGAGCCTGGGCGTCGTGCTTCAATACCTTCATCTCGGACCGTGCGCCGACGGTCAACACGGACCCATCCACCAGCTTGATTTCCAGCCGGCCTTTGCCGAGGGTGTGGACGACGTCATTCCATTCGACGGGATCGTGCAGGACCAGCGGTTTCTCCTGGCCGCCCCGTTGAACGCTGCCATCCGGAATTTGACGCGTCACCGAACCGGCATGGACCCCACCGGCGGGCGCGGCACTTTGCGGGAGCGCGGCGCTTCCGAGGTCGAGGCGCGCCAGTTGGCCGGGATGCAGCAGCACGGGATCTCCGGCGGCGTGAATTTCGGCGAGTCCCGCGATCAGCGTAACTTGCGAGGAAGTCCCAGTGGATTCCACTTCACAAAGTGCACCAGCGGAACTGCTGCCCTTGACTAGAATCCAGGCGCCGGGGAAATCGATCCGCATCTCATCGGTGGATTGCCTTCCGACCAGCACACTGCCGCGGCGCAATTCAACGTTCGGCGATTGCGTTCCCGGGGACACCAGGAGCTGGCTGTCGGGGCGAACGCTCGCCCACTCACCAGAGCGGAGCAACAACCGCGCGGTCGAATTGGCGCCCGTCGCCATGACGTCCCCTGACATCACAGTAGCTCCGGGGAGGACGGAGGCGCCCTCAATCGAGACGCTACCCGTCACGCGCTGGAGCACGCCCATTTGCTGAGCGGTGTGAACCACCACCGCTTCCGCGCGGCCAGAGTGGGCCGCAAGCAGCAGCACTAATACTGCGAGCGGCCGGGAATTCGATCTGAATCGCACTGCTCCAGCCCTGGCCACTGAGTTCCTATCCCCCATAATCATCCTCCGCAGTCCTGTCTCGGTTCTAGACACGCCCTGACACTCGCCGTGCAGGTTCGGCCCCACTTGCACTATCACGGTGCCGTTTATGCCAGTCGTGTACAAGGCATGATAGCAGGATCTGCACATAAGTATCCAGCCTCTTTTTATCTGTTTTGGGCCGATTGTGCCACTTCGGCAGGGGGCGCGGTGCAGCGAATGCGGTACCCGGGGCGAGCGGTCAGACTACCAGCTTCGACAGCAGACTCCCGGAGACGTCGGTCAGGCGGAAGTCGCGGCCCTGGAACCGGTAGGTCAACCGGGTGTGATCGACGCCCATCCGGTTGAGGAGCGTCGCATGCAGGTCGTGGACGTCCACGGGGTCAACGGCCGGGTTGTAGCCCAATTCGTCGGTCTCGCCGAGCGTGATGCCGGGCTTGATGCCGCCGCCGGCCATCCACATGCTGAAGGCCCGCGGGTGGTGGTCGCGGCCCAGGAATTTGGAGTTGTTGCGCGCTTCGTTCATCGGCGTCCGGCCGAACTCGCCGCCCCACACAACCAGGGTGGTGTCCAACAGACCCCGCTGTTTCAGATCCTTGATGAGGGCAGCGGCGGCGCGATCGATCTCCTGGCACACGCTGGGCAGACGGGTAATGATGTCGTCATGGCTTGAGGTGCCATGGTTGTCCCAGCCGCGGTGGTAGAGTTGCACGAAGCGCGTTCCGCGCTCCACCAGCCTGCGCGCCAGCAGGCAGTTGTTGGCGAAGGACTTTTTGCCGGGCTCAGTGCCATACATGGCTTGTATCGAAGCTGGCTCGTCAGCGATGTTGATCAGGCTGGGCACGCTGGACTGCATCCGGTAGGCAAGTTCGTAGGACGCGATCCGAGTGGCAATCTCGGGGTCCCCGTTACTGGCCAGGTGGGTCTCGTTGAGACTCTTGAGCAGGTCGAGCGACTGGCGCCGGGCTGCGGGCGATACGCCCTCCGGATTGGTTAGGAAAAGTACCGGGTCGCCCTGCGAGCGGAACTCCACGCCCTGATACACGGTCGGCAGGAACCCGCTGCCCCAGCAGGCTTTGCCACCGTCGGGCTGGTTCTCACCGGAGATCAGGACCACGAAGCCCGGCAGATCGCTGGACTCGCTGCCGAGTCCGTACGTCGCCCAGGCTCCCATACTCGGACGGCCGATGATCTGGAAGCCCGTGTTCATGAAGATCTGGGCGGGGGCGTGGTTGAACTGCGTGGTGTGAACCGTGCGGAGAATCGCGATGTCGTCCGCGACTTCCTGCAGGTGCGGCAGCAATTCCGAGATCTCCGCGCCCGACTGGCCGCAGCGTTTGAACTCGTAGGGCGAACCTAGCAGCTTGGGCGCGCCCTTGATAAAGGCGAAGCGCTCGCCTTTCGTCAGTTCCGCCGGCACGTTCTGCCCGTCGTATTTCTGCAGGACGGGCTTGAAGTCGAGCAAGTCCAGCTGCGACGGCGCGCCCGCCATGAAGAGGTAAATCACACTCCTGGCCTTGGGCGCGAACATGGGCGGCTTGGACGCCAGCGGGTTGACGGACGTGCCAGCGGGTTCGGAGGCACTCAGCGGTTGATTCAAAAGCTGGGCCAGGGCGGCGGCGCCTATGCCGAACCCGGATTGAGCGAAGAAGTGGCGGCGCGTGGCCGTTCGAAGTCCAGCTTGGCCGTGACGGTGGGGAGACTGCTGCATATCGCTATTCCTTGGTGACCGTCTCGTCCATGTTCAGAAGTACGTTTGACACCATTGTCCAGGCGGCGAGCTCGGGCGCGTTCGGGACGCTCGCGTCCCTGGCTTGGATGGTCTGCCGCGCTTCGACCGGATTCTCGCGATAGTGGCGCAGCTGCTGCAGATAGAACTCGACAATGCGCTGCGACTCGCCGGGCGCGGGCTCCCGCGAGGTGCAAAGCCTGAATCCGTAGACTGCACGCTTCAGGTCATCCCCGCCTCCCTCGGTCCAGACGCGCTTTGCCAGTTCGCGCGCAGCGTCGAAGAAGAACGGGTCGTTGAGTGTGGTCAGAGCTTGCAGCGGTGTGTTCGTGCGCACACGCCGGACGGTGCAGAACTCGCGGCTGGGCGAGTCGAAGGTCACCAGGCTGGGATAGGGCGCGCTGCGGCGCACGAAGGTGTAGACGGCCCTGCGATGGCTATCCTCCCCCTGACTGGGCACCCACTTGTCGTCGCTGTAGGGGACATCCCAGATGCCCTCAGGCTGATAAGGGAAGACGCTTGGCCCGTACATCTTCGAACTCAACAAACCACTCGCGGAGAGCGTCAGGTCGTGTACTACTTCGGCTTCCACCCGGAAGCGCGGGCCGCGCGCGTAGAGCCGGTTGTAGGGGTCCTTAGCGAACAGTTCCGGGGTGACCCGGGACGACTGGCGATAAGTGGACGAGGTCACGATTTCGCGCAGGATGCCCTTGACGCTCCAGCCTTTGCTCATGAATTCTGTGGCGAGCCAATCGAGTAGTTCCGGATGGGACGGCGCTTCGCCCTGGGTGCCGAAGTCCTCGCTGGTCTCGACAATACCGCGACCAAATATGGTCTCCCAAAAGCGATTCACTGTGACGCGTGCGGTGAGCGGATTGTCCTCGCTCACCAGCCACTCGGCCAGACCGAGCCGATTGGGCATGACGTTGCCGGGTAGCGGGTGCAGGGCGCCCGGCACATCAGCGAAGACCCGGTCGCCTTTGCTGAGGAAACTGCCGCGCTCGCGAACGAAAGTCGCTGGACGCGCGTAGCCCGGCTCTTCGCGCATGATCATCGCGGTCGCGACGCCGGCATCCCGCAGAGACTTCTCCAAACGGGCGAGTTCCTGGCGGGCAGGCTCCAGAAGCGGCGCGATATTGCGGTATGCCGCTGCGATCTGCTCCCGTTGTTCGGCCGTCCGATTGCCGTCCGGAGTACCGAGCAATGGCCGGAGCCGCGCGGTTAACCTCACGGTAAACGCCGGGTCTGCCGCGGTGGTCACCGACAACCGGAAGCGGCCAAGATTGCGGGACGAATGCCGCATGTTGTGCTTGAGCCGGATGGTGAAGATGGTGCCGCCTTCAAACCCGAGCAACTGCTCAGGGATGAGCACGGCCTGGCGGTGGAGAGGAACCGGAGCCGGCGAAGTGTCGATGGCCCAGCCGTGCAAGCCAGAGTCCTTCTTCAGCAGCGCACTGACGTGGTAGCCATCCTGCGATTCGTCGGCCTCGGCTGCCTTGAACACCACTCGGGATTTCACGGCCGGCGTGGCAGCAGCCTCTGCCTCCACTTCGAAATCGCTCAAGAAGAAATTGCCTTCCGGATCGCGTCCTGGGCCGCCGTGCGGAAGGCTGGGATCGGGTAGGACCTCTAGGCGAAAGCCAGTGATTCCCACACGATCCGTCCTGGCCTCAAGCGTGTAGGTGTCGGCCTGGGGGTTCTTGCCGATCGCGAGCAGCGATCCGTCCGGCTGCAACTTGAGTTCGGCACCGCCAGCAGACTCGAACCCGCCGGGAAGCAGCGACGTCCATTGTTTTTCCCTGTCCTGGAGTTCGGCCTCCCAAGCATGTTGAGCCTGGGCCAACTGCGGGGTTGTGGTCGAGAGGACCTCATGGACCTTCGCGATTTCCGCGCGCAGGGCCTTCACCGTGGCGGTCTGCTCCGAGGTGGGGAGTTCGAGCTGGGCTTCCTGGGCGTAGCGCCCGTTTGGGTCGCCGACCACATCGTAGTGGCTGCTGGCGAAGAACGCGAGAAATCGATAGTAGTCCTTCTGTGTGAATGGATCGAACTTGTGGTTGTGACATTGCGCGCAGCCCAGAGTGGAGCCGAGCCACACCGAAGCCGTAGTGTTCGCGCGATCTACGAGTTCGTACCAGTAGTATTCCTCGGGATCGACGCCACCCTCCTGGTTCAGCATCGTGTTGCGATGGAAGCCCGAGGCAACCAACTGATCCTGCGCCGGGTGCGGCAGCATGTCGCCGGCAATCTGCTCTATCGTGAACTGCCTGAACGACATGTCCTGGTTGAACGCGCGAATGACCCAGTCGCGATACTCCCAGGCCGTGCGACGGCCGTCCTTTTCGTAGCCATTGGTGTCGGCGAAACGAGCGAGATCGAGCCATGGGCGCGCCCAGCGCTCACCATACCGCGGCGAGGCGAGCAGGCGATCGACAACGCGCTCATAGGCATCCGGTGTCTGGTCGGCAAGGAATGCGTCCAGATCCTGCGGAGTTGGCGGCAGCCCGGTGAGATCCAGGAACACACGCCTCAATAGCGTGGGCTTACCGGCCTCGGCAGATGGTGCAAGACCTTCGCTCTCCAGCCGGAGAAGGATAAAGCGGTCGATCGAGTTTCGGCTCCATCCCCCGTTTTGTACTACTGGAACCTCAGGACGCACGGGCTTTCGGTAGGCCCAATGTTTGAGCCGCTGATCCTGAGCGACGGGTGCAGTCGAGTCAGGACCGGCCGCCCCAGAGTCGATCCACTGGCGAATCAAGGTGATCTGGTCTTTGGATAACGGCGGTCCGCCGTAGGGCATCTGCGGCCGTTCACGCGCCTCCAACCTGCGCACCAGGCGGCTCATGTCCGCGTTGCCGGGCTTCAAGATCTTGCCCGAGTCGCCCCCGGCGAGGATGCTCGCGAGGGAGTCGAGCCTGAGCCCGCTCTGCTGGACGTTTGGGCCGTGGCAGGTGTAGCAGCGGGCGGCCAGGATGGGGCGAACCTGCGTGCCGAAGAGCGCAGAGGCATTGGCGGCAGGCGCTTGTGCCGCGGCTCTTTCCTCTACGGGAGTTGCCGAGGCGTTACTAGCCCTGGCGGGGCCACTCCTGTCGATCCACGCACGGATCAGGGCCAACTTGTCCGCGGGCAGAGGATCGGCGGCCAGCGGCATGCGGGGCGCATCGGTGGCGCCAAGCAGACGTCTCACCAGCAGGCTTGACCCGCTGTTGCCGGGGATGATCGCCGGGCCGGAAACACCGCCCTGCAGGAGCTCGGCTTCGGTACCCAGTTTCAGTTTCCCCATCGCCGCATCTGCGGAGTGGCACTTGGCGCACGAGAGGCGCAGCACGGGTGCGATATCGCGATTGAAGTCGACCGCCGTTTGAGCGCCGCCGGAGATCGGGAAGCGCAGGAGGATGGAAAGTGCAAATGCGATTTGGGTCAGTGTGCGCGCATGCTTGCGGACAGTTCCGTGAAGGGGCGCGGAGTGATTAGCACCATTCCCTGGGAAGGCCATCTTTTGAATACTGTACCGCTTTGTGAGCGATTGGTTGTGAGGGTTGAGGGATTTAGCGGATGGCAGGCCGATTAAGTTGAGCTAGAGCGGGCGTGTAAAGCAGCAAACTGGGAAACTCAGCCCACCAGGAGTGCTACGCTAGAACACCGGCGCGGCTCCTGAGAGCCGCACTAGTCGGGCGCTCCTGCTATCAAGCGGATCTCAGGACGCGGAGGATTCGGGGTTGAGCAAAGCAGACAACTCTTTGCTCGGTTTGAACGTGGCCACCTTCTTGGCTGGCACTGCGACGGTCTCACCCGTCCGCGGATTGCGCGCCTGGCGGGCCTTAGATTCGCGCAGCTTAAAAGTGCCGAAGCCGCGCAGGTCGAGTTTCTCTCCCTGCTGAAGCGCCGCCTTCGCCGTATCGAGCACCGCGTCGAGTGCTCGTTCGCTTTCCTGCTTCGTCTGGCCGAGGCGTTGCGAGAGGGCATCTATGAGTTGAGCTTTAGTCATTCACTCTATTGTACCCTTTGCCAGAATTGGGGGCATTTTGCTCACCTGACTGGGCCGCCGCGGTTTGACCTTCCAGTTCCACTTCAAGGGCACGTCTGGCAGCATCCTCACTTGTTTTTGCGCCCTTCCCATGCTTGGTTGACGTAGATCTGACCGGGCCGGGCTCATTTGCCAGGCCAGATTCATTGTGATCTGGAACACGCCGCCCGGAAGTCGAGGTCGAATGGGGGAGTGCCCGATCAATCGCGCGGACGGGCATATCCGATCACAACGAAATGGCCACTTCCATAATCAATTCACCCGCTAAGGACATTGAGGATCTTCACTTGGACTGCAAGTTTGTGTGCGACTGTAGACGTCATTTGCTGGCCCTTAGTTTGAAGATAATCGGCTCAGAATACTTGTTTCAGGTATATAATCGTGCTCGCCAGGATGGTAAAGCGGGATCCTGGGTAAAGCTCCGTCTCGTCAGAGCAACCTACGAAGGCGGGAGGAGTCATTTGATCCGCTGAAAGGGCAGGCTGAGTGGTATGCCGGCGAACACACGATTCGCTAAGGCAGGATATGGAGGAGAGGAATGAGATATTTCGGCGTCTTTTTCGTAGTCGCCGTTCTGCTGCTGACCTGTGGAGTCAGTGCACCAGCGGCGACGGTTTACACAGACCGAGCGACCTGGGCAAGCCAGGTCTCGGGAATCACGACTATCGATTTCGATAGCCTTGCAGGCCAGCAGTTTGCGACCCTGACGCTGGGGGACGTCACATTTGACGTTCCTGGCAGCCCTGACGGCGGAGCATTGTGGGTCTCCAGCCCGGGTAGTTACACGCCAATTGGTGCGGCTCTCGTCGGAAACCACTGGATGACCACGATCCGGGGTATGGTCAACCCCTCTACCACGGCGGTAGGGGCCGACATTGCAAACATATCGATCGACGATACGCTCCAGGTCAACGTGGACATCAATGGAACGTGGCAGCTTTGGAATGTGCAATACACGTATCCAAATGCTGTCTTCTTCGGCATCGTCGCTGGTGCCGGAGAGACCATCGAAGGCATCTCCTTCGGGCCGACGGTCAGCAACTGGGTAGCGGTCGACAACTTCTCCTACGGAGCCGGTACACCGCCTATTCCAGAACCGGCCTCGCTGCTTTTGCTCGGGACAGGACTTAGTCTGGGAGCCCTGGTTCTGCGCCGGAAGCGCTAACGCAAATCGCGCCGATGCCGCGGAGTACCACCGGCATCGGCGGGCAAGCTTCCGGCTGATGCGGACCGGCGAATTCGCAATTGGGTTTTATTGGTTTGGGTGAAGCCTGTTCTAGGCGAACCTTGCCGGGTTTATACATTCGTCGCGTCCGTTCTTGACCATCCCTCGCGTCGGTTGGCAAGCGGCCCGTCGATCACGCCGGATGGGCTAGTGCGCGGCTTCGAATATCCCCGCAGGTTGCTCCGCTTCCCCGTCTTTTGTCATGTACATCTGCCCCGGCCCGAGCCGGTCGTACCACGAAAACTTCAGAATCGTTGATGTTACTGCGCACACCGCCAGCGAAACCCACATTTCTTTCCAATGTTGGATGGCGAGGTAGATGGGTGCGGTTACCAGGCTGGTCTGCCACACCAGACCCACCGCAATGTTGAACATGTCCCGTTTGAAGTCCCGGTTTGGCTGGAAAGATGGATCGTCCGCGAGGCACTTGCGGTAGACCGGATCCCACCAGCCCCACGGACGTACATGGATGTAAAAGCTTGTCAGCACTTCCTCGCTCTCCGGTTCGGTGAGCAGGCAGACGGCGATGGACGCAGCGAAACTGACCAGCAGGATCAGCAGGAACGCGAAGACCGGGTGCATGGTGATGAATACTTTCAACACGGCGGCCGCGGTGCCCGCTACCATCCCGGCAAAGAAGCCGTAGCCGTTGAAACGCCACCAGTGCCACTTGAGGACGTTGGGGGCGACAAATGCCGGAACCAGAGCCGACACGATCCACTCCGTCACCCCGTGCACCGACTTGGTTACCAGTCCGAACAAAATACCCAGGATGACGACCGCGCTGGACGTAGCCCAGGCCAGGACCACCAGTCGTCGCGCTGGTGCGTTCGGGTTGATGTAGCGCTTGTAGATGTCGTTAACGACGTAGGCGGCCCCGGAATTCACGGTGGAGACGAAAGTACTCATGAAGGCAGCCAGCAGCGCGGCGATGAGAACGCCCTTCAGTCCGACGGGCACGTGCTTGTTCAATACGTTAGGCAGGATCTTCTCGAAATTCACCTTCGGGCCCATCAGCGCCAGTTCTGGGCTGAAATAGACAATGCCGAGCGTGGTAATTCCTGCAATCAGCAGGAAGCGCGGCGCGAGTGAGACCATGGCCATCACCATGTTCTCGAGGGCCGCTTCGCGCGGACTGCGGGTGGAGAGGATATGCTGGATCGCGTAGTTCGGCGTCGGTCCCGCCATGCTGACAAGCGCCCCCTTCAGAAACAGCATCGCCGTGAAGAACAGGAACAGCGAATACCCGTCACCGCCCGACGTGATTGGACCGTAGATGCGCTGGTTCAATTGCGGCATCAGGTGGCTCCAGTCGAGCGTCAGCTTCCAGCCGAAGAACAGTTGATCCCAGCCTGGAGGCACTTTGGCCATGATCTGCTCGGGTCTGATCATGATGATCGAGATCACCACGATCCCAATCGCTGCCGTCACTTTAAGCACGAACTGAATCAGGTCGTTCATCACCACGCTATACATCCCACCGACGACACAGTAGATGCCGGTAATGACCAGCATGCCGGCGCCATACCACTCGTCCGGGACATTCCAGGGGAAGAAGGGCCGCGTGAATTCTCCGATCCCGCGAAAAGCGTAACTGAGGAATCCGATGACGTGCAGCATCGCGTAAACCACGACGCTGATGTAGGCCCATTCGGCGCCGCGGCTGAACCCAAAGCGAGTGCGCATCCACTCCGCGCCGGTGAGCACGTTCGAACGTCGGACCCAGGTGCCGAGATACATCATGCGAAAGATGACGTTGAACAACGGCCAGACCCACAGCAACCAGGTCGCCTTGACACCATAGATGTAAAGCATCATCACGAACCACATCGTGCCGGTGATATCGACACCGCTTGATCCGTGAGCCACGCCGATCAGCCACCAGGGCAGGCTCTTGCCGGCCAGAAAGTAGGCTTCCGCACTGCGTGACGCCTTCTTGGCCGCCCACCAGCCGACCAGTGCCATCAGGAGCAGGTAGAGCGCAATGATCGTGAGGTCAATCGGGTGCATGTTTGCTCACTACGCGGGGCAGGACAAGAGATGGTCGATCAACTGGTCTAGCGTGCACGTGGCCAGCGCGCAGTATTGATCGCCCGCGCCGTAGTAGACAAACAGCGTCCCGTCAATGAGGACCGTGCCGCAGGGGAAGATCGCACCTCGATAGAAGCCATCCAACTCATAAGGTGCCTCCGGTTCCATCAGAAAGTCGGGCGTGCGGTGCAACACCACACCTGGATCTTTCAGGTCGAGCAGCAGGGCGCCGAGCCGGTAGAACTTGTCGGGACCGACGGCATGATAGAGGGTAAGCCAGCCTTCGCTGGTTCGGATAGGAGGTGTATTGATGCCTAACTTGAACGCTTCCCAGGGATGCTTGTTCTTGATCAGCAGCCTGTTCTCCGCATGAGGAAAACCCATTAGATCGTCGGCGGCGCAGATCCACGCGCAGGCGTGGTCCGTGCCGTATTCTTCGCCCACCCATTCAAGCGGCCGGTGCATCATGATGAATCTCCCGTTGATCTTCTCCGGGAACAGAATGACGTCCCGGTCGTCGAGCAGTGGATCGGTGATCCAACCCGCCCGAATCCAGGTCTTGAAATCCCGTGTCATAGCGAGGCCGGTCAACGTAGCATTCGTGCGCAGGTAATGCGGAAACTCGACTCCGCAATCGGGTTTGGCATATCGGTCGCGCCCGCCAGGGATCCAGAACTGCCCAAACGGAAAATGCCTGCAGGCGTAGGTCACGTAGAACCAATCGCCCATCTTCGTAATTCGCGGATCCTGGATTGTGGCGGAGTCGAAGCCGTCTGCGCTTAGATCGAATGCCGGCTTGTCGCCCGCCCGCTCGAAGTGATAGCCATCCTTGCTCGTGGCCAGACCGAGCCAACAGCGGTAATCTGGTCCGGACTCGGCTGCGCGGTAAAGCAGTTTCACCTCCTGGTTTGTTTCGTCGTACCAGGCGGCCGGGTTGAAGATGGCAAGATCCTCCCACGAGTGGCCTGGGTGGGGAGAGAGGATCGGGTTGTCCTTAAATCGTTGGAGTTTCATGGGTGAGTTCGTGAGGCTGGAATGAGGCGCTGCCCACACACCTGGCGCGGAACGTTAGGACTACGCCAGTCAGCTTATCACGGTGCCTAATCCATGCCGTGATTGTGCCGGGAGCGGGCATCGCATCCTTGTGGACTCCGCTTCTAAAGCGCATCCCATCGAGCATCACGCAATCCAACCCGTGAACGAGTGAGCTGACGACACGGTGCGCGACTGCAACGCTGCCAATTCCCAGTCTGCCGCGCTGGGCATGCGTAAGGCCTAACTCTTCGGCCGTGGTGGTTCTTCAATTTTGAGAAATTGGTCCGCCTTCACGTGCTTCAGCACCTGGACGATTCCACTCGGCCATCGAATCTCGATTGATGCGGCAAGGGGTTCCGCACCCAGGCCAAAATGGACTCGCTTGTCGCTGGAGGACATAAACCCAACGCTGACGGAGACGTGGTTGTAAAGCATTCGGCCGCTAGCCGTTGTGAGTTTCACCTTGGCGCCAATGGCATCCCTGGCACTGCTGTGACCCGTAAGACCGAGCACCAGCCAGTGGTTTCCGTCATCTGCTGAGTTCATCAGAATCCTAGGTGGCTCATTGAGGGCAGTGACGACAATGTCAAGCGAACCATCATTGTTGAGATCGCCGAATGCTGAACCCCGGTGAAAGCCCCTCTTGAGGAAGTCCTTGCCCATTTCGTCGGAGACATCGATGAAGCTCTTGCCGCTAACGTTCTCGAACATGGTGTCATGATGACGCGAATCTTCGTTGACATCGTCTACATCCCCGTTGGCAGAATAGATGTCCTTCCATCCGTCATTGTTATAATCGATGAAACCGTTGCTCCAACCAGAAAATGGCGCACTCAGTTTCTTGATCTTCGATTCATAAGAGTAATACTGAAACAGGTCGCCCCGATTCTTCAGGAGCGCCCAGATTTGTCCGATTAAGTTGTTGTAGAAGATATCCACTTTTCCGTCGTTGTCAAAATCCTTCGCGTCGGAACCCATTGATGAGCCGGTCTGGGCGTTGTCGTTGTACGCGATCCCCATCTGTAGACCAACCTCTTCGAACGTCCCGTTGCCCTTGTTCATGAAGAGCGAATTGGGCTCAGTGTCGTTGGCGATGAACACGTCCATCCACCCGTCATCGTTGAAATCCGCGATTGAAATGCCCATCCCCTTGCCCGGCGCCGCGCCAAATCCGGATTTTTCCGTCACATCGGCGAACCTGCCGTGGCCCAGGTTGTGATAGAGCCTGTGCGGTACGCTTGGATACTTGCGTGGATCACAGTAATAGTCGCGGCTACCCATGGCGCAATGAATGTCTAGAGTTGGTGTCCAAAACGTGTAGTTCGATACGACGAGATCCAGCAGTCCGTCGTTGTCGTAATCGAACCAGGCCGCCGCGACGCTCAGAGTGTTTTCCGGCTTAGTGCCTATGGTCGCTTCCGACGTCACATCCGTGAACGTCCCGTCGCCGTTGTTGTGGTACAGGATGTTTCTACCTGCGCTACACACGAACAGATCCTCGTATCCGTCGTTGTCGTAGTCGCCCACTGCGACACCGAAATTGTAGTCCAGGCGTGCGCCGGTCAGCCCCGCCTTCTCGCTGACGTCTTCGAAGGTCCCATCCGCCCCCTGGTGCAACAGGCAATTGTAAAATGATGGGTCCACTTTCTTCATCTCGGGGAACTTGGCCCCGTTCGTAAGGAAGATGTCGATCCGCCCGTCGTTGTCAAAATCAAACAACGCAACCCCCCCGCACATTGGCTGCGGGAAGTACTTTCTGCCGGTAAGACTATTGTTGGATTTGTAGGCGAATTTAGAGCGGGATGCCACATCGGCGAATCCTTGCCGCTTAGTAACTGCGGAGGACTGAAGGGACTGGACCGCGAAGGACAGGTAGACGAAGCAAACTGCTGGCAGCAACAGCAGGACTGAACGTTTCAAGTAGACCACTCTCCGCAGAATAGCTTACCCGGCGCCGCCAGGCGGATTCGTCGTCCCTCAGGTTCTGATCTGAACAGATAAGTTCTTTCCCGTGAACGTGGCGTTCCCCTGGGGAATCCCCGTGACCGTGAGGTTCAACTTGGTCAGTTCAGCGAATGCGAGTGTCTCGCTGGGAGCGAACGCCTCCGACTGTGTCGCCCCGTTCGGGATGTTGAGCGTAGCGACTGCCCTTCCGTTTGCAGTAACATCCATGGAAATGCCGCCGCCCCAGGGCGCCGAATCGACGAAAGCGCGCTTGTCTCGCACGATTCTTGCCCGGTCGGTGAAAACGGAGTTCGTGGCGTCTCTCTCGATGGAGATCACGCCGGATGCCTGGAGAATCAGCGTTGATCCCTCGAACGTGCGCAACCCAGGGCTTCCGTCCGAGATGAAGCAGATTTGCTGTCCGGGCCCGGTGCCGCTCGTATTTGACAGGTAGAACTCGGCGCCGGCGACTCGCCGGTTCGGAAAAAAGATCCTGTACTGGAAATCGCCGTGCGCGGGGTTGTCAAAAAAGCCAATTCCCAGCGGAATCATATGCAGATTCCTGTCCAGAATGAGGCAGGTTGCGCCCGCGGAGTGGGACGCAGCCATTGAACCGGCAACCCCCCTGTCAATCCACCTGGCAAAACCATCTTTGGTAGGCTCGTTGATGCAGATCAACTCTGAATCAACTTGCACGTATGTGTTTGGCTTGAGCGATTGCACGCCTAGCGCATCGAGCGTTGAACCGTCGGCCGCGAGGCCAATCGACAAGTCGAATGACTCCCGGTTCGATGTTTCGTCGTTCGAGTATGTCACGAGGGTACCTTCGTTCACAGTTTTCGTTCCCGTGAGCGACCCAGTGGCGATACTTCGCATCACAATTGTGCCGTCCGACGGAGCCTCGACAATACTAGCCGGTGCGGGCGGAACACGGCTGTCCATCAGGCTTCCCGTCCCCCCCTGAATCGTGTAGCGATCGAGGAAGGACTGTTCTTCTGGTGCTTCCATCCCATTCGCGGTGCAGGATCTTCCGATGAACTGAATTGTCAGGCCCGCTCGGTTCGGTGCCTCCCAGGTGATCTGGTCGCCATACGACCTCCCTGCCAACCTCCAACTCGGATCCGCGATCACAATCGAATCTCCCACATCCAAAGCGCGCGGCAACGGATCGGTTACCGTGAATGCGCTTTCGGTGTTGGCGGCGATCGTGGTCTGCCAGTCTCTCGCGTCCCCGGCAACCACGGTGACGGCACTTCCCGCGAACTGGTCGATCCCGAACTTGCCGTCCTTCACGGCGAGCGTGCTTTCTCCTAGGCCTATGATCGTGAGTTTCTCCGATAATTCTGGGCGCCAATAGAAGTTCGCATGATCGTATCTCGGATCTGGCGGACGCATCGGTGATACATCACCACCTTCGTCGGTCCAACTGGCGACGTCTGCTGGAATGTCCGCCAGATAGAGCAGATCAAACATGAAGTTTCCTCGATAAACCCGCATCCCGGTTGCACCTGTCGGAGCTACTATTCCATTCACCGTCGCGCTGAAGCCGGTTTCCATCGCTCCGGTTATCACTTGAAGCACCGGGGAGATCCTGGACTCTGCCCCCCCCTCATCCAACGCAGTGATTGCGTAATACAGCGCCTTTGTGCCCGGCTTGAGAGTTCCGCCTGCTGCGAATGTGGCTGCCTCTCTAATCCCCGGCGCAGCTAGCCGGGCTACCTTCTGACGTGGAGCACGGAATCCTGCCACGACCAACTCGTTCGCGCCTCCATCCGCCAGCATGGCCGACGACTCCCGCATTTCGAATCGATTGCCTCCGTCCGCGCTATAGGTATATCCCGCAATCGGAAATGGTGTCCCGGAATCGACGACAGAAGGCCATCCCGTTGAACTGCTGCTCACGGCCATCCCCGCTGCATACCAACCATCCTCATGCGTCTGCGCCAACACCACCACCGTTTCGAAGTTCAATCCTGGGCTTAGGCGCAACACTCTGAATGGCGCCAGCGTTAGTTCGTAATCCACGCTCGTCAGCGTGATGATGTCTCCCGGTTGCATCCCGAGTCCTTTGACTGTCGTGGAGAATTCCGCGAACAGGTTACCGTCAACGGCGCGCGCAAGTTCTTTTGAAAGCACTCTCCGTGCTTGCGACTCGCTTGGCATCCCCAACCCTCTGAATATGCCTGGAACCTCGCTACCTGCCCTGCCAATGTCATCCAGATCGACCAGCGAGAGGCTGCCATTCAGATATTCGTTCCGTGAGTCCTGATACTCCGCCGTCAGGCGGTTGGGCGTTTGGCCCGTCGGTTGGCAAAACAACCTTAGGTCGATGTCTCCTTGTCTGTTGGCCAGGATGGTACAGTCACCGCTTGAGCCGTCGTTGGCATCGAATGATGACCAACCGCCGTTGTGAGGCGAGCTTGCGTTGGAATGGACCGCTGTGGTCGGCTGTTGATCGCCGATACTTCCCTCGACGACGAGGCTGATCTTGCCCTCTGCGTTAAGTCTGATGAGTACCTCCGCGCCCTGGCGCAGTCCGCGCACAATGTCAACCGCTGGCTTTCGATCCAGTAGTGCGTAGTTGAACGACGCCCGGCGTTCGACGATGGCTGCAAAGCCTGCCACCGGAACCCTAAGTGACTGGTCCAGTACAGTCGCAGCTTTAGCGAAACTCACTATGTCCAGATCAACGTCCTGCCAACCGCACCTCTTCAAGATGTCGAACAATGCCCAAGCCGGGTTTGAGTTGAAGAAGGAACCTAGCGGGAGTTTACTGCCAGGCGCCCGCGCACAAGTGCAAGTGGTTTTCAGTGAAGGGGTTACCAGCGAGAGTTTGTATTACCCACGCAGGGTACTACGGAGTTCGTCCAACCCGAGTG
>Ga0118677_10005307_pt1 | contig 22649 bp, 16 predicted proteins | sample AliMusrvi5mmetaG_FD_86154 | JGI IMG/M metagenome (GOLD analysis project Ga0118677, IMG submission 86154)
CGTGAAGGGAGGGGCATGGCACCATGTGCTGATGGATATGAAACTTGATCCCACCTCAATAGACGCCAGTGGCGACATGACTGTCTACACGCAGTGGTGGCTCAACGGGACCAACCTGTTCGCGAACGGATATCCCAGCGCAGACCGCAGTTACACCGGGGTGCCGGTGGCAGGGAGCGAAGGCAGCAATGTCTGGTCGGGTGCGTATTCCAAGATCAATGCCAGCGCGGTATGGGGTACAGGTGGAGTTCAGTCGGCTGAAATCTTCGGCTGGGTCGGCCAAAGCAACGTGTTCGTGGACAATATCAACATCAGCCAAGGCAATGTGGATATGCAGGTCACCGACATCAAGTTCAACTGGGATACCGGGGCGTCAACGAATGATGCGATCAATATCCGGCAGGATTACAACACGCCCTACGACATCACAAACGGCGAATGGGTAAGAGGCGGGACGAACATTCCGGTCTGCTACACAACGAACAAGGCGGTGACAATCAGGGCCCGGTTCACTGTGCAACCAGTCGGCATCACAAATGCTGACATATGGGCTGTCACGACCGGCTCCGGCGGCTTTCCTGATGTTGTCAGAACTAACGTGTCTTTTACGAATGGAGTATCCAGCCCCGAATATGTGACTTTGCAGTTGTCCAGAACGACAACGAACTGTATTCACAAGGACAGTTTTGTCTGGCAGTGGAGGATGGAGAACACGAATGGGACCGGTTCTTCAGCATACGACTTGAACACATCCGGTGTGCACACGGTTTACACGATCCTGAACGAACCGGTGCCGCCGTGGACAAACACTGCGGGGAACGTGTCGAACGTTTGGGCACGAATCCTTGATAAGTCCTGCCCATGGGCAAGTGGATGCGTCAGCGGGAGTTCAGTCATAAGCAATATTGTCACTCACTCATATAGTATGCCGGGGGTGGAATACAATCCCGACCAGCATTATACGCGTGGGAACTACACTGAGTTCCACCTGCAAGAGCTGATAGATGCCATGGATCTACCTGGGAACGACCAGATGGATTGTAGGGATTTTGCGAATTGGGTACACACACTGTCTGGTTCTGTTGGGGAAGTCGCCCAATATCGTGTTCTTAGACGGCCAATATTCGCCTTCACCTACAACTACATCTTACCATCAGGGGCCGCGAACTGGGTTACCGGCAGTTGGAACTTCCATCAAGTTGTCTGGTGGAATCTTCGAGTCGGTGACGCGGCGGCAAAACTGGACAATGATGCCGATCCAACTCAGGGTCCCGGCAACGCCAATCATGTTGAAAAACTGGCCATCGGCGATATGACGCAAGCAGACTACTTGGACAAACTGACAGAAACCCCGAATGTAACCGATATAGAGACTGGAACCTGTGACTTGCGGTAATAACTGCCCGCAAGGGGAGGAGATGGTATGAAGTTGATTATTGGCTTACTTACTGTTGGGCTAGTGACTGCGTCAGTTACCTTCGCACAAGAGATTGTGAGTCAAGGACTCTATTCGCTCAAGAAGACGAAGGAGCCCAAGACCTTAGTGGCGAGAGTGAATGGTGGTGCGGTGAAGGCGAATCACCTGGCTGAGTACGAGGTGCAACGGCAAGAGACGGAAAATCAGAGCGGCAAGATGGATATGGTTCTCTACAATCAGGACAGCAAGCAGAAGATCGAGTTGAGGACCCAAACGTTTTCCTCTGTTTCGGATGCAGAGATCGGCGTCCTAAACCTGCTAAATAGCCAAAGTTCTATCTACACAAATGGCAGTCTCTCCGGTCGTCCCATTGGCGATAACGTTTGGCATTCTACGCAAGGGGAGACGGGGGCAACGACGATCATATTCATCAGGAATAACGTTGTCGTATTGATCTTTGCGCGACAGGGGGTACTGGTTGATCCGCTGGCAGTAAACCTAGACGCGGATATTCTTGCGGGCAAGAACGGGATCGAGCTTCGGGCTGAACCCGCTAATTGAGAAGCCCGGTTTTGTCTGGCAGTGGCGGGTGGAAAACACCAATGGCTCAGGTTCCTCAGCCTACGACCTGAACACATCCGGAGTGCATACGGTATACACCATTTTGAACGAACCGGTCGCACCGTGGGGCAACGCGTGGGCAGGAGGCAACAACCCGAGTAATGCGTGGGCTACGGCTTTGGACTTCGTCATCACCAACGCCTCATGTAACGGTGATGGGGCAGCATCCAATGCGCTTACTCATATAGCCCAGTTCCTTCACGATTCCAATTCTGTAACTGGACACGGCCTTACATATGATATTGGAACGCCTCTTGGAGATGCCGGAAGACCCAAGTATTGCATATTTGGAGTTTTCGATCTGACGGGGTATATTAATAAGTCCTCCCTGCGTTGGGGTACTGCCGGGAATGTCGTGAACTGCTATGATCAGGCGGGTGGACTGAACGTCTGCGCACGACTTGTTGGCATTTCATCGGAATACATCTTCATGGGGTATACGGATAACAACGGAGACGCAGCTTTCGGTTACATCTTGGCAACGGATCTCGTGGGGGTCGGACTATGCAACAACCCTTTCTATCCCACCATTGCTCCAACAAACAATATTCCTTTGCTCGGAGGAACCAATGGGACAGATCTTGTTTGGACTAATCGGAGCGGATTCTCAAACCATGCTTTTGCAAGATACAATGGGCGTATCTTTGATGCCTGCGCAGGTCCCCATTTGGGAAGTGAGATGCTTGTGCAATATGCCACATCGAGCATTGATGTCACATCCCTCCCGGAACGGCAATATAGCCCCGACTGCACAACATGCCCCGATGGCTCGCCTTGGGTCGGAAATACGAATGGAGTATTTGAAGCCGCAGAAGTCGATGACGATCTGACCCCGTCAGATGTGACAGGAATCCAATGACAGGAGCTTCACGATGAAGGCATTATCTATGACGAAGCACAAGACGATGTTAGTGTGCCTTTCAGTTCTTCTTGCGGGCGCTGCGGCCGCTTGGGCAAATGACCCTGATGTTAGGACGTGGACGAACTATTTCAAACAGACGGTGGAAGGGGGCGCTTCATTCCAAGTCTTAACAAACGACGCATGGAGAGACGGCGGGGCAACTAATGCCTTCAAGACACTCGGCGTAAAGGGATATCGATTGAAGTCCTCGTCTGTCGCACAAGTTCAGGCTCGGAAGAACATCACGGTCAGAACCTTAGAATACGATGCCGGTGAAAGAGACCCCTCTCATCAGTTTAGTGTTTCAATTGTGGAGGGAAGGAATGGTCGTGACGAAGCAATGAATGGATTGGCGTATTTGATGTCATCGTCTAGCAACATGGGGGGCATCCGATTTAAGCGCTTTATGGAAGGCCCCGGGGACGTGTGTCTTGTGAGCAAAGGGGCAGATCCCTTTACGAATGCAGCTGGTCTAGGCGTGCTGTTCTTTTGTCGGGACAATATTGCGGTCATGGTTGTGCCCTATTCGCCCCAGTCCGACATTCTGCCGTTTGGCCGGTTGTTCGATTCATCGCTCATGTCTTTACCAGCAAGAAACGAGATGGCACAAAGCAAGAAATAGCGTGTCCTGCCTCGTGTAGATAATGGGGTACTGGCTTGGTTGCGGCGAAGTAGCAGGCAATAGAAAGCGGCAAGAGATCATTGATAGTACAGGCAGGAATAGGGGTCACTCATCAAAGGCACGTTGTCAATAGACACAATACCTCCTCTCCGCACGACTGTGCGGCTTTATCCTCTTTGCATCGCTCTGAACCGTTGACCGATTCCATCCCCGCTCCGTTCGATCCCGACTTTATTACGCTCAACAGGAATCGAAACGTAAACCGTTTCGTTCAGTCACTCATCTGGTGCGTATTCCGATCAAAACGGCCACCCAGTCCGGTCATTCCGGACACCCTCGGAGCGTAGCGACGCTGGTTGTTTGAGTTTGTATCATATCCTACCTATCCAGGGTCAAGCTTGTTGACCCATTCGGAGCCCCGTCCGGGGCGACGCTCTTCTCCTTTCTTCCCCCCTTACATAATGGGCCTATCAGAGCCTGCCGCGAAGGCGGCAGGAGTCTGTCAGCCTCTGCCCTTGCGCATGGATTCGCCCTTTAGGTCGATACGGTGGGCACCATGGATCAGCCGGTCAAGGATCGCATCGGCCACTGTGGCGTCACCTACCAGTTCATGCCAACGGTTGGGAGGGAACTGGCTGGTCATCAAGGTAGACGAGTCGGAGTGACGATCATCAAGGATTTCCAGGAAGTCACGATACTGCGCCGCCGTTGCCTTTTCCAACCCCCAGTCATCCACAACCAGGAGCTTTGCCTTGGAGATCTTTTTCAGCAGCCCCGGGAGGCTCCCATCAGCCTGCGCGACACTCACCTCTCTGAACAGCTTCGGAGCATAGTAGTAGAGTGTCCTGTAACCATCGCGGCACGCCCTCTGCGCCAGTGCGCAGGCAAGGTACGTCTTACCAACGCCGGTCGGGCCGGTGATGATGCAGTTCTGGCCGTACTTGACCCAGTCGCATCCAGCCAGATGATCCATGGTACTCCGCTGCAACCCGCGGTGCTGCCGATAGTCGATGTCTTCGAGACATGCAGGCTGCTTAAGCTTCGCGTATTTCAGCCTGGTGGTCAGCGAACGATTCTCTTTCCACAGCCACTGCCGCTCTATGAGCATTGCCAGCCTGTCCTCAAAGCTCATCTGCCCCATATCCGCGGTCTTGCGTTGTTCCTCCAGAGCCTCGGCCATGCCATTAAGCTTCATCGCAAGTATCTTGCTGATCGTTTGTTCGTATAGCATTTGGATTCCTTTCACTGGTAGTAAGCGGCACCGCGCAGGTTGTCATGAGAGACCGCAGGCCGGCCCGCCACGTCGTCGGCGTCCGGCAGTTGGTCCCGTCCGGTCTTCAGCATCGACTCGATATGCCGGTATCCAACGATGTGCATCTTCAGGGCCCTGGAACATGCCCGATCTAGCCTGTCGTTGCCGTAGCGTCTTCCCAGCCTGATGATCCCCATACATGGCCTGAAGGCGTGTTCCGGGATCCTTCGCTCCGCCAGCAGCTGCCTTGCCGCCGCCGTACAGTTCGGCCCCACTGTTGCAGCCCACGATATGATCCGCTCCGGTGTCCATTGCAGATGCATGGCATGTGCCGGAGGCCGGTGTTCTTCGATCGTCGTATGGCAGCCCTTGCGATAGCTGCGGGCATGCGCGGCAACGCGCTTGGACTTATGGAACAACTCAACTCCGCTTCGGGTGTAACGGGCCATGAGTTCCTGGCGGATGAGGGTGTAAGGCGCGCTGTAATAGTGACCATCCACATCAACGTGGTAGTCGATGTTCACCACGACTTTCTTCCAGCGGGCCAGTTCGTAAGAACGATCCGGCAGCGGCTTCAGCGATGGCTTCTCGATCCTAGCGAAAAGCTCTTTCCTGCAACCGGGCATCTTCTTGAACGGATGCTCGTTCAGTCTGGTCAGCAGGCTGCTGACCGCCACATTGACTTCACCCAGCGAGAAGAACCTCTGATCCCGCAACCGTGCCAGGATCCAGCGTTCAGCGATCAGAACACCAGCCTCGACCTTCGCCTTGTCCTTCGGCTTGCGCGGACGGGTTGGCAGCGCGGCAAAGCCGTAGTGTTCGGCCAGTTCGTGGAATGTGATGTTGATGTCCGGATCGTACCAGCACGCGCTGCTTACCAGGGCTTTTGTATTGTCCGGCACCACGACGTTGGACACGCCCCCGAAAAACTCCAGAGCCTTGATTATCGCGTCGATCCAGTCTTCCAGCTTCTCTGTGGCTGTAATTTCCGCATACGTGTAGTTGCTGCAGCCGAGGACCGCCACGAAAAGGTGCCCGCGACTTACCACGCCGGTCAGTGGATCATAAATCGGGATCGTGTCGCCGGCAAAGTCGATGAACAGCTTATCGCCAGCCCTGTGTTCCTGCCGCAGGCTGATGGCCTGTGTCCCGACCCAGTCACGGTACTTCTGACAGTACTGACTGTAGCCGTATCCATCTGCCTCCCGGCCGCGGTACTCTTCCCACAGGAGTTGCAGCGTAACGTGTTTACGCTTCATCTCGTCGTGGATGTAGACCATGTTCAGGTCAGGCCGCTTCACTCCGGCTGGCTGGACAGGGAACAGAAGGGCCTCAAGCCGCTCCTCGCCCATTCCCTCAGGCAATGGCCAGCCAAGCCCGGCAACCCGTGCGCGACCGAGATAATCGGCCACCGTACTCCGCGCCAGATCGCAACTTACCGCGATCTGCCGTACTGACAGTCTCTTCTCCAGCCTCAGCCGGAGCACTTCCGACAACTTCCGCATGGATAACCTTTCTCGGGCCATTTTGGGGCTCCTTTCTGGAGCCCATCATGACCTCAGTTACCCAGCGCCGCCACCCTCCAATCCGGGGGTGTCCGGATTCACCGGAATCGGTGTCCGGCCACGTCGGAATGAGTGTCCGGATTGAATCGGAACAGGTGTCCGGATTCCGTCGGAATACGCAATCTGGTTCTTATCCCGGGCGCCAACACGCCGAGGACATATCCCGCATTCGCGGGACCAGTAAATCGCCGGTACCGCGACGTGTTCGATAGGAGTAGTTCACAAAACCCATGGATCACCGACCAAGGCAGCCTCGGCCGGTCTCCAACCCCTTGATGACTCACGTCGCAGTCGAAACGGAACATCGGACAAAACCCTCAAAGGAACGGAAGCGGCGAGTCCCAATCACGTCTAGTGGTTCTAACCAACCCTTGCACCGGCTTCTCGCCGCCGCCGAAATCTATCCCAATAGTTTCTTCACATTGAATTCAACCCCATCGCGAAGAATGAAGAAGCATGCCTTCGCCAACTTGTTCGCCAATGCCTTCAGTGCTATTACCCGCTTCGTCTTCGCAGCCTTACGCTGATACCAAGTCCGCAGTTCCGGACTATACCGTACTGCGAAGTTCGCTGCCTCCGTGTATGCCCAGGCAAGATACCTATTGCCGCACTTGCTGTTGCCTTCGCCTTTCTTGCGATCGTTACTCGTATGCTCCGCTTTCACCGCCCGGCAGTAAGATGCGTAGTTTCCAGGCCCAGGAAACCGCTGAATCGGGCCAGTCTCAAGCATGATGGTCATTGCCAGGATGCGCCCGATCCCGGGGACGGTCAGCAGTCGCTCGTAGTTGTCCGTGAACTTGACCCGCCCTTCCGCCGCCTTCTCGATCTGCTTAATCTCACTGGTGAGGAAAGTTATGTGCCGAAAGCAAATCTGTGCCGCCGCCAGCACCAGCGGATCGTTCCCAAGCAGTGCGCTCAGTTCTCCCTCCTCCAGATCCTTCAGTGCCCTAATGCCAAGGTCCTTCCCGCTGTGCCGTGCCACCAACCCCTCCAGGCTCAGCCACTCACCTGTGCGCATGTGCACCAGACGCATCCGCCGTCGCAACAGATCCCGCACCTGCCGGTCCTCTTTCGGATAGATGTAACCTTCCGGCAACACGCCCATAGCCAGTTGCTTGGCAATGAACCGCGAGTCCGTCTTATCGTTGGCGCTCTTCAGACCGATGTTTTCCTGCATGCGTGCCGGATTGGCCAGCTTCGCCGGATACTTCTGCGCCTGAAGCCCGTCAACAAGCCAATACCAGTTGTACGTTGACTCCACTGCCACTGCAGCTATCCGTTCCTGATATGGTGCCAGTTCACTCAGGATCACCTTCATATCATTAGGCAATCGCTTCTCGAATACCGGACGATACTCCTGGTCCATCACCGTGCAGTAAACGTTGTCCCCGTGCAGATCCATCCCGCAATACAAGTTCATTTGCGCCTCCTCAACCACCCTCTTCTGGAGAGTGGTCTTGGACGGCAATGCTATCAGCTTTCGCTTCCTTCCTGTCTTTGCCTTTGGATGAGAGAGCCAGAAGGGTCACGTCTCCCCATTCGCCAATTACGGCTTGTAATGGTTGGTTCCGGTGTGGTACATAGCGGGCATGGCAAGACCATTAAGAGTTGATGTCAAGGACGGGTGGTACCATGTGACCGCTCGGGGGATCGAGCGGAAGGCCATCTTCGAAGACAACCGCGACCATGAGCACTTTCTTGAGTTGCTTGAGGAAATGAGCAAGCGGTATGGCGTTGAAGTCCATGTATACTGCCTGTTAGGCAATCATTACCACCTTCAGATCCGGACGCCTCGTGCTAACGCCAGCCCGGCTGTGCAATGGCTGAATGTCAGCTACAGCGTGTGGTTCAATAAGAAGCGACGCAGGAGCGGACATGTGTTCCAGGGGCGGTTTGGCAGCATTCTAATTGATGGGGAAGGATCCTGGGCACTTGATGCCAGTGTGTATATCCATCTAAATCCAATACGGACACAAGGCTATGGACTCGGGAAGTCGGCCAATAAGGCGGAAGCTATGGGGTGGGTGGAACCGGACCGCGAGCAATTGAAGGGGAGATTGAAAGCGCTCCGGCAATTCCAGTGGAGTTCGTTTCGCGCATATGCCGGCTACTCCAAGACGCCGGAGTGGCTGGTGACTGATGATCTGATTAAACGGGGTGGGGGACGTCAGGAGTACAGGCGGTATGTCCAGGAGCATGTGACGCGCGGCGCAGACCCGGAAGGATTTGAGGATTTGAGAGGGCGGCTGGCTCTAGGATCGGTGGCTTTTCAGGACAAAGCGAAAGACTGGGTCAAGAAAGTGACGAAGGAACAGCCAATGCGCAGGTGCCTGAAGCGCGGAGTCGGAATAGCGACTATAGTCAGGCTGGTTGAAGATGAGCGCGGGGAAAGCTGGGCTGACTTCTCGAACCGGCATGGAGATTGGGGCCGGGAGTTGGCGATGTATCTGGCACGCAAGCGGAGCGGCTTGACGCTGCAGGGGATAGGCGATGCGCTGGGCGGTGTGGAGTACAAGAATGTCAGCAAAGCAGTGCGCCGGTTTGAAGACAGTCTTGCGAATCACAGCAACAGACGCAGCACTGCCCGCTCTCTTCTCAGCCAATTGGCGAATGGGGAGACGTGACCCGTATGGCCTATGCAAAGATGCTCGCATACCAACAAATTCGAGGATACTGGATCAGCCGGTATCTGGACGAAGCGCATTCCGGCTCTATTCAGGACATTCTGGTCAGGAAAAAGGGCTGGCAGCACATCGAGAAAATGCTTACTTCAAAGTTGTCGATCAAGCGGCGCAATCTTTGGCCAGATATCGACGGGATTGTTGTGGAGCACTTCTGTTCAAGATGATCCGCAGTGAAGGGGTGAGGTGCTGATGCCCTCGGAAGGTTATATGGCTGTAAATCGTTCTTAACAGTAATAAGGACACGATGAGTTCGTTTTGTAAGAAGAGTTACGGAGCCGTGATAATAACCCCTACCGTCGAATGAAACATCAGGGCGATGGCAACCAATAGACATAGCCAGTAACCAGCAAGAAAGCACATTACTGATGGCATTATCTTCGCCACGGACGGAATACGACAGAAGAGAGTTAGCAATGACGCCGCAACCTGCACACTCAGTCCTATTCCGAGCACTGTCAGCATGAAATGAAGACTCGTCTGGGATGACACATTCATCAATTCCCAGACGATCTTTCTTCCATACCAGACCACGCCCGCCAAAACCCACGTGCCAAGAAGCGAAATGAAAATCCGGTGAGTGTGAATCATACCGCATCCATCACTTTCAAGGTCATTTGTCATTAGACGAAGACCGGCGACTTGCCTTCTTGATACGCGACTTGACATCAGCCTCATTGTTAGCAGAGTTCTTGAGCACATATTTCAGAAACGCCATCTGCCTTACTAATTCAGCTTCTGAGTACTTTCTCTTCTGGGCGGTGGGGTCGCGGAGATTTGCAATCAGGTCGACTATCTCGCCGAAGCCAAGGATGTAGGACTCGAGTGTTCCTTTCTCCCAGTGTCTGATCCCATTGTTCCGTTCGATAGCAATTCGGCACTCAACTACAGAAAGGGTAAGTCTACCTCTTCTCAGGCGACGGAGGAGAGGATGAACTGACAGTGCCTGTGGTGACCGAGCCTGGCACGATATCATCAAATACTTCCCACGTCTTCAGGCAACTCTTGCATCCCTCGTCTCCTAGTCCCGCGCCAATACGAATCCAGTAGTTCCGTTGGACAGGGTTTCCCAGCGCGTATCCGTGATAGAGCGCGAGACGAAAAGCCGCTCTAGGATTCCTATTGTGCTCCGCTTCCTTCACCAGAGTGCGCGCCTCCCGTCCCGTCAGATTGAACGCCTCCTTCATCGCCGCTTGATGTACGCCGCTCTTGTGGAGCACATCGAGTGACTGAGCCGCCTCAGGGGGGCCATTCATCATGGCCGCCACGGCACACCAACGCATGTACAGAGTCCAGTTCTCCGCAGTGAAACAGTAGAAAGAGGCAATACGATAGGCCGCCATAGCATCACCGGAGCTGGTCGCTCTCTTCAGTGTTTGCAGTTCGGTTTCTGACAGCCGAAATGCCTCAGCGGTCGACGGCTGTTGAGACCACTTCACTGCAAGCCCATTGGTATTCACATTGGGATCCCAAAACACCTTCGTGGGTTGAGTGACCTCACTGGTTGACGGTGTTGCGGACAGCGACACTGACCGCGCCTCGAGCCGAAGGAACGGCAAATAGGCATCCTTAGTCATCACGGCGCGACAACCAGTCAAGGAGATGAACGACACCATGAGAAGTTGCGACATAACATTCCGTCTCCACATCGCAAGGACAATCCGCGATTTCATGGCGCCAGCTTCCCGGTGACATAGGTCACGCTCTTGCTCGCCTTTTCGTTCGGGTCGGGAACAGTGGGGCCGCTGGCCACAATGTTCCCCTTTGGGTCTCTAGCGATCCTATTGACGGTCGCGCCTGTGGCCCCTTGGATCGGGTTCGGAAGCAATTGCGATATCAACTGGACAGCCGAGTTGTTGCCTTTGGCTCCATCACACGTCCCAACTTTCACCGTCTTCCTTGGGCCGTAGTTTGGAAGTGACTTGATTTCCTTCACCAATTCCTCTGGTGTCATTGGCCGAGACACACCTGTCCGATTGTCATACACAACACCATCTACACCATGACCTCCTACAGTGATTTCATCAGGCCCAGATTTCCGAAGGTCTGAGGCCAGACGCGCCTCACTCCCGGGAGCATATAGATTGATGTCTTCCAGCCCGAACGGGTCCCGGAAGTTGACCGGATTATCGCCACAAAACACGTACTGGTTCAGCCCGCCTGATATGCCTATCGGGTCGTTACTGAGCCATCTGCCTGTAATCGGGTCATACCACCTTGCCCTGAAGAAGTAGAGTCCTGTCTTCCAGCCATACTCCCTGCCTTGCCAGAGTATGCGGTTCCCGATTGCCGATTCCGTGAGTGGATTTCCTGAGCCGTTATACACGCCAAGGACTCTGCCCCAAGCGTCAAAACGGTACGATTCCACGATTCGCCCGGTCTCGTCCACCAGTGCGTGGATGGAGCCGAGATGATCGGACATGGCGAAGTATGTTCTGGCAGTCGCGCCCGTGTGAACAGTCATGGCGAGCAGATTGTCTATCCCCGGCCCCCAGACGTAACTTCTGACAATGCCACCCGTGGAATTCAGATCGGCAATCACCTGCGCTCCATCGTAGACAAAGTAGTTTGTTGCGGTTCCGTCCCAATTCCACATCCGCCTGCCGAGTGCATCGAATCCGTTACGTTCAACCGATGCGCCGTTAGTCTTGGCTTCCGTGAGTTGATACAGTCCGTTCCACGTCAACCCGATATTCCTGCTGTATGCCGATCCGCTATACTTGACGTTAGTCACGCATCCGGCACTATTGAGCAGATATGCGCCGTTCGTGACAATGCTGAGAACCACGGTATTGGTCACGAATGTCGTATTTCCAGCCTGATCCCTGATCGCCGCCGACACAGTCTGAGTTCCCGTATTCATGGGCATATCGAAGGCCCAGAAGTTCGTGCCGTCAACAAACGGCGTCAGTTTATTGGTCGCCAGCCCTGTGCCGTTCACCCACAACTGTCCGTAACGCGTGTTTGTTCCGATTGCCTCATTCGCAAAACCATGAACGTACAATGCCGCCCCGAGATTGGTCTGCGTTACTGACCAGGAGGAGAGGCGATTGCCGTTTGTTCCGTATGCATAACTCACCGCGATACCGTTGATGACCTTCGCTGTGCGATTTCCGACTGCGTCCAAACCGAACGTCTCATCCGAAATAGCCGTTCCATCTGGGTTGCGACTTACCGCATTGGTCAATCTGTCGAGATCATCATACCCGTATACGGTTTGTTCACCGTCTTCACGGCCCACTGACACAATCATTCCGGCGTCGTTGTATGAGTATGCAAAACTGCGGGATGCGCTGTTGGTGCTGCTCCAGGAGATACCAGTGACTCGGTCGAGGTTGTCGAAAGTATAGTTCGCGGTCAGCCCGTTGTTTGTGCAAACCATGGAACTGACGAGCCCGTTGTATTGATCATAGCTGAACTGGAAACCCAGCGGAGCGGCGAGCCCTGGCCGGGCGGTTGCCAACGAGGAAAGCCGTTCGGCTTCATCGTAACCATAAAAGTTTGTTCCGGCGACCGATGTGACATTCGATATGTTGCCCGCCGGCCAGTAGGCATATGTGACCGTGGCTGTGGGGCCGGCCTTCATGACTGTTCGCGATGAACTGAGCCAGCCGGTCTGCTGCCAGGTATTGCTGATCGAGGCCACTTCGTTACTGGCAGTCAGCGACCTGCCAGCCTTGGTATAAGTGAGCGTATTGGTCGAACCTGGATACTTGACGACCGATAATCTGCCATCCCCATCAAAAGTGTTTGTCACGGTTGTGCTGTCGAAGCGGCTGAGTCTCTTGACGTATTGACCAATCCCATAAGTGACGCTCATGGACTGGAGTTCAAGGTTCGTGACGCTGGTGACTCGATCCATTATGTCCATGAGATAGGTTTCAACAGCCCGGCCCTTTGCATCGGTAATAGTGAGCGTGTTGAACTGATTGTCGTAGGAGAGGCTGTTAGTCAGCTCAGCGCCGGTCGAGAGCCTGCGAATGGCGGACGAGAGTTTCCTGCTGGGGAGATATGTATACCTGGTCGTGCGTCCGCCGGTATCGATATGATTTGTCAGATTGCCCAGAGAATCATATGAGAACGTCTCGGAAAGCCCCGTGCAATAAGTGATGCCGGTCACCCGGCCCAGGTCGTCCCTGGCAAACACTGTATCGCGCGGAATCATGTTTGGGGGATCATTGGTGTCGTTTTCAGCGTTCGGAAGGCGCAGCTTGGTGAGTTGTCCCATGACATTATACTCGTAAGATGCTCCTGGCCCGACTTGCGGTACTGTCGAGGTGACATAGCCAAGATCGCTGTAGCCGAACTGAACCCAGTGCCCGTTCGCATTAGTGACGGCGGAAAGAAGGCCGTTTGTTGTGTAAGCAAACACGGTATCGTAGCTGCTTGTGGCGCTGTAGTAGAGTTTTACAGTTTTGGGATATGCGTTTGTGTAGTCAATCGCAGTCTTGCAACCGTCGGGGTCGGTGTCAAGTGTGGGAAGGAAATAGTTGGTATCCCAGGCCGATGACCACCAGTTGCTTGGCGTGCTGCAATAACCCACGGCAGCGTTGGTTACGTTGTGGAACGAATCAAAGAGCCGAACGACGATATTGGATTCCCGCACAGTGGTGTCGTAGGCGGTTTCATTCGTCGTGTTGCCTGCTGAGTCAATGCGATAGTGAACTCCGCGACTGACGGTTCCGGTTGTTGCGCCCGGTCCATACAGTTCCTTCATTCTGAGGGTTTCGAAGTCATAGTTATATTCATAGACCTGATTTGTGCCGCGAGTTCGATAGGTGAGGACAGTGCGATTGGTCGGCATGTACTGGTTGGTGTTGAAATCGTACTGAACTGAATGCTGGTAGTAGTTCGAGCCGAGACAGAGATTGGTACACTGCATTGAGCCCCAGCCGTTGGTGGCATACCTGTAACTGAAGACGTCGCCAGCCTGATTCACCCGCTGGGTCATTACGGCGTTGGTGGCATAAGAATAGGTCTTTGTGAAATCTCCCATTGAAGTCTTCCATGTGGCGCCCGTCAGAAGTCTTAAGGAGTTATACGAAAGAGAGATCCATAAGTTCGTTAATGGCGTATCAACGCGGGTAATCAATCCGTTGGTGCCGAACGTGAAATTCAGCTTCTTGCCGTTACTGTGCTGAACGGAGACGAGAAAGTTGCTCGGATAACTGTTGGAATATGAAAGCGCGAGTGCATTACCCCACAGGTTCGAGATTGTGTTGAGTACTCCATTTGTGTCGAAGGAATAGATCATGCCCCCAGGGAGAGCAAGTTCGTAGCGATTCGTAAAAGAGTTCAACTTCCAGTTGTTGTCGAAAGATGGTGCATAAGTCCCATTGGTAAGTCGCCGGAAACTGTATTCCTGGGCTTCCCCGGTAGTAAGAATGACCCATGCGTTTGTGGCTGCATTCGTTGCTGAGCCGGTGACATAGTCCATCCTGGTCAACGTCCAGTCATAGTTGTCGATCCAGCCTGAGCCCAGCCGCCCCTTGCTCGTCCGCCTGCTGTCGTAGTCTCTTGCAAATGTCAGGGGTATGCCAGGGCAGGGGATTGCGACATCAGTCTCCTTCATATAGAGATTCCCGTTGAGCATGTTGATGGGGTCTGTGGAGCTATTCTTATCCTGCTCAGGGTGGATCTGGTCAGGGCCGTTCGTCGTTGTACAGATGGTGACATATGCGACATAGTTGCTGGGATTGAAACTGTTATCACCTTCGATAAAATGATTGCCCAGCAGGTTGCAGCCATCATCCACCCGCCACAGCGGGGACTGGACAAGAGCGTCTGGGTTCGTAGCCCCGACATAGGCGTGATAGTCGAATTTTGTGACATCGGCGGTTGTCGAGCACCAGATCGTGATCTTGTGTTTTGTGCCATTGGTTAACCAGACTGACGTTGAGGCGTTGTTACTAGGCACCGATGTCAGTACGCATGTGCCGTCAACCGCCATCTTCCAGCCCTGCTGGTTGCTGCCGTTCGTATCCCCGATCATCAGCGGCACCAGCGTTTGTTGCGCGGCAATGACCGCCACCGGGACGAGGGAAAGGACGCACGATAACAGCTTGGAAATGTAGGCTCTTGCTATCATGGCATCCACACCCATTGGTAATTGTTCGTCGGGAAGGAGATTTGCACCACCGGCTTGTTTGTGTCGTTATTGTTCGGGTCTGTGTTCAAAACGATGATCTCCTGGTAGTCTGAGAGACCATCTCCGTCAGTATCGCTGTTTGTCGGAGAGGTGTGGTAGAGATACTTTTCCTGCGCCCAAGTCAAGCCGTCGGAATCCGGATCGGTCGTTGCATTAGTGTCGGCGTTGCCGATTGCGAAAAACCGGACAACGGCATTTGTGTCAGTATCGGTCCAGTAAATCGTGTTTGTTCCCGCAGTTGAGAGGTTCGTCGCAGTCAACGTCCACCAGAATGGCACCAGGTCCGTGCAGGTGAAGACTTCAAGCCGGTTTGTAAAATCGTTCGGGTAGCCGATCTGGAGCATGACACCATCAGTCACCAGGGTCATGGCTTCAATCACTATGTTGCTCTCCGCCGCCGGGGTACGCATGAGCATGATGCCGCCGCCTTGGCCTGTGTCAAAAGTGGCAGCCTCCGCCCGGATGGCCGCCTCGGTGGCTTCGTTCATCGCCAATTTGCCAAGATCCTCATCCTTGACGAGATTATATCGAATGGCCAGGTGCGACGGTTCGTAGATTTGGGTCAGGCTGTTGATGTACTCGGCTGCCCAGCCTCTTGTCTCCAGGTCGGGATACATCGCAAAAAGACACCAGCGCGAATCGTATCCGGTCGGGGTGGGAACACTTCCGATTTCCTGGCCTTCAGAATTGTAGAACACGAATTCACTTGTGATGGGATCTTCACATGCCGTGATCGGATAGACGACCACTCCGTTCAAGCTTGCGGGAATAAGTCCGGCGATAAAGTTAGCGGGAAAACTCGCCGGATCGAAGGGTAATGGGGTCGTGTCCGCATCCTGAGTCCAGCCCATGAACTCCGCTGTTGGTGGTGCGACTGACAGCCAGAGAGTTTGCTGGTATTGGAAATCGCCTGCCAGTTCAGCCAGGTTCTTGACTTCCCGGGTCTTGAGGTTGTTGTAGAGGGCCAGCGCGAAAGTCTGATCCGCCTCGGCCGTGTCATTGACCTGGGCTGGCAGGGGACACGCGGCAAGCGTAACAGCGGCGAATATGGCAATTGCAGGGAGGCAGCTGGGGATTCTCTTTGTTTCGAGCCCGCTATGCAAAGACATCAAGCTCAGCGCCATCCTTTTGGGCCATCTGGTCCGCGGTTGGCAAGTTTCAAGAAACCGCATGTGTCCTACCTTCGCACAATAGACGTGATTCATGAACTCAACCAATAAACGTCACTCTCCTGCTTCCCAATCACTCTGTCAATGCATTTGCCTTTCTTTCGATCGTGTGGCGGGGCATTGAGAGACGGCGCGGCTGAGCATGACTCTGGCCATTACGGCAAGTTTCAAGGGGTCAAGTACGGGCTATTACGGACTGGATACATCCAACTTGGAAATATTGACCTGAGAGGGATATGGTCCAGTTCAAAGGCGATGTATGTAATGAAATGGCTGGAAACATGGAGCGGGATTTGATTTCACCGCTCTTCTTGGCCCAATTCCCGTCCGGAATATCACCCGTAGTACTTACACTGCGGCCATGTTACGGCTCACTCCTTTGGTCACCGGGATGTCGCCGGCAGCCGGAGAGATTACTGGGCAGGTGCATGGCGAGATAGGAAACAGGCTGCAGGAATATGTTGCGATAAGGATAGACCTGGGCCAGAAGAGGAGAATACACTCGCACCAGCTGGGCGTTGTACACCACAGTGGTCACCCGTACAGTGACGCCACAGGGAGGGATGCAAATGACTTGTGCACGAAAGACGGTGTTGGCAAGCGTCGTGTTACTGTCCTTTGTCATGGTGCTGCCGACGCTGGGTGGGTCCCCGGCTCCGCTGGCCAACAAGGTGTACGGTGTAACACTGACACCCGAGCAGGAGGAACAGCTCAAGGTTTTCAATAGCGAAGCCGAACCGGCCATCAAAGCGATAAAGGCTGACGCCTCACTCTCGAGGGAGGAGAAGGAAGAGCAGGTCAAGGCCATACGCGATGGAATCAAGGAGAATCTGCGAGTCATCCTGTCCCCGGAACAGGCAAAGGACATGACTGCGGCGCCATCCACGCCGAATCCGAAGGGCTTTATTGTCAAGGCACTCGGGGTTACGCCGACACCTGGGCAGGAGGCACAGTTCCGCGCTATTCTTGCCGAGGCCGAACCGGCAATGAAAGCTATCCGGGAGAGCAAGTTGTCAGAAGCGGAGAAGAAAGAGCAGATGCAGGCCGTCTATGATGACATCAACAATAAGCTGACGGCTCTCGTGAATCCGAAATAAGAGAAGTGACAGCCTTGTGCCCGGAAGATTTCTGTCCCCAGTTACATATGGGAGGCATGTATGCAAATGGCTCGTGCGTGGAAGATGATGCTCAGGAGCGCATTACTTGTGGCTTTGGGCGCAGGCACTGCTCATGCCGCTGTGACAAACGTCTACTATGAGGACTTCGAGAGTTGGTCCAACGGCGTAGGAATCGCTGCTCAGGACCCGACGCACTGGACCAACTGGACATGGACTGGGGATGCGCTGGTAACCAGCACCCTCGATGCTAATAGCAATGCGACGAAAGCCCTCGATGTCCAAGGTCGGGACATGAACCTTTACCTTCCAGCGAGACTATTTGATGGCGTGACATCCAACAGCGCGGCCACCGATGATGCGACACGAGTGCAGATTTCGATGGATGTATGGCTGGTGCAGGATGACATCTTAGATTTCATGATATCGGATTACCAGCGTCCACCCACCAACTTCGACTACTATGACCATCCCGGCTCCGGTTTTGAAATCAGCGGGACCGGTGGCTACGGCGCAGCGGGAGCTAACGGGTTCTATGGCGCGGCGGGTCCACATGGCAACATCCTGACTTTCATCAGTTTCGGCACCTATCTTGGCTGGGGCTTTGACTACTTCCACAAGGACTTTGACCCCGGCGTGAAGGGAGGGGCATGGCACCATGTGCTGATGGATATGAAACTTGATCCCACCTCAATCGACGCCAGTGGCGACATGACTGTCTACACGCAGTGGTGGCTCAACGGGACCAACCTGTTCGCCAACGGTTATCCCAGCGCCGACCGCAGTTACACGGGGGTGCCGGTGGCAGGGAGCGAAGGCAGCAATGTCTGGTCGGGTGCGTATTCCAAGATCAATGCCAGCGCGGTTTGGGGTACTGGCGGAGTTCAGTCGGCTGAAATCTTCGGGTGGGTCGGCCAAAGCAACGTATTCGTGGACAATATCGTGATCGGGCAAGGCAACGGTCTTTCAATCGAGCCCAAGCTAACCAATACCTGCGCCCACTATCAGACGAACGCATGGCTGCGGCTTGCTCCCGGAAGTTCTTGGGGGCCAAGCGGGGTGACTTGGACGAGTAACCCGGCGGGATTGGCCGATATTAACTTTTCCAGCACGAACTATTTCTACTTTAACCCTAGCAATTCAACTCCGGGAACGTACTTGGTAACTGCACAGGCCGTGGACAACACGAACTGGTGTGATACGGCTACCGTGAACGTCCTTAAAGTGGACATTCTTGACCCCGCAGAAAACGACGTTCACTTGAAGGAAGAGGAGGTGATTTTCGAAAGTAGCGTTGTACCGATGGTAGGCGGAGAGACTCTTGCTTGGTCGGTTGTTGAAGGCACATGTGATCCAGCAACTGCCACCACGCAGGACTTCCAGACGACCTTGAAATCCGAAGGAACTATCAAAGTCAAACTCGCTGTGACAGTCGGCGGGACGACATGTGAGAAGGTAAGGACAATCAAAGCGGTCATCCCCGAGATCATTCAAGTAAATTTTCAAGGTGTTGTTTGTAACCTCAAATCTCACGTCGATGAACGAATTGTGTCGAGTGACTCCGTTGCCGAGTGGGTCCGTCCATTCGGGCAAGACAATGTCGTCACAAACGACGATGCAGCCTACAAACGGAACACGTCCCCACCAGGAACAGATGCCGCCACAGCCAAGATCAAGTGCCAGGCAACCAATGCTCTGACGCATTCTACCAGCGTCCAGGTTAAAGCTGATGGAGACCCGGAGAACCTCTACTCGGTCGGAACCTACTTCAGCGATTGGACCGTGGAAATCAATATGAATAGCGGCTCGCCACTTCGCCAGTCAATCTACCAGTACGTCAATGATTTCGATTACACATGGTACTACCGAGTTGAGAAACTCGCTGGCGGATGGGGTGACTGGGTTGAAATGAACCGGAATCCCACTCATCACAACATCAGCATCGTTCAGAACACTATTTCCGGTCCCCAATATCAGTGGGTCGTCATGGATTCCTGTAAACTCGCCAGTGGTGTTCTTTCAACTGCGACAGACAAAGAAATCATTGATGAAATTTACAAACATCTTACGGGTCTCCGATCATCAGACGATTACGCTATAACGGCGGACGATTGGACTGACGCCAACAAACTGCAATATGGAATTGGGGGATGGACGACCGTTGACATTCTTCAGAATAAAGGCGGGATGTGCGGGGGTTGGTTCCGATTCTTCCACGACCTCGCAGGATCTCAAGGCATCTCGACATTCAAGAGATGTTATCTCCTCCAGAACAATGCAGGACAAGACCCGGAGGTCAAATGGTATTCAATACTGATCGACAATCCTGGCCTCAATCAGACCCAAGTTACACAATCACCGCGAGACTTCAAAGATGTGGACGCAGGAAAATATCCCTTCCCGCTCTATCTCGGAACCAGTTCTTCGGCGGACGACGTTACATATAGCACTGCTATTCGTCGCTACAAATTCAACTCTCCGGACGACGGTCATTGCCTCAACTTCTTGGAGAGCGCAGGCAACAATTATCTCTACGACGCCTGTTTTGGTCCCTACACAGACGCAGGAATTATAGAAGACACATACGCTTCGGTGCCCCTTGGTGATAGGAACGGTGCCGCGAACAACGATTTCAGAACAAAATATTTCAACGGTGCGGTACCCCATCTTTACGGAACAATCTGGTTCCGATATGCCGGAAACACCCAACTAGATGGAGGGATTGCGGCGACAAATACAGTGCTCGCGATTGACTCAGCAGCAGATGCTGACTCCACAGGAGCGGTCAAGGTCCAAGACGAAATAATCACATATACCGGCAAGACGGCAACCACGTTGACTGGTTGCTCCCGTGGTCAGTACGGTACTTCCGCTGCCAGTCATGCCGATAACATCGCCGTTCACATAATCAAGACAGAGAATGGTAGCACACCTCCAGAAAACTTCAGCGTGCCGACCACAGACGTTGAGGAATCCGGTTTGAACCTAAAATGGGAAAGCGATTGAGGAGAACCTGCAATGAGACACATTATCGCAAGTATGTTGGTCGCAATCGCGGCAACCAATTGCTGGGCCGCCTCAGATTCCGCCCAGACTGAACGAATCCAGAACAATATCAAACAAGTCATCGAAGAAGGGAAACCAATTGATGTGGAAGGATTGATCAAAGACATTCAAGACCTCCCGAATAACCTTGACGAAACAACACGTCCGCTTCTGATGTCGCGCCTAACTCGGATGCTCCTCTACGATGGAAGAATGAAATACGAACCTGTACCGTTAACCGGTCGCGATCCAAGGGATATACTGCGAAGCACGATCATCCGAACTCTTGGCAGACTGGGAACCAATGATGATGTATCGCAGTTACAGAAGTTCTATGCATTGCACGGCGACAAAGGATACCACGAGCTACCAGCCGTTATCGTGAAACTGGGTGGGACGGTGCCGGCGAAGGCGCAAGAGAAAATATCTCCCGATCAACAGGAATCGGTTCCGACTATAAGTGCGGAAGAAAGGCAATCTCGAAAAGCGGAGGTTCAGTCTCTATCACAACACGTTAAAGCAGATCGGATGTCGAATGAACAGTTGGCCAAAGCCATGTTGAGGATAGGTGAGATCGGAGAGAGCCAGGACGCAACGCCAATAATTGAGAAACTCGCGGGAACCAATGTTCATTGGATCGTCAGACAAGACGCCTACCAGGTCTTAGGTCAGCTCGGCGGCGCAGAGGCCAGAGACTACTTGATCAAGGAACTCCAGAAACCGATGTCCAAGGATGCGAACCTTGACGACTATGGCGATACACAAGCAATACTCCGGTCTCAGGCGGCACTGGCGCTAGGCAGATGTGGGAATACAAATGTCCTCGGCATTTTGGAGCAAGTCGTGACCGACGTGAAACAGTTCAAACGCGTCAGAGAATCATGCAATAAGGCAGTTGCAAGAATCCGTGATCGTTCTCAGTTGCAGACCAAGTAGGTACAATCGTCCCTATACTCCGCGTATTATCGCTCCAACTTCAAGGGGTCAGAACTTCAAGGGGTCAGGCACTGCGATAAGAAATAAGCCCTGATTTGCGTTTCCACTTCTCTCTGGCCAGGTGCGCAGGTCTCGTTCCGGCATCGGAGAACGTTTTCATGGCCAACTTACCGAAGTCCGGCTCCACTCACTGCGCAACCGTCGCGTACATGATCCTCAGCGTCTTTGCACAGTCGGCGGCCGGGATGGTGTAGGGGTTGGTTGTGACCAGGGCGCCAGTTGAAACCTGGATCAGGTACCCGCAGAACCGATAGCGCAGGCCGGTGCGGGCGCTGGTGAAATCCGAGGCCTGGCACAGGATGCTGCCGTCGGGCTGGATCTGCAGACTCAACCCGGTGACCACACCCGGATCGAGCGGATACCACGAACCCTTGGCCGGAATCGAAGGGGATTGACGCCGCAGGTTCTGTATGTCGTTTGCTGAATACCGCACATCTGAAAATCCCCCAAATCCCAACATTGCCATGTCCGCACCTTTATCGCGCACATCTCCAGGCACGTAGGTGGCAGCGGCCGCAGGCACCGGGATCGGTGGCGCGGGTTGGTTGGTCACGACAGGGGCATTGGTGGACTGCGTGTCGTTCAGGTAGTCGTCCAGAACGCCCACACCTTGCTTCAGATATGCGCAGGAACTGCAAAGCAGGCAGACAAGGAATAGTGCCGCAGCCGCCCCGCCAGCCGCTGTCCCGCCTCCGCCCGTCTTCTTTGCAACCTCTCCCTCCCGCCACTTCACGACGAGCGGGTGTATGATGTCGCGGTCCACATTCATGATTGTCCGCCACACCATCTGTACCAGTGCCAGAATTACCGATAGTCTGTTCATGCTGCTCCTTTGCGTGTTGCTGGTTGTTGACTCCCCCTACAAGTAATAGGCAGGAATCAACTGGACGGCCGGAACGATGCAGGAAGGAATGCGATTTGTCCGCAGATTTCGCAGATTCTCGCAGATTAGGGAGATCTTGGTTGCGTGCCGCCATGCAAGATGCCGCACGGAGGGATAAGTTAATATTGGGAACTCCAAGAAAATGATTGACCGTGTTCACTAATATGTTAACTTGCGGGCATGAAGCAGATCCGGTTCTACACCACGGCGACAGGCCGTTGTCCCGTACAAGAG
>Ga0118677_10005309_pt1 | contig 22639 bp, 25 predicted proteins | sample AliMusrvi5mmetaG_FD_86154 | JGI IMG/M metagenome (GOLD analysis project Ga0118677, IMG submission 86154)
AGCGCGACGAGCACATGCGCATCCGCCGGCTCGAGGACAAGCTCGGCATCCACGGCTCGCCGACCTGCGAGCTGCAGTTCGACGACGCGCCGGCGCTGCTCGTCGGCGAGCGCCGGCGCGGCCTCACTACCTACGTCATGAGCCTGATGAACGGTGCCCGCATCGCGATCGCCGCCCAAGCCCAAGGCATCGCCGAAGCGGCGTACCGCACGGCCGCCAAGTACGCCGATGAGCGCGTGCAGTTCGGGGCGCCGATCAGCGCGCTCACCGCCGTCAAGGCGATCCTCGCCGACATGAAGGTGAGCATCGAGGCGGCGCGGGCGCTGCTCTACGAGACGGCGCTCATCGTGGACGTCAAGGAGATGCTTGAGCACCGCATCGCCCAGGTGCAGGCGGCCGAGAAGGCCGGCGCGGCCTCCGCCGGCGCCGACACCGATCTCAAGGCGCTGCGCGCCGACCTCAAGCGCTTCACGCGGCTGGCGGCGCTGTACACGCCGCTCGCCAAAGCCTGCTGCACCGAGATGGCCAACAAGGTCGCCTACGACTCGCTGCAGGTGCACGGCGGCTCGGGCTACATGCGCGACTTCGCCGTGGAACGCCACACGCGGGACGCGCGCATCACCAACATCTACGAGGGCACGACGCAACTGCAGGTGGTCGCGGCGATCGGCGGCGTGCTCGGCGGGACGCTCGCCGACCGGATCGACGACTACGACGGTGAGGACTTCGCGGCGACGCCGGAGCTGCTGGCGCGCGTACGGCGCGCCCGCGTGCGTCTGGCCGAGGCGACGACGCGCGTGCGCGAGCTCGGCGACGTGCGCTTCCGCGACTTCCACGCGCGCCGGCTCGTCGAGATGGCGATCGACGTCGTGTGCGGCTACCTGATGCTGCGCGCCGCGCAGGACGACGCGCGCAAGCTGCTGGCGGCCCAGTACTTCGTGGACGCCATGGCGGCGCGCGTCGAGGGCGCGGCGATGATGGTGCTCGCCGGCGAGCCGGCGGCGCTGGACGCGCTCACGCAGCTCGGCTCGCTCTGACCGCGGCCGGCTGCCCGTAGGCACCGGCACCCATTGTGGGCGGGAAGGCCCCCCCCGATACTGCTCTCGGCCGCACACGCGGCCGACAGCCATGTACGGAGGTCAAAAGTGAAGCACTTCAAGTCTCTCGCCCTCTTCGTCGTCATAGCCGCGCTCGCGGTGGTCGTGATCGCGCCGGCGGCGTTCGCCTCTGCCGGCGTGAGCCTGAAGCTCAAGGGCCCCAGCTCCGCCGCCAACGGCGCCACGATCAAGCTCACGCTGACGATCAAGAACCCCAAGCGCGCCGACGGCTCCTCGGTCGCCTATATCCTGCAGAACTCCAACGGCCACCTGCGCTGGATCGGCGAGAAGGGCATCACGTGGAACGCCGCCCACACCTCCGGTACGGTCGTCTTCAACGTCAAGGCCAAGGCTTCCGCGATGGGCATCGCCAAGTACAAGTCCTACTGGATGCATCCCATGGGCAACACCTACAGTAACGCCCTCAACATCCCGCTCAACTAGCGCTCGCCTCGCAACGGCCGGCCGGATCCTCGGATCCGGCCGGCCGTTGCGCTGAGAAGATGTCGCCGGGCGGGCTGCCTGAGCGAGACGCAGGCCCGCCGCCTCAGTCGTCGGCGGCGATGGCGATGGTCGGCGAGCCGGCGGCGCTGGACGCGCTCACGCAGCGCGGCTCGATCTGACCGCGGCCGGCTGCCCGTAGGCACCGGCCGGCCCCACTGGCGCCGGCGCCGGCGGGCGGACCGCTAGATCTCGTTGGCGGAGATGCGCACCGTGTTGCCGCCGGCCGCCCGCGCGGCCTGCAGGGACTCGCGGGCGGCCGCGATCAGATCGTCCGCGTCGTCGGCGTGCTGGGGGAACGCGGCCACTCCGACGCTCAGGGTGAACTTGCCGAGGGCGCCGAGGTCGTCGTCCATGACGATGGTGCGCTCGACCATGTCACGCATGCGCTCCGCCACGACGCCGGCGCCACTTCCGAGCCCGACCGTGTGGGGGAGCAGGAAGGCGAACCCGGTGTCGCCGTCGCGGCAGGCGACGTCCACCTTGTCGCGCAGGCACCCTTTGAGCAGGCGCGTCACGGCAGCGCGCACGGCGCCGCCGGCGCCGGCGTCGTGCGCGGCCACCCACTCCGGGAAGACGTCGATCTCGGTGAGGACGAGCGCGAGCGGCTGGCTGTAGCGACGGGCTCGCGCGACCTCGGAGTAGAGACGCTCGTAGAGGTACCACGTCGTGAACAGCCCGGTGGGCGCGTCGATCGCCGACCTGCTCTCGAGGGCGCGCTGGGCACGGCTGCTCTCAAGAGCCGCCCCCGTCTGGTCGGCGAGCAGGCGCAGCAGGTCGATCTCGTCCTCCCGAAAGCTCCGCAAGAGCGAGGCGTGCACGTCGAGGTAGCCGCTGACGGCGCCGCCGGCGACGAACGGCAGCACCAGCCGGCGACGCCCGTCGGGTGCCTTGCCGGCCCCGGGTTCGCGAAGCTTCACCGCGTCCCTGACGAGCGCGTCGCCTGCCGACGCCTGCGCGGCCGCCTCGTGTGCGCTCAGGCCGAGCGGCGCGAAGGAGCCGTCGGCCTGCCGTAGCAACACGCCGACCGTACATGCGATCCCCGGCAGCAGGCCGGAGGCCTCTGCCTGGATCCGCTCGACCGCGACGCGTACTTCCGGGGAGACCGCCAGGTCGCGCGCGGAGTCCAGCAGCCCGCGCAAGCCGCGGTTGCGCTCGTCCGAGCGCGCGATCAAGCCGGCCGCCACCAGAGCGGCGGCGCTCAACTCGCACAGGCTCTTGAAGTGGCGCTCGTCGGCACCGGCGAGCCGGCACACGCCGCGGGACTCGGTGACGCTCAGGACGCCGACGATCTCATCGCCGGCGACCAGCGGCGCGTCGATCTTGCTCTGATAGCCGTGCTGCTCGAGGAACGCCAGCTCGGCCGGCGAGAGCCCGGGGTCATCGATATGGTGCTCCACCGTCTCACCGGTCAGGAAGAGGCGCCGCAGGTCGCCGCTCTGGGCCAGAGAGACGACCGCACCCACGCAGGCGGAGTCCGGCGATGTCGGTTCATCGCGGCTCCAGTAGGCGCGGCACTCAAAGGCGTCGCTGTCGCGCGAAAAGGTCCAGAGATCGACGCTCGCGACCCCGAGCGACTCGCCCACCGTGCGCACGACGGTGGCGAACAGTTCCTCGGCGCCGCTCGATCCGCTCACGGCTTCATCACCCGCAGGTCCCGACGCGGTCCTTGCCGCCGCGCTTGGCCTTGCAGAGCGCCGCGGCGATGACGGCGGGTGCGCTTCTCGACGAGCGTGAGCGCGCCCACGTCGGCGGGACTTCCCGGGGTCTCACGGCCGTGCCTCCACCCGGTCGCGGCCGGCGCGCTTGCCGGCGTAGAGGGCTTCGTCGGCGACGCGCACGAGGTCCGCGGCCCCCTGATGGTCGGGTGAGAGCTGGGCGACCCCTACGGTGACCGTCACGTGCGCGTAGCGGCGGCCCCCGTGCCCGGCGAAGGCGCGCTCCGCGATGGCGCCACGCAGGCGCTCCGCCACGACCAGTGCTCCGGCTCCGCGCGGCGGCAGCGCTTCGTCGCCGCCCGTCCGCGCCTGCTCCTCGCCGAGCGCGCCATCGGCGCTTGTGTGCGGCAGGATGACGGCGAACTCCTCGCCGCCGTAGCGCGCCGGGAGGTCGATCCCGTGGCGCACGGACCCCATGAGGACCTCGCCGATCTCCCGCAGTACCTCGTCGCCGAGCTGGTGGCCGAACTCGTCGTTGAACTTCTTGAAGTCGTCCACGTCGATCATCAGCAGCGACAGCGGCAGGTCGTAGCGGCGCGCCAGGGCGCACTCCTGGCGAAGCCGCTCCTGGAAGTAGCGATGGTTGGCGAGGTCCGTGAGGCCGTCGCGGATCGCCTGCCGCTCGACGTAGCGGTAGAGCCTCGCGTTGTCGACGGCGACCGCGGCCTGGTTGGCCAGCACCTGCAGCGCCTCCACCTCGGCGTTCGCGAACGCACGGCGTCCTGGCCCGTGCACCACGACCAGGCCGGCGGCCTGGCCGCGGACTGCGAACGGCACGACCAGCTCCGACGCGTCATCCCCCGTCGCCTGGGCCGGCGCGAGCGCCGCGAGCGCCTGGGCGGCGAGCCCGCCGAAGGCCGGCACGACCGACGGCGGGGGCGGCGGCGCTGCGGCAGCCTCAGCACGGGCGGCCGCCACGACGTCGCCGGCCGGCGTCAGGGCGCCATCGTCTCCGTGCAGCCAGACGTCGACGCGGCGCGCGTCGGCGAACAGGCGCGCCGCGCCGCGCTCGATCTCGCTCACGATCGTGCCCAGCTCGAACGTGGACGCGAGCCCGGTCGTGCTCTCGAACAGCCCAAGCAGGCGCCCGCTCTGTTCGCGCTCCTCGCGGAACAGGCGCGCGTTGTGGATCGCGGCGCTGGCGATCTCGCCGAGCGCCTCCAGGAGGTCGATCTCGGCGGGCTCGAAGCGCCGTTCCCTATCGAGCTCGTACAACCGCAGGAGCCCCACCGGCGACTCGCCGAACCGCAATGGGAGCGTCAGGCTCGTGGCCTCTCCGAACTCCTCCATCACCTGCCGCCGCAGAGGGTCAAGCCCGGGGTCGGAGAGATACTCCTCGACGGCGCCGATGGCGGCCAGGGCGGCCCGCTCGTGGGGGCACTCGTTCATCTTGTAGACGGCCCCCACCTCCTGAAGAGACGCCCCCTCGGGCGCCGACTCCGCCAGGCACTCGGCCTTGTAGACCAGCGCGTCGCTCTCCGCACGGTACTCGTAGATCGCGCTCTGCGAGACGCCGGAGACCTCGACCGCGAGCTGCGCGACCCTCGCCAGCACCTCGTCCACGTCGAGGGTCGCGGCGAGCGCGCGGCTCGAGTCGAGCAGCGCCGCCGTGCTGCGTGCGCGCTCGCGCTGCGCGCGGTGGGCGCGCGCGTTGCCGATGGCGATGGCGGCCGGCTGCGCGACCAGGCGGAAGAGCTGCTTGTCGGCCTCGGCGTACCGGCGCTCGGGCCGCGCGTCGACGATGCCGAGCACGCCGAGGGGCTCGCCGCCGTAGACGAGCGGGATCTCCAGGACGGCCCCCTCGCCGTACTGTTCCATGACCGCGCGCTCGCGCGGGTCGAGCCCGGGATCATCCAAGTAGGTCTCGAGGATGTCTCCCTTGCGGATCACGGCATCGCGCTCGGGGCGTTCAGCCATGCTCACGACGGTGCCCACGTAGTCGGTGTCCTCCCGGCGCAGCTGCTCCGACCACACCGCCGCGTAGGTCATCGTCCCGGCATCGGCGTCGTACTCATTGATATCGCACCAGCGCACGTCCATGGCTTCGCCCACCTGGCGCGCGATCGAGGCCAGGACCTTGTCGAGGTCGAGCGAAGCGGAAAGCGTCGTGCCTACGCGGTAGGCCGTCTCGAAGGGATCGCCCGGGCGGCTCACGCGTCGAACACCTCCACGCGGTTCTTCCCGAGCCGCTTGGCCACGTAGAGCGCCTTGTCGGCGTTGCGCACGAGCTCCGCGGGGCCGCCGGCAGCGCCGGGGTAGGCGGCCACGCCGACGCTCACGCTCACGTGAGGCTCCGAGCCGTCACGGATGCCGGGGATCTGCGCGCCGGCGATGCGCTGGCGGATGCGCTCGCCCACAGAGCGCGCATCCTCCTCGCCCTCGGGCACGACTCCCGCGGCGGCGCGCGTCAAGGCGGCGATCTGCTGTACCAGCCGGTCGCCGACGACCTGGGCGCCGTCACGGCACGTGTTGGGCAGGAGCACGACGAACTCCTCGCCGCCGTAGCGCGCCGCCTGGTCGACTCCGCGGCGGAGTTGCCCGGAGAGGATGCGGCCGACTTCCGCCAGCACGAGATCGCCGACAGGATGACCGTAGAGGTCGTTGAAGTGCTTGAAGTCGTCGATGTCGATCATCAGGAGCGATAGCGGCAGGCCGTATCGCTGGGCACGCGCGAACTCCTGGTTCAGGCGCTCGTAGAAGTGACGGTGGTTGTAGAGGCCTGTGAGGCCGTCGGTGATCGCCTGGCGCTCGATGGTGTTGTACAGGCGCGCGTTGACGATCGCCGCCGCGGTCTGGCCGGCGAGGATCTGAAGCAGCCCCATCTCATCGCGCCCGAGCTCGTGACCGCCCTTGAGCCGGACGTCGACGAAGCCTTGCGCCTCGCCCTGAAGGACGAGGGGCACCACCACGCGGCACAGGTCGCCGGTGCTCTCCTGACCTGGTTCGCGGCGCTTCATGACCCGCGCGCTCAACTCGTCCAGCGGCACGTCCGGCCCCTGCTCGTCCGTGCCGCCCTCGCCGTCCGCAGCCTCCGCCAGCACTGCGGCGAGAGGCAGGTACCGGCCGTCGTCGCCAGAAAGGGCCACGTCGACGTCGACCCGTTGCGCGCCGAAGAGGCCCGCGGCCCCGGCGCGCAGCTCGTCCAGCACCTTCGTCACGTCGAGAGAACCGGCGAGGACCCGGCTGCTCTCGAGCAGGGCCCGAAGGCGATCGTTCTGGGACTGCTCGCGGCGATAGAGCCGGGCGCGGTGCATCGCGGCGGCGGCCTGCTCCGCGAGCCCGCGGGCGAGGTCGATCTCCTTGGCCGAGAACCGGCGCTCGCGCTCGGTCTCCATGAGCACGAGCATGCCGACAGGCTCGTCGTTGAATGAGACCGGTACGCTCAGCCACGACTTCGCGCCCCACTCCTCCATGGAGGCGCGCACGTCCTCCGCGAGGCGGGGCCCGCGGATGGACTCCTCCACGATCCGGCCGCCGTTGAGCACGACGCGAACCGACGGGTAGTCGTCGAGCAGCCAACTCATCCCGGGGCGCGCGCCAGCCTCTTCCGTCGGGGCCACCTCGTAGAGGGCCCGACAGACGATCGCGTCGTGCCGGCGATCGTACTCGTAGATGACGCAGAGAGCCGTCTCGAGAGCACCTGCGGCCGTGCGGCAGACCAGCGCCAGCAGGTCGTCGAGATCGAGCGTGGAGCTCAAGGCGCGACTCGAGTCGAGCAGCGATGCGAGGTGGCGGTTCTCCTCCTCCCACAGGCGGTACACGCGCGCGTTGTGGATCGCGACCGCGGCCGGCGCGGCGAGCAGGGCGATGAGGCGCTTGTCGGCTTCGTCAAAGCGCCTCACCTCGCGCTTCTCGACCAGCTCGAGACAGCCGATCGCCGATCCCTCGAAGACGAGTGGGAAGGAGATCACCGCCTGCTCACCCCACTTCCGCATGAGGGCGTCGTCGACGGGATCGCTCTCTTCGCTTGCGTAGGCCTCGCAAAACGCCTGGTCGCGGAACATGTCCCGATACGCCGGGCACTCCCTCACGTCGACACGCGTGCCGATCCACGCGACGTCCTCCGGCGTCCTCGCGCGCGCCCAGCACGCCGTGGCGATCATCGTCTCGCTGGCGGGGTAGTACTCGTACAGGTCGCACTCCCACACGTCGAGCGCCTCGGCGATGCGTCGCGCCACGGTCGCCATCACATCCTCGAGGACCAGCGACGACGTGATGGCGGCGCTCACCTCGCAGGCGAGCGCATACTCCTCGCCACGCGACGGCGATCCGTCGCTCATCGGCTCGTGCGCGCTGCCGCGGGGCGCGGACGCGCCGGACGATAGCGGTCGCGCACGGCCAGGAGCGTGCTGAGCAGGGCCGAGAGCTGGCACTGGACGAGCCGGCGCAGCGGCACCGGCTCGAGACCGCAGGCCGAAGCCAGACGGGGGGCGCGGTCGCGCACCAGGGCCTCGGCCTCCTCGCGCAGCGCGACGAGCCTGCCGTCCTGGACCGGCTCGGAGGCGACCATGTTGGCGAACTGCCCGACGCGCGTGAGCGCCTCCAGTTGCCGCAGGTACAGGGAGTCGCAGAACTGGGCCACGGTGGCCTCCTCGCGGAACCGTGGCTCCGACTCGACCAGGGCGCGCTCGGCGCGCAGGTCCTCCACCACCGTGGCGAGGTAGGCGTGGACGGTGCGCTGCCAGGGCGATTCGACGGTGAGCCGCGCCGCCGCCTCCACGTAGCGCTCGTGCAGCCAGTCGGCAAGCGCGCGCGTCTCGCCCATGCCGTCGAACCGGGCTTCGCCGCGGCTCAGGCCGGCGGGCCGCAGGTCGGCGATCCGCGAGGTCGTGAAGTGGGGGGTCTCGGCGACCAGGGTGAAACAGTCCCAGGTGGCCTCTGCATAGGCGTCGCTCGACGTGCCGCACGTCAGGAGCGCGGCGGGATCGGCGCCGTAGGTCTCGTAGTAGTCGTAGTCGTCGGCGAGGGAGAAGGCCTGGAACACGCCGGGCGACAGCGTCCGCAGGTACGGCACCTCGGGTTCGCCGCAGTGCACCGGCAGGGCCGTCGCCGCCAGGGCGGCGGCGAGATCCGCCTCCAGGTCCGCGTCGGTCGCCGAGATGTAGAAGTAGCCGCCGCAGAACGTGGAGTCGTGCAGGCCGGCGTACAGGTCGAGCGGCCGGCGCTGGACGACCTCCATGACGGCGCGCGCCTCCGGCAGCGGTCGCAGGAAGCCGTAGCGCTTGTACTCAACCGGGAACGTCCACTCGAACTGGTCGGCCAGGGGCGGGCGATACACGCGCAGGAGGTACTCGGCGAGATCGTACGGCTGGTCGAACCAGGGCTCGTTGAGCACGAGACCGTCGGGGTCGCCGGCCATGACCACGGAGAAGCCGAAGCCGAGCTCCTCGGCGAGGCCGGCGGCGAGCAGCGGCAGCAAGTACTGCAGCATGAGGGCCCCGACCGGCTCCTCCGGATGAGGCAGCCCGACGAGCAGAGCCTGGAGCGGGCCGCCGGGGATCTCGAGACAGCGGATCGCACGGCCCGCCCGGGAGCGCCCGGCCGTCCACAAGCCCGCGCCTCTGGCGCCGGCGAGCTCGTCGACGCAGGTCTCGAGCTCGTCGAGACGCGGAAAGGAACCGCTTTCAGGTACGCCCGCGACCACGGCGTCGAAATGTGGGTACACCTGAGCCTCTCCATCGCCACACTGCCGCGGCCAGCCTACCAGAAGGCTCCCCGCCGAGGCAGCGGAGGGCTCAAGGTCCCGGCCGCGGTGCCGATACAAACACTGGTACCCCCTTCAGAGGGCCGGGAGCTGCCCAAGGCAGCGGCTCCCGGCCCTCTGAAGGGGGTACCAGCGGCCCCGGGCCCACCTCTGGCGACTCCCGGGGCCGTTTGCTAGAGTGAGATCGGCTACGGGGGGTCGTGATGATCTACTGCGTCGTGCCACCTGAGCTCGGCGACGAAGCGTTTCGCCGGCTCGTCGAGCACTACAAGGACAATCCGAACGTCAAGGTCATCATGGACCGGCGCTACGGAGACCGCCGCACGGACCGCTCCCACGGGGAGAAGCGCACCACGCGCGACCGGCGCCAGCGCGGCACGCCCGGGGCCATCGACCTGTAGCACCACTCCCGACTCTGGGGACGCCATGAACGAACCCCTGCCTCGCGGCAGCGAGACCAGCCTCGAGCTCACTCACCTCATGCAGCCGGCCGACGCCAACTTCATGGGCAACATCCATGGCGGCATCATCATGAAGCTCATCGACGAGGCCGCCGGGGCCTGCGCCTACCGGTTCTGCCGCACCAAGGTCGTCACGGCCGCCATCGACCGCATCGACTTCCACCACCCCGTGCAGGTCGGCAACCTCGTGCGGCTCCACGCCAACGTCAACTTCACGAGCAGGACGTCGGTGGAGGTCGGCGTGCGCGTCGAGGCGGAGGACCTCACGACCGGCATGGTCGCGCACACCAACTCAGCCTACCTGGTGTTCGTCGCGCTCAGCGACAGCGGCAAGCCGATCCCCGTGCCGCCGCTCGTGCCCGAGACCGACGAGCGGAAGCAATGGTTCGCCGCAGCGCAGGAACGGCGGCGCAAGCGGCTCGCGGAGCGCGAGCCGGCGGACTGAGGGCACGCCGCCCAGCCGCGTCACGCGCCTGCGGGCACGGCGTCCTCGAGCCGGAGGAGCTCCTGCAAGGCAAGATGAGCCACGTCGAGCTGATCCTCGCTGGGCTCGCTCGTCGTGAACAGCCGCTGCATCTCGATCCCCGGCCGGCGCAGCGCACGCGCCAGCGGGTGGTCCTGGTGGCGCGTCATCCAGGAGAAGAGCTCCATCGCCGTGCCGATGCTCACGAGGCCGGCAAGGAACGTCGTCAGCGGCTTGCGCTCCTGGCCGGCGGCGCGCAGGACGAGGTTGGTCGCCACGCTGGTCACCATCATCGGCGCCATCAGGTTGGTGCCGCAGCGTGCGTGCTCCTTGTCCGCCGTCGCCGGGTCGCCGCCGCTCTCGTAGGCCGCCACGCTCTTGTGCTCGGCGCCGTGGTACCGCGAGAGACGCGAGTCGCGCAGGAGGAGGAGCAAAGGGGCCAGCGACACGCCGGCGGCGGCGAGCTCCTTGACGAGTGGCGAGCCCATCTTGGTGCTGCGCAGCATGACCGTCGCCACGGCGCTCAGCGCTGTCGCGGCGAGCATGCGCGGGTCCTCCTGGGGCAGCACCGGCCCGCCGGTCGCGCGGCGCACGGCCGGGAGCACGGAGACGGACTCTCCGAGCCTCACGAGGCCGCGGAGCACCGGCACCTGCTGCAGGCTCTCCCGGCCGCGGAGCTTGGCCTTGCGGCCGGAAGTGACTTTCACGCCGCCGCCCGGCTCGCGCACGGCGGCGGCCCAGTAGCTCTCGCTCTGCAGAAGCACTCCGTCCCGCAGCGCCATGCCGCCGAGCGTCACGTTACTCATGTCATGACCGCCTCATCCATCGCTTGCGTATCCCTCCACAGCTTGCCGGAAGCGGCGAGCCTTCTCAACCGACGGGCGCGCCGCACCACCGGGGAGGGCCGTGAGTGGAAGTATCGCGCCTTCGGGTAGACTCCCGCCCAGATGCGCCGGCACAGCCGGAAGTCCGTGTACGCACTGGAGTCCAGGAGGGATCATGGGTCTTTTCGACAAGGTCACGCAGAAGGCCGCCGGCCTGGCGGGAGACGCGGCGACCGCCGGCAAGGTCGGGGCGGCGCAGGTCAAGCTCAAGAGCCTCGAGGGGGCTGCCGACGACGCCAAGCGCGACCTCGGCGCCGAAGCGTACACGCTGATCAAGGCCGGCGAGCTCACGCACCCCTCGCTCGACAACGCCGTGGCGGCCGTGGACGCGGCGATGGTGGCGATCGAGGCCAAGAACGCGGAGATCGAGGCGATCAAGGCGGGCAACGCGAGCGCGCCCGCCGCTGCGGCGGCTCCGGCCAGCGCGGTACCGCCGGTGAGCGCCGTCCCGCCGGTGAGCGCGGTACCGCCGGTAGGAGCAGTGCCTCCCGTGGCGGCGACCGGTGACGCGCCGGCGGCGGCTCCCTACGTCTCCCCGTCGGCCACCGACCAGCCCAGCGTGCAGCCGTACACGACTCCCAGCGAACCCGCCGAGCCGGCGACCTGACCGCCACGTCCACGCCCCGGCGACCCGGCAGCAAGGAGAGGTGATGGGGTTCTTCGACGCCTTGAAGGAGAAGGCGAACGCCGTGGCCTCCGACGCCGGACGCGCCGGCAAGGTCACCGCCGCACAGGCGCGCGCGGTCGTGCTCCAGAGCGACGTGCGCAAGGCGGAGAGGGAGCTGGGACACGTAGCCTTCGACCTCATCGAGCGCGGCGAACTGGAGCCGGCCGGCATGGCCGAAGTCGCGGCGCGCCTGCGCGAGGCGCACCGGGCACTGACCGACAAGGACGCGGAGATCGCCGCCATCCGTGCCGAGGGCGGCGACCCCGGGGTCGTGGCCCACGCCACGGGCGAGTCCGCGGCCGCCGCCGGGCCGGCGCCCGCGGACGAAGCGGCGCGCGACGAGTCGGCCGGCCGCGACGCCGCCGAAGCGCACGCCGGCGGCGCCGCAGCAGAGGCGCCCGCGGCGCAGAAGCCGGCGCGCAGGACCGCGCCGCGCAAGCCAGGCGGCAAGGCGCCGACCCCCAAGCCGGCCGCCAAGAAGACGGGCGGCGCGGGCAAGGCCGGCGGTGCCGGGACCTCGGCAAAGACGACGGGCGGCTCCCAGACGACGAGCAGGCCGGCCGCGGACAAGCCGGCGGGCAAGCTGGCGAGCAAGCTGGCGAGCGGCGTCGGCGACGCGGTAGAGAAGCCGCGGGCAGGCTCCACCTGAGCCTCCGCGTCCCGCGTCCGGGCGGTCTGGTAGCCTAGGCGGGACCAAGGAGAACGAATGATCACAGAACTCAGCGGCCTCGCGGCCGCCATGCCGCGGACCCCGATCGCCGAGCTCGAAGGCGGCCAGGCGGTCGACACCTACTTCACCTGCTCGGAGATGACGACGGCCACCGACCGCAACGGCAAGACCTATCTCCGTCTCAAGCTGCGCGACGCCACCGGCGAGGTCTCTTGCATCCACTTCGACCCGTCGGAGGAGGCGCTCGGCGTGTCTGCCGGCGACGTCGTGGTCGCGGCCGGCACCTACAGCGTGCACCCGCAGTACGGCCCCCAGATCCAGGTCCGCAGGCTGCGTCCGGCGGCGCCCGACGAATACGACGCCGCAGAGCTCGTGCCCGTCTCGCCGGTCGGCACCGCCGAGCTCGGGGAGCGACTGCACGCGCTCGTCGACTCAGTCGAGGAGCCGCACCTGCGAGCCCTTTTGGAACTCGCCTTCGACGGCTCGCGCGAGCCCGGCGCCACGTTCCTCGTCGCGCCGGCCGCCGTGCGCAACCACCACGCCTACCGGCACGGCCTGCTGGAGCATTCGCTCATCGTGGCCGAGGCCGCCGCGGGCGTGGCTTCGCGGTTCGACACGGTGGACCGCGACCTCGTCGCCGCCGGCGCGCTCCTCCACGACATCGGCAAGACGCACGCCTACACCAGCGACGGCATGGCGCCACTGATGACCGACGAGGGCCGCCTCCACGGCGAGATCGTCATCGGCCACGACATGGTGCGCGAACTCATCGCCGAGGTGCCGGACTTCCCGGACGAGCTCGCCAAGCGTCTGCGCCACATCATCGTCTCCCACCACGGGATGCGCGAGAAGGGCAGCCCCGTGGTGCCGCAGACGCGGGAGGCGGTCATCGTGCACTACTGCGACGACATGACCGCCCGCATCGGCGCCATCGACGACGCGGAGAAGGCGACCGCCGCGGGCACCGCCTGGTCGGCGCGGATCTTCATGATCGACGCGCCCGCCTATTTCGGCGTGCGCGACCAAGCAGCCGGCACGGGCGACGCCTCGCCGGACGCTTAGTCCGGGCGAGGCGTCGCGCTGCGACCGGCGCTCATCGCCTGCGGCGCTGCGCCTCCGCAGGTCAGCCCCAGAGCTCTTTGCACGCTGCCAGCACCTCGGCGGCGTGCCCTTTGGGCGTCACCTTCGCGTAGATCTTGCGCAAGGTTCCGTCGGGGTCGATGAGCCACGTCGTGCGCTTCGCCACCCCGACCAGCGGCCGCGACACGCCGAAGGCGTTGGCCACGTCGTGGTCGCCGACGTCGCCGATCAGCGGCATCTTGAGATCGTACTTCTCCGCCCACTTCCTGTTGGCGGCGGCGGAGTCGATGCTGGCCCCGATCACCTGCACGTCCAGCTTGTGGAACTCGCCCAGCAGGCCGTTGAACTCAACGGCTTCGGTCGTTCAGCCCCCCGTGTTGGCCTTCGGGTAGAACCACAGCACGGTGCGCCTGCCGGGCGCGCCGAACTCGTACGTCGATCCGTCATAGGAGGCCCCGCTGACGTCCGGGGCCTTTTCGCCTACTTTGAGCACGAAGCCCTCCTCCTGTCGTTTGGCTGAGCTCGCCGGCGGCGCCGGCAGGCTCAGCCCCAGAACTCGTGCGCGTCGTCGACCACGTCGAGTGCGTGGCCGAACGCCGGGATGCCGGAGAACACGCGCCGGACCACCCCGTCGACGTCGATCATGAACGTGGTGGGGTGCGGCCGGTTGTCCGCGGCGTCGAGGACGCCGAACGCCCGGCACACCTCGCGGGCGGTGTCGTCGACCAGCTGGAAGCGCAGCCCGCAGGACGCGGCGAACGCGGCCGTGCGCTGCGGGCCGAGCACGAGCGGCGACCCCGGGGCGCGCAGGTCGATGCGCTCGGCTTCGATGGTCGTCACGACATCGTCCGGCGCAAGCTCACCCTCAGTGATCATCCGCCACCTCCTCCTGCGCCACTCGACGAAGCGCGCCTCCAGGCGGAGGATGGCCCCGCTTCCCGGCGCCCAAACGAAGCCCCGCTCACGGCGCCCGGCCGGCGTCCGTCGCGCCGCCACCCGCCGGTGTAGACTCACGCCATGGCGAAGAAGCTGAAAGTGAGCGTGGACTACGAGCGCTGCACCGGCGTGGGGGCTTGCGAGGCGGTGTGCCCGGAGGTCTTCTTCATGCGCGATGACGGGCTGCCCGACGTCCTCGAGACGGAGCCCCACGAGACGCTGTGGGCGGCGGTCGAGCGCGCCGAGGAGGCCTGCCCCGAAGAGGCGGTCGTCCTCGAGTGGGTGGACGAGTAGCGCCTCACCCGCTCCTGGTCAGCCCTCGAGCTCGGCGTCGCCCGCCACCGGCGGCGCCGCCGCGACGAAGAAGGTCAGCGGTCCCGCGCCCGCGTTGGCCACGCGATGCCAGGCGCCGGCAGGCACGGCGAGCGCTTCGCGCTCGCCGACCTTGAGCTGGCGCCCGTCCACGTCGAACATCGCCGTCCCGTCGAGCACGAGGTAGACCTCTTCCTGCTCGCGGTGCATGTGCCGCGACATGGAACCCTCGGCGAGGGTGAAGACGTTCGCTCTCATCTGGTGCAGGTCGAGAGCGGCGCTCAGGCGCTGGACGCTGAGCTGCTCCGAGAGTCTCTCGGTGGGGACGGCGCGGACGACCTTCATGCACGGCTCCTCAGCGGGCGCTGCGGGTTCACGCCGGCTCGAGCGGCAGGATCTCGACCGGGATCGGGCTCGACTCCTTGAGGAGCGCGGCGTCCGCCTCCGAGCCGACGATGTCGCCGAAGTGCATCGGCACGACGACCGCCGCCTCGATCATGCCCACCGCTGCGAGCGCCTCGGCGGCGGTCATCACGTAGGTGCCGCTCACGGGGAGGAGTGCGACGTCGCAGCGCACGTCGCGCATCTCGGGGATCGCGTCGGTGTCGCCGGCGTGGTAGATGCGACGGCCGTCGAGCTCCACGACGTACCCGACGTAGCCGGCCGCGCGCGGGTGGAAGACCTCGCCGGGTGCGCGGAACTTGTCGATGTTGTACGCGGGAACGGCGGTCACCGAGACGGCGCCGATGCTGACCGTGTCGCCCGGGGAGACCGTGATCGTCTTCACGCCCTCGAGCTGGGCCGTCACCGAGGCCGGCCCCACGACCGTGGTCGCCGGCGTCGCCACCTTGGCGATGTCAGCGGCGCTGAGGTGGTCGAAGTGGTCGTGCGTGACGAGGACGACATCGGCGGGCGGCGCGCCCTCTCCCAGCTTCCAGGGGTCGATGTAGACCGTGCTCGTACCGTCGAGGCGGAACGAATCGTGCCCGAGCCAGTGGATATCCTCGATCATCGCGTCCTCCCAAGCGGGTTTGACGTGGGGATGGTACCCACCGGCGGCGAAGACGAAAAAAGGGCCGGTCGCCGGGCTCCGAGCACTGCCCCGGCGGCCGGCCCCCTCAGGAGCTCGGAGCCTTAGACCTCGTCGGACTCGGACTCGGCCGCGTCGGCCTCCGCCTTGTGGACTTCCACCTCGTCGACCACTACCTCTTCGACTTCGACCTCTTCGATCTCCACCTCGTCGACCACTACCTCGTCGACTTCGACTTCGTCGACCACTACCTCGTCGACTTCCACTTCGTCGACTTCGACCTCATCGACCACTACCTCGTCGAGCTCGACCTCGTCGAGCTCGGCCTCTGCCTCTGGGGCAGCGGCGGGAGCGGCCGCGGCGGCGCCGGACGCGGGGCGCACGTTGGTGGCCTGCGGGCCCTTGCGACCCTGCTCCACCTCGTACTCGACGAGCTGGTCCTTGTCGATCGCAGTGACGCCGTCGGCGAGGCCGGTGACGTGCACGAAGATGTCGTTGTCGTTGTCCTGCTCGATGAAGCCGAAGGCCTTCTCGGACGAGAACCACTTCACTTTACCTTGAGGCACTTGTCTCTCCTTTTGTCTTGAAGCACGTCCCGCCTTCGCTCGGTGGTGGCGGTAGGTGCCGCGTGTGACGCTCACGCCGGTCTCTGAGGCGCAAAGCGCAGACGTAGTGTACCCGCTGAACGGGAGCGCTGAAAGCCGGCCCGCCGGTGCCGGCGGGGGGCGGCCCGTCAGGAGCGCGTGACCGCGAAGATCGCGATGCGCGCCATCAGATTGGGAGCCACGACGCGCGGAGGGGCGGGCTTGTTCACGGAGCGCAGGTACTGCTCCTGCAAGATGCTCAGACCCTCTTCGCGACAGAGGGTGCGGAAGTCGCTGATGGTGCAGAGGTGGATGTTGGGCGTGTCCCACCACTTGTAGGGCAGCTCCCGCGACACCGGCATGTGCCCGCGGAAGAACAGCTGCGCGCGCGCCGTCCAATGGGCGAAGTTGGGAAAGCTCACGATCGCCGTGTCGCCGACGCGCACCATCTCGCGCACGATCATGCGCGGCCGCCGCAATTGTTGCAGGCTGAGGCTCAGGATGACCACGTCGTGCGAACCGTCCTCGAAATCGCGCAGGCCCGCGTCGAGGTCGCCGTGGAACACGGAGAGGCCGCGGCCGACGCAGGCCTCCACGGCCTCCTTGGAGAGCTCCACGCCGCTGCCGCGCACGTCCTTGTCGCGGATCAGCTGGCTGAGCAGCTCGCCGTCGCCGCAGGCCAGGTCGAGGACGGTCGCGCCCTGAGGGACGAGGTCCTCGATGAGCTTGTAGTCGATGCGCCGCATGGATGTACCGTCAGCCCGCCTGCCGCACGAAGGTGCGGGCGCCGCTGGCGAGGAAGGCGGCGATGATGCCCTCCATCTTCTCGCGCTCGAGCAGGAAGGCGTCGTGCCCGTAGTGGCTCTCGACCTCGTAGTAGCTCACGTGCTTGTGGGTGGCGCGCAGGGCGCTCACGATCTCCTTGAGCTGGTAGGGCGGGTGCAGCCAGTCGCTGCTGAAGCCGAGCACGAGGAAACGCGCCGTCACGTCGCGGAACACCTGGACGAGCGTCCCGCGCCGGCGCGTGAGATCGAAGTAGTCGATCGCGCGCGTGATGTACAGATAGGTGTTGGCGTCAAACCGGTTGGTGAACGAGAGCCCCTGGTGGCGCAGGTAGGTCTCCACCTCGAAATCCGCCGAGAACGTGAACGAGTAGTCGTGCACGTCGCGCAGCCGGCGCCCGAACTTCTCCTGCATCGCCGCGTCGCTGAGGTACGTGATGTGGCCGATCATGCGCGCCACGCCGAGGCCCTTCGCCGGCGACTTGCCGCCGTAGTAGTGCCCGCCGCGCCAGTCCGGATCGGCCATGATCGCCTGGCGGCCGACCTCGTTGAAGGCGATCGCCTGGGTAGGCTGGCGCGCGGCGGTCGCGAGCGGCACGCAGAGATGCACGCGATGCGGATGCGCGACGGCCCACTCGAGCACCTGCATGCCGCCCATCGATCCCCCGACGGCGGCGAGCAGCTTATCGATGCCGAGGTGGTCGACGAGCATCACCTGCGCATTGACCATGTCGGGGATGGTGATGATCGGGAAGTCGGTGCCGTAGGGCCGGCCGCTGGCGGGGTTCTCCGAGGCCGGCCCCGTGGAGCCGCCGCAGCCGCCGATCACGTTGGAGCTGATGACGAAGTACTTGTCGGTGTCCAGGCCCTTGCCGGGCCCGATCATCATGTCCCACCAGCCCGGGCGCTTGTCCCTGGCGCCGTGGAGCCCGGCGACGTGCGCGTCGCCCGAGAGGGCGTGCGTCACGAGGATGGCGTTGTCCTTGCGCTCGCTGAGCTTGCCGTAGGTCTCGTAGGCGATCGTGAACGGCGCCAGTGTGCCGCCCCCCTCGAGGGCCAGCTCCTGCCCGGGCTGGTCGAACGTCACCTTCTTGGTGCGCACGATGCCGGCCGAGCCGGCGTCGGCGCCGAGGCCCATGGCGACGTCGCCGATCTCCTTGCGCTCTGTAGACTTGGCGGCTGTCATCGCGACCTCGAAGCGTGTACGACGGGCGGCCCCTGCGGACGCCCGCCGTACATTCTATGCCTCGCCGGCGCTCAGGCCTTCGCGAGCGCCTGCTCGACGTCCGCGACGATGTCCTCCAGCGACTCGATACCGATGCTCAGGCGCACGAAGTCGTCGGTCACGCCGGCGAGCAACTGCTCGTCGGCGTCGAGCTGCGAGTGGGTGGTCGTCGCCGGGTGGATGACGAGCGACTTGGCGTCGCCGATGTTGGCCAGATGAGAGAGCAGCTGCGTGCTCTCCACGAACGTGCGGCCGGCGTCGCGGCCGCCCAGGATGCCGAAGCCGATGATGGCGCCGTAGAGGCCGCGGTAGTGATATTTCTTCGCGAGCTCGTGGTTGGGGTGGCACTCCAGCCCCGGATAGCTCACCCAGCCGACCTTGGGATGCTCCTCGAGGAAGCGCGCCACCGCGTAGGCGTTGGTGCTGTGCCGCTCCATGCGCAGCGGCAGCGTCTCGAGCCCCTGCAGGAACAGGAACGAGTTGAACGGGGACACCGCCGCTCCGACGTCGCGCAGCAGGCTCACGCGCAGCTTGACGATGTAGGTGATCGGGCCGAGGGCCTCGTAGAACTTGAGGCCGTGGTAGCTGGCGTCCGGCTCGACGAGGCCGGGGAACTTGTCGTTCAGCGACCAATCGAACTTGCCGGAGTCGACGACGACGCCGCCGATGGAGGTGCCGTGGCCGCCGATGAACTTGGTGGCGGAGTGCACCACGATGTCGGCGCCGTGGTCGATGGGCTTGATCAAGTACGGCGTGGCCATCGTGTTGTCGACGATCAACGGGATGCCGGCCTCGTGCGCGATGGCCGCGACGGCGTCGAGGTCAAGGGTGTCGAGCTTGGGGTTGCCCACGGTCTCGGCGAAGAGCAGCTTGGTGTTGGGCTTGATGGCGCGGCGGAAGTTCTCCGGGTCGGTCGGGTCGACCAGGTCGACGCCGACGCCGAAGCGCGGCAGCGTGTGCACGAAAAGGTTGTACGTGCCGCCGTACAGGCTGTTGGCGCTCACGATGTGGTCGCCCGAGCCGGCGATGTTGAGGATCGAGAAGGTCACGGCGGCGGAGCCGGAGGCGAAGGCCAGCGCTCCGACGCCGCCCTCGAGGGCGGCGACGCGCTTCTCGAACACGTCGCTGGTGGGGTTCATGATGCGCGTGTAGATGTTGCCGAACTCGCGCAGGCCGAAGAGGTTCGCGGCGTGGTCGGAGTCGTTGAAGACGTAGGACGTCGTCTGGTAGATCGGTACCGCGCGGGCGTTGGTCGTGGGGTCGGCCACCTGGCCACCGTGGAGAGCCAAAGTCTCGAAGCCCTGCGGGATCTCCGTGGTCTCAGCGTTGCTCATGTCGTCTCTTCTCCTGTCAGATGTAGTACATGGGGTCTTCGTTGGTGCGCTCCGCTGCGCCGGCGATCGTCGCTGCGCGGAGGATGGCGCGAGTGCACTCCCGTACCTCGCGCCAGACCGGCTCGACCAGGGGCTGGGCCCGGTCGACGCTGCGCATTCGCCCCATGCCGCCGTGCGAGCCCTCGATGAGGTCGATGACGTCGGCGAAGCTGATCGTGGCCGGGTCCCGCGCGATCGCGTAGCCGCCGCCTTTGCCGCGCTGGCTCGTGACCAGCCCGCCCTGGCGAAGGTCGTGCATGACCTGCTCCAGGAACTTGAGCGGGATGCCGGCGTAGTCGGAGATCTCGCGCGCCCGCACGGGCCCGTCGCCGTTGGCGAGAGCCAGGCGCACCAGCGCCTTGATCGCGTAGTCGCTCTTGCTGGACAGGTGGACCATGGCGCGTCACTACCCGCTTTCTCTAAATCCTACTTCTCACTAGAGTTGGGGAACTTTAGGAGACCGGCCTGCCGGTGTCAAGCCGGGCCGGTCCGCCGTGAGCCGGGCGGCGGGATGCTGCTACGATTGCCGCGTGGACGAACGAGGAGACATGCTGAGGCGCGAGCTGGACGGCCTCGAAGAGGCCGTGCCTCTCGCGCCGCTCTGCGCCTACGGCGTCGGCGGCCCGGCGGAGTATCTCTACCGGGCCACCTCGACCGGCGCGCTCGTGCACGCGGTCAAGACCGCGCGCGGCGCCGGCGTCCCCCTCACCGTGCTCGGCCGCGCGACCAACGTCCTCGTCAGCGACGCGGGGCTTCCCGGGCTCACCGTCCTCGCGCGCAACGAGGCACATACGATCGACGGCGAGCGGCTCGAGGTCGAGGCCGGCGCCGAGCTGCCCGGGCTGGTCACCGACCTCGCCGGGCAGGGCCTCGCCGGCCTCGAGTTCGCCGGCAACATCCCGGGCTCGGTCGGCGGCGCCGTCGTGGGCAACGCCGGCGCCTACGGACGCGCCGTGAGCGACGTCCTCGTGAGCGTCCACCTTCTCGACGGCGTCAGCGAGCACGTGAAGGAGCCGGCGGCGCTCGAGTTCGGCTACCGCACGAGCCTTTTCAAGCAACTGCCGGAGCTCACGGTGCTCTCCGCCGTGTTCCGCCTCGCCCGCGGCGAACGTTCGGCCCTGCTCGAGGAGATCGCCCGGGACGCCGAGCTGCGCCGCAGCAAGCACCCGCTCGAGTATGCCTCTTGCGGCAGCTTCTTCAAGAACCCGTCGCGCGAGCTGCCGGCGGCCCGTCTCATCGAGGACGCCGGCCTCAAGGGCTTCCGGCTCGGCGGCGCCTGCGTGAGCGAGAAGCACGCCAACTTCCTCGTCGCCTCGCCGGGCGCCAGCGCCACAGACATCGTCGCGCTGGCGGCCGAGGTCAAGCGCCGCGTGCGCGAGCAGAGCGGCCACGAACTGGTCGAGGAGGTACGCCGGCTCGGCTTCGGGCAGCCGGCTCCGCGCTAGTCACTCACGCGCCGGAGCAGTCGTCCCGGGCGTCCGGCGCCGCGCTATACTTGCCGCGTCCGGCGCGGCGAACCCGCGTCCCCCGACCGGCGTCTCTCACCCTGGAGGAAGGTCATCGAGGAACTTCCGCACGGCCTCGTAGACGGGCTGCGGACGGCACAGCCGGAGGCGCGCGCCGAGTTCTTCCGGCGCTACGCCCCGCAGGTGCGGCGCATCCTCTTCCTTCAGGGGTTCTGCGAGGAGGTCGACGACGCCGTGCAGGAAGTGTTCATCAAAGTGTACAGGGCCAAGATCCCGGCCGAGGAGGTGTTCCTCGCCTGGTTCTACAGGGTCATCCTCAACACGGGGCGCGACCACGGGCGCCGGCGCAAGACGCGCTTCGGGCTCCTGGACAAGCTCGAGCAGATCGCCCCGACCGGGACGGTCGACCCGCCCGCCGGCCCGTCCGACCCCGCGCTGCGCGAAGCGCTCGCCGGCCTGTCCCCCGAGCTGCGCGAGTGCGTCGCGCTGCGCTACTTCGTCGACCTGCCTCTGGAGGAGATCGCCAAGGCGCAGGACATCCCCGTGGGCACCGTGAAGTCCCGGCTGCACGGCGCCGTGAAGCGCCTGCGGACGACGCTGATCGAGAACGGATTCGAGCACGATGCCTGACGAGCCTCACGCAGACTCGGCGATGCCGGGCGAGGATGCGGCGAAGGCGGGCCGCGAGTTCGACGACGACCGCCTGCTCGCCAACGCGCTTGGGCTCGAGGACGACCCCGAGCTCGCGGCCGCGGCCGCGGCCGACGGCGAGCTGGGCGCACGGCTCGAGACGGTCCGCGCGCAAGCCGAGGCGGTCGGCGCGCGCCGCCACTGGCCATCGCGCTTCAGGTAGCGCCGACCCTGCTCTGACATTTCGCCGCAGTCCCGCATAATCCACCCGTGAACACCTCCCGCAATCCCGACCCACGCCCGTCCCGGACTGGCGCACCCCGGCCGCGGCGGGTGCAGCTCGGCCGCACGGAAGTCCTGTCGCACGGGCTCCCACGCAAGGTGTGGCAGGACCTCTACCACCTCACGATGACCGTGCCGTGGCCCGTGCTGTTCATCGCCTTCGGGCTCTGCTTCGTCGCGTTCAACCTCGTCTTCGCGCTGCTCTACTTCGTGGCCCCGGATTCCGTCGCGAACGTGAACCCGCCGGGATACGCCGGGGATTTCTTCTTCAGCGTCGAAACGCTGGCGACGGTCGGCTACGGGGACATGCACCCACAGACGCTCTACGGGCATACCGTCGCGGCGATCCAGATCTTCATCGGCATGCTGTACATCGCCGTGTTGACGGGCGTCGTTTTCGCGCGGTTCTCCAGGCCGACAGCCCGGTTTCTGTTCGCCAACGTCGGGATCGTGCGCCCGATCGACGGCCAGGTGACGCTGATGTTCCGCGCGGCCAACGCCCGGCAGAACATCATCATCGAGGCGACCGCGCGCCTGCGCATGGTCTACGACTGGAAATCCACCGAAGGATATCGGCTGCGCCGGATCGTCGACCTGCCACTCGTCCGCAACGAGCAGCCGCTGTTCATCCTCGGCTGGAACCTGATGCACGCGATCGATGCGAAGAGCGAACTCGCGAACCAGACGCCCGAGTCGCTGGCCGCGATGAATGCCATCTTCCGCCTGACGTTGAGCGGTACGGACCAGACGACCGGCCAGGTCCTCGTCAGCCGC
>Ga0118677_10005310_pt1 | contig 22626 bp, 28 predicted proteins | sample AliMusrvi5mmetaG_FD_86154 | JGI IMG/M metagenome (GOLD analysis project Ga0118677, IMG submission 86154)
GCTCGGAGTCAACGAGGAGGGACGCGTACTCGACGTACGAATCAGGCGGGTTGTGCTGGTGCGCGTTCAGCGCCAAAGCCGGCAGCGCGATCGGCCTTTGAGTCATATTAAAGCGGGAACCAGTCGCGGCGGTCGCTATAGACCTGATAGTGCGCGTTCACACCGGCGCGCAGGCCGACGCCGGTGCGCATCGGCGCCAGGGTGACGCCGCCGCTGCGCATGTAATTGATACCCAGGCCCGCCACGACATAGAAGCTGCCTTCCACGCCGGGGTAGCGCTGGAACAGCCGCCGGTCTTCTTTCAGGTTGTAGATCAGGGTGAAGCATTTGGAGGCGTTGGCGCCGGCATCGAACCCGATCGAGGGGCCGCGCCAATAGGTTTGCAGCGGCTCGCGTGTCTTGCGGATCAGCCAGCCCGAACCATAGCGGAAGCCCAGCACGAATGCGCCACCGCCTTCATCGCCCTTGATATAGGCGTCCGGCTGGCCGAGATCCCCGAACACATGCTGCACGCCCTTGGCCATCGCCTCGGTGGTGATGCCGAAGAAGTTGGCGCCGGCATCGGTGATTTCGTCGGCGGTGTATTCCAGGGTCGAGGCGCGCTCCTTGGATTCAGGCGACCCGTTCTGGCTGTCGGCGGCATGCGCCGGCATGATGGAAAGCAGCGAGCCCGCCGCGGCCGGGGTCGCGCCCAGCGCCACCAGTCCGGAGATGAATTTCTTGCGGTTCATGCGGTGCTCCTTCGAAAACGAATCAGTAAGCCGGCCGCGGCGAATCTTGACGCAGATTGGGGCTTTTTTACAGGTGGAATGGGTTTAGGATTGAGGCAAGAAAATGGAAACGCCACCCGATAACGGCCCAAAACCACCGCTTTCCGTTGCGGGCTGGATTACGCTGGCGATCCTGACCGGCTTCTTCTTCGTCTCGCTCTGGTATGCGGTGAAGGTGTGGACCGCCATGTCCGGGGTCCATATGAGCGGCTTTGGCTGGACCTTCCTGGTGATGGGGATCGTGGTCACGATTGGTCTGGGTGCCGGATTGATGGCGCTCGTCTTCTACTCATCCCGCAACAATATGGATCAGTAGCTACTTGCCGCGCGCGATGAAGGCGGTGTTGTGGAATCCCGCCTTGCCATAGACGAACGGCGCGCCGTCCCAATCCGTCATCCGGCCGCCGGCCGCGCGCAGCACCGCATCGCCCGCCGCCGTATCCCATTCCATCGTGTGACCGGCACGGGGATAGATGTCGGCCTCGCCTGCCGCGACAAGGCAGAATTTCAGCGACGAACCGGCATTGGTATTACCCTTTACGGCCAGGCTTTTCAGCAATGCATCGGTCTTGGCATCGGGATGGGATTTGCTGCTCACTGCCACCAGGCCGTCTTCTGCCGGGGCGCGTGCCGCGATCGCGCGAGTGACGCCACCCGAGATTTCAAACGCGCCTTCACCCACCGCCCCCACGAACAGCCGCCCGATGGCCGGCGCGAACACCACGCCGCTGACCGGCGCGCCATCCACGATCTCGCCGATGTTCACCGTGAACTCGCCGCCGCGCTTGATGAATTCCTTGGTGCCGTCCACCGGATCCACCAGGAAGAAGCGCGATCCCACCCTGGCGACGCGGCCCGCTGCGGCTTCTTCTTCGGCCACCAACGGCACGTTCGGGAAGGCCAGTGCCAGTTCGGCCAGGATCAGCGTCTCGGCTTCCTCATCGGCATCGGTCACCGGCGAGCGGTCGGCCTTCACCCGCGTGTCACATCCGGCCTCGTAATGGCGCATGACCACAATCCCGGCTGCCTGGGCGATCCGGACCAGCGTTTCGAGGTGCGGGGAGAGCGTTGCGCTCACGTTAAGAATTCCTTAAGAGCCTTGAGCAAATTAACCATTTGCTAACCATTGGGACCGCATTGAGTCCATCATGACCGAGATCGAATTTGCCGCCTTGCTGGTCAGCCGCGTGTGTCACGACCTTGTCGGGCCTTTGGGCGCCGTGGTCAACGGCATGGAAGTGCTGGAAGACGAACGCGACCCCGCCATGCGGGCCGAAGCCATCAAGCTGGTGACCATGAGCGCCGACCAGGCGCTGGCCCGCATCCAGTTCATGCGCATTGCCTTTGGCGCCGCCGGTTCGGCCGGCGCGGAGCTGGATCTGGGCGAGATCGGCCGTCTGGTGCAGGGTCTTTTGGAAGGCGGCAAGGTGCAACTGACGTGGAATGTGCCCCGGCTTTACTGGGCCAAGGACTGGGCCAAGCTGCTGATGAACGCCACGTTGTTGGCGGCCGATTGCCTGCCGCGCGGCGGCATGGTGACGGTGGAGGCCGGCGCCGATCCGCAGGCGCCGTCTTTCCATATTCGCGCCGAAGGCCTGAACGCCCGCGTCACCGAGGAAGTGGATGATGCCCTCAAGGGCGAGGCGTTGTACGTGGATGCGCGGCACGTGCAGCCCTTCCTGACCCACAAGCTGTCGCGCACCGTCAATGCCGCCCTGACCATCGCGCCGCTGGAAGGCGCCGTGGAGCTGATGGCCGGCTGACGCGGTCTTTTGCCCGCCGGGTTCGTCGCTCGTCGCTCATGGACTCAAGTGTCCACTTCGCTCCTCGCTCCTGCCCGGACGGCCAAAATCCCTGCGTCAGGTAAGCTAATCTTTACCCTGACAGGCGTAGATTTTCCGCGATTTGGCTGCCGCTTCCGGCGCCACAAGCGATTTGGTCCGCCATGAAACATTGCCTGGTCGTGGACGACAGCCGCGTGATCCGCACGGTCGCGCGCCGCATCATGGAAGAGCTGCACTATTCGGTGGAAGAAGCCGAAGACGGCATGACGGCCCTGCGCGCCGTGCGCGAGAAGATGCCCGACCTGATTTTCCTGGACTGGAACCTGCCCACCATGAAGGGCGTGGAATTCGTCAAGAGCGTGCGCGGCCAGCAGGAAGGCGGCCATCCTGTCATCCTGTTCTGCACCACCGAAAGCGACCCCGCCGATATCGCCAGCGCCATGGCGGCCGGCGCCAACGAATATGTCATGAAGCCGTTCGACGGCGACGGCGTTCGCGCCAAGCTGGCCGATATCGGCGTCACTGCCTCCTAACGAGCGGCCATGGCGCCCGACGATTTTTCCTTTCTCGCCCGCCTGCTGCGCCGCCGCTGCGGCCTGTCGCTGACCCCTGACAAGAAAGCGCTGACCACCCGCCGCCTGGCGCCGGTGATGCGCCGCTTCGACTTCAAGGACATGGCCGGCCTGATCGGCGAACTGCGGCTGGGGCGCGAGGCGCTGGCGGATGCGGTGACCGAGGCCATGACCGTCAATGAGAGCAGCTTCTTCCGCGATGCCGCGATGTTCGCGTTGCTGCGCGATACGGTGCTGCCGCGCCTGGTGGCGGCGCACAGCGGTGACAAGCGGCTGCGCATCTGGTCGGCGGCCTGCGCCGCGGGCCAGGAACCCTATTCCATCGCCATCCTGTTGTCGGAGATGGGGCTGACCCGCGAGGGCTGGAACATCGATCTGATCGCCACTGATCTGTCTGGCGAGGCCATCGCGCGCGCCGAAGCCGGCCGCTATGCGGCTTGCGAGATCGAGCGCGGGCTGGATGCCCATGCCATGCGCTATTTCCGTCGCGAGCGGTCCGAATGGCTGGTGGAAGCCAGCCTGCGCCGCATGGTGACGTTCCGGCGCTTCAATCTGCTGGATTCCTTCGGCTGGCTGGACGAGATGGATCTCGTTTTCTGCCGCAATGTGCTGATGTATTTCGACACCGCCACGCGGCTGGATGTGCTGGACCGTATCGCCGACACCATGGCGCCGGATGGGCTCTTGCTGCTGGGTGAGAATGAAATGCCGGGCCGCGCCGGTTTTGCGCCCAGCGCCGAGGGCCCGGGCTTTTACACCAAGTCCCGCGCCACGATTTTGCGCTTAGGCTAGGATTTTCCCGCTCAACCGTTCCAGCACCTTGATGGGCGCGCGTTCCGGCTGCGCCATCTGGTCCACGTCCAGGTGAAAAGTCTGTTCCAGCGCGAACTCTCCGCCCAGCGCGGCATGCAGCACCATGTCGGTGAAGACCAGCCAGCAACTGCCGGGTGGAAAATTCACTTTTTGATGCGGGCTGTTTTTCTGGAAACCATCGTCCCGCTTGGCGGTGTCGTGCAGCGACAGCATCAGCTCGTCATACAGGCTGCGCCGGCCGCGCGTGACTCCCAATTTGTCGAACAGCCAGGACTTGCCGGGCAGGTCGGGGCCCACTTTGGGCAGGAAATCGCGCGCGAAATCCTCGAATGGTTCGCCGACATGCCAGTGGCGCGGCGAGGCCGGCGCGACATTGGCGAAGAAGCGCAGGATGCGGCGCCCCCGCATGGGACGGGACGGAAAGGCATCGATGTGCAGCAGCCGGTCGTCGCTGATCCTGGACTGGCTGCGGCCTTTCACCTGTACCGGACGGAAGCTGGTGCGGGCGCGTTCGACGCGCCGATAGGGCAGCAGATCCGTGATCAGGGACGATGTGCTGTCCGCAAAGCGCGCCATCATCGCCGCCAGGTCCTTGGCGGGTTTGCCGGTCAGGGAGGTGGATTGCAGCGCGCCGCTCGGATCCAGCGAGATGTTCTTGGCCTTGCCGTCCGATACCCGCGCATCCAGGAACTGCTTTTCCTTTTCCGCCAGCGCGAAGGCCAGATTCGGAAAAAACAGCACCGCGCCGCTTTCCAGGCCTGCGAGCGCGCGGGCCTTCATTTCCGGGGCATAGGGTCCGGTCCAGCTGGCGATGGGCAATGTCTCAAGCACGATCCGTCATGGCCTCATAGATCAGGGTGCGCAAGTCGCGGCGCAGCTTTACGCGGCTGCCTGTGCCGGTGATCACCTGGGTCATGAATATCACGGCCATGTCCTCTTTGGGATCGACGAAGAAGGCGGTCGAGGCCATGCCGCCCCAGGCAAATTCCCCCGCGGAGCCGGGAATGCCCACCCGCGCCGGGTCCAGGGTCACCGCCACGCCCAATCCAAAGCCGATGCCGCGATAGCCGCTTTCGTTGAAGGCGTCGGCGGCGGGCGACAGCTCGGCGATCTCCTTGCCGTCCGGCAACTGGTTGCGGGTCATCAGGGCGATGGTTTCAGGCTGCAGCAGCCGCACCCCGTCCAGTTCACCTTTGTTCAGCAGCATGCGGGAAAAGCGCAGGTAATCGGCGGCCGTGCCGGCAAGGCCGCCGCCGCCCGATTCCAGCTTGGGCGGGGCGAAGTAATTTTCATTGGGATAGGAATCGAAAAGCTCCAGTTTTGCGTCTTTCTGCGCATAGCAGGCGGCAAAACGGGCCTGCTTGCTTTGAGGCAGCGCAAAATCGGTATCGGACATTTTCAGCGGCGCCAGGACGTTCTGACGCACGAAATCGGCATAGCTTTGGCCGGATACGATTTCGACGACAGTGCCCAGCACATCGGTTGCCACCGAATAGATCCAGTGATCGCCCGGCGAATATTCCAGCGGCAGGCTCGCCAGTTGCGCGATCATCGCGGGCAAGCCGCCCGGCGTATCCATTTCGGAAATGCGCAAGGCGCGATAGGCGGCGTCGATCGGGGTGCGGTTGTGAAAGCCGTAGGTAAAGCCGGATGTGTGGCGCATCAGGTCCCGCACGGTCATGGCGCGCGCCGGCGCGCTGCCGTCGGCCAGTTTCAGGTTGGCGAATTGCGGAATGAAAGACGCCACCGGATCGTCCAGCCCGATGCGGCCCTGTTCCAGCAGCATCAGCAGCGCCACGCTGGTGACCGGCTTGGTCATGGAATACAGCCGGAAGATCGCGTCCTCGCGCATGGGCACGTGATTTTCGCGGTCGATCTCGCCCAGCAGGCTGAGATGCGCGATGGCCCCGCGCCGCCAGATCAGGGTCAGGGCGCCGGGCAGCGCGCCCGCCGCGATCTGGCCTTCCAGCATCTGCGGGATGCCCGCCAGCTTTTGCTCTGAAAAACCCGATGCCGTTGTCATGGCTGCGGTTATACTAAGCCCCGTGATGAATGACAGGTCCAAAAACTGGCCGGTGATGAGCTTGGCGCAGGCGCATGCGCGCCTGACCGCGCCGGGCGCCCCGTTCGAGACCGTGCCGGTGATGGTGCGCGGCCGAGCGATAACGGTGTGGAAGCATGTCCCGGCCACGGCGGCAGAGGTCTTTGCACGGGCGCGCAGCCATGGCGCACGGGAATTCCTGGTCTATCAAAATGAGCGCGTCAGCTACGACGCCTTTGCCCGCGCCGCCCTGGCCGTGGCGGCGCTGCTGGCCGAGCGCGGTTTGCAAAAAGGCGACCGGGTTGCGCTGGTGATGCGCAACCTGCCCGAATGGCCGGTGGTGTTCATGGGAGCCTTGCTGGCCGGGGCAATCGCCGTGCCGCTCAATGCCTGGTGGACCGGCACCGAGCTTGCCTATGCCATCCTGGATTCCGGCGCCCGCTTTGTTTTTGCCGATGCCGAGCGCCTGGCGCGGCTGGCCGATCTGCCCCCGGCGCAGCTCTTTGTCACCCGCGCCGCCAATGCGCCCGCCGGCGTGACCGTGCTGGAAGATGTGATCGGCGCGCCGGGTCATTGGGCGGATCTACCGGAAGGCGTGGTGCCCGATGTCGCGCTGTCGCCGGAAGACGACGCCACCATCTTCTATACTTCCGGCACCACCGGCGCGCCCAAGGGCGCGCTGGGCACCCATCGCTCGCTGACCACCAACATTTTCGCTGCGCCATTCTCGGAGGCGCGCAATGCGCTACGCCGGGGTGACGTTTTTGATTCCCCCTCCGGCCTTCGCATCGCAAGCGCTGCTACGGCCACCTCCCCCACCAGCGCTGCGCGCGTGGGGGAGGCGCCGAAGCCGGCGGCAAAGCAGCGCGTCACCTTGCTCGCGGTGCCCTTCTTCCATGTCATCGGCAGCCTGTCGGTTCTGCTGCCGGGCATGGCGGCGGGCGGCAAGCTGGTGCTGATGCGCAAGTTCAACTCCGGGGTAGCCCTGGACCTGATCGAACGCGAAGGCGTGATGGTGACGGGCGGGGTGCCCGCCGTGCCGCTGGCGCTGCTGGAGCAGGCCAAGGGGCGCGATCTGTCGTCGCTGCAACTGATTACCTTTGGCGGCGCACCGTCGCCCCCCTCCTTGGCGGGGCGCATTCGCGAGGATTTGGGCGCCATGCCGGGGCAGGGTTGGGGTATGACCGAGACGTCCGCCACCTGCACCACCCATTCGGCGGAAGATTATCTGCACCGGCCGGGAAGCTGTGGGCCCGCGCTGCCCGTCAGCGGCCTGAAAATCCTGAAGAATGGCGTGGAGCAGCCGTCCGATATCGCGGGCGAGCTTTGGGCTTTCGGTCCCAATATTGTGAAAGGCTATTGGAATCGTCCCGAGGCCACCGCCGCCGCATTCCAGGGTGGTTGGTTGAAAACCGGCGATCTGGCCATGCTGGACGGCGAAGGCTTCTGCACCATCCTGGACCGCGGCGAAGACATGCTGATCCGCGGCGGCGAGAATATCTATTGCATCGAAGTGGAGAATGTCCTGATCCAGCATCCGGCAGTGGCCGATGCCGCGCTGATCGGGCTGCCGCATCCCATCCTGGGCGAAGTACCGGCGGCGCTTGTCCAGACGCGTCCCGGTATCGAAGTGAGCGAGGGTGAGCTGCGGGCGTTCGCCGCCGCGCGTCTCGCCGCCTTCAAGGTGCCCCAGCAGCTGCGGATCAGTCCGGACCTGCTGCCGCGCAACGAAGGCGGCAAGCTGATCAAGAGCGGCCTGCGCCGATTGTTCGGCGCATGAATCTCTTCGTCACCCACCACATCTCCATTCCTGACAGCGAACTGGAGGAAAGCTTCATCCGCAGTTCCGGTCCGGGCGGCCAGAACGTCAACAAGGTGTCCAGCGCGGTGCAGCTGCGTTTCAACGTCCTGACCTCCGCCAGCCTCACCGATGTCGCCCGCGAGGCTTTGCTGCGCAGCGGAAAGCTGACGCAGGCCCGCGAACTGATAATCACGGCCCAACGATTCCGCGAGCAGGAACGCAACCGTGCCGATGCGCGCGAACGCCTGGTGGCGATCATCCGTGAAGCCGCCACGCCAAAGCGGGTGCGCCGTCCCACCAAGGTGCCCAGGTCCAGCAAGCGCAAGCGCCTGGATGGCAAGAAGCATCGCGCCGAGATCAAGCGCGGGCGATCAAGTATCGATTAAGGGCGCGACAGCATATCCACGACCAGGTCGCACATCCGGTCGGGATCGAAGGGCTTGACCAGGGTGCGGATCTCGCGTGCTCGCAGCGCCGAAGGCGGCGGCCTGTCGGCGGCATAGGCGGTCATCATCAGGACTTTCAGTTCGGGGCGGACCTTCAGCGATGCCTCGACCAGTTCATAGCCGTCCATGTTGGGCATCACGATGTCGGACAGCAGCAGGGCGGCGGCGGGGTCGGCCTTCACAAGCTGCAAGGCCTCGGCGCCGTCGGCGGCCTGGCTGACCGTCACGCCCTTGGCGGTCAGCATGGCTGCGATCAACCCGCGCAGCTGCGTCTCGTCCTCGGCCAAAATCACCTGGCTCATGCGTCCCCTCTGTTGCCGACAAGTTCGCCGCGTTTTCGCCGTCAACTCCAGAGCCTTGCCGGGTCGATGCAGGCTTTTGTCGGCGAGGGTGGCCCCGCAGCGACACTTTTACCGCCAAACGGTACGCCTACGGACAATTTGATCTTTTCCTGCAAACCTCTGGTGGCGTTACCGGATCGTCGCAATCGAGGCTATATTGGTCCAATGCTGGAATCGCTCGCACGTCTGCGCAGCCACGCCTGGCCCCTTGTCATCGGCATGGTCGCCGGCGGGGCGGCCGTGGTGTTCGCGGGGCCGGCCCTGTTCTGGGGCCTGGTGGCCCTGGGGCTGGCGGCCGTGCTGATCGTGCAGTTCGTCACTTTCCAGGAGCCGATCCTGCGGCCGGCCGAACCGACCAGCGACGACCCGTTGGCCGCCTTGCCGGCCATGTCGCGGGTATTGCTGGAGCAGCTGCCGATGCCGGTGATGCTGCTGGACGATGACGAGCGGATCTTGTTCGTCAACCATTCCATGCGCGAGGTGCTGGGTCCGGGGCTGGACCGCAAGCGTGCTTCCTCCATCCTGCGCAATCCCGAAGTGCTGGCGGCGATCGCCGCGGCCCAGAACGGCATCGCCACCGACGTGCCTTTCAGCCTGCCGGTGCCGATCGAGCGCCACTATCAGGCCTATGTCACCCGCGTCAGCGTTTCGCCATCCTTCACCGCGCTTCTGCTGCACGATCTCACCATGGTGAGGCGCAGCGAGCAGTTGCGCGCCGATTTCATCGCCAATGCCAGTCATGAACTGCGCACCCCGCTGGCGGCGGTTTCGGGCTTCATCGAGACCCTGCGCGGCCCCGCCAAGGATGATACGGAGGCGCGCGAGCAGTTCCTGGAAATCATGACGACGGAAACCGAACGCATGCGCCGGCTGATCAACGACCTGTTGTCGCTCAGCCGCATCGAGATGAACGAGCATGTGAAGCCCGAAGGCCGGGTGGGGCTGGAAAGCGTGACGCGTCAGGCCGCCGCCGCGCTCAAGCCGCTGGCCGCCCAGGACGGCATCACCGTATCGGTGGAGACGCAGGACGGCGTTCCGGACGTGATCGGCGACCAGGACGAGCTGGTGCAGCTGTTCCAGAACCTGATCCACAACGCCATCAAGTATGGCCGCGAGAATGGCAGGGTGCAGGTCACGGTCGGCCAGGCGGACGGCCAGGCCTTTGCGGCGGTGCGCGACGACGGCGAAGGCATCGCCCCCAGCGCCATTCCCCGCCTGACCGAGCGATTCTACAGGGTGGACGTCAAACGCTCCCGCGAACGGGGCGGCACCGGGCTGGGCCTGGCCATCGTCAAGCACATTGTCAGCCGCCACCAGGGCCGCCTCAGTATCGAGAGCAAGCTGGGGGAGGGCAGCACATTCACAGTCATTTTGCCCGCCGCCCCCGCCGAAATCCCAGCAAAAGCGCCCGCTCCCGAGCCTGTCACGGAAATGTTATAAAATAGTCGCATAGGAGTGGCGTGAACCGCTTAAGCGGGCATCACACCAGATGGAAACCGCGCGATGACCGACCATACCGTCAAGTCTTTTGGGGAACAGTTGGAAGCCCTGTCCGCGCTGGTCGCCCAGATGGGTGGCCTGGCCGAGGCCCAGTTCGCCGCCGCCATCGAAGCCATCTCCCGGCGCGACTCGACCGCGGCCGAACGCGCCGTGGGCGGCGATGCCCGCATCGACGAGATCCAGCAGGAGATTGAAGAACGCGCCCTGAGGCTTCTGGCCCTGCGCCAGCCCATGGCGGTGGACCTGCGCGAGACCCTGGCGGCGATCAAGACCGCCGCCGAACTGGAACGCATCGGCGATCTGGCCAAGAACATCGCCAAGCGCGCCATGGTGCTGAACCGCGAACCTCCGATCCGCCTGACGCAGTCGCTGGCTCGCATGGGCAAGGCGGCACAGAACCAGCTCAAGCAGGTTCTGGACGCCTTCTCCAACCGCAATGCCGAGGAAGCCGAAACGGTGTGGAACCGCGATGGCGAGATCGACGAGATCTACAACAGCCTGTTCCGCGAACTGCTGACTTACATGATGGAAGATCCGCGCACCATCGGCATGGGCACGCATCTTCTGTTCGTCGCCAAGAACATCGAACGCTGCGGCGACCATTGCACCAACATCGCCGAGGTCGTGTACCACATGGTCCGCGCCGGCCATCTCGCCAACAACCGCCCCAAGGCGGACACCACCAGCGAAACCAGCGTCCCCTACGAGACCCACGCATGAGCAAACCCACCGTTCTGGTTGCCGAAGACGAAGGCGCGCTGGTCACATTGCTGCGCTACAATCTGGAGCGCGAGGGCTACCGGGTGCTGGAAGCGCGCGATGGCGAGGAAGCCCTGCTGGTCGCCGCCGAGGAACAGCCCGACCTGGTGGTGCTGGACTGGATGCTGCCCCAGCTTTCGGGCATCGAGGTCTGCCGCCGCCTGCGCGGCCGCCAGGAAACCCGCAATGTGCCGATCATCATGCTGACGGCGCGGGGCGAGGAATCGGACCGCATCCGCGGCCTGGACACCGGCGCCGACGATTACCTGACCAAGCCTTTCTCCATGACCGAGCTCCTGGCGCGCCTGCGCGCCGTGCTGCGCCGCATCCGCCCCAGCCTGGCCGAAGACGTGATCGCGGTGGGCGATATCGAGATGGACCGCGCCGCCCACCGGGTGCGCCGCGCCGGCACCGAAGTGCATCTGGGACCCACCGAATACCGCCTGCTGGACCACCTGATCCAGCATCCGGGCCGGGTGTTCAGCCGCGAACAGCTGCTGGACGCGGTGTGGGGCAGCGATGTCTATGTCGAGGCGCGCACCGTGGACGTGCATGTCGGCCGCCTGCGCAAGGCGCTGAACATCGAAGGCGCCGCCGATCCGATCCGCACCGTGCGGTCTGCGGGTTATTCGCTGGACTCCGCCAGCGCCGCGACGTCCGCCGCTTAGAGCAGCTTGCGGATCGGCGCTTCGAGCGCTTCCGGCACGACCTTGGGCGCGAAACGCGCCACCGGATTGCCTTCGCGGTCCACCAGGAACTTGGTGAAATTCCACTTGATCATGGGTGTGCCCAGCAAGCCGCGCTTCTTTTTCTTGAGATGGCGGAACAGGGGATGGGCCCTGCCGCCATTGACATTGACCTTCGAGAACATCGGGAAGGTGACGCCGAAATTCTCGCGGCAGAAGCGGGTGATCTCGCTCTCGGTGCCGATCTCCTGGGACATGAACTGGTTGCAGGGAAAGCCCAGCACCGTCAGGCCTTCGCGCTCCAGCTTTTCATGCAGCTTCTGCAGCCCGGCATATTGCGGCGTCAGCCCGCAGGCGCTGGCGGTGTTGACGATCAACAGCACGCGCCCGCGCCATTTGTTCAGCGAGACATGTTCGCCGTTCAGCAGGGGCGCGGAAAATTCATAGACGCTCATGGCGAAAACCTTGCCATGACATGGCCGTCAGATGCCAGCCCGCTTGCGCAGGATCACGCACAAGACCCAGCCCGGTCGATCCGCCGGTCCGGCCGCTCGCTTAGGCTCGCGGCGTTCGACGCTCAAATCGGTCCACTGGACCGATTTGCCCCGCTTGCGCGGGTCGCGTCTCACCCCACCATCCGCCCTTTGTTGTCCTTGACCTCGCGGCGGGTCTGCTGCGGCTGATAGGCCTTGCGGGCATGGGCTTCGCAATAGGGCGAGCCGGCCTTGGGGTTGTGGCCGCAGAAATGGAATTCTGAGGCGGCGGGATCGCCGATCGGCCAGCGGCACATGCGGTCGGAAATGGTCAGCACCGTGGCGTGGCTGCCGTCTTCCAGCTGCAGGGGATCTTCCTCCACCACCGGGGCGGGCGGGGTATGGCTGCGGACGGATGGCACCTTGGGCGCCATGGGCAGGCGCGGGCGCTCGGAGCGGGACGGGCTGGCCCGGCCGGCCAGGCCCAACCGGTGGACCTTGCCGATCACGGCGTTGCGGGTGACCCCGCCCAGGGCGCGGGCGATCTGGCTGGCCGAGAGGCCCTCGGTCCACAAAGTCTTGAGCTGTTCGACGCGGTCATCCGACCAATTTGCTTGTGTCATGGCTCTCGCTCCTGCTTGGCCAGGGCGGGTTCTTTCAACCCCCCGGTCACCAGATACAGTATCCCGGCCGTTAACCTGCACAAGCGCTGCGGTGCACTCCCTACCCCTTGTCCACATGAATCCGGGGGGGGCCGACAGGGCCGCATACCGCCCATGCCGGGCGGCGGCGGGGTTGTAGGAGCGTCACGGAAAGCAGATAAACGGGGCTTCCCAGCCTTTGTTTGTATTTTTATTTCAACCCGTACACAGGCGTAAGGCGAGAGCCGGACCGCCCTTCAGGAAGGATTCCCACCGTGTTCCCGGCTTTGCTTCCCACCTATAACCGGACGGATGTCGCATTCGTCCGTGGCGAGGGTTCCTACCTTTTCGCCGAGGATGGCAAGCGATACCTGGATTTCGGGGCGGGCATCGCCGTCAACGCCTTTGGCCACGCCAATGCCCGGCTGGTTGCGGCCCTGACCAAGCAGGCACAGACCCTGTGGCATACCTCCAACCTCTACCGGGTGCCGGGCCAGGAAAGCCTGTCCAAGAAGCTGGTCGCCAACACCTTTGCCGACACGGTGTTCTTCACCAATTCGGGCACCGAGGCGATCGAGCTCGCCATCAAGATGGCGCGGCGTTACCACTTTGCCAGCGGCCATCCCGAGCGCTTCCATATCGTCAGCTTCGAGGGCGCCTTTCACGGCCGCACCTATGCCGCCATCAATGCCGGCGGCAACGAGAAGTACCTGGAAGGCTTCGGCCCGAAGATGCCCGGCTTCGACCAGGTGCCGCTGGGTGATCTGGACGCCGTCAAGAAAATCATCGGGCCGCAGACCGCCGCCTTGCTGATCGAACCATTGCAAGGCGAAAGCGGTGTGCGCACCGTCACGCCCGATTTCCTGCGTGCTTTGCGCAAGCTGTGTGACGATAACGGCATCCTGCTGATCTTCGACGAGATCCAGACGGGTCTTGGCCGCACCGGCAAATTCTTCGCCTATGACTGGCTGGGCATCACGCCCGACATCATGACCGTGGCCAAGGCGCTGGGCGGCGGCTTCCCCGTCGGCGCGGTGCTGGCCACCGCCGAGGCCGCCAAGGGCATGACCGTGGGCACCCATGGCACCACCTATGGCGGCAATCCGCTGGCCATGGCGGTGGGCAACGAAGCCATCGACATGATCCTGGAGCTCGGCTTCCTGGATCACGTCAACAAGATTGCGAACTATCTGCACCAGCAGCTCGGCGCGCTGACGTCGGCCCATCCTGGCGTGTTCGAAAGCGTGCGCGGCCAGGGGCTGATGATCGGGTTGAAGATGAAGACCGACGCAGCCGCCTTCATCGCCGCGGCGCGCGCCAATGGCCTGGTGGTATTACCGGCCGGCGACAATGTCGTGCGCCTGTTGCCGCCTTTGACCCTGACCGAGGAAGAAGCCCGCGAAGGGCTGGAATTGTTGAACAAGACCGCTTCGCAACTCGAAGCGCAGAAAGCAGCCGCCCAATGAACGCGCCCCTGAAAACCAAGCCCAAGCACTTCCTGGACCTGTCCGATCATGACAGCGCCACCCTGAAGGCCATCATCGCCGACGCCAAGACGCGCAAGCAGGCGCGCACCGGCCTGTCCAAGGGCGCGCTCGATGCCGACCGCCCGCTGGACGGCAAGGTGCTGGCGATGATCTTCGACAAGCAGTCCACCCGTACCCGCATTTCCTTCGACATGGCGGCGCGGCAGCTGGGCGGCAGCGCCCTGATGCTGACTGGCAACGAGATGCAGCTGGCGCGCGAGGAAACCATCGCTGACACCGCGCGGGTGATCTCACGTTACGTGGACGCGGTGATGATCCGGCTGCTGGACCATGAGATGGTCGAGGATCTGGCCGCCAATGCGTCGGTCCCCGTCATCAACGGCCTGACCAAATGGTCTCATCCCTGCCAGATCATGGCGGACATCCTGACCTATGAGGAGCACAAGGGCGCCATCGCCGGCGCCAAGGTGTGCTGGAGCGGCGACGGCAACAATGTGCTGACCAGCTGGGTCCATGCCGCGGTGAAGTTCGGCTTCACCCTGAATGTGGCATCTCCGCGCGAGTTGACGGTGGACCAGGAAACCCGCGACTGGGCCGCACCCAGCGGGCTGGTGCATTTCACCACCGATGCGCTGGCCGCGGCGGAAGGGGTGGACTGCGTCGTCACCGACACCTGGGTGTCGATGGGCGACGACAACGCCACCAAGCGCCAGAACCTGCTCAAGCCCTTCCAGGTGAACAGCGAGCTGATGCAGCTGGCCAAGAAGGACGCCATCTTCATGCATTGCCTGCCGGCCCATCGCGGCGACGAGGTCACCGATGCGGTGATCGACGGGCCCCGCTCGGTGGTGTTCGACGAGGCCGAGAACCGCCTGCATGCCCAGAAGGCGATCCTAGCCTGGGCGCTTTCTTGAAAAGCCACCCGGCCAGCGCCATATAGCGGTTCATGCCTGACAAAATGGAACCCGCGTCGCCCTATGGCGACTTCGTCCTGCCGTTCGATATCGCCAAGGCCGGCGTGCGCGGCCGCCTGGTGCGGCTGGACACGGCCTCGGCCCGCGCCCTGCGCGCCCATGCCCTGCCGGAACCCGCTGCCCGTGTGGCGGGCGAGGCGGTGGCGCTGGGCGCGCTCTTGGGCACCGCGCTGAAGCTGGACGGGCGTCTGACCGTCCAGACCAAGGGCGACGGTCCGCTGGATCTGGTCACCGCCGATTATTACGGCGCCGATGAACTGCGGGCCCGCGGCGTGCGCGGCTATGCCCGGCTGGACAAGGCGCGCTTCGAGGCGCTGGCGGAGAAAGACTTTGCGACCCTGGCGGGCAAGGGCGCACTGGCCATCACCATTGAGCCAAAAGTCGGCGGCAAGACCTACCAGGGCATTGTCGAGCTTTCGGACGGTGGCATCGGCGCTTCGGCGGAAACCTATTTCTCCCAGTCCGAGCAGCTGCCAACCGTGATCAAGCTGGCGGCCGCGCCGCTGTACGTGGCGGGCGACAAGACCCCGCACTGGCGCGCCGGCGGCATCATGCTGCAGATGACGCCGGATGCGGCCAAGGCTGGTGTGGAAAGCCGCTCCGACGACTGGGACCGGCTGTCGATCCTGCTGAAAACCGTCGAAGACCTGGAGCTGGTGGATACCAGTCTCGCGCCCGAGACCTTGCTGTGGCGGCTGTTCAACGAGGACGAAGTGCGGGTGCTGCCGCCCGAGCCGGTGGTGTTCCGCTGCGATTGCGATGCCGACCGCATCACCACGGTGCTGAAAAGCTATGCGCCGGAAGAACGCGCCGGCCTGGCCGATCCCGACGGCATCATCCGCGCCCGCTGCGAATTTTGCGGCAAGACGCACGAGATCACGCCGGACACGCTGGCCTAGCTGGCGGCTTTCGCAATCACCTTGCGCAGGAACGCCTCGCAGGCTTCCAGCTCGCTGAGTTCGCAGAACTCGTCCGGCCGGTGCGCCTGGTCGATGGAGCCGGGACCGCAGATCACCGCCGGAATGCCGTAGTTCTGGAAATGCCCGGCCTCGGTGCCATAGGCCACCGCTTCCACCTGGTTGGCGCCGGTCAGCTCGCGCGCCAGGCGGATGGCGGCGGACTCTTCGTCCATCACCAGGCCCGGATATTGCGCGTGCAGGGTGGTGTTGAACGCCGCTTCCGGCGCGCGGCGCTGGTATTTGGGCAGCACTTCGGCGGCGGCACGCGCCTTGATCCGCGCGATAATCGCGTTCGGATCGCGGTCGGGCAGGGCGCGGTATTCCCAGGTCACCTCCGCTTCCTTGGCGAGAATGTTCACCGCCGTGCCGCCGTGAATCACGGTGGCCTGCACCGTGGAATGGGGCGGATCGAAAAGCGGGTCGGTGTCGGCGCGCAGCTCGTCCCACACCTTGTCCAGCAGGGTCACGAACTCGCCCGCCATCATCACGGCATTGGCGCCTTTTTCCGGGCCGCTGGAATGATGTTCCCGGCCGCAGCATCTGGTGACCAGCTTGGCGCCGCCTTTGTGCGCGCCCACGATCTTCATCAAGGTCGGTTCGCCGATGATCGCCAGCGCCGGTTTCAGCTTCTGCGCCTTCAGATCGTTCAGCAGGCCCTTCACGCCGGCACAGCCCACTTCCTCGTCATAGGACAGGGCGAAATGGATGGGTTTCTTGAGCCTGGCCTTGCCGATGTCCGGCGCCAGCGCCAGCGCGGTGCCGACAAAGCCTTTCATGTCGCAGGCGCCGCGGCCAAACAGTTTGCTGCCGCGCACTTCCGGTTTGAAGGGATCCGATGACCAGTCCTGGCCATCCACCGGCACCACATCGGTATGGCCCGACAGTACATAGCCGCCATCGCCTTCGGGGCCGAAGGTGGCGAACAGATTGGCTTTCTGGCCGGTCTCGTCATAGGAGCGGCGGCATCGCGCACCGGACTTTTCCAGCAGCGCCTGCGCGTAGTCGATCAGCGTCAGGTTGGAATCGCGGCTGGTGGTGTCGAACCCGATCAGGTCCTTGACAAGGTCGAGACTGCTCATCGGTCGTTTCGCGAAGCCGGATTGCCGATGATGTTGAGGAATTCGCGGCGCGTATCGGAATTGTCGCGGAAGGCGCCCAGCATGGTGGAGGTGACCATGGTCACACCGGTCTTGTGTACCCCGCGGGTGGTCATGCACTGATGCGACGCCTCGATCACCACCGCCACGCCCTTGGGGTGCAGCACCTTCTCGATCGTGTTGGCGATCTGGGCATTCATCTTTTCCTGCACCTGCAGGCGCCGGGCATAGGCTTCCACCACCCGCGCCAGCTTGGAGATGCCGACCACCCGGTTGGTGGGCAGATAGCCGACATGGGCGCGGCCGATGATGGGGGCCAGGTGATGCTCGCAGTGACTTTCAAACCGGATGTCGCGCAGGATCACCATGTCGTCATAGCCTTCGATCTCCTCGAAGGTGCGGGTGAGATATTCCTCCGGGTCCTGGTCATAGCCGCTGAACCAGTCCGCGAAGGCTTTGGCGACGCGGGCGGGGGTGTCGGCCAGGCCCTCGCGTGACGGGTCATCGCCCGCCCAGCGCAACAGGGTGTGGACAGCCTTTTCGGCCTCTTCGCGGGTTGGCTTGCTCATGGGGAAGTTTCGCCCGCAGCGCCGGGCGTTTCAACCTTGCTGAACCTACGGTTTAGTGAATCTGCCTACGTTCGTAGGGGCTTTCCAGCAGGAAAGCGGGGATTTCGGCCTCGAAATTTTCGCCTGATGCGCTGCGCATCTGGTAGCGGCCGCACATGGTGCCCGAGGCAGTCTCCAGCGGGCAGCCGGAGGTGTACTGGAAGCTCTCCCCCGGCGGGATCACCGGCTGGGCGCCGACCACGCCGTCGGCGCGCACTTCCTGCACCCGGCCGGCGCCGTCCATGATGTTCCAGTAGCGCGACAACAGCTGCACCGTTTCCTTGCCACGGTTCTCGATGGTCACGGTGTAGGACCAGACATAACGGTCGTCTTCCGGATCGGACTGGTCGTCCAGATAGGCCGGCTTCACCGACACGCGGATGGCCCGCGTCTCCAGCGCATACTGGTGACTCAGGGCTTCGTCCAATTCACTGTGTTCCAATCCAAACATGGGACAATTATCGGGCGGCGCGATCTCTCGCGCAAGCGGCATTTGCGCGCAATGGTTAGCGCGGCAAATCGTGCAGGAAAACCACGCGTTAGCGCGGCTCGACCGTCACTTCGGTCTTCACGGAATTGGCGATGAAGCAGGCTTCGTGCGCCAGGTGGTGGATTTGTTCCAGGGTCGCCGCGTCGGCGTTGCACACCACCTTGGGATGCAGGATCACCCTGGTGATCCAGAGCTTGCCGCCGTCATTTTCCAGAAACCCTACGGCATCATCTTCGTAAGATTCGACAGTGACCTTCTTCTTGGTGCAGATCGCCAGGAAACTCAGCATGTGGCAGGACGACAGCGCCGCCACCAGCATGTCCTCGGGATCGCCATGCTTGCCATCGCCGCGATAGGCGGGCGAAGCGCTGGCGGTCAGCAGGTCCTGCCCATCCTTGAAGGCGATCTGGTGTTCGCGCGGATAGGCTTCATAGGTAAAGGGCTTGCCGCCGTCATTCCAGGTCAGGCGGATCTTGTGCTGCGCCATCACGCCACCTTCAGGGCCTGATCCAGGTCTTCACAAAGATCCTCGGCGTCTTCCAGCCCGACTGACAGGCGCAGCATGCCGCTGGTGACGCCGGCGGCGGCGCGCGCCTCGGGAGTCATTTTCTGGTGGGTGGTGGTTTCGGGATGGGTAAGCAGGCTCTTGGAGTCGCCCAGATTGTTGGAGATGTCGATCAGGCCCAGCGCGTTGGCCAGGCGGAAGGCCGCCGGCTTGCCGCCGGTCACTTCGAACGCCACCACGCCGCCGCCGCCATCCATCTGCGCCTTGGCCAGATTGTGCTGGGGATGATCGGGACGGAAGGGATAGAGAACCCGCGTCACTTTCTTGTTGCCGGCCAGGAAGTCGGCAACGGCTTTCGCATTCTCGCAATGCTGCTTCATGCGAAGGTCCAGCGTCTCCAGGCTCTTCAGATGCAGCCAGGCATTGAAGGGGCTGATGGTGGGACCGGTGTTGCGCAGGAACTGTTGCAAATTTTCCTCCAGGAAATCCTGCTGGCACAGGATCATCCCGCCCATGGCGCGGCCCTGGCCGTCAATGAATTTGGTGGAGGAATGCACCACGATATGGGCGCCGAACTCCATCGGCCGCTGCAGCGCGGGGCTGGCAAAGGCATTGTCCACGATCAGGCGGGCGCCGCCCGCTTCTGCGATCTTCGCCACGGCGGCGATATCCACGATCGCCAGGGTGGGGTTTGACGGCGTTTCCACGAACAGCAGCTTTGTCTCTGGCCGCATCGCCGCAGCCCAGGCGGACAGGTCGCTGCCTTCGACAAAAGTGGTAGTGATGCCAAAACGCGGCAGCACACTGTCCATCACATAGCGGCAGGAGCCGAACAGCGCGCTGGCCGATACGACATGATCGCCGGTCTTCAGGCCTGCCAGGAATACGGCGGTGACGGCGGCCATGCCGGTGGCGGTGGCACGCGCGACGGGCGCGCCTTCCAGCTGCGCCATGCGCTCCTCGAACATGGTGACGGTGGGATTGGCCAGGCGGGTATACTGGAAGCCCGGGCTTTCGCCCTTGAAGCGGGCTTCGGCTTCTTCGGCCGCGTCATAGGCATAGCCGGCGGTGAAAATCAGCGGTTCGCAGGTTTCCTGGAAAGCCGTGCGCACCTGGCCGCCGCGCACCGCCTGGGTGCGCCTGCGCCATTTTCCGGGTTTCTTGTTCGTCGCCATAAGCCCTTGTCCTTGAAGGCGTGCCTTTTTTGATCGGCCTGCCACTTCGTTACTTGAGGCCGGTTGTCGCGCGGTTGCCCGTAAAGGGTCAAGAACATAAGCTTTATGCGGGATTCGCAGGGGTCCGCCGGACCGTCGAAAAGGCAGGTATTTGCGAGATGAAACGCCTGTTTCTGCTGCGTCACGCTAAGGCCCAGCCGCAGGATGGGGCCGTCGAGGACTTCGACCGTCCCCTGATGCTGGTGGGCATGCAGGACGCGGGCGCCATGGCGCGCTATCTGCGCAAGAGCGATTATCGCGTCGATCTGATCCTGTGCTCGTCATCGGTGCGCACCACCCAGACCGCCGAGCTGATGCTGCAGCAGCTGGAAAGCGAAATCGAGTACCGGGAAAATCTCTACCTGGCCGATGCCGCCAGGATCGTGGCGGCGGTGCGCGGCGCCCCCGTACCGGTTTCGTCCCTGATGATCGTGGGCCACAATCCGGGACTGGAAGCCTGTGCCGGGCAGCTGGCGCGCGAGCCGGTGCGCCGCAAGGAACGGGCGCGGCACGAGGCGCTGGAAGAAAAATTTCCCACCTGCGCCCTGGCGGTGCTGGATTTCGATGTCGGCCGCTGGCGCGACGTGGCGCAGGGATCGGGCAAACTGGCCGAGTTCGTACGGCCCAAGGATCTGTGAAGTTCCAGTATCCTTAAGTCTTGAATTAAAACCGCGCGCCGTCCCACACCAAGGCTTCGGCTTTGTCTGCCATGCTTCGGATATGGATCAGGACGTTCATGTCGAAAGGGTCCTGCGGTGCCGCAAATGTTTCCGCACCGGCATGGCCACATGGGAACCGACCCAGACGGGCGTGCCCGCGCTGCTGGCGCTGTCACCGGGCTTTCACCGCCGCGCGCGCCTGCCGCTGAGCCTGCCGCCGGAAATTGTCTGCGATTGCGGTGTGGCCCAGCCGGACCATGACTGACTAGGACTGGATCGTCCGGGCCTTTTTCGTGGTCGCCAGCTTCTTCCAGCCAAAACCGATTTCCGGCGTCAGCTCACCCATCAGCCGTGTGGTGCGGGTGGCGACACGCACCCCGCCCATCGCCTCGTAGAAGAAGCAGGCATTGTTGCGCGAATGGGCCCAGATCAGGCAAGAGCGCAGCTTGCGCTCCTTGAAGGCATCGAAAGCGCCGGCCAGCAGGGCGCGTCCCGTGCCGCGTCCCAGAAACGAGGGATCGACATAAAGCGTGTAGATTTCGCCTTCAAAGCCGACGCCGCCGTCGCGCGCCGCGCCCAGGCTGCAAAGGCCGATCGGGCCGTAATGTGCGTCTTCGGCCACCAGAACCGTGCCGCCGCCCTTGATGGTGGCTTGCCAGCGCGCGGTATGGCTCTTGCGCGACATGGCGGCAAGCAAAGCGTGGGAAATCACGCCTGCGTAAGTGTCCTGCCAGGATTCAATGTAGATGCGCGCGAGGTCTGCGGCATCATCAGGCCGCGCGGTGCGAACACTCAGCGCGAGATCGTTCATGACCATCAGCGTGAGGCAAGAAATACCGCGCTGCAAGAGTCATTTCGCCGCAATCTGAAAAATTTATGACTTGATGTTTCAACGAAGCAGCCCGCTACCCCAGCAGCGGTTTGTCCTGCACGCGCATCAAGAACTTCGCGTTTTGCTCGCCGCCCTGTCCGTAATGCTTGGCGGTGCTCCAGTCGGCAATCTGCCTGAAATGGGCTGCAATATCGTCGGCGCTGGCATTTCGCCCCAGGTTGATCCCGTCGGTCTCCATGATCTGGGCGGCGGCGAAAGCGCCGGCGGCGGCGGTGAGAATCATGCCGGTGGGGGCTTCTTCCGACGCCAGATAGACCACGGCGGGCGAAACAAATTCCGGCTTGAGCATTTCCAGCACCGCCGGCGGCATCAAGGCTTCGGTCATGCGGGTGGCGGCCACCGGGCAGACGGCGTTGACCTTGATATTGTCCTTGGCGCCTTCCAGCTTCAGCGAATTCATGAAGCCCACCAGCGACAGCTTGGCGGCGCCGTAATTGGTCTGGCCGAAATTGCCGTACAGGCCGGTGGAGGAGGTGGTGACCACGATGCGGCCATAACCCTGCGCCTTCATGATTTCCCACACCGCCTTGCACGGCTTGACCGTGCCCAGAAGGTGCACGTCCATCACGGCGGTGAAATCCTTCAGCTCCATCTTGCCGAAGCTCTTGTCGCGCAGGATGCCGGCATTGGCGATCAGCACATCGACGCGGCCGAAGGCATCCATGGTCTGCTTGACCAGGTGCGCCACGCCGGCGTCATCGCTGACCGACGCGCCATTGGCGATGGCCTCACCGCCGGCGGCCTTGATCTCCGCCACGACCTTTTCGCTGGCTTGCGAATTCCCGCCCGTGCCGTCCAGCGAGCCGCCCAGGTCGTTGACAACAACCTTTGCGCCCAGCTTCGCCAGGTGCAGGGCATGGGCGCGTCCGAGCCCGCCGCCGGCGCCGGTCACAATCGCGACCTTGTCTTTGAAGGAAATGGCCATGGGACTCTCCGTTATGAGGGTGTGGGAATGGTCTGGGGATCAAGGCGGCGGCCCAGCCTGCGTCTCAGCCAGGCGGCGGCAGGCAGTTCGATACATTCGGCAAGCAGCGCGCCCCATGCCACGCAAACGAGCACCAGCGCCAGCGGTTCCAGCCACCAGATAAGGGTGGAGAAGTGCGTGCCCCAGACC
>Ga0118677_10005313_pt1 | contig 22614 bp, 21 predicted proteins | sample AliMusrvi5mmetaG_FD_86154 | JGI IMG/M metagenome (GOLD analysis project Ga0118677, IMG submission 86154)
GGCTCCACCAATTTTGAACACCCCCGCGGGCGTTCGCCAGTCCCCCTCCCGCTTGATCGCCGCCCCTTCCGGCACAGGATGCAGGCCCAGCCCCCAGACGAGCCCGTCCCGTCCGAGCCGCCCGTTCCATTCCCCGCCAACCGGCTTCCAATCCGCGCCCGACCTCTCGAATAGCCGGAGCGTGACGGCCGAGGAATCCCATCCCTCCGCAATCCCCACCACGCATTGCCGCGAATCCTTCGGCAGCTCGAATGCCGCCAGAAAACCTGACAGCGCAAAAAATACTGCCGCCGACACCAGAAATAATCTCATCATTCAAATGGGGTGGTCGACGGGACTCGAACCCGTGGTGGTGACCGTGCCAGTTTTCAGCCCGGCACTCGTGCCGGCGAGGACGTAGGCATTGTTCGTCCAAGTCTGAGAACCGCTGAGTGTCACGTTGTTCACATTGGCCTGCCCGACGGCAGTCAAGACGTCGCCGTTGACCGTGATGCCGGAGGATCCAATGGTGGGCCCGCCTGAACCGAACGTAAGCGCCCCGTAAGCGGTCGCCCCATCACCAACCGTGATGCCCGCGATGATGTTCGCTGCTCCTGCAGTGGGCTGGTTCGTGAATGTGAGGCTGTTGAAGACTGCGGTATCCGTAGCGGTGGGAGCCACACTTCCCGTCCAGTTTGCGCCCGTGGCCCAAGCCGTGCCGGCGTTGTTCCAGGTTACCGGGGCGGCGTGAGCATTGAGGCTGATCGCGAGGGCGATGGAGAATACAGCGAGAGCCTTGGGGAATGGGGTGCGTTGGGTGAGGTTCATAATTGGGGTGGGGTTTGGGGATCTACGAGTGTCACTGTCTGCGAGGCGGGAAACGAAAACAATAGGTGGTTGCGCAGGATTTATGAGGAAAACAGCATGTTTGAATATGGGGTTTTGCGAGGGAAAACTGGCAGGGAGCAAGGGAGGCGGGGCACTCTTGCCCTGCTTTGTCGTCTTGAAGAAGGCGGCCAAGCGGGGCTGCCCTCCGGGAACTGTAGCCGGGGAGCAAGGGAGCGCGGGGATTTCGTCTTCATAAGGGAGGATGAGGATGTTTTGTGGATATGTCTGATCCATTCGCAGTCTCGCGCATTTTCTAGTTCGTTGCAAGGAAAATTTTTGAATATTTTTGAAAACCACCAAGTAAGCTGATCGGCTTACGCTTTGATCAGGCGTCCGGTTGTCTGAATTTCATGGGCTATTCGTGTCATAAAACAATGCAGACATCTAGATACTGACGCCAATTTTCTTCTGACGAAGCCAAGCGCGGGAGGAGGTCTGTTTTTTTTGGAAATGGGGAATTTGGAATTTGGAACTGGCCGCCACGGCGGCGCGAGCCGCGCTTCGCGCGGGATTTCTGCATTCATCCCGGATCCAGCGATTGAAGAAGTTTTGACAGAGCCGAGGCGAAGCCGAGACAGACTGGTCCGCTTTTGCGGGACAGCCCGAAGGGTAAACGCAGTGCATCAATTAACAAAATTAACGGAATGAGTTACACGGAATCCACACTGTCCTGAAATGTTCCTCTTCCTCTTGTTGCAAGTCACTTCCGCGGAATTCTGTCCATTCTGTTAATCCTAAATTCCGCAGTTGAAAGAAACCACAAAAATCACAACAAGCACGAAATCAGCAAGTAACAGAGAGAGATTGCCTGCTGGTGCATTCACCCGCCGGGTGAACGGGGGTGTTGGTTTAGCCATCTGCATGTTCGTGTCTTTCGTGATTTTCGTGGTTCCAACTGAGTTTTCTAGGTTAATTCTGTCTAAAATCCGTTTTCGGGTTCATAATTCCTCATTCACAATTCATCCCAAAAAGGAAAATGCAGGGGGCAGGGGCTCAGCGTGAGATCTCTCCCTTCAAGCTCCAGAGAAATGTCGTGTTCGGCGGGGCAGCGACGGTGAGGGAGGCGGTGGGGCGGCCGGGATTCCACAAGTCATTGGCGAGGGTGCGTTCGCGGAGTTTGACGGTTCTTGACGGGGCGGGTCCGGTGCAGAGGCAGAGGAACCGGTCGTTGGCGTAAACGAGATCGCCGGCTGGCGCGAAGCAATGGACGCCGGCCGAGGCGGCGATCGCGTGCAGGGCCGTGGCGGGGAGGAGCGGGCCGGCATTGAACACCGAGGAGAAGCCGGGGCGCTGCGTCCGGGCGAGCGCGACGCCCGGGGCGCCCGCCGACCGGGCGAGCGGTTCGTCGGCATCGCGCGGAACGACTTCCAGCCGCGGGGACCCCGCGAGCCGATCCGGCGCGGGATAAAACTTCATGCGGGAGCGGCATGGCTCCCTCAAAAAACTGGTCCCGTATTCCGGCGGAACCCCCATGGCCAAGCCCTCGTCCGTCGCACGGAAATCCCAATCTCCGGCGGAGTCGCTGGCCCTCGCGAGCGAGAATCCGGTGAGGGCTTCGGCGCCGCGCAGGTCGAACTCCGACCCGTTCGACGCAAAAACGCCGGTTCCTGTCGCGGAACACGGAACGTGTTTCGTAAACGCTGTTTGTTGGTTCAAAAACCCGGGGAAGAGGTTCCAGACCGCGGTGGCGCGGGAGGCGCGGAGCTTCGCGTGGATCGCCTCGCGCCGGGCATCGCCGGCGATGAAGGCATTGGAAAAATAGACGAGGCGCGCGTCCGGCCAGCGGTTTTGCAGGAAGTCTTCGAGCGTGATGAACGTCCACGGGAAGCCGCTCCGGAGGAGGTTCCACTGTTTTTGGACCGGGAAAAGGATCGCCCACAAGCCGCTGTTGGGGTTGGTCCATCGCAGGCTCAGCTCGTCCACGACAACCAGCGCCTCCGCTTTGGGAGGCTGTCGCAGGCCCGGGTTTTTCGCCGCGATTTCCTGCAGCCGCCGCAGCGCGTCGCGCACGTCAGGGCGGCTGAACGAGCCGCCGAAAAGATCCACCCACGAGTGCCAGAGCCCCTCGGCCATCGAGGAACCAAAATCCCTTTTGAGCAATTCGACCGCCTCCGCGGAATTCTCCGGCACATGGATGAAAGGATGCCAGCCGGCGTGCTTATCCAGGGAAAGTTTCACGTCGGCGGAGTTGATAAACCGCTTGCCGTGGAGCAAGGCCGATCCGGTCATCGACTGGGAACTCGTGGCCCCGCCGACTCCCCGGTTGCTGTAATCGAGGGGGCTGGCGAGAAAATCCACATCCGGGGAATCCAGCACGCGCTGCAGGGCGAGGTGGCCGTTCCTTGCGGGGCACGGGAAGTCGGTCTGCGTCCACCAGTATCCGTAGAACCCACCGATGAGCGTCTCCGGCGCGGCGGCCGCGCGGGCTTCCTTGCAGAGCTGCAGAAAGCAATCGGCCTGCGCGTCGGCCAGGGCTGCGGCAAAGTCCGCCGCCTGAGCATGGTGCGCGGGAAGCGGCCAGCTCCCGGCCGCCGCGCGCTCGGCCGGCATCGGGGGCTCGACTTGGCTCCACGAGCTGATGGATTTTCCCCAAGCCCCGCCCAAATCCTGCGGGCTGCCGTAGTGGCCTGCGGCCCAGCCTTGGAAATATCGGCGCATCGGCTCCGAATAGTCGAAGAGCGCGTCGTCGGTGTAGTTCCCCCAGTTAAACCACTCGTGCGAGAGTCCGGCGCAAAGATAATACCCGGCGAACCGGCCAGGGAACTTTTCCTCGTAATGCGCGAGCGCCCGCCGGAGCGCGTCCGCCGCCTGCGCGCGCCAAATTTCCGAAGCGAACGAGTGCAGGCAGGGAACCCCCTGGTGCAGGCGGTCGAAGAGGTCGCCTTTCGGGGTGTAGTCGATTCCCGGCTTCGCATACCCGATCACTTCCGGGCATTCCATGCGGATCTCTCCGGTTTTCCGATCCCGCATCCGCGCGACTTCCCCGGGGTATTCGAGCTCCCACCATTTCGTCTCCGGCCCATCCAGCCAGATCATCGGGAACAGGCTCACCTCAGGCCCCGCCGCGCAAAACTCCGCGACGACCGCGTCTCCGTCCGCGTAATCAAAAACCCCCGGCCCCTTCCATCCCAGCGCCAGCGAAAACCGGAAGACGCGGATTCCGGTGTCGAGAAAATCGCGGATATGTTCCGGATACGTGTAGGCGAGGACGCCGGAGAATTCTCCGCTCTCGACGAGCTTTCTCATGCGGGGTCAGGGGTTGAGGAACTTTTTCCAGTCATCCCAGCGGAATGCCTCCCACGGGATCTCGCCGGGCTGGCGGCCGGGGAAGTCCTTCAGCCAGTCTCCTTTTGCGAGGTAATAGCTGAGATCGAGCCCGCCCGGCCGGTCCCACCATGCGATTTCGTTTTCCGGAAGCGGATGCCCGGTCACACGGATTGGCTCGGTTTTGAAGAAGATCGGATTCGTGAGCGCCGCGTCATACGGGAGGCTTTCGTTGACGAGGCGGGCGACGACCCAGCCGTGGGACTCGTTCGTCCAGTCGGTGGCAAATTCCGTTTTGCCGGTGATCGTCCATTCCTTGACGACGAGGCCATTGTGGATGACGGCCAGGCGATACGAATGCTCCTTGTTCAGGCCGGTGCAGCCGACCGCGACCAGCCCGCCGTCCGACGGGCATGTGTCTCCGGGCCCCCGCCCGTCGCACGCGATCGTCAGGCCGGGACCGGTGGTCATGACATTGTGGCCCGCCTTGAGGGCAGCCTGGATTCCCTTGGTGCTGAAATCCCCGACCGGCGTGATGTTTTGAAAGACCGCCCGCTCGAAGGCGACGAGGTCGAGGCACGCGTCGGTCTCGGCGACGCCGGTCATGAAATAGCCTTTGTTCAGCAGGTTGAACCAGAGCTCCTGGTAGTGCTTGTGGTTGGCCTCGTAGCCCATCACCACCAGGCATCCGGCGGCCTGTCCGGTCAAAATATCCGGGACGAGCGTGGAGGCGATATTCGAGATGTGCTGGTCTTTTTCCCACCACCAGCTCGTCGGATGCGCATAGACCGGGAGCGCCCCCATCGCCACCTGCGCGCGGATCGCGCGGGCCTGGATCCGCATGGTGAACGGCGGCGGCGGCGCGCCTTGCCTCCGCTCCTCGCTCATCTCCCACCCGCCCCAGTAAGTGTCGTAATCGTGCCACGGCGCGTGCTCGGGCTGCCACCCCAGCCACCAAAGATGGCCGAACCGGATCTTCGGGGTCTCGCAATCGACTTCAAAAATAAAGTCGCCGGTCGAGAGTTTCTCCCGCCATTCTTGGAACCGCTCCGGCCGCGTCCATGAGGCCGGGTCGGTCGTTTTCCAGATCGCATCGTGATGATACAGCCGCTTGTTTTCCGCGCTCGATTCCCACTTGCGGATCAGCTCGAGGTCCCAGGCTTCCCACGGATGCCCGAACCCGAAATAGTTCAACCCCAGCCCGCGCAGCATTTCGGCGTGCTGGCTCATCGAGCGGCCTTCGAGGGACTTCCGAAAAACGTGGCTGTGCCCTGCCCAGCGGACAGGTTGCGGAGTGGAGGGGGTAATCATTGTGTTCAGATGGTTGCAGGCACACATCTATATGTCGAATAAAAACAATCCTTCCCGACTGGTGTGCTCAAAAATAGGCGAGAAAGAAAAGTCCCCGCCATCCAGGCTGCATAAGTGGCACGGGCATCTTGCCCGTGCGAGACATTTCCCGCATGGGCAAGATGCCCATGCCACGGTTTGCAGCGAAACGGACAGGATTGGGCGGCCCGCCAATGCTGGCAGTTTAAGTTGCACGGGCATCCTGCCCATGTGAGACATTTCCCGCATGGGCAAGATGCCCATGCCACGGTTTGCAGCAAAACGGACAGAGTTGGGCCGGAAAAAAATCGGCTTGCCAAAAAGCCGATTTCATATAGATATCTTCATTCCTCCCATGGAAATTCTTCTCATCCGCCACGGAAAAGCCGCGGGCGATCCCTACGCGGAACCCGAACCGCCCGCGGAGGGGTTTTTGACCGAACTCGGAATTGAGCAAGCCCGCGCATTGGGCGTCGAGCTGAGGGGCGAGAAGATCGACCTCGCTTGGACCTCGACATACGGCCGGGCGGTTTTCACGGCACACCTGGCGCTCGAAGGGCGAGGGATTCCGCTCACGCGGTTTTCGTTTCTCCGCGAGTGGATCCCGGATTTGGAAACGGCGAAAGCGGACAGCACCGAGTGGGAAAAAATCAATGTGGCAGCGGCGGAGTTGCCCGCCGAGCAGACATGGAAAACCGCGCTTGGCGAAGGCTGCCTCGACATGCTGGCGCGGGTCGGCCCGCCGTTTTTGAAAGAGCTGGAAAAGGTCGGCGTCCATGCCCGGCACGGCGGCTATGTGCTGGAGAAGCGCGCGGAAGATCTCAAGATCGCAGTCTTCGCGCACGGGGGTTCGCTGGCGGCGCTGCTGGGGTTCCTGCTGGATATTCCGCCGTTTCCGGTAAGCCGGTTCAGCTTCGACCTGACCGGAGTGGCTCGGATCCGGATGCAAAGGCAGAGCGATGTCTGGTATCCGCAGTTGGCTCTGCCGACGCATGTGAGCCGTTGAAGCGCGCCGCATGAAGCGCGGCACCGATATTTTCCAAACCATCAAAACCCTCCACCCGCAACACATTCTATGAAATCCTTCCTCCTCGCCGGCATCCTGCTGGCATCGCTTCCCGCGCTTCGCGGCGAAACCACCTTGCTCGACATCAAACCGCAGGCGAACACCCCGCTGGAAGACGACGGGATCGCCAACAACAACATGGGCGGGTGGACGGATGAAGGGATCAACGACATGTATGTCTATCCGCCGATCCCCTCCGGGAAAATCGAACGGAACGGCTACCAGTTCGAGCTCATCGACCCGAAAGCGAACGGCGGCAACTCGGTCATCATGCTCCGCGGCTCGGAACGCTGCAAAGACAAGCCGGAAACCGTCGAGATCCCGGTCGGCGGCCGCCCGGCAGCCTACATTTACTTTTTGCAAAATGCGGCCGGGGCTCCGGTGAAAGCCGAGAAGGATTACCTCGTGGCCACGTATGAAATCGTATTCAAGGACGGCACCCGCGAGACGGTTCCGGTCCGGGACGGGATCGAGATCCGCCAGTGGTTTGCTGGCGCGTGGTGGGATAACTCCGGCGCGGCGAGCTGGCCGATCTTCATGGGGACGAACGTTTACAGCCAGAAGTGGAAAAAGCTCATCGGGGTCTGGGCGATGCAGTGGAAAAACCCGTTCCCCGAAAAGCCGATCGAAAAAATTGTGCTGAAATCTGCGGGGACGGCGACTCCGGCGATCTTTGCGGTCACGCTCTCGGACCAGGATTTCCGCGCCGACGAGGTGAAGCTCAAAGAGCATTTTGTGCGCCCCGATGGAGTTCCCGAAGGGTATTTCGACGCCAAGATCAAACTCGAGCGGGCCCGCGTGTTCGAGGCCGCCGAGAAGCTCGGGCATTTCCAGGGCATCCGCTCGGTGTATCCCGTCCGGCCCGACCTCCTCGCGGTAACCGTGGACGGCGCGATGGCGGAGAGCGGGCCCGGGCTCAACAACGACCTGATGACGAAGCTGCAAACGCCGGAAACCTTTTCCCTGCAAAGCGGGAGCGGAAAACCGTTCCATCCGGAAAAAGTCGGCCGCCAGTCGGTCGAGCTCTGGAAAGGGAATGTCGAGAGCTTTCCGGAGGTCGTCCTCTACAGCCACACCTTTTACCTGAAGCTGCCGCAGCCGCTGAAGCCCGGGGAGACATGCACGGTGACAGTGGCCGCGATCCCCGAACGCTTCACCCGCAAGATGGAGATCGCGTATTCCCCGGACAAGTCGATCACCCCCGCGATCAAGGTGAACCAGGTCGCCTACAGCGCGCTCGCCAACGAACGCTACGCCTACCTCGGCTGGTGGGCGGGCGATCTCGGCACGGTGGATTTTTCCGACATGAAAAAATTCGATGTCGTGGACGAGGCGACCGGCAAGACGGTCCTGACCGGCGACATCCAGCCGAGGGCGGAAGCGGACGTCACGAGCGGCGAGCAGGTTTCCGAAATGAACATCGGCCAGCTCCCGCCCGGAAAATACCACATCCGGATCCCCGGGTTCGCGCGGTCGGATTCGTTCGGTGTCGGGCTCGCGGGCGGGATCAAGGACCTCTACTACCACACGATGCGCGCGTTTTTCCACCAGCGAGCCGGCGTCGAGCTCAAGGCCGAAAACACCGACTTCCCGCGGCCGGCCACCCACCGCGCGATTTACGAATCCGGCTTCGGCGTGGACAACCCGGCTTATGTGCCCAAGCCCGGCGAGGCGAAGCGGGAATTTTCGGGCGGCTACCACGATGCCGGTGACGACGACGTGTTCACCACGCACCTGCGCGCGACCGCCCAGACGCTTCTCGTTTACGAGGCGTTTCCCGCAGCGTTTCACGACAAGGATCTCAACCTGCCGGAGAGCGGGAACAAGATCCCCGACATCCTGGACGAGGCCGCGTGGGCATTGTCGTTTTATCACGACACCCAGCGGCCGGACGGCGCGATTTACCTCGGGCGGGGGAACGACCAGGACTACATCCGGGGGATCGAGCAGAAGACCGGGAAGCGGCCGGCATTCGGGCTGCTCGACCCGCAGAACAACTCCGCCACCGAATACGCGGCCGTCGCCGCGCAGTTCGCGCGGCTCATCCGCCCGTTCGATGCCGCCAAGGCCGACAAGCTCACGGCTTCGGCAAAAGCCGCCTATGCCTGGGCCAAAACCCACCCCGACCCCGGCCTCACTCCCGAGGAGGAACTCCGCAGCGGAAACAAGCTCTTCCTCGCTTACGCCGCCTCCGAATTGTTCAACACGACCGGCGACCCGGCCTTCCACGAGGACTTTCTCACTCTCTACAAGGACGACGCGCTGAAAAAAGTCCACTGGGGCCTCGGCTGGCTCCCGAACCTCGTGCGCTGGTCCTACGTGAATTCCAAACAGCCGGGAGTGGATGAGGCGATCCGGAAAGAAATGATCGCGTCCATCATACGGGATGCGGACGGTGGCTCGAAGGCCACGCGCGACGCCCCCTACCGCAACGGAACCCGCGTCGGAGTTGCCAACGGATGGGGCTCGTTCAACGGCGGCGGCCACCAGGCGTTCGCCAGCATCCTCGCCTACCTGCTCACCAAAGACGCCAAATACCTCACTACCGCGAGCCTCAACGCGGATTTCCAACTCGGCGCCAACCCGCTCTCGAAAGGCTTCATCACCGGCCTCGGGGCGCGGCACCCCATCCAGCCGCAACTCAACCAACTGCTCTATTCCGGCCCGGAAAAAACCGGGAAGACGGCCCCCGGGATCACCGTCTACGGGCTCTCGGGGCAGCCGAAGGACGGGTTCGTCAACGACTCCAAGTGGTTCCCGTCGAAAATCCCGCCCGGCCGCCACTGGGTGGACCAAGGCAGCGCGGCCGAGTCGTCGAGCGAATTCACGATCACTGAAACGATCGGGTGCTCGGCGATGCTCTATTCGTTCCTCTACGCGACCGAGACCGAGGCGCATCCCGGAAAAAAGTGAACCGGGGCCGGCTGCGCAGACGGATTCCGCCGTTTGAAGCCGGCCCGTCGCGCGAGGTGTCGAGGGGAAACGGTTGACTCCGGGGCGGGGCTCGGGCAATATGGACGGTTCTTTCCATTCATGCGACACACCATCTCGATCCTTGTTGAAAACAAATTCGGCGTGCTGACCCGCGTGGCCGGCATGTTCAGCGGTCGCGGGTTCAACATCGACACGCTGAACGTCGGGCCGACGCTCGACGCCTCGGCTTCGCGCATGACGATCGTGGTCCGCGGCGACGACAAAGTGCTCGAGCAGGTGACCAAGCAGCTCGAAAAGCTGGTCGATGTGATCGACGTGCAGGATTTCCACGACGAGGAATACGTGGACCGCGAACTCGTCCTGCTCCGCGTGAACGCGAATTCCAAGAACCGGGCCGAGGTGATGCAGATCTGCGACATCTTCCGGGCGAAAATCATCGACGTGCAGCCGGAGAAGCTGGCGATCGAGATCACCGGCACCGAGGGCAAAATCAACAAATTCCTCACGCTCATGGAAACCTTCGGGGTCAGCGACCTCACCCGCACGGGAAAGGTCGCCCTCTCCCGCGCGAGCTGATTTTCCAAACCAAAAACCAAACCAACAAATGCCAGCCAAGATCTACACCGACAAAGACGCCGACCTCAAAGTGCTCAAGGGCAAAACCCTTGCCGTTCTGGGATTCGGATCCCAGGGCCACGCCCACGCGCTCAACCTCAAGGACAGCGGAGCCAAGGTCATCATCGGCCTCTACCCGAAATCCAAAAGCCGCGCGGTCGCGAAGAAGCACGGCTTCGAGGTTTTCGACACCGCCGAGGCCGTCCGCCGCGCGGACGTCATCTTCGTGGCCATCCCCGACACCAAGCAGCCGTCGGTGTATTTGAAGGACATCGCCCCGAACCTCAAGCCCGGCAAGACACTCCTCTTCAGCCACGGCTTCAGCATCCATTTCAAAACGATCGTCCCGCCGAAAAACGTGAACGTCATCATGGTCGCGCCGAAGGGCCCCGGCCACATCGTGCGGCGCCAGTTCACCGAAGGCAAAGGCGTGCCGGCATTGATCGCGGTTTTTCAGAATCCCGGCAAGGACGCGAAAAAGCTCGCGCTCGCATGGGCGAAAGGCGTCGGCGGCACGCGCGGCGGAGTCATCGAGACCACGTTCAAGGAAGAGACCGAGACCGATCTCTTCGGCGAGCAGACCGTGCTCTGCGGCGGAGCCTCGGCTCTCGTGCAGGCGGGGTTCGAGACGCTCGTGGAAGCCGGGTATGCTCCCGAGATGGCCTACTTCGAGTGCCTGCATGAGCTGAAATTGATTGTCGATCTGATGAACGAGTCCGGCATCGCCGGCATGCGGTTCTCGATCAGCGAAACCGCCAAGTGGGGCGACGTGCTCGTCGGGCCGAAGATCATCGACGCCTCGGTGAAGGCGCGCATGAAGGAAGCGCTCAAGGACATCCAGTCGGGCAAGTTCGCCAAGGAATGGGTCCAAGAATTCCAGGGCGGCTACAAGCGCTACAATGCGCTCCTGAAAAAAGGCGAGCAGCACCCGATCGAAAAGACCGGCACCCGCCTCCGCTCGCTGATGCCCTGGATCAAAAAGAAAAACCTGAAAGGTGCCCAAGCCGCCTACTAAACCCGTCGCGGGCGGATCTCCGTCCGCCGCCCCGGTTGTTCTCGGGTCGAACAAGCAGGCGGTCGACGCCCTGCTTGGGAGTCCCGTGATGGCCCGAGGCCTGCTGGGCATGACGGCGCAGGGAGAGAAAGCCTCCACTTACCCGCAGCCCGGCGACGATATCGTCGTCGGGTTTTTCGACGATGTGGCGCGGTATCTCGCGGTGATCCGCACGAAGGGTCCCCTGACCGGGTTTTCCCCGGCGGAGATGTCCTCGATCCTCGCCCTCAACGGCCCGCCGGATTTGTGGAAATCGGAGCAGGCGGAGGTCGCGGCATCCACCGCCAGGGCCACCAAGCCGGTCAAGAAGCCGGTTCCGTCCGAGCCGCCCGCGACCTACTATTCGCTCTCCGACAAAGACCGGCAGATCATCGGGTGGCAGCCCGGCGACAAGCCGTTCGTGTTCTTCCTCCTCCCGTCCTACCCCGGCCAGCCCTCGATCCTCCTCAACGAGTGGCAGGTCGCGAGGGCGATCGGGTAGAGGGGAAGGCGCGACGGCCGGCCGGCGCCGCTTTACCAGCCGCGGTTTTCGATGGCGTCGAGGTGGGCGGTGATCGGGTCGGTCCGCCTCGGGGCCTCGGGCAGGTTGGTGACCTCGAGAAAGTTTTCGCTCAGCGTGTCGAGCTGGGTGGCCTCGAACCAGTTCAAATAGTCGTCCACCTTGCCGGTGCGCTGGAGGAGCAGGTCCAGGATTTTCCCGGTTTCCACGATCTCCTTGTCCACGTTTTTTTTCGGCTTCGAAGCGAGGGTGGTTGTGATCTTGCGGTATTCCGCGATCACGGGTTTGAGCAGCGGATGGGCGCGGAACTCCAGCGACATGAATTCCGCGGATTTCTGCCGCATCAGATACGGCCCGCCCTCGCTTTTCGCCAGCGGGGGGAATGCCGCCGCCGCGGTCGCATTGCCGAGGGCGGGCTTCTTCGGATCGATCGGGGCGGAAACTTCCAGAAGCACTTTCAGCGCCCGCACGGTTTCGCCGATCGAAAGCGGTTCGCCGCCTTTCGAGGCGGAGTTCCGCGCGATGCAGAGAGTCCAGAGTTTTCCGAGGCGGGACGGGCTATTTTCGAGCGATGGGTAGGCGGCGAGGAGGGTCTTGAGGTCGGCATCATTATCGGCCAGCGAGTCGAGAAATTTTCCCAGACCCTTCTGGCCATCGGGGAGTTGTTGCAGCGTTTTGAGCAAGGCAAGGGCTTGCGTCCGGTAGAGAGTCAGCGACGTCGCCTCCATCAGTTCGGGCTTCGCCTTGAAAAAATCCTCGAGCTTCGGGGGATGGTCGCTCTTGAGCAATGTGGCATAGACGCCATCGGGGGTTCCATTTTCCCGGATCCGCTTTTCTTCGACGAGGCCTTCCAGCAGCCAAGCCGGCGGGGAATGGAACGTCTTGCCGGTTTTTGGCGGGTGCTTCCGGTAAATCCAATCGAGCCCGAGCGCGCGATAGATCTCCATCTCCAGGGCCATGCTGCGGAAGACGGACGCATCGTAAATGTCGGTCTGCACTTTCATCTCCCCCCCGTCGCCTTCAAACATCCTCGTGAGCGCGTTCGCGTTGCCGCGCGGCTTCGCGCTCCCGATCAGGTCCTGGATGATGATCGTGTGGCTCGACGCCCCGTCATCGCCGGTTTTTCGCAGCCATTCGGCCCGGGCCTCATCGGCCCGCTGCGCGATGCTGGTGCGCCGGGCGGCGTCCTTCGAATAGATCACAAACTGCCCCGAGGCGCTTGTCGTCTTTCCGGCGAGAGCGTTCTCACGGCCGCCCAGAGCGGTCGTGAGCAACGCCAGAAGGCAAAGGCCGGTCAGCGGGTGTTTCCAGTGCCCGGCCATTCGATCGTGGCGGCCTCCGGAGTGATGGTTGCCGATTTTGCCTTCTTGAGGAACCCCAGTGGCTGGTAGAGACCGGCGACGGTCGGCTCGAACAGCCGGAGAAACACCGGCATCAGCGCGGGATGGAGCGGCATGCGCCCGATGGCGCCTCCGATCGTTTTGACGCCCAGCCCGGCCCCGGTGCCCTGCGGCTCGAGGTCCAGCACGAAGTAGAGGTGGGCGTCGAAAAATTTCTGATCGATGCAGAGCGCGAAGCTGCCCTTGTCGAGCTTGACAAAAGCCCTTTGGAACCGCGCGCTCATCGCCGACATTCTGGCGTCCACCGGTTTCATTTCGATCGTGGATTCGAGAAACTGGTTGATCGCCTTGCTGTTGACGGTCCAACTGATCGGCTTGGGGGACGCCACCAACTCTTTGAGCGTCGAAAATGTTTCGTGGGCGGCCGCCGTGTCGATCCCGAGAACGTCCGGGATATTGTCCGGCGCGCGGACCATCTGGATCACGCAGGCCAGCGTGGCCGAAATCACCAGCAGCCAGAAAAGGCTGAAAACCAGAAACCCGGTCGCCCCGCGCTCGGCCGGTGCTGGCCGCGAAGCCTGCTTGGATTTTCTGCTCGGTCTTTTATACGGGACCCCGGGCAACGGCGGGGCGGCGAGGCCGGCGCCTGCGGCCGGTTTGTCCGCCGCGCCGGACGGGGCCGATGGAGCGGCCGCCCCGGCCAGGCGTGTCCCGCATTTGCTGCAGAAAATACGCGTGTCGTCGTTATCCGCCCCGCAATGTTGGCAGGCACTCATTGCGCTAGTTCGCCTTGGAAGGTTTCGCTTCCTTTTTCTGCTTGCTCTCCGGTTTCGTCTCCGTCTTCGTCTCCGCTTTTGTTTCGGATTTGACGGACTCGCCGGAGTCCTTCTTCGCGGCCTGCTTGTAGCCCTCGCTGCGGTAGTCGGTGATGTAAAACCCGCTGCCCTTGAAAATCAGCCCCGCGCCGGTTCCGAGGAGCCGGCGGACTTTGCCTTTCCCCCATTTCTTCATTTGGCACCGGGCCTGAGGGCAGGTTTTCAGGGCATCATCTTTCATGGACTGAAATAGCTCGAATGTCTTCCGGCACTTTTCGCACTCGTATTCGTATGTTGGCATGCTGAGGGAAAATTTTCTATCAGGTCCGCATCGTGTCCGCAAGCGGCAGGGTGAAAGCGCTACAAAATCACTAAAAGTCAATTTTTTTTCGGGTTTACTTGGCGGGTTACTCGGGAGATAGTGCCCGTTCGTCGCTCACGTGGCGGAACTGGCAGACGCGTACGGCTCAGGACCGTATGGGGTAACCCTTGGAGGTTCGAATCCTCTCGTGAGCACCAATTTTTCCCGGGAAATCCGTGCCTCACCCGCTGCCACAACAAGATCCCGAGTTCGTCCAGAATACCTTTTCGTCGATCGCGGGGCGGTATGATCTCGCGAACCACCTGCTGAGCGGGGGCCTCGACTTTATCTGGAGACGCCGTGTCTCGCGGCTGGTCGCGGCTTCGCGGCCCTCGCGCATTCTCGACCTGGCGACCGGGAGCGGCGACCTGGCCCTCGCGCTGCAAAAAGCCTGTCCGTCCGCACAGGTGGTCGGGGCGGACTTCTGCCTTCCGATGCTCGAAGAGGCGCGGAGAAAAAATGTTCCCCGGCTGGTCCAGGCCGATGGGCTCGCGCTGCCGTTCCGCGAGGAAACATTCGATGCCGTGACCGTGGCCTTCGGGCTCAGGAACATGGCTTCTTGGGAAAAGGCGCTCGACGAAATGAACCGCGTGCTCCGCCCCGGTGGCCTGCTCGTCGTGCTCGACTTTTCTCTTCCGCCTCGCGGACCTCTGCGCGAAATCTACCGGGCTTACCTCCACCGTGTCTTGCCGCGCATCGCGGGTTGGACGACCGGCCGCGCCGAGGCCTACAAATACCTCGGCGAATCGATCGAGGCGTTCCCGCGCGGCTCCGGCATGGCCGCGCTCATCGAAAGCCGCGGATTCCATTGCGAGCCCCCGCACAAAATGTGTTTCGGCGTCGTGTCTCTCTACGCCGCACGAAAAACGCCGTAGCCAACCCGGTGAAGCAGCGGAACCGACCCAGACAAGGGTCTGACCCCCACGTGGGTGCTCGCTCGGGGTTGGTGCGACTGGGGCGATAAGCGGGCTGGATGTTTGCGGGGTGAGCGGGTATCGGTGATCGGGTGGTTTTGCAAATTTCACTTCTGCTGGCGGCCGCGCTCATCGCGCTGGTGTTCCTGCGGCGGGCGGTTCCGCTGGCGCTCTCGAACCCGTGCGGGTTTCCGGAGGCGCGCTGGGCGTGGCCGGAAAAAGTGTTCACGGCCGGGCTTGTTTTGTTTTTTCTTACGATGGCCGCGCTCTCGGCCGGGCGGCCGGCGGGCAGGATCGACATGGGCTCGCTGGGGAGCAGTCTGGTCCTCTACGCGGCTTTGGTCCTGCTGGTGGCCGGGTTTTTGATCTTCCGCAATTTCAACGTCCGCGAAACATTCGGGCTGGGTGCCCGCGGATGGAACTGGCTGGTCATCGCGGGGTGGCTGGCGATGTTTCTTCCGCTGGTCTATTTCGTGCAGTCCCTTTCTTATGCGGTCAGCGGGCCGGACCAGAGCCCGCAGGCGATCGTGGATTTTCTCTTGAAGAGCAGCGGGTGGCAGGCGAGAGCGGCTATCTTCGGGATCGCCGTCATCGCCGCACCGGTGACCGAGGAATTGATTTTCCGCGGATGCCTTTATGGAATCCTTCGCAAATCCAGCGGGCGAGTGCCCGCAATCGTGGTCTCCTCGGTCCTGTTCGCCTTGATCCACGGGCATCTTCCGTCGCTGCCGGGCTTGATCGTCCTCGCGGCCGGCCTAGCGCTGGTTTACGAGCGCTGCGGATCGCTCTGGGCTCCGATCTCGATGCATGCTTCCTTCAACGCGCTGACGATCGTCGCCGCGATCTTCTGGCCGGACTTCGCCAAATGAAACTTTCGGAAGAAGACCGCTTGCTCGGAAAAATCCTGGCCGGCCTGCCCGCTTCGGAGGATCTGGTTCTCGGTCCCGGGGATGATTGCGCGGTGGTTCGGGCGGGCGGCGGGCTCCTTCTTTTGAAGACGGATTGCATCGTCGAGGGCGTCCACTTCCTGCGCGGGCAGGATCCGGCGCGTGTCGGCTGGAAGGCGCTCTGCCGGCCGCTCAGCGATATCGCGGCGATGGGCGGCGAGCCGCGCCATGCGCTGGTCACGATCTTCTCCCCGCCGGATCTCGACCCCGGATACTGGGCCGATTTTTACAAGGGAATCCGGAAGGCGGCACGGCGATTCGGCGCGACGATCGCCGGCGGAGAAATGTCCCGCCAGCCGCACGGGATCGCGGTTTCTGTCGCGCTGACCGGCGTTGCGCCCGGCGGGCGGTTTGTCCGGCGGAGCGGGGGGCGTCCGGGCGACCTGCTCTTCGTCACCGGACGGCTTGGCGGCTCGATCGCCGGGCACCACCTGGATTTTGTTCCGCGCCTGAACGAAGGCCGATGGCTCGCGGAGAAAGCCCGCGCGAGCGCCATGATGGATGTGAGCGACGGGCTCGGGAGCGACCTGCCCCGGCTTGCAAGAGCCTGCGGCTGCGGCTTCGAGGTCGAGCTTGCGGAGCTTCCGCTGCGAAAAGGCGCCGGCATCCACGCCGCCCTCACCGACGGCGAGGACTACGAACTGCTCTTTGCCATCCCACCCCGCCGTGCAGCGGCGGTTTTGCAGGCTTGGAAAGCCGTCTTCCCGCGCGTCCCGCTCACCCGCATCGGAATGCTGAACGCCACCGGCTCCGCCCCGCCGGACTGGCCGGTCGGGTGGGACCACTTTTCCGTTGTCAGGACCCGCGGCGTCGGGCAGCGTTCCGATGGCTCCGCGAAGAAACCCCGCGGGCAGCGAGCCCGATGATCCGATTCAACTACAAAACCGCCGGAACCCCGCCGGCCCTGCTGCTGCCCCGCGAGGGGGCGAAGAAGAAGGCCGCCATCAGCCTCATCCAGTATGATGTCGAAACAATTTTCGAGGCCACGTTCGACAGCCTGGAGGAACTGGTCGCGAAGCTGGATCCCGACAAGGTCAACTGGATCAACATCGACGGGCTTGGCGACCTCGATCTTCTCCACAAGCTCGGCGACCATTTCCACATCCACCCGCTCGCGCTCGAGGATGTCCTGAACACGACACAGCGCCCGAAGGTCGAGCACTTCACGAGCCACTTCTTCATCGTGAGCGAGATGATCTATTTCCGCGAGGAGAGCGTGCTTTCCTTCGAGCAGGTGAGCCTTTTTCTCGGCGACCATTTTGTCATCACCATCCAGGAGGAGTGCGGCCACGACGTCTTCGAACACGTCCGCGCCCGGCTGCGGGCTGGCCGGGGGTTCGCCCGGAAAATGAAGGCCGACTACCTCGCCTACGCGCTGCTCGACGCGACGGTGGACCGGATCTTTCCCGTGCTCGAGTCGGTCGGGGACTCGATCGAGTCCGTCGAGGAGGAACTGCTCGACAAGCCGACCCGCGCCTCGCTGAAGAAGCTCTACGAGGCGAAGCGGCTGCTCCTCCAGCTCCGCCGCGCCGCCTGGCCGCACCGGGAAATTTTCAACACGCTCATCCGCGACGACACCGGCCTGATCTCGCGCGAGACGCAGATCTTCCTGCGCGACTGCTACGACCACATCACGCAGATCATCGACATCATCGAGAGCTACCGGGATCTCACCGCTGGCCTGATGGACCTCTACCTGTCGAGCCTCGGGTTCCGGACGAACGAGATCATGCGCGTGCTCACGGTGGTGACGGTTCTCTTCATCCCGCTGACATTCTTCGCGGGCGTTTACGGGATGAATTTCAACACCGAGTCGCGGTGGAACATGCCGGAGCTGAACTGGCCGTTCGGGTATGCGTTTTTTTGGGCGGTGTGCCTGATGACCGTCGCGGGAATGCTCGTTTTCTTCAAGCGCAAGAAATGGCTCTGAAATCCGCGCTGATTCTCACGGCCGCTTTCGGGGAAGGCCACAACGCCGCCGCGAGAAACCTGGCCGCCGCGCTGGGCGAAAAAGGCGTGACCGTCGAGGTGCACGACCTTTTTGCGGAGGCTTACGGCCCGGCGAACCGCCTTGTCCGCCGGCTCTACCTCCTGGTCATCAACCATACCCCGCTTCTCTGGAGCGCCGTGTTTTTTATTCTGGACCGGACGGCGGTCGTCGGGATCGGGATCGGGGGTTTCGGACGCGCCGCACGCCTGCTGGCCAAAACCATTTCGCGGTTGCAGCCGGATGTCATTGTCAGCACGTATCCCGGCAACGGGTATCTGCTGGACCTGATCCGCAGTCGGAACGAAGCCGGGGCCGCCCGCGTGGTCACGGTCGTCACCGACTCGCTGACCGTCAACTCGGTGTGGTTCCGCTGCGGCAGCGATTTTTTCCTGGTGCCGAATGATGCGACCGCGGCGGCGATGCGCGCGGCCGGTGTTCCGGCGGAAAAAATCCTGGTCACCGGATTCCCGGTCCCGCTGGTTTTCGCCGAGCCCGCCCCACCCCGGGGCGGGGCGGTTTTTGAGGTCCTCTTCATGGTGAACTCCGCCCACCACCTCGCCGCAGATGTCGTGGCAGCCTTGATCAAAATCGAGGACATCCACCTCACCGTGACGGTCGGACGCGAAGCGGGGCTGGACCGGGCGATCGAGGGCATCGCGAAGGCGGCAGGAAAAGCCATCGAGATCCACGGGTGGACGCCGGAGATTTCGCTCCTCATCCGGCGGAGCCATCTGCTCATCAGCAAAGCCGGCGGAGCGACCGTGCAGGAAGCGCTCGCCGCGAGGACCCCGATGATCATCACCCAGATCGTCCCCGGCCAGGAGGAGGGGAATGCCAGGCTGCTCATCGAGAGCGGGGCCGGGGAACTCGCGACGACACCCGCGGCGATCGCGGACGCGGTTCGAAGGACATTTGCCGATGGCGGCCGGCTCTACCGCGAGCGCCTCGCCGCAACCGGGCCGCTCTCCCATCCCGATGCCGCACGCAAGGCCGCGGCATTCCTCGAATCCCTCGCCTGAACCAAACTCAGATTCCGAACCCGGGACTAAAGTCCGACTGGCGGGGAAAATTTCTCACCAGCCCGGTTGTCAGATCCATGAGCGCCGCCAGGCCGTCCTCCATCGAGCCCTCCGCGGTGCGGATTTCAAGCTCCGGAGAGGCCGGGGCCTCGTAGGGCGCGTTGACTCCCGTGAAATCCTTGATCTCGCCAGCCCGGGCGCGCTTGTAGAGCCCCCGGGGATCGCGCTCCTCGCAGACGGCGAGCGGAGTATTGACAAAGATCTCGGCGAACGGAATCCCGTCCCTCCGACAAATTTCCCGCACCCGGTCCCGGTCGGCCCGGTAGGGCGAGATCAGCGAACAAATCGCGATCAGCCCGGCTTCCGCCATCAGCTTGCCCACTTCCCCGATGCGGCGGACGTTCTCCGACCGGTCCTCGGGCGAAAACGACAGGTTCGAGCAGAGCCCGTGGCGGAGGTTGTCCCCGTCGAGAACCACCGCGGCCATGCCGCGCAGGTGGAGCTGGTATTGCAGGTGCGCGGCATAGGTCGATTTCCCCGCGCCGGAGAGGCCGGTGAGCCAAAGGATCAGGCCCCCGTGCAAGAGCAGCTCCGCGCGGCTCTCAGCGGTCACTGGGCTGGCTGTCCGGGTGAGGTTTTTGCTCATCAATTCCATGCCTCGACGGTAAAGGTGCCCGCCTGAACCAGCAATCAGAATCTGCCCCGTCACCGGAGCCGTCCACGCGGGATCGCGGCTAGTTTTCGAAACCCGGGTCGCTCGGGCGCGCGAAAGGCCCGTTGACAGAGGAACGACAATGACACCGGTCACATTTTCGGGTTGCCAGAGGCGGTTCATGTGCTAGCCTCCCGCTCTTCTCAGGATTCGATTGGGAAGGACGCCTTTTTCTTTGTGGCGCGGTGTCCGTCCCCGTCATCCAGGCCGATCATCCCGTAATGTTTTCCCATCCAATCTTAGCCTCCACTTTGACCCTTCATGCGCCCCGCCTGATCGATGTGGATGCGGGGATGAGCTTCACGGGCTGGTTGACCAACTCGATCCTCGTCAGCATTTTTATCTCCGGTTTTGTCATCTGGCTCTGCCGGGCGGCGACGAGCAGGATGCTGATCGTCCCCTCGCCTTTGCAGAATGCCTTCGAGATGGTGGTGGAGGCGCTCTACGACATGCTGGAAAGCATCGTGGGAAGGCACATGATCGCGAGGACGTTTCCCCTCCTCGCCACATTTTTTATTTTTATCTTGGCCGCGAACTGGTTTGGCCTCCTGCCCGGCGTGGGATCGGTCGGGTGGGGTGAGCCGGGGGAAAAGCTCGGGGCGTTCCATTCGCTCCCCCACGTGACGACCCCGCTTCTTCGCCCGACCACGGCCGACCTGAATATGACGCTCGCCATGGCGCTCGTCTTCATGTGCTTCTGGCTCTACTGGACGCTGACCGAGATGGGCCTCAAGAATTTTGTGGTCCACCTTTTCGGGGTGAAGGGCGGGGCGACCGGAGTGATGGCGGTTTTTCTGTTCTTCATTTTTATTTTTGTGGGGGCGATGGAGGTGATTTCGATCCTCATCCGCCCGGTTTCCCTTTCGCTGCGACTTTACGGGAACGTGTTTGCCGGCGAGAACCTGCTCTCGTCCATGATCACGCTGGGGAATGACCTTCACATGCCGCAGTGGCTTTCCTATGTCGCATCGGTGACCCTGCCGGTCCCGTTCTATTTTCTGGAGCTTCTGGTCGGGATCCTGCAAGCTTTTGTGTTCACCCTGCTCTGCGCCGTTTACCTTCAGCTTTCCACGACCCACGACGAGGAAGAAGAGCACTAAATTTTCCGCCGGGACCGTGGCAAACGCGGACGGCTAGGAAACCCACAAACAACACACACAATACTATGAATCCATATCTCATCGCAGAAGCCGCGGCAGCCGCCGGGGTCACTGGAAGTTTCACCCTCGGCATGGCGGGAGCCGGCGCAGGCATCGGCATCGGGTTGATCGGCGCCAAGGCCGCCGAAGCGGTCGGCCGCAATCCTGGCGCATTCGGCAAAGTGCTTACCCTGAGCATGATCGCGATGGCTCTCGCCGAGTCGATCGCCATTTACGCGCTGATCCGTGCCTTCCAAGGCTTCTAGCCAAACCTAACCGCCTGGAGACCTGCTTTGGCGGGCGCTCCCGGCATCCCAGCGATCTATGGATGTGATTCTTCAACTGCTGTCAGATTTCGGGGTGACCTGGCCGAAATTCATCGCCCAGGCGATCCTGTTCCTCACGGTTTATCTGGTCCTGAAGAAATTCGCCTTCGGCCCGGTGACCGCGATGTTCGAGGAACGCCGCCGCCGGATCGAGGAAGGCCAGCTTAACGCCGAGAAGATCAAAAAGCAGCTCGCCGAGTCCGAGGTCCGCTGCCAGGAAATCCTGCGCAAGGCGAACGCCGACGCGCAGCGCATCAAGGCCACCGCCGATCATCAGGTGGGGCTGGGCTTCCTCAACAAAGTCACCGTCTATACCGACCCGGCGGACCCCTCGCGAGGATAGACGCCGATCCAGCCCCCGCCGGCTCCGCGGAAGGGGGCGTCCGGCCCCAGGGTCGACAGGGCGGCCAGCGACGACGCGAGGATTCCCGCCAGGACGAGGACCGGGAAGACTCTCCTCGGACCGTGAGGCGGATCCTCCTCCCTCGGCCCCGGCCGGCCGGGGAAGGGGAGGAAGGCCGCGCCCAGAGCCGCGCAGACCGCGACCTCGGGAAACCGGAGATGGGACCCCGTGAGCGAGGCGGCGAGGAGCCCGAGGAGGCCCGCAGCGCCCGCGACCGCCGGCCACCCGGCTCCAGGCCAGGCCGTGGCGAGCGTCTTCAGGGCGAGGAGGACGAGCGGCGCCACGGCCCCGATGCCGAGGATCAGGGCCGGCAGCCCCGACTCGGCCGCCACGTCCAGGAAGGCGTTGGTGGCGTTGTCGGTGAAGAGGGCGGGGCCGTGGGTCCGTTCGTACCGGACCGGGAACTCGTACGGGAACCCTCCGAGGCCGCAGCCGCTCAGCGGCTCCTCGCCGACGGCCTCGACGGCCGCCCGCCAGAAGAGCGGCCGGTGGCTCGTCAGCTCCACGAACGACCGGGCCGACAGGCCCCCCCCGATCCGCCGGGCCAGGCCGCCGGCGGCGGCCGGCCCTCCCCGGGGGGCGGCGACCAGGAGGACCGCCGCCAGGACCAGGGCACCCCCCCCGGCGGCGAGGACGGCGAGCCGGATCCGCCCGCCGGACCGGTACCCCCCGAACGCGGCGGCGAGGGCGGCGATGGCGAGGACGATCAGGGCCGATCGCGATCCGGACCGCTCGAGGGCGAACGGGGCGAGGAGGAGGGCGGCGGCCGGGACGGCCCGGGCGGCCCCGCGGACCTCCAGGAACGCGGCGACGGAAAGCGGGACGAGAAGGGCGAGGCCGACGCCGAGGGCGTTCGGGTCGGTGAAGCTCCCGGAGGCCCTCCCGATCAGTTTCCAGTACTCCGAAGAGCCCTCCATCGGGGCGAACCGGAGGAGGGCCGCCAGGCCCGCGAGCGCAGCCCCCGCCGAAGCCGCGACCAGGAGCGAGCGGCGGCCCCCGGGCGTCCGGGTCAGGCGCGAG
>Ga0118677_10005314_pt1 | contig 22610 bp, 17 predicted proteins | sample AliMusrvi5mmetaG_FD_86154 | JGI IMG/M metagenome (GOLD analysis project Ga0118677, IMG submission 86154)
AATGAGGCTTTTATAAAAGCGTTCTTGGCTCGCTTATGTAGGCGAGCTGGCGCCGAACGGCGACTGAGAGGTAGGTTTTATCAGTTCTCCACCCTGCCGAGCAAAATTTTTGTTTCTTCCGGTGGTTCGTCGCCAATTTCTATCGCCCCGAGGAACTCCTCAATTGCCGCGTCAAAAACATCTTCCCGCTCGGCATACATTGTCGCAAGGGTTTCGCCGCGCTCAACCTTGGCGCCTATCTTGTTTTCCAGCATGATGCCTGCGGCGTAATCAATCGTATCTTCTTTCGTTGCCCTGCCCGCGCCCAGCATGACCGAAGCAATACCGCAGCTTTCAGTATCCATTTTAACAATATATCCGTCTTTACGGGCTGTAACAGTACGGTAATACCTTGCGGTGCTGAATTTATTTGTGTCCGTAATATAAGAAGCGTCGCCGCCCTGCGCAGTTACCATTTTCTTTAAACATTCGAGCGCCGCGCCGCTGTAAAGTGCCTGCTTCGCGAGTGATTTGCATTCGTCCATCGTACCTTTGTCGGCAATGTAAAGCATATTCGCGGCAAGGATGATGCAGATTTCTGTCAAGTCCTCCGGGCCTATGCCTTTTAGCGTATTAACGGCTTCAACAACCTCCAGCGAGTTGCCTATTGCATAGCCCAAGGGTACATCCATGTTGGTTATCAGCGCGACTGTTCTGCGCCCGACGCTTTCGCCGATGGAAACCATTGTTTTTGCCAAAGTCTTCGCGTCATCATAGGTTTTCATAAAAGAACCACTGCCCATTTTGACATCCAGCAAAATCCTGTCCGACCCGGCTGCTATTTTTTTGCTCATGATGCTTGAGGCAATAAGCGGAATTGATTCAATTGTGGCTGTAACATCACGCAAAGCGTAGAGCTTTTTATCCGCCGGGGCAAAGTTGCCGGACTGCCCGATTAAACACAACCCCGTCCGGTTGACGATTTCAATGAATTCGTCCCGCTCGATGCTTGTCTGCATACCGGGGATTGATTCCAATTTATCCACCGTTCCGCCCGTATGACCAAGGCCTCTGCCGGACATTTTCGCGACCTTCACTCCGCAGGCGGCAACAATAGGAGCGATTACCAGCGTGGTTTTATCCCCTACCCCGCCCGTGGAATGCTTGTCAACCTTGATGCCTTCAATGGACGAAAGGTCGGCTCTCTCGCCGGAATTTGCCATCGCCATGGTTAAGTCCGCCGTTTCCCTGCTGTTCATGCCTTTAAAATAAATTGCCATGAGCAGAGCCGAAGCCTGATAATCCGGAATATCGCCCGCGGTATAGCCTTCTATGAAATGGTTGATTTCTTCCGTGGCGAGAAAACCGCCGTCGCGCTTTGCCTTGATAATGTCATACATCCTCATCTAAATCACTCCTAAAATAAAATCATATTTCGATTAAAAATAATTGTGTTTTAATTATTATAAAGAGATTCCATTATTTTTGCAACCTTTCGGGCCTGAAGCTCATGGGTAAAAGTTCTTCAAGTGTTTTAACAATATACTCACTCTCGGATTTCGCGATTATTATCTTAAATTTCTCCGGTTCGCAGAACTCGGCGAGCATTTGCCTGCAAACTCCGCAGGGCGCGCAATAGTCCAGCTCGATTTCGCCTGCTTTGCCGCCGACAACGGCAATGGCAGTGAAATTCTTTACCCCTTTTGCTACCGCCGTAAATAGAGCGGTTCTTTCGGCGCAGTTTGTGGGCGAAAAGGAAGCGGATTCAATGTTGCAGCCGTCAAATATTTGGCCGTCTTCCGCAAGCAAAGCCGCGCCCACAGTAAAATTCGAGTACGGAGCATAAGCCATTTTGCGGGCCTCAAGGGCTTTTTTTATAAGAAGTTCAACATTCATTTCAGCACCTCGTTTTTAAAACTTTCTCCGCTGATTTCGCTGCGGTAAACACCGAAAATATCAAGAACGGTCGCGGCAATATCCGCATGGCTTGTTCTTGTGCCTAAGTTAATGCCTTGCTTCAACTGCGCGCCGGATATCAGCATCGGCACATATTCGCGGGAATGGTCCGTGCTTACCGTCGCCGGGTCGCAGCCGTGGTCTGCTGTCACAATCAGTACATCCTCCGGTTTCATCCTGCCCATAAATTCGCCCAGCTGGGCATCCACCTCTGTTATGGCATTCGCGTAACCGTCAATGTCATTGCGGTGGCCGTAAAGCATATCGAAGTCAACCAAATTGACAAAGCACAGGCCTTTAAAATCTCTGTCCTGGAGTTCGATGGTCTTTATCATTCCGTCGGTGTTGTTCTGAATCCTGACAGTCCAGGAAATTCCCCTGCCCGCAAAAATATCATTTATTTTGCCCACGCCAAGCGTTTCATAGCCGTTTGCAGCCAATAAATCAAGCATCGTTGTTTTCGGCGGAGGCAGTGAAAAATCATGGCGGTTTGAAGTGCGCTTGAAATCAGGGTATTTCCCGATGAACGGCCGCGCGATTATTCTGCCGACGCCATATTCGCCAACCATAATATTCCGGGCTATCCGGCAGTATTCATAAAGCTGCTCCAACGGCACTACCTCTTCATGGGCGGCAATCTGAAAAACACTGTCCGCTGAGGTGTAGACAATCAGCGCGCCGGTTTTGATATGCTCCAAACCGTATTTTTCAATCACCTCTGTGCCCGAATAGGTCTTATTGCAAAGAACTTTACGCCCCGTTGCCTGTTCAAACTTTTTAATTATCTCTTCCGGGAAGCCATGCGGAAAAGTCGGCAAAGGTTTTTCTGAAATTATTCCCGCAATTTCCCAATGGCCTATGGTGGTATCCTTGCCTTTTGAAAGTTCATCCATGCGCGCAAAGCATCCCTCGGGATTCTTACAGGGCTCCCCAGCCGTTACACCGTCAATATTGAACAGCCCAAGCCGGCGAAGATTCGGCGCGTTAAATTTAGGCGATTTTGAAATTGATAACAGCGTGTTGCTGCCGGCATCGCCGTATTCGGCGGCATCCGGCAGTTCGCCGATGCCGAAACTGTCGAGAACGATGATAAAAACACGGTTAATCACTTAGTACCACTATCCTTTAAACTTAGTTTATTGCTCAGTGGTTAGAAAATTCCCCATCATATTACGGTATGCACCTGATACAATCCCTCCACCGCCGCAGGCGGTCCCCCTCCCTTTAACAAAGGAGGTAAAAAGGAGGCAAATCCTAATCACTGACCACTGATACTATTAATACTCCGCCGCTTCCTGATTTTTCAGGATTTTCACGATGGAGCTTGTGCCGAGCCTGGAACAGCCGAGGTCAATAAATTCCTGCGCGTCATTGAGGCTTTTTATTCCGCCGGCCGCTTTTATTCTGACATTTTTGCCGATGTGCGCGGCGAAAAGCCTGATATCATCTTTCGTGGCGCCTCCGGTTGAAAAGCCTGTGGATGTTTTGATGAAATCCGCGCCTGCTTCGGTGACGATTTCGCACATCTTTATTTTTTCCCCGTCTGTCAGGAGGCATGTTTCAATAATGACTTTCAGGATATTTTTGCCGCAGGCTGCCTTGAGCGTTTTGATTTCGTTTAAAATAAAATCATAATGTTTTGCCTTTAAAGCGCCGATGTTGATGACCATATCGATTTCATCCGCGCCGTTCTTCAGCGCGTCTTCGGTTTCGAAAAGTTTTGCTGCGGTTGTGCTGTAACCGTTGGGGAAGCCGATTACGGTGCAAATTGCCATCTTATCGCCGACATATTCCTTGGCTATTTTAACAAACGAGGGCGGTATGCAAACGGACGCGGTTTTATATTTTAAACCGTCATCACAAATACCCTTTATATCGTCCCATGTAGCTGTTACAGAAAGCAGCGTGTGGTCCACGCAGCTTAGAATTTTTTCAGTATCCATAAACGTTTTCTCCTGTTGTTTGCCAATGTTTTCCAATTTGATTTCTATTTTACCACTTTTTAATTGGTAAGTAAACTTATTTGAATGCTGATGAAATCCCGTTCCGATAAATCAGCGAATCAAACAGACATTAAAAGGCCTTTGCTTGCATTTTGGGGTTTTGCGTGTTATATTATTTCAAAGATTATTCGGTTGACGCTTAAGGAGCTGAGCTTATGAACCATCAAAAACGGGTAGCGGCAATCCATGACATTTCCGGCTTCGGGAAATGCTCTTTAACTGTTGCTTTGCCGATTATTTCCGCCGCGGGCATTGAGGTTGCGGTGATGCCGACGGCTGTGCTTTCCACCCATACGGGCGGATTTGAAGGTTACACCTACAGGGATTTGACCGGGGATATGCGCCCGATTGCCAAGCATTGGAAATCGCTCGGCATAGAATTTGACGCTGTCTACAGCGGATTTTTAGGCTCCTTTGAGCAAATCGCCATCGTTAAGGAATTTATTGACAGCTTTCGCAGAGAAGGCACTGTCGTTTTGGTGGACCCGGCCATGGCTGACAACGGCAAAATGTACCCTGTGTTTGATATGGATTTTGCCAAGGAGATGGCGGGGCTTTGCGCCAAAGCCGATATCATTGTGCCGAACATGACCGAGGCGGCATTTTTGCTGGGTGAAGAATATATAGAGAGACCTTATACAAAGGAATATATTGAGGGCCTGCTGCATAAATTAAGCGGTTTAGGGCCATCCAAAGCAGTTTTAACAGGGGTTATGTTTGATGAGGATAAGCTCGGCGCAGCCGCTTATGATAAAATGACGGGTAAAATAAGCTATGCCTTTTCAGAAACGATTGCCGGCAATTTTCACGGTACAGGCGACATCTTTGCCAGCGCAATGCTCGCGGCTTATCTAAACGGAAAATCAATCGCGCAGGCTGCGCAAATAGCGGTGGACTTTACCTGTGCAAGCATACAGCGGACAAAGGATGCGGGTACGGACGTCCGCTTCGGTGTGAATTTTGAAGCGGGATTGCCCGAATTAATGAAAGTTATACTGGCTTAATTTATATGATTTGAAGAGATATTTTATCGCGAAGCGGCAATGAGAAGGTGTTTTATGAAGCCCAAGCCAAATATTTTATTTGTTTTAGCCGACGATATGGGTGCGTGGGCCATGAAAAATGCCGGCAATGACGATATTATCACACCCAATTTAGACATGCTTGCAGACAACGGCGTTAAATTTGATAATTTCTTCTGCGCGAGTCCTGTCTGTTCGCCCGCGAGAGCTTCGATTCTCACCGGAACAATCCCATCACGCCACGGCGTGCACGACTGGCTGGCAAGGGGCAATATAGAGGGTGAAGAAAAAGATAAGAAGAAGTTTTACGAAACAAAAATATATAATTATAAATCAAACTGCCTTGAAATTGAACCGCAGCAATACCTCAATAATATCACTACCTACACTTCCCTTCTGGCGGAAGAAGGATACAAATGCTGTTTAAGCGGCAAATGGCATTTGGGCGACAGCTGCAAAGCGCAGCAGGGCTTTGAGAGCTGGTACACAATCGCTACAGGCGGCGGGAGTTACATGGAGCCGAGAATAGTTGAAAACGGCAGGATTACATACCCTAAAAAATATATCACGGATTTAATAACCGAAAACGCAATCGGTAACCTTAAAGAATGTTTAGGGAAAGACAATCCGTTCTATTTAAGCGTCCATTATACGGCACCGCATTCGCCCTGGGATAAACACGAACACCCAGAAGATATTTGGAATCTGTACGAAAACACAAAATTTGACTGCACACCCGAAGAAAACGAATTTCATCCCTGCTTTTCGTTCTCCGCTCCGTTCGGGCAGGGTGAGAAAAGAAAAGAACTTTTAAGAGGCTATTATTCCGCTATAACGGCTATGGACAGAGGAATCGGAAAAATCATTGACACGCTCAAAGAAAACGGGCTTTATGATGATACGATTATCATTTTCACATCGGATAACGGAATGAATATGGGCCATCACGGCCTCTTCGGAAAGGGAAATTCAACTTTTCCTCAGAATATGTATGACACCTCGGTAAAAGTTCCGTTCATTATATCCTATCCGAAAGCAATTCCATGCGGCATCGTTACCGAAAACCTATTCAGCCATTACGATTTTATGCCGACGCTTATTGAATATCTCGGGCTTTCCGGCAAAGTCATTCAAAAGCTGCCCGGGAGAAGCTTTGCGGATATATTGAACGGCAAGGAAATAGCCGAAGCCGGCAGCATTATTACTTTCAGCGAATACGGCTATTCAAGAATGATCAGAAACAAGAATTTTAAACTGATTACCCGGGGCGGCAGATATTACGATGAATTTTATGATTTGCGAAATGACCCTGATGAAAAAATCAACCTTATAAAAGATAAAAAGCAACTCAAAAATATAAAGAGCTTAAAAAAAGAGCTTGACGACTTGTTCAAAGAATACGGAACCAGGCATTATGACGGCAGAAAATACAAGGTCTTGGGCCAAGGCCAGCTGTATAACTTCGACTGCGGTAAAAAGGCCCGGTTTACGGGAACCGTAAAGTATAAGGACCCGCTTAAAGCAAGGCTCTATATAGCAAAAAATATGACGTTCCGGCAGTTTCTGAAATAAAAAGCCATTCTGTCATAATCCCTGAAAGGAAGCAAATTATTCAATGAGAATACTGATTGACGCGGACGGCTGCCCGGTTGTGGATATTGCCGCTGCTATTGCAAAAGAGAATAAGATTGAATGCATTATTCTCTGCGACACTTCCCATGTTTTTGAAAAGGAAGGCGCGCTGACCCTTACCGTTTCAAAAGGCGCGGACAGTGTTGATTTCGCGCTTGTTAATATGGTTCAGAGCGGCGATATTGTCGTTACGCAGGATTATGGGCTTGCGGCCATGTGCCTGGCAAGAAAAGCGGTTACAATCAGCCAGGACGGCAAAGTATACGATGACACGAACATTGACGGGCTCCTGCTTGCCCGGCACACATCAAAAAAAATCCGCATGGCAGGCGGCAGAACCAAAGGGCCGTCCAAACGGACAGCCGGGCAGGACGGGCATTTTAGAGAAACACTGAACAGGCTTATCCATCAAGGATGATTCACAACAAAAAACAGCACGAAAAAGCCGGCAGGATTTATTCCCCGCCGGCTGAAATTTTACCTTTTCGTTTTACCAAACAAAGCTGACCGCGTTCCCGTCAACCGTATAAGCAATTTTATCAAGCGGCATTTTATCTATCGCCTGGGTAAACGCGTCTCTCATTACCCCATTGGGGAAAACGATGGTGCCTTTTAATGTTAAAAGTTCGGGTAAGTAAAACGGACGGAAAGCGAAGCCTGTCTGCCACCAGCAATTCTCCATTTTCTTTGTGAGTATAACATCGTCGCCCTTCAGAACAGTCATCGAAATCGGCATCAGATATTTATCCCCCGCGCAATCGTAAAACTCAACAGTTCTGTCCTCCGGTTTGTTATAAAGGCCGATTTCCCCGCCCATGGTAATCATATATCTGCCCTTCCAGATTTGAATCATCCAGTCGAGACCGTCATATTGGAATTTGATTCTTTTTGTCAATAAATCATAGTTGAGCATCGGGCCAAGGATGTCATAAAGCTTACAGAAGCCAAGGTTTCTCTGCCATGTATCAGCAGGGGCATAAAGCATAAGTTGCTTGATATCAAAGTCGTAGCCGAAAGCAAACAAACCGGTACCGTCTTTCCCGTAAAAAAGCAGGTTTGCTTTGTCATAATACATGCCGGATCTAAACGACAGGTGTTCGCCTGCGTTGTTTGTATAATTGAAAACGACTTCCTGAATTCCGCTGCCGACATCTTCCATATGGGCGGTGACATCTTTAATACCTTTTTGGGCGCTTCCAAAAAATGCCTCAATGGAATCGAGAGGGTTGTTGTAAGCATTATCGCTTGCCGCAGCCTTTACAGTGCTGCCATTTGTTTTATCAAAAAATTCTTTTTGGGGCGATAATACAGGATCGTTATCTTTCGCCTGTATATTAACCGTGGGCGTATTGGCTTTAGCCAAAATATCCAATGCTTTTGAGGCCGGGATTTGCTTTATAACCGTATATTTTTCAGCAGGCTCCTCACTTGCCGCCGAAACATTTTTTGCAATTGTCACCGTTTTATTGGCTTGCTGCTCGATTCCGGGCTTTTGGTTGCCTGCCGCCAAAACAGAGACCTGAATCACCATCGCAACCGCGCAAATAACCGATATGAAAGTTGTAACTGTTTTTCTGCTGCGCACTTTTGTTTCCTCCAAAACCTAATCTTCTTAAATTTCTAAGAAGTTGACTTCTTTAACTTCACCTGTGTTTTCGGAGACAAGAAATGTCTTGATCTCCTGCGCCTTAAACTCGGTGTTAAAGGCAGCATTTAGCAACGGAATTTCCACTTTTACCGAAGTTGGCCTGCCCGCCGTTTCATACAAACGGATAACCGTATCGTTACCTTTTTCGGCATTTTTTATGGTTTCGGCTATACAGTTTTCAGCGGAAATCCTGATACCCTCAAAGCCGGTTTCCAGCGGGCCGTCGTGATGCGTTTCGCGAATCAAATCAAGCGGTTGGTTCAGCAATGCGGCACGTTTGACAACCGGCGCGAAATCAGCGGTTTCATGCGGCATTAAAACATAGTTGAAAAACTGCTCGCCCTGGTCCTGGAACTGCATGCGGTCGTCCCTGATACCGAAATGGTCGGCAAAACCGCAGCCTCTCGCGACGGCCATGTGCATATCATTGCCTTTCACATCAAAGCTGTACTTGCAGTCGTTAATCAGCGCGATACCCGCTCCGCTGTCGTCCGAAACATCAATCCAGCGGTGGGAATGCTCTTCCTGACCGTTCGCCGGTTTTGTAATAAAGCCATACGGCATGGAATAGGTAACATTTGAATTGCCAGCGGATACCGGGAAAGAAAGCTTCAGAATCTTGAACTGTTCGCCGTAATTCAGGAAGCAGCGGACTTCAAGCTCTTTTGAGCCGGCATAAAGGGTAAAGTTTTGAGTGAGTTTTGAATTATTGTAGAAGCTTTCAACCCTGATAGCCGCGCGAAGCGGGCCTTCTTCAATAACTGTCAGCTTTGCGTCGGTAAAGGCGCCGATTTCCTCGCGGAATTCAAAAACTCTGTGTGACCAGGTATCGGTCTGGTCATCCCGGATAAGAATCGGTTTTGCAAACGGAGCCTGCGCCAGTTCTTTTTTAGCCGTTTTGTCGTAATAACTCTTTATCCAACCGGTATGCGTATCAAATTCAATTTTAACCAAATCATTTTCAAGCGTATCCTCATCAGCGGAAACCTTGGCGGTTTTCGGCGTATCCAATTCATTTCTGCGGTAAACATAATGGGTAGCCCAGCCGAAAGCAGGCACTTCCGCCATTATCAGGGTTTCATATTTATCATTGCCGTTTGTTCTTTCCGCGCGGACTGTCTGAAACGGTATCGGCCTGCCTTGGTCATCACATACTGCCTTTGAAACATAAGGCAGATAAGCAGGCGCTTTAACCGGGAAAGAATGCGGATTAAATACTACAGAAGGTTCGCCCTCGCCGTTATCGGTAAACATGGCGGCGCCGTCCTCTTTGCCGGGCATTTTAAACAGCGCTTTTGTATTGACGCGCCACGAAATCTTCTGCATGGCGAAATTTCCCGCTTCCCATGCCGTATCACAGGCATAGCCATAAGAGTTATAGGCGTCTTCATAAGCGCTTCTGATTGAGCAGCCCGCCAAAATATCATGGAACTGGTTGAACAGCACCTTTTCCCACGCAGCTGCAAATTCAGCAGTGCGAAGCTTTGAGCCGGTTATTTTATTTGACAGCCAGTCATATTTTTCTGCCGTGACCAGCGCATTTTCTGTTTTTCTGTTTTTCTGTTTGACTGTGCTGTTAGCGGCGTAACACCCGCTCGCATGATGCTGCAGGTCGCCGTAAACAGTAGGAATGGCCGAGGGTTCAACTGCCTTGCGCACATGCTCGAAATATTCCATCGGGCCGGCAAAGCAGGTTTCTCCGATGCTTTCCTTAACAACCTTTTCAAGCGCAGTGAGATGGCGGATTGTAGGGCCGCCGCCATGGTTGCCAACGCCGTAAAAGCTCATCATCGGTTTATCAATCTGAGCCGCGATTTTACGGCTTTCACGCACTTTTGCTTCGTAATGGGTAATCCCGACATAGTCGGGGCGGGAAGCCGCGGACCAGGAATCGTCGCCATAGCTCATCGGGATACGGAAAGTCAGCGCAGTGCTGCCATCCGGCGATTGCCAATTAAAAAGTCCGATCGGCAAACTTGGATTTTCATTCTTATCGGGGCGCATAAAGACATAAGCATTCATACCGCCGTGTTTTAAAAGCTGCGGCAGCATACCGTTATGCCCGAAAGAGTCGACATTATAACCAAACTCAGCGATTTTGCCGAATTTCGCCATATAATACCGCTGTGAATACAGCATATGCCTTGCGAACGCCTCACCCGACGGGATGTTGCAGTCAGGCTGAACCCAAAGCCCGCCTGCTAATGCCCAGCGGCCTTCCGCAACACGCTGCTTTATTTCGGCGAACATTTCCGGCTCGCTTTCCTCTATCCATTTGTAATAACTTGCTGCGGCAGCCGTAAAAACATAATCCGGGAATTCATTCATACGGTCAAGGGCGGAGCGGAAGGTGGATTTAATTTCCGCAAAGCCTTCGGTTTTGCGCCAGAGCCAGACCGGATCCAAGTGGGCATTGCCGATAAGAAAAATTTTATTTTTCAATTTAAGCACCTCAGCCATTATTCTTTTGTTCAGCTCTGATTCTTACTACATCGTGGTAGTTTATGTATTTTATGCCTTTACTCTCAAGATATTCACGCGTCTTCGGGTCAGCAAACAGTTTATGCTCCCAAACGCGGGTGCGCCACAAAGCGGTTATTCCCTTTAACTCATCACTTTCAAAGGAAGGATGAATAAAGGTTTCCGAAATGCCTTCGGGTATATTGGAAAGGCGGTCATAAATAAATTCACGGTATAAATCGTAATTAGCCATGGTTTCGTCATTCCACTGCGGGAAAAGAAGATTGTCGATAAGAGGCACATTGTTGTCATCGGCGCACTGCGCATAGCCGTCGATTAACATTTGCGCCATTTCAACAGGAATATCTTCCGGGAAGTCCTCCGGAACATCCGATTTACGGAAATTTCTGAACATACGGAATGCATAGCCCAAATCGCCGCAAATCTCAAAGGTTTTCGGCATCACTTCATAGTTGCCGTTCAGCCCGTAAAGCGACCCCATGTGGTTATCCAGATGGGAAGGCTTTAACCCCAGTTTGACAGCTCTTGTAACCTGTGCCCTGATTTCATGTTCAACCTCGTCGATATCGCAGTGTTCCTCGAATTCATCATTTTCCGGATAGAAAAAGCCGTATTCATCGCAAAGCGACGCGTTGTTGCTCAAGCTGACGGGGCCCCACTTGTATCTCCCCCACTCGCTTGTGAAGGTCAGATGAACGCCGATGGCGTATTGCGGGTGCTCCGCCGCCCACTTGCAGGCTTCCGTAGCCCAGCCGCAGGGTACCATTACTGTTGAGGAGGATATCCCGCCTTTTTCAAACAAATCAAAGGTCGCAAGGTTTGCAGAGCGGCACATACCGAAATCGTCCGCGTTGATTATTAAATATTTTTCACCCATGTTAAAAACCTCTTTTCAAAAATTATATATTAAAATTACATAATGCCGTATTCTTTTGCCCATTCGTACCAAACTTCCAAGCCTTTCAGCCGCTGAGGATTGAGTTCCTGACTGCCTCTGGTATACCAGTTCATCGGGACGCCCTGCAGGTTAACAAGGTATTTCGCCGTTGCGCAGAAACCGGAATCAATGGCATTGTCAAGCAGGCAGATATGTTCATGGGTTTTCTTTGCTTCTTCGATTCGCCCGTTTGAAAATTCATCCCACATTTTCACAAACAGATGCGTTCCGCAGGTGGTGGTTGTTGCGCAGACTCCCCTTGCGCCCGCTTGATATGCTTCAAACAGATAAGGAATATTAGCCTGAAGCACAGAGGATTCGCCTTGAACGGCTATTTTCTCTTTAATTGCGGGCATGGTGCAGGTCGTATCCTTAATTGAAACAAAACGGCCTGTCTGAACAAGTTTCCCATAGGTTTCCGCTTCCATTGTGCATGGTGAAAATCCGGGGCATTCATATAATACGATCGGAAGCTCTGTATAGGTTGAAAGCTCAGAAAGATATGTAAACATACGGTTTTGGTCGTTGCCGTATCCCTTTGTAACGAATACAAACCCGGAAACGCCTGTTGCCTCCATTCTCTTAACCTCTTCAACCTGCGCGAGCCACGAGGGTTCAAGATTAGCGGAGGCGACAACCGGAATATCCCCCGCTCTGCTGACAACTGTCGCCGCGATTTTTAAGCGTTCTTCAATATTCAGGCTTGTCATTTCGGACGAACCGCAGACAGCGAAAAGATGCTGCGGTTTTTTTGAAGCCTGGAATTCCGCATATTGCTCAAGCACATTGAAATCAATAGTTCTGTCCTCATTGAAGGGAGTAAGCAGCAGCGTATAAACCCCGCGGAATTGTTTCATATCATTTTTTTTGTACATTTTTCGCACCTCTTATTTTTATTTGTTATCAGTCTTCTGTTTCTTTAATCAAGTTATTGTAGCGTGCAAACCAATACGGCATCAAGAAAAATGATCCGTCCTCAGCCGATGTTCCGTTGCCCGAATCGGCTCTGAAGTGGTTGCTGTCATCCCTGCCGACCCTGCGTTCATCCGACGGCAGCGGTTCTTTCAGCTGCGCCGGCTCGCCCGGTTCCGCCTGCTCGGTATCATAAACAAGCTTTTTTCGGGTACTGTTGGTGATTTGATATTCAATGAGGCTCAGCGGTGTTTCGCGAAGGGTTTGAACCGCTGCTTCAACATCGCAGTATCTTCCCGTAAAAGCGCCGTATACAAAATTCCACATCGGTGTGCGCTCAATTTTTTCATACTGCCAATGATGCTCAAGCCCCATAAAAATGATGGCGCGCAATGTTTCGTCCTGCTCCAAACGGAGAAGGGTTATGGTGCTCAAAAAGCCCAGGTTATCGTCAATATGGCAGCCGTGGGCATCATGAACCTTATGCTGCGCAGCGTTTAAAGCATAATGGTGGTTTTTTATAAGGTCTTTATACTCTTTGTTATAAACTTCATTGCCCGACATATGATAAGCGGTTTTCAGGAAAGAAAGCAATTCAAGTGAGTTAATGCCCTTTTCCTCAATCCATTTATTGTCATGGTTCAGAGAGGCGGGCGCCCAGTTTGCCCAAGTCGTAGGCAAACCGTCCTTGTCAATAAGCTTATAGTCATTCCTTATCATATGGTCAGCCATGCCGCAGACAGCTTCTTCGATTTCTTTTTTCTCTGCATCGTCGGCGCATAAATCATAATAAAGCGAAAAGGCAAGGAAATGGCCGACCATTTCATCGCTGGAGGTTTCGCACTTCCATTCGCAGGAACCGTCGGCGGTGAGATCCCATTCACTATCGCCGTTGCCGAAGCCGTCTTCACCGGGGCGGCGGACGGCGCGGGCAGTAAAGCCGGGAATACCCGAAACTTTTGTGAGGGTAAGCATTGCCTTAATCGACCTTCGGGCATTTTCCAACGCGTCTTTTTTACCGGTCACCGCATAGCGGTAGGTTTCCGCAACCGCATAGCAGCCGGTCCAAAGCCCGTCATTGTCTGAAATATGCACACTGCCTGTTGTGAGGTCTTCATTGATAATCCCGCCGCGCCCGCAGACAAAGCCGTCGCGCACATGGTGCGCTTCTGTGGTTTTTTGATAGTGGTCGGCTTTTTGCGATAATGTCATCATGCTTGTTGAAATTCTGCTTAAGCCTTCTTCTGTTGCAGCCCAAATTGTATTGCCGTCATCCGAAACGGCAACTGTCTTTACATCTGCTGCCGGCACCCAGCGTTTAGCACCAAGGTATTTAAGGGCACCTTTATAAAGACAAATAACGCCGTTGTCGGAAGCAAAGTATTTGCCGCCGATGGCGTCGAACTGCATGGAGTAGATTTTTTCAGCCGGCAAGGTATCAATTTCTTTCGGGCCGATCCAGTAGTCGGTATTGTCATAAATGTAAACGCCCTCATCTGTGCCGACCCAAAGATGACCCCACGAGTCGAACTTAATATCATTAATTGCACACTTCGGCATATCGGAAAAAGCAGGTGAAACGCTCTTCCAGCGCGGGCGCTTGCAGCTGAGCCCCATAATGGCCTGCTCCGTTAATACAAAAGGAGTATCTTCAAAAACAGTCAGTTTCCGGCCAGACCCGTCGACATGCTTGGCAATTTGCCAGCCGCCGTCGGCAAAGCGGTACAGGACCTCTTTTGTCAGCAAAAAGACGGTAGGGCCATGCTGAGCCATACCGGTTATATCTCCTTCGTCAATGAAGGATTTAACGAAACTGATTTTATTCTTTGAATAGGTGTAAAGCTTAGAACCGCAGCCTATCCAAAGAATACCGCTCTCGTCACAAAAAAGTAAGGTTACGGCAACAGCGGATTTTTTTTCATCAAGCGGAACCGGGATAAATGCCTCCCCTTCAAAATATGCCAAGCCCTTAGCGGTGCCTGCCCAAAGACGGCCTTTTTTATCAAGCACCGTGCAAAGCACTTCGTTTGACGGCAGCCCGTTTTTTTCTGTAAAGAAGGTTCTTGTTCTTTGCGGAAAACTGCCCGAACAGTAGCAGCTGTTGGTAATTTCCATTGTTGCCTCCCGCTGATTTATTTGTTTTCGATTGTTTTGCGCATCCCCGCCCAATCTAAAATATTATAAGCGAACAACTATATAATTGCAAGCATTTTAAACCTGAAAACTGCTGCTTTTCAGAAGATTTTTTGAAGATATTTAATGTTTAAAATTTACAATTAAAAAACGAAAGTCTTCCAAACAGAAAACTCCCGTTTTTTATTTTTCAACATGCGAAAACCCGAATAAAATTCATTTACTGTCAGTTAATTCTTAAAAAGTCTTTTGCTTTAACCGTAAACCCGCCGGCCTCATTCACCTTATAATCTTTATTTGTATAATTTACATAAATCAGCGAATTTCCTTCATACCCGGTGCAAAAGATACCGTCGGCAATCTGTGTATGGCTGACCATTTGCGAATCTCTGAGGTCAAACAATGCTTCATTTGCTCTCGTGTAATAATCCACGGCACTTTTTAACCAGTCATCATAATAGAAATTATCCGTATTATCCGCGCCGCTGTTAAATTCGGTGTAGCACCACTCATAGCTTGGGCACGCGCCGTATTCAATATACCTCAGCATCATATCCTCAGGGCTTTTCGCTTCATTGATAGGGGTGCCGGAATAATCAACAATCCCATGCATAATCAATTGAATAAACGGGACCTCCTGATACGCCGGATCTGTTGCCGCTGTGCTGTTCAGCGGCATATCTACGAGTACATCAACATTTTTAATTGCATAAAAATTGCAGCCGTCCGCCATAATTTTCCGGCCGGTTGAAAGTGACTGTAACTGTTGAGCCATTGTCAACGCCGCATCCTGCCGGTTGCTGCCGCTGCCGGAATAATCGGAATAAAGTATTCTGCCCGCATCGTCGTAACAAAAACCTGTAAAATCCGCATACCGGAATTTTGTCAGGGTATCAAGCACAACATTTTCTGTTTTATCAACAGGGCGCAGGTATTGTTCAAATGATTTATCGCCGATATAGGCGGAAAGTTCATTTGTGCTGCTGACAGCGGCATCATTTCCATTAATTGTCACCGCTTTTGGTGATTCATTGAACATCGCTTTTTCTCTTGAAGAAAGCAAATTAATATCAAGATAAAGTTCCATCTTTTGCGTTGCCATATAATCGCTCAACGCAGCGAAACCGGACTTGCCGCCTAAAGATCCCATAAAACCCGCTTCGGAAATATCCGATTGATCCAAGCCCCCGGAAAGAGCCCCTTTATAGCGTAAATAAATACTGTTTATGCCTTTTGACTTCATTCTGGTAAGCATATCCTGCGCTTGCTCGAAGGTTGTCAGCTTAGCCATCGTTGTAAAGGGGCCAGCTCCGAATAATTTTTTTCTGACCGCGCCGACCACGGTTAAATTAAACGGCAGATAGTCCGCAGCCTCAACGGTTTTTGTTGAAAGCACCCTGTCCCTGATAAGCTGCTCTCTGCAATCGGCAGCTATTCCGGAATAGGTCGCGTTGCTGCCTGAAACAAATCTATAGCAAAGCTTTATGTCCCCACTGTAGCTTTGCGCGCTTATATAACGAAAAATGTTTTTACCTTTTGTTTTATCGGAAACAGACGTGATATCGAAATTCGCGCCGACTTTGTTGAACCCGCTTTTACCTGTGTAACGGTCAGCGGAAATTTTCGCGATTGCGTCGCCTTGTTCAATCAGCACGGCAAGCCCGCTGTCGCCCTGTTTTAAACCGTATGCGCCAAGCAAAGCGGATTTATCCGCCGTTGAGTTTGCCGAACCCGCGTCACTGCCGTAAACATCAAAAGTCAAAGGTTTAAAATCCTTTTGCTCGACAGCGGTGTTAATCAGCGCGCCGCAGCCGTCGGGCACAAGCATGAAGTCGCCTGCCTTTGCCTGGTTAGACGCCCCGAAAAATTCCAGCAATCCCAAATTCTCGATTTTTGCGTCAGTATCGGAAAGGTTTTTGGCAGAGCAAGTGACATAAAGGCTGCCGCTGTCCATCGTATAAGTGACGCTTACAGAAAACGCGATATCTCCCGTGCTAAAGTTTGCCTTTTTTGCCGTAGACTCATCCGGTGTAATGATATAATTTACGGTAATACCGGTAATGATATTACCGTCCGAATTAATTTTATAGGAAGCTTTGCCGTATGCAACGGAGTTGTCCTGTGAATTCAAATGAAAGGTTTCGCCGCCTCTGACAACAGCAAGCGTCACAACAGCTGCGGAATTATCATAATTTTTGTCGCCTTCAGCGCTTAATACGGGTAAGGAATACCAAAGTTTACCCATCAAGGTTTCTTTAACCGCCACTGAAAAGGTCTGTTTATCTATATAAATTTCAACCAAACCTGATTTTGTTATATACGCCAGCTCTTTTGTGTTTGTGGTATGAAGTTCACTCTGTACAGTGGCCGGATAGACATCTTTAACAGAATTTGCCGCTAATTTCAGAACTTCGGTTGTTTGGGCATTTTTGCCGCATCCCGCAAAACATAAAATCAGCACCAGCGCCATCATCAGCGAAATCGACCTTAGAAGAAGGTTTTTGTTTGTGTTTATCATTGTTTTATATAGCACTCCCGTCAAGAGAAATAATCAGCAGAACCAATAGATTTCAACCGGAACACAGTATAACATAATAGACTGAACTTTTCAATCTTGGTGTTTTGTGTTTGGTGTGCTTTTTTTGTTGTAATGACAGTTGATTTATTCTATACTATGTTTGGAATTTGTTACACAGTTAAAAATTGAGAGGTGCTGAAATGTTAGAAAAACAGTCATGGATTCATTTTGAAGACGATATTTTGATTGAATGGCAGCAGGCTAAAGATGAAGGCAGGCAGGTTGATGAACTGCAGGAAAAAAGTATTGAAATTTCAAAGCTGCCCCGTTCAGACGAAAAAACAGCAGCGGCTGAAAATATATGGAAATTAATTGAGGAGACTCCGGTTGACGAAGGTTATATCTACACAGAGCCCTCCGATTTAGACGGAATAAGGGATGAAAGACCTGCAAGAAGCTATATTTTTGTGAACGCGCTGACCGATGAGCAGCTTGCGGATAAATTGACCGGCGCGTGGCTCGGCCGGATATCGGGGTGTCTGCTTGGCAAGCCTGTGGAAGGCTACAGGCGTGAAAGATTGACAAACCTACTGAAAGGCATCGGCGACTATCCCCTTTCATGCTATATAACCAAAGAGAAGTTTACCAAAGAGCTTATCGATGAATTAAATATTAATATTGGCAGTTGCTGGGCGGATAATCTAAACGGTATCGCGCCGGTTGATGACGACACAAACTATACGGTTTTTACGCTTAAACTGATTGAAACCTTCGGGAAAAATTTTAGGCCAAATGATGTGCTTGAAGCCTGGCTGGGCTGGATACCGATGCTCGCAACCTTCACCGCGGAGCGCGCTGCTTACCGAAACGCCGCCGCGGGCATGCTGGCACCGCAGACAGCAACCTATAAAAATCCTTACAGAGAATGGATAGGCGCGCAAATACGAGGGGATTTCTTTGGGTATATTAATATTGCCGATACGGAAAAGGCGGCAGATATGGCATGGCGTGACGCTTCGGTTTCGCATGTTAAAAACGGAATTTACGGTGAAATGTTTATCGCCGCGATGATTGCGGCGGCCGCTGTCTGCGACGATGTTCTGACGGTTATTGAAGCAGGCGCTGATGAGATACCGCAAAATTCAAGGTTAAGGAGAGATATTGACCTTGTGCTGGAATGGTACGGGAACAGTCTTTCTTTTGATGAAATGACGAACAACATCCATAATATTTATGATGAAGCGCAGAGCCATGGCTGGTGCCACACCAATCCGAACGCCATGATTGTTGTTGCCGCGCTTCTTTGGGGCAACAAGGATTTGGGCAAGTCCATCTGCCTTGCCGTGCAGGCGGCGTTTGATACGGACTGCAACGGAGCCACTGTCGGCTCCATTATAGGAATTATGACAGGAGCCCAAAATATCCCCGAAGAATGGACAAAGCCGTTTAATAACAGGCTGGCAACCAGCATTGCGGATTTTACCGAGGTAACCGTTTCGGAGCTGGTGGAAAAGACAATCAAAATAATTAACAGCGACTAAATGTAAATATTTGATATACTTAAAAAAAGGAGCCGAACCGTAAAAGTTCAGCTCCTGCATTTATTAATAAAACCATATTCAGGAAGAATTAAATCAGCTTACGCAAAACTTGAAAGGAACAGAAATTCCTTTCCGTCCTTATAGAATACCTTCGGCACACGCTTGCTGATGCCGCAAATAATCTCATAATTAAAGCTCTCCGAAAGCGCGCCTATTTCCTCAGCCGTTATGGAATTTCCGCCATCGGTGCCGATAAGGGTAACATCATCCTCAACCCTGACATCGTCAATATCCGAAACATCCACCATCATTAAGTCCATGCAAATTCTTCCGATAATCGGCGCGTATTTGCCTTTAATCAGAACCCGGCCTTTTGACGAAAGTGCACGTGGATAACCGTCGGCATAACCGACAGGCAGCGTTGCAATTTTAGTTGTTTTATTTGTAACATAGGTTTGGCCATAGCTGACACCGCAGCCGGCCTCAACCGTTTTAACAAAAATAACATGAGTCTTCAATTCCATAGCAGGGATAAGATTAATTCTTTCTTTGTGAAGATCATCAGACGGGAAAAGCCCGTACAGCAGCAGGCCCACCCTGACAAGGTCAAAATAATCATCATCATCAACCACCGCGGCACTGTTGCAAATATGTTTTATCGGTATGGTTACACCGTTTTTCTCAACTGCATCCAAAAACTTGATAAACATATTCCTTTGCTCATTTTCGGACGTTTTATCATAAAAATCCGCACAGGCGTAATGAGAAAAAATACCTATTATTTCAATATTGGGCAACTTGGCAATTTTTTTTATGGTTTCTAAGCTCTCGGGGTTATCCTTAAACCCGGTTCTTTTCATGCCGGTGTCAATTTCTATATGAATTTTCGCGGTTAATCCCAGAGAAACAGCCGCATTCGAGAGTTTTTGAGCGACATCAAACTGAAATATTGTCTGCTCAATATTATTCAGCAGCAGCTCATCAAATTGGTCAGGGGACGTATAGCCAAAAATCAGAATCGGATTGGCAATGCCGCTGTTCCGAAGTTCCAAAGCTTCCTCAATGATTGATACCCCGAAATAGTCGGTTTTATCCTTCAGCAGTTCAGCAACCTGCACGGCATTGTGGCCGTATCCGTCCGCTTTAAGAACGGACAAAATTTTTGTATCTATTTTCAGGCGCTTTTTTATTTCTTCAAAGTTGTGAAGTATGGCATCCATATTTATTTTTGCGACCACTCTGCGATATTCCTGCATTTGAATCTCCCCTGTTATTCGCGGTATTTTCTGAATGTATAATAAAACTATTTACACAATATAATACGAGTTTTGTTATTTAATGTCAAGCAAGACGATGAACTTATCCTGTGAAAATCACAACTCCAAAACCGCGTATTCTTTGCTTATCGGGTTCTTTTGGCCATAGATAAACAGCCTCTTTTTGTTGTCAAAACTAAAAAATTCAACCCTTATGCTTTTGTTTTTAAGTTCGGGAGAATTTCTAATCTCCGATTCCAAGCCTTTATCCCGGAACTGAGCAATGCTGTCCGGAAGCATACCCTGCACGTCAAAGGTTAAACAGTCAAGCTTAATATAGTGTTCAGCTTCTTCTTTCTCTGCGTACGGCAGCAGAAAATTAAGCAAAATCGAATAGGAATTTTTGAGAGATACTTTAATATTGCCTATATTCTCACAATAAACAGCAAGTTTAAGAAATAACTCATACCCATTATTAAATAACTTAGCCATAGCGTATTCCACCGTATTGATAAACATTCCGCTGTTATAAAATTTGTCGATTACCCGTTCAATGCCTTTCAGCGTAATAATATCATCGTACGTCATGCTGCTGCTTTGAAAAACTTCATAAGGTGCGTAATTGGCAAAAATATAATCATATTGACCGGCGTGTTCCCTGATTGCGGAGCCTTTCAGCATTTTTAAAAATCCAAGCTGCAGCATATGAGGTTTAGCTGAAAGACAGCGGTTGATTGCCTGTGCAAAGGTTTCAATGGTTTCGAATGGAAGCCCGGCAATTAAATCAACATGTATATGGCAGTTTTTCATATCGGTCAGTTTTCGGATATTATCAAACGATTTGTCAAGATTTGTTTTTCTGCTGACGGCATCTAAAGTTTCGAGGTTAACTGACTGAATTCCGATTTCAAATTGAACCCTGTTAACAGGCATTTCAGCAATAACGGCAAGCAAAAATTCATCGAAAAGATCTGCCGCGGCTTCAAAATGAAAGGTACATTCGGTTTCCAAGGAACAAATAAATTTCAAAATGGCTGCGGCGCGCGCTTTATCAGCGTTAAAAGTTCTGTCAACAAATTTAATGCATTTTGCTCCGTGTGAAAGAATCAGCAATAGCTCTTCTTTTATCCGTTCCATCGGAAGGCACGGAACACCGGCGGTTGCGGAGGAAAGGCAATACGCGCATGAAAACGGACAGCCGCGCGAGCTTTCGTAATAAACAAGCTGATTTTTGATGGAAGACATTTTATCTGTTTGAAAAGAGGCGAAGTATTCTTCGGTATAAGGTGACGGCAAACCTGCAAAAGAGCAGTTGACGCCTGCAATTATAAGCTTCCCCGTTTCTTTACCTTTTTCAAGCGAATCTAGCAATTCGCAAAACGCGGATTCACCTGCGCCTTGAACAATGTAATCCGCAAAAGGATAATCATCAAATGATTTTTCGAAAGAAACCTCCGGCCCGCCCAAAACAATTTTGCAGGATGGCAGAAGCTTTGTTATTGTTCCCGTTAACTTAATTATCAGTTCAATGTTCCATATATAACAGGAAAACCCGACCACGTCAGGCGAATTCCTGTAAATCCCGCTTGAAATATCATTGATATTTTCGTTGATATTATTTTCCTGTATAATGATTTCACACCCTTGTATATGTTGGCCGCAATAAGCCTTCAAACACCAGAGCGCGGTTGATTTGTGGATATTTTTTGCGTTGATGGATACAAGCAAGACCTTAATAATACTCACTTCCAATACCGTTTATGACTTCATGATATTTTATCACACTTAGGCCTTTGCGTATAGGTGAACTTCCGGTTTTGTGTGCTCATAATAAAATTATTGCGATAAAATCTAAAATATGATATGGTTGAGTAAAGTTAGAACCTATAATATAGATTTTGTGTAAGGAAAAATTGCAAATGAAAAGAATCAAATACAGTGATTACTATAAAAAAAGATCTGTTCTCATCGATAACGGCAGAACTGTTAAGGATGAATATATCTACACAGGCGATTACTTTCGCTTTAAAAATGACGAAAAACAAGTTACCCGTTCCAAAGCGCAGATTTTGGCAATTGCATTGTTTTCTTTAATCTTATATATTTCAGGCGGATTCATTGACACAGGAGGTTCACATGTTTTTTACGTTCTTTTGCCGTTTGTATTCGCTTTTTTGCCGCTCGCGTTTATGCTGATCGCGGCTTTTCAGTTTTCGCTGAAACACGGCGACTTTACAGTATTTGATTATGAGCGGATATGGTTAAGGTTGAAACGCACATCTATCGCTGTAATTTACTTAACAGGCATGAGCATGTTGGGGGAAATTATTTTTTCGATCACACATTTCAGCCGAATTTCCATCATTAAAGAATCAGGTTATTTGCTATGCTGTTCGGTTATTGTTTTTTTAGCTGTAATCCTTATGAAAATACATTCTAAAACCATTTGTCTTCGGGAAAGCAATGATTTTAAATAATGGAGGAAGCTAGTGCTTGATGCGATTTGTGCAAATTATACAAATTTTATTGGGATATAACTTGACAATTTCCCGATAATATGATAGAAAAGAAGCTGTATCAGATAGTTTATAC
>Ga0118677_10005315_pt1 | contig 22609 bp, 23 predicted proteins | sample AliMusrvi5mmetaG_FD_86154 | JGI IMG/M metagenome (GOLD analysis project Ga0118677, IMG submission 86154)
CCCATGAGACAGAGACCTCTGTTCCAGCCAACACCGCTTGCAAAGCCGTTGTTACCGGCACCCCATTAAGATTGGTTGGTGGTACTATGATATTGCCTGGCAAGTCTTCGCTACGCGATAAGCGCCGTTCACGCAAAGCCGAGCCCAACGCCAAAGTAACAATCGGCGGATCGTCCTCACCTCTTACCGTTTCGTCAGCACCGGGCACTTCAGCAACCATCGGCGGACGACCGGATGTCGGGTGCGCAGAAAGTGTGTCACCGCCAGCGCAACCCGTCAGGCACAAAGCCAGTGTTAGAGCCGTATATAATATCCCGATCCTTACTATGAGCTCAGGGACGGTTGATATTTCGTTAACCCTTCCTAAGACCGATCCCAAGGGTTGCGGGGAATCAACGGGCTACCTATAACGTTAACATGACTGAACCCCATCTTTCGTTCATAACCGGCGCCACAGGCTTTGTAGGCGCTGCTGTTGCTCGCGTTTTGCTGGCCAAAGGTCACAATCTGCGCGTTTTGGTCCGTCCCAACAACGACCGCCGCAATCTGGAAGGCCTTTCCAACATCGAACTGGTGGAAGGCGACCTAACCCGTCCAGAAACCTATCGCAGCGCCTTAAACGGGTGCGATGGCCTGTTTCACGTCGCCGCCGACTATCGGCTGTGGGTACCGGACGCTGCGGCCATGCACAAAATCAACGTCGATGGCACGCGGATCCTGATGGAAGCAGCCCTTCTCGCGGGTGTTAAGCGCGTGGTCTACACCAGCTCGGTTGCAACCCTTGGCATCAATAAGGATGGCACACCAGCGGACGAAAACGCGCCTTCGACCTACGCCAACATGGTTGGAACCTATAAACAGTCAAAATTCATGGCCGAGCAGGAAGTGCTCCGTCTGATCAAACAACACGCCTTGCCTTGCGTCATTGTCAACCCGTCGACGCCGATCGGCCCACGCGACATTAAACCGACGCCAACCGGCAGGATTATTGTTGAAGCCGTCAAAGGCCATATGCCCGCCTATCTCAAGGGATTTAGATGGGTGGCTTTGAGGAGGTAAACTGATCCAGCACGAGGAGACGTCGCATAGCCCGGTCGAGTGCGCCTCACTGCTAACGAGGTAAGGGGTAAAACCCTTCAAGAGTTCAAATCTCTTCGTCTCCGCCAGAAAAATTTAATTACTTATTTTTATCAATAGATCAGAGGGTAGTGATGCAAAGATTAGTTGCGACAAGTCTTAATACAGTTACGTTGCAAGAAGTGGAAAAACCAGAAGTACAACCTGGTGAAATTCTCGTACAAACATTAGTTACCGGTGTCTGTGGCTCTGATATGCACGCCTTGCAAGGTCATCATCCATTTGTTCCGCTTCCATACAAGCCAGGCCATGAAGTAGTTGGAATCATTCGTGAAGTAGCAGCGGATGTTAAAGGATTTTCTATTGGTGAGCGTGTGACAATTGAACCTGATCTTCCTTGTTGGAACTGTAAGAATTGCAAAAACGGAAACGAAAACCTCTGTGAAAATTTACGCTTCTTTGGTTGCGGGTATGAACAAGGTGGAATGGCTGATTATTGGACCCTTCCTGCTAAAAGATTTCATAAAGTGCCTGAATCATTTAGCGATGAAGCTGCTTCATTGATCGAACCGCTATCAACACCTGTTCATGCGGTAAAGCTCTCATGTATTGGCAATAAGGATCTAACGGGCAAAACAGTTGCAATTATTGGTTGCGGAACAATTGGACTACTTACTCTTGTCGCTGCAAAACACTTTAATGCTAAAAAGATTGTGGTGACTGATTTACTTCCAGGCAAGCGTGATCGGGCAAAGCGCCTGGGTGCAGATGTAGTTCTAGATGCAGGCAGCTCCACTTTGCCAAGTGATGTGCGCGCAGAATTTGGAGAAAGTGTTGACATTGTTTTTGACTGCGTAGCTATCCAGCACACAATCTCCCAAGCTATTGCAATGGCTGATAAAGCTGGCACAGTCATGGTCGTTGGTGTTCCAGCCAAAGAAGTGACCATTCCGCTGCCTATTATTCAAGATCACCAGATTCGAATTCAGGGATCTGCAACGTATTTGCCTGCAGATTATGAAGATTCCATCAAAATCATCGGAACAAAAGGATTTAACGCCCTTGATTTTGTGACATCAGTATTTCCTAAAGAAGAATCACAAAAAGCATTTGATACTGCGATTGCAGGAGATCAAATTAAGGTGCTTATCCGCTTTAGTTAAAACTAACTACTTTGTTGGTCCATGGACCACACAGTCATAAGTGTTGTGCGCACTGAGCGTGGTTGGCGAGCAATATAAATAATTTGTTCTGCTACTTCTTCTGGTTTTAAATAAACATCAAGTCGTGGCATGCCTGGTGTGCGTCCTGTTCCCATTGCAAAGTTTGTTGAGACGCCGGCAGGTGCGACCAGTGAAACACGGATTCCCTTTTCACGAAGTTCACGATCTAACCCTGCAGCTAAACCAACTTGAGCATGTTTAGTTCCGGCATACACTGCTTCTTTAGCTGCGCCGTGGTACCCAGCAACAGAACATACGATGATGATGTCCCCTGTGCCCTTATCAACCATCGTTTGAGCACAACCACGGACAAGATGAACTGTTCCCTCAAAGTTGGTACGGATCATGTTATTGATCTCATAATCTGACCAATCAAAAATTGAACCGTAGAGTCCAACTCCTGCATTAGGAACGAGGATGTCGATTGTTCCGAATTTCTCAATAGCCCTAGCAGCAATCTTTCGGGAGACTTCCGGATCTGAGCAATCCCCGGCAACATATGCAGCGTTCTTATCGCTCAGTTCTTCGCACAGCGCTTTGAGGTCACTTTCGTTTCGAGCATTGACGATAATTTTTGCTCCTTGCGCGACCATGCCTCTGGCAGTCTCTCGTCCAATTCCAGAAGTTGCCCCAGTAATTACGACGACTTTCCCGTTCAAATCTTCAAGTTCATAGCTCATATGAAAAAGTTTAGTGGTAATTCCAGATTGAGGGTGTAATACTTTCGGCACTCGACTCACCTACTTACTTGGAGAATTCATGAAAGCCGTCGTTTATGACTCAGCTAAAAATTTCACCGTCAAAGAGATCCCAACTCCTACCCCACAAGCTGGTGAAGTTTTAATTAAAGTCGAGTTAGCCGGGGTCTGTGGAACAGATCTGCACATTCATGAAGGCGACTTTCTTGCAGAATTTCCACTTATTCCAGGCCATGAAATGGTGGGAACAATTTCCTCACTTGGCGCAGGAGTAAGCCAATTCAAGGTGGGCGACCGAGTCACAGTTAACCCAGTTGTCAGCTGCGGTGATTGTGAATTTTGCCGTGAAGGTAAGCCAATTCTTTGCCATAACCGCAAAGGACTTGGAACGAACTGGCCAGGCTCATTTGCCGAATACATGATTGCAACACAGGATTTAGTTTTTAAAGTGGGCAATTTGTCTGCGGAAGATGCAATGTTTGCAGAGCCTGCAGCGTGCGCGATGCATGGCGCTCAGATGCTCAAAATTACTCCCGGAACTAGCGCGCTTATTTTTGGAGCCGGACCAACAGGGCAGTTACTTGCTCAGTTGATGGCAACATCGGGCGCAGCATCTGTGACTGTTGCAGGATCTACTCAATTTAAATTAGATGTGGCAAAGAAATTAGGCGCAGATAAGACCTATCTTATGGACCGCAAAAACATTGCTAAAACAAAGGAAGATCTTCTCAAAGCATCACCAAGTGGATATGACATTGTTGTTGAAGCAACAGGATCTATGGATGTAGCAGAGATCTGTGTCCCACTCACACGTAGCGGGGGTACTTTCATGGTTTACGGCGTTGCCGAGCCTGATGATACTTTTCGAATTAATGCCTTTGATGTCTTTCACCGAGAGATAACAATTCAGGGCTCCTTTGCTGAGATCGATACATTTCCAGCCACCTTGGCTGCCCTTGAATCTGGCCGCTTGAAGACCACAGGTTTAATTACTCACCGCTTCACAATAGATGAGTATGGAAAAGCACTGGAGACCCTACGAAGTGATAAGACTGCCCACAAAGTAGTTATTACTTTTTAAAACGCTGGCTAAATCACGATCAGTAGTATTAAGGTAACCGCATGAAACTTTTTGGCATGAGCGGTGACCGTAATGATTTTCGCAAAATTACTAGCCACCCCCAGCAAGCTATTGGCTGTGAACTATTTCGCGCCATGGATGGTGACATGCTCGATCAGCGCATATTGCGTATTCGAAATGGTGAACTTGAGATAGAGATTCTTGTTGATCGTGGTTTTGACATTGGTCGCGTTCTCTATCGCGGTATTCCAACACAGTGGGTTTCACCCGCAGGCTTTCGTCATGCTCACTCTTTTCATCCTTCAGCGGTTGAACCAGATGGGTGGGGGTGGCTACGAAATTGGCAAGGCGGATTTCTTTCAACAATTGGTATTGACCACGTAGGGGGTCCGGTAACTCATCCCAATCGCCACTTGCACCCAGCAATTACTGGTGAACGTAGATTTACCGGAGGCTTTATTTCACTTTCACCCACAACAATTGAAAAAATTAATGTCGATTGGGATAAAGGCACGATTGAAGTGCAAGCAAAAGTGCGCCAAGCAGCAGCTTTTGGAGAGCACCTTGTCATGACCCGCAGAATCACGATGAATTTTGGAGAAGCAAAGTTTCACTTCTCTGACTCTGTGCGCAACGATGGATATATTGAAGAGCCAATACAAGTGTTGTATCACATCAATTTAGGCTGGCCTTTCTTAGCTCCAGGCTCAAAAGTCAGCACATCCTGTACAGAAATGCTTGCTTGTATCGACTCAGCTAAAGGTGTTGACCCAACAACAATGCCAGCCCCAACACCAAAAGATGTTGAACGTGTCTGGGATTGGAATGCTCCTAAAGGAAAGCAGTGGGTTGAATTAACAAATCCAAATGCTGCAGACCGTGGAGATATGACAATGCGCTTAGAGTGGGATGGAACTCAACTTCCACACTTTATGCAATGGAGAAATGCTTGCGAAGCACTTTATGTTCAGGGTCTAGAGCCCTCAACAACAGGCTTGCTTGGAAGAGCTGCGGATAATTCACATGCAGGCCCTGCCCCAGATGTTGCACCTGGTGATAGCCGCGACTTTGATTTAGATTTTACTTTTAAGGGTAACGTTTAATTGCAAGAAGTTTTTTTTGTTAGTGGGCCAGCGGCCTCTGGAAAGACAAAATTTGCTAAAGCTCTGGCAACCTCGCGCAAGCTTCGCATTCTTGACTTAGACGACACCTTAGAGAAAATGATTGCCAGCAATCGGCCCACACTTGATGAACTTGGCATGGAAAAGTTCTTATCAACTATGGCGCCAGAGCGATATCAAGACTTATTAGAGCGAGCCCTTAAACAATTTGCCCAGGGCGACTCATTGGTAATCGTGGCTCCATTTACAAAACAGATAGCGGATGAAAATCTTTGGAAAGAAATGAAGAAACCATTTGAAGAAAAAGGCGTTATTCCCAGATTAGTCTGGATATATATTCCAGATAGCCTGCGAGCTACTCGCCTTAAAGCACGCGGGCTTAAACGCGACAAAGGAAAGATCGCTGACATGGAGACTTATCTAGGAAAGATCACCCTCCAACCCCCAGCCTTTGGGCATACTGCTATCGACGGTTCCACAGATTTCACCGCTCAGATCAAAGATAACTTTTAGGTAACGATTGCGCATTTAAGCTGAAAACTCCTTGACCATGCGGCAATTACCTAGTTGAATAACTAATTATTGTGACAACGTTGTCAAAGATTTTGACATCAACGGGGATGGAGCAGTTAAAAGATAATGACTTACGCGCTTGAAGCAAAAGGGATTGTTCGCCGTTATGGTCATGTTGAAGCGCTTCGTGGATGTAACTTCAATGTTAAGCCAGGAGAAGTTACCGCTCTTATTGGTGACAACGGAGCAGGAAAAAGTACGCTCGTAAGAATTCTTTCAGGTGCAGAGCAACCCGATGAAGGTGAAATATTAATTGAAGGTAAGGCAGTTCATTTTAATTCTCCTTCAGATTCACGAAACTTTGGTATAGAAACAGTGTTCCAAGATTTAGCTCTCTGCCCACATTTAAATGCAGTCCAAAATATGTATTTAGGTCGTGAAGTTCCGCGCAAAGGCATTTTAGGAAAACTTGGCTTTTTAGATCATGAAGTAATGCGTCAAGGTAGTGAAGATGCATTTCGCGATTTAGGTGCAACAGTGCGCTCGCTCACTGCAAGTACAGGTTCAATGTCTGGTGGACAACGTCAAAGTATTTCAGTTGCCAGATCTGCAGCATGGGCTACAAAAGTACTTTTCTTTGATGAGCCAACAGCGGCGTTAGGTGTTGTTCAGAAGAAGAACGTTCTTAACCTTGTTCGCCGTGTGCGTGATAAAGGAATTGGAATTGTTTTCATTAGCCACTCAATGCCAGAAGTTTTAGAGATTTCAGATCGCGTACAAGTAATGCGCCGCGGTCTGACTATTGCTGATTACAAGACCTCAGAGACAAACCTTGAAGAGCTCGTAGGTGCAATGACCGGTCGACTAGATGAGGCGAGCAAATAAATGTCAATGTTTACTAATACAAACGGTGATCCAAAGAGTGATTTCGGGATCCTTGCAGAGGAAAAAGAGTCATTCTTAAAAAGAATTCCTAAAACGCAAACATTCCAAATTGTTTCGGTGCTCTTTGTTATCACAGCGATTTTTAGTGCAATTGCGCCAAGTACATTTTTCACCCTGTTTAATCTGAGAAACATCATTATCAATATCTCAGTCTTTGCTGTGTTGGGTGTTGGCATGACTTTTGTGATTATCACTGCCGGCATCGATCTATCGGTCGGTAGCGTCTTGGTCTTTAGTAGCGTTATTGCTTGTAAGGCGATTGTTGCTGCTGGCGCAAAGGGCTGGGGCACAACATTCATGGGAATCTTTGTTGCGGTCGCTGTTGCAACCGCATGGGGGGCTCTCAATGGCTGGTTAGTTTCGATCGCAAAGGTTCCTGCGTTCATCGTGACCCTTGGATCACTCAGCGCGGCGCTGGGTGTTTCACAAATCATCACAGGTGGAATTGATCTTCGCGGTGCGACCCCGGAGCTTGTAAACAAAATAGGTTTTGGAAACGTCTACAAGCAAATACCAGTACTTGGAGTGATCGCTGTAGTCGTTGTAATTCTCGGAGGAATTCTTCTCCATAAAACTAAATTTGGGCTACTGACATACGCGGTTGGTTCTAATACCGAAGCCTGTAGGCGTGTGGGTATTAATGTGAATCGCCAACTTATTTATGTGTATTCACTTATGGGATTTACTGCAGGCATAGGCGGAATTATGAGCCTTGCCATGTATCAACAAACAACAATCGCAGGTCAGTCGAATACTGCTTTGACAGTAATCGCCGGCGTTGTGATTGGTGGAACCAGCCTCTTCGGTGGGTATGGAACCATTTTCGGGACCATGATTGGTCTGTTTATACCGATAGTTCTCCAGACTGGCTTCATCATCATTGGCGTTGTGCCTTTTTGGCAAAACGTCGTTGTCGGTGTCTTTCTGGTGGCTGCTGTTTACGTCGACAACGCTCGTCGTAACGCCGCAGATGGAGGCGGAAAAAGCCTCAAGAAACGCTCTAAAAAGAGCACCTCATGAAAGGGAAATGCATGAAGAAGACTAAGAAGCTATCAATAATCGCTGCAGCGTCAGCGATTGCACTTGGAGTCTCAACATTCGGCACAGCCGCTAATGCTGCTGACTACAAGATCACATTTATCCAAGGTGTAGCCGGCGATGCATTCTACGTAACCATGGGTTGCGGAGTTGCAGCAGCAGCTGCCAAGGATGGCGCAACAATCACCACACAAGGTGGCGCAAAGTGGGATGCAACAATCCAAATACCAGTACTTAACAGCGTTGTGGCTTCAAAGCCAGATGCAATTTTGATCGCTCCAAATGACATGACAGCACTTCAGAAGCCAATCGAGGCTGCTATTGCTGCTGGAATCAAGGTTGTTCTAGTTGATACAACAATTGGTGATCCTTCAAAGGCTGTTTCTGAGATCGCATCAAACAACTACGGTGGCGGTCAAGCTGCATTCACAGCTATTAAGGGTCTTGCACCTAAGGGTGGAAAGGTTCTTGTAGTAAGTACATCACCTGGAGTTAGCTCAGTTGACGCACGCGTTAACGGTTTTGCTGATTCTGCAAACAAGGACAAGAAGTACAACTACATTGGTGTCCAGTACTCAAACAATGAGCCAGCTGTTGCTCAGCGCATCATCACAGCTGCACTAGCTAAGAACAAGGACATTGTTGGCGTATTCGCAACAAACCTATTCTCAGCAGAAGGTGTTGCTGCTGGTATCAAGCAAGCAGGAATGTCTGGCAAAGTAAAGATTGTTGGATTCGATGCTGGTTCAGATCAAGTTGCTGCACTTAAGGCTGGAACAGTCCAAGCTCTTATCGCGCAACAACCTGCAACAATCGGTTCAACCGGTGTAGATAATGCAGTCGCTGCCCTTAAGGGAACAACTGTTTCACCACACAAGGTACAAACCGGTTTCACAATCCTTACAATGAAGAACATCAACACCGCTGCAGGTGTTGCTGCTCAATATAGAGACAAGTGCTGATTAGTTAACTTCTAGTTAACGCAGTATGAGATAAGGCCCCCAGAGTGATCTGGGGGCCTTATTCTTTGTATGTCATTGACAGAACCGTGAGGAAAAAAGTAGAGTTTCCCATTATGACAACGATTACCTACCTATGCTGATACTGAACCCAAATCCATGCATAGACATCACAATGTGGGTAAAGCAGCTTGTTCAGGGCAGTGTCCATAGGGCAATCAAAAACGAGACAACGGCCGGTGGGAAAGGGATCAACGTCGCCAGAGCTTGCAAGACAATGGGTGTGGACCCCCACCTCTATTTGATGCTTCCGATGCATGAGGGAGATTTCTATAGAGAACTTTTAGATTCTGAAGGACATGATGTTGAGTATTTAGAGGTAGCAGGTGAAGTAAGAAAAGCAATCATTATGAATGAGGAAGCATCCTCTGCAATTACAGTATTTAATGGACTTGGCCCAGATATCACTGAAAAAAATTGGGATGAGTATTGCCTAGCTGCTGCAAAGAAAACACAAAAAGGTGAGATTGTTTTAATGATGGGAAGTCTTCCGAGTAACCACCCAGATAATGCAATTGATCGCTTAGCTAAAACTATTGATGCAGTTGGAGGCAAACTTCTAGTCGACACATCCCCCGCAGCTTTTAAATCTCGAAAAACTGAAATATTAGATTTTATTGCACCTAATCTTGAAGAAGCTGAAGCCATGATTAGTAATAAATCTGGTGATCTCTTTGTCCCAAATGACGAAAATGTTTCAAAGCGCGCGCTAGCTGCTGCGGAAGCTTTATTTAATAAAGTTGGGAAAAATATCATTGTGACCGCTGGGGCACATGGATGCGCATTTAAGAATGCGGATGAACATTCGTGGTTACCAGCTTTTGTTATTTCACCAGATCGATACAAGAGCGCTGTTGGCGCTGGAGACTCCTTTGTTGCAGGTTTTGCGATTTATTATGAAACTCACCAAAGTGAGACTAATTGGAAAGAAGCAATTAAGTACGGAATGGCAACAGCTGCTGCGTCTTGCGAAACTTATCGGGCCGGTGGATTTGAGAAGTCACGTGTTTTAGAGATTTTGAGTGGCGGCACACAATGAATAAGCGTGTTCGTCTTATCGATGTCGCAGAAGCGGCGCAAACAAGTATTAAAACCGTTTCCAGGGTTCTCAATAATGATGAGCGTGTGAGTGATGAAACCCGTGAACGGGTTCAAAAGAAGATGAATGACCTTGGCTATCAGGTAGACATCATTGCTCGATCACTTCGGACTGGCGTAGATAGAGTTATTGGCGTCGTTGTTCCAAAGATCGGTGATCCATTCTTCGCAGAGTTGGTTGAAGAGGTGGAAGCTGTCGCAAATGAACATGGAATTGGTGTAATTGTTGGAAGTACTCATGGAGCGCTAGTACGAGAAAATGAACTAGTACAAGGGTTTATTCAGCGCAGGGTCACAGGGATGATCATCGCCCCACAAGATGCAGATTATTCATTTCTAAAGCAGAACCAAATGCCTACTGTCTTTATTGACCGAGCCCCAGAAAAATATAAAGCAGATGTTGTACGGGTTGATGATGAGTATGGAGCAAAAATTGCCGTAGAACATCTAATCAAAAATGGACATACGAGAATTGCATATTTTGCTGATAATTTAAAAGTTAAACCAACAGCGCTTCGTTTGAATGGTTATAAAGCAGCGCTCAAAGATGCTGGCATCAAACTAGATGAGGAACTTCAATTTCTTAACTTAGAAGCAGATATGAATTTAGATGTGACTATAGAAAAAGCTTTAAAAATAAAAAATCCACCCACAGCATTTTTTACATCAAAAGCTGAAATTTCTATCAATATTGTAAGTACTATGCATAAAATAAAAAGAACTGATATTGCATTGGTTTCTTTCGATGACTTTACCCTTGCTGCTTCTATTCAGCCTTCTATAACAGTTCTTGATCACTCTGCTCGTGAAATCGGACGAGTAGCAATCAAGAAACTATTTGAAAAAATTGATGGTGGAGACTTTAAACCACAAGAACACATCATTCCTTTAAAAGTTGTCCCACGTGGAACTGGCGAAATAAAAGTGAAGGTGAGCGCATGAACAATATTTATTTAGGAATAGATCTAGGAACAACAAACACAAAAGTAATTTCTGTTTCACCAGATGGTAGGCACATTGCTACGGCATCTAAGCCAACAGATTGGCTCGTTAAGCCCAACGGGCGAGTAGAAGCAGTTGCTGAAGAGCTATTTGAAAAAATCCTTGCCTGCATCGCAGAAGTACTTGTAAAAACAAAGGCATTACTAGATAGCCCACATGTTGCAGGAATTGGGATTACGGGAATGGCTGAAAGTGGTGTCATTCTTGATGGGCAGGCAAAGATTCTTGCCCAGCCCATCGCTTGGTTTGATTCACGGGGCGAAGCGGAAATGAATGCCTTGGGTGAAGATTTTCGCAAGGAGTATCAATCAAAGACTGGCCTAGTATTTAAGGCAGAGTCTTCTTTATCTTCACTTTTATCACTTAAAACAGAAGGTTTTAATTTCACGCAGGATGAGCTCGTATGGCTCAACGTCTTGGAGTATGTAGCATTTCGCTTTACTGGAACAAAAGCCACCGAGCCATCACTTGCTTCTAGAACTGCGCTTTATGATCAATCAACGTTATCGCTGTGGAAAACAGCACAGAAGATTTTAGGAATTAGCGAGAGCTTTATCCCAGAGCAACGTTTTGCTGGAGATTCTTGGGGGAGTATTTCATCTGGAGATTTCCAATCAGAACTCCAAGGTGCTGTTGTCACTGTTGCAGGCCATGATCACGGCGTTGGGGCCGCAGGATCTGGAGCAACAGGTAGCGATCAATTATTTAATTCAGCCGGAACTGCAGATGTTGTCTTCCGCAGTGTTCCAAAGACGCTTACAGATGAACAACGTTTCGCATTGACCGAGTTTGGTGTCTCTGCTGGAAGGCACTCTCTCCAAGGGGCAACATCTCTGATTGGTGGCTCTCGTGGAGGTTTAGTACTACGTAGGGCGCTTGATCTATTAGGTGCAAGACGCGGTGAAAAACTAGAGGAGATCGACAATCACTGGAAAGCAGATCGCACTTTCCATGATGTTATTGATATGACCCAAACGAAATCAATTTCAAATGATATTCAAATTACATTGACTGGCGACGCCGGTCCCGATGAACTCTGGGCAGCAGCACTTGATTATATGGTTGGAGAAAACAGCAAGATGCTCAAAGGAATTGATGCGGTTGTGGGAACCCACAAGACTGCGCTTTCAGCAGGTGGCTGGATTAAGTTGCGCAGTGTGCGCGAGATGAAATCTTCTGTTATTCATGACTTGTCTTTTTCACATATCGATGAAGCAGGCGCATTTGGCGCTGCATACATGGCTTCCTGGGCTCATTCGAGTTCGGGTGAATCTTTGATCGAACATATAAATCAGAGAGTCAAAATTCTGAATTCTGAATTTGAGAATTTAGGGTCCAAATAACTAGCTAGAACACAAGGGATAGGAAAGGTAGAACAGATGAGCAAAGTCGTATCACGCCCGCTCAATGGGCTTGCAAGTATCGCAAACAGCGAGGGAATTTTCTCTATTGTCGCGATGGATCAACGCAACACACTCAAGAGAATGTTCGCAGCAGTTGGCGTAGCAAACCCAACAGATGAGGATATGTATGGAGCGAAGATTGCAGTTGCTTCCGCACTGTCAAAATCTGCTTCAGGAATTTTGCTTGACCCAACATGGGGTGTTCCTGCAGTAAATGAAAATGATGTTCTGCCTTCAACATGTGGCTTACTAGTTGCAGCTGAAAATCCAAACCGCGGTGATTTCAACGGGGAGCCTCGTCCAAGTGCAATGCCTGGGCAAGATGCTGCGTGGGTTAAATCCATGGGTGGACAAGCTGTGAAAGTACTTGTCAGCATGCATCCTGGTCGTCCAATTAAAGCTGGAGAACCAGATATCACATCTGAAACTGTTGAGCTAGTAAGAAGCATCGTTGCAGATTGCAAAGCTCAAGGTATTCCATCTGTCATCGAAAACCTTATTTATGCCCTTCCTGGCCAAGAGCTCACAGATCAGCAAAAAGAAGATCTCATTGTTGAATCTGCGATTTTGCTCAATGATGTAAAGCCAGATCTACTTAAGCTTGAATTTCCAATTACAGAGCGTGGCGCAAAGCGCATTGCAGAAGGAATTACTGTTCCTTGGGCAGTTCTCTCTGCTGGTGTTGCCTTTGATCAATTCAAGAAAGCGATCATCATCTCTTGTGATGCTGGTGGCGCTTCTGGATTCATCGCAGGACGCTCAATCTGGAAAGAAGCAATTGGTATGAGTAAGGAAGAGCAGCACACATTCCTGACAACTACAGCGATTGCTCGCCTTGATGAACTCAATGCAACTGTTGAAGGACGCGCTACCCCTTGGCAGAAGGCCAAGAGAGCATAAATCTCTAAAGATTGCGTGCCCCATAGCCAATAAATACGGCTACGGGGCACTCATACTTTCTAGCCAATAGAATATGCATATATAGGTAATTGAAGGGATTGATTGTGCCTCAGTACAAGATTGCGATCATTGGAGCAGGTCCAGCGGGTTATTTCACTGCTCAAGCCCTCCAGAACGCACAGACTGAGGAGATAACTTTCGCGATTGATATGTTTGAACGCCTTCCTACCATGTGGGGACTTGTGCGCGCAGGAGTGGCACCAGATCATCCAAAAATTAAGACCGTCGCAAAGGTCTTTGAAAAGATAGCTAGTGATCCCAACTTTCGCCTCTTTGGAAATATTGAAATTGGCACTGATATTGATATTGAAGAGATCTGCCCTCGCTATGACGCTGTAGTGATGTGTACTGGATCCTCAGAAGGAAAGAAGCTTGGTATCCCAGGAGAAGAGTTGCCAGGTTCACTCTCTGCTGCAGAGTTTGTCCCTTGGTATAACGGACATCCAGATTATGTGGATGTTCAGGTTCCTTTAGATGGTGATACAGCCGTTGTCATTGGCGCAGGTAACGTTGCAATGGATTGCGCAAGAATGCTTGCACTTGATCCAAGTGAGTTAGATCCAACCGATACGGCCCTTGGTGCGCTCGCTGTGTTTCATAAGAGCAATATCCGTAAGGTTTATATTGCAGGTCGCCGTGGGCCTGAACATGCGGCTTTTACATCTCCTGAACTTCGTGAGCTACCAAAGCTTGAACATACAGATGTAGTTATTGATGCCATCGAGGTTGAAGAGGCGCACAAGCGTGCACACGCTACTGGTGAAGTTGAAAAGCACCTGGCTGCAAATCTTGAAGCATGGAGACTTATTGCAGAGCATCCGCGCGCTGGCCATGCTCGCTCAATGGAGTTTCACTTTCTTGCAGCCCCTAAAGAAATCAAGGGAAACGGCAAGGTTGAAGAAGTTGTTTTTGGAGTAAATGAAGTAAAAGATGGAAAAGTTATTGACACAGGAAAGACATATTCCATTAAGACAAGCCTAGTAATTTCTGCAATTGGCTACACATCCCCCCACATCAAAGGCATCTCGGTACGAGATGGAAAGATCGAAAACAAGGATGGCCGCGTACTTGGAACAAATATCTATACAGTGGGCTGGGCAAAGCGTGGGCCTTCAGGAGTTATAGGTACAAATAAAAGTGATGCTTCAGATGTAGTTGCTTTACTCATTGAAGATTTAGGTGAACCAAAACTAGGTGGAGATATTTCAGTTGTGATCCCGCAAGGTCATCAAGTAATTGATCAGCAGTCATGGGCAAGGATTAACCGGGCGGAGGTTGCTTCGGGAGAAGCTGTCGGTAAACCACGAATAAAGGAAGTAAATCGCGACAAATTGCTCCATTTGGGGGGCAAAGAGTGAGAAGGTAGTATTCACCAGCACCACAACTAGCGCTTGTAGCTCAACGGATAGAGCATCTGACTACGGATCAGAAGGTTAGGGGTTCGAATCCCTTCAAGCGCACTATGCATTAAGTATCTAAAATCATTTTTAACGAATCGTGTGTCCCTATTCCCATGTACCGCTATTAGAAGTTTTCTGTCAGAAGCCGCAATCTATTTTCCCTGAAGCTTAAAATCCTTCTTGCATTTTTAAAAGCCCGCTAGCGGATTGAGCCATTCTTTGGGAAAGAGATTAGCCACACTCACCTCAATTGAACAGAAACTACTTTCCCAGTTCTGCTTGATTCGTGTGCAGCGTCTGCAAGTATAAGAGCGGCCCGACCATCGTCATAGGATGAGTTGTATGTTCCACCGTCGTTAATTCCTTTAATAAAAAGCTCAAGTTCTCTACGGTAAGAAATCGCATAGCGCTCTAAGAAAAGCTCTAGGGCGGGATCTTGGCTAGATGTAAAGTCTTTCGTTGAGTACTTCACCGATGTCGGGGTGATATTTGAAGTCTGCAACATCCCTTTATCCCCAAAAACTTCGATTCTTTGATCATATCCAAAGGCACTGTGACGACTGTTTATTACTGTCACTATTTCACCATTTGATCCTTTCATGGTAACCGTAACATTATCAAAATCATTTTCTTCTTTGATGTAGTCACAAAAAGAATTTGCCCCCGTCGCTGAAACTTCATTAATATCTGGAACAAAATTACGAGCCATATCAAAATCGTGGATGGTCATATCACGAAATATTCCTCCAGAGACAGCAATATAACTTTGTGGCGCCGGACCCGGATCACGACTAATTATCAAAACTTGTTCAACTTTTCCGACGTCACCTTTTTCTACTCGCTTTTTAACCGCGTAAAATTCCGGGTCAAGCCGCCTGTTAAAACCAATTGCCACTTTGGTATTTGCCTTATTAACTTTTTCACGAAGCTGATTCACATTTTTTATGTCTAGGTCAATTGGTTTTTCACAAAGCACGTGTAAGCGTGCATCGATTGCAGCCTCCATGAATGGAACGTGAGTTGGAGTCGGAGACCCAATAATGATTGCATCAATTTCACCTGAATTAATAACTTCAAGTGGATTAGTTGAAAATTTACAACCAAATTGTTTGGCAACACTTTCTGCTGACTCCTTGATGGGGTCTACAACGTATTCAAGCTTTGCCCCATTCGTGTCTGTGACGCTTCCCGAGTGGACTAAACCAATTCTGCCAGCGCCGATGACAGCAAACCTTAATTCTGAAGACATAAAACAATCATAGGGTAAATAAGAATTAGTAGGTTGAAATATGTCACTAAGATTTCCCTATGAGCACCCCTTACAAACTAGCCGTTTCTTCTGAAATGGTATTTTTGGAGTTGCCACACATCGAGAGGGTTCGCAGGATCCACGAATTGGGATTTGCTGTTGAGATTTGGGACTGGACAAAAAAGAATGCTGTGGAATTGGTTAGCACGGGTGCACATTTCACTTCAATGACGGGTTATGTAACTGGGAGATTGGCAGATGAAGCGGGTGGAGATGAATTACTTCGAACTGCAGAACTATCGATTGAATTCGCCCATAAGTTAGGAAACCCACTACTGAATTTACACGGCACGGGTCTCAACGACCGCGGTTTGCCTGTGCAACCATCATATGAAGTTACTAGTCAGATGTGGAGCCAAGCTCTTAAGACGCTTTCTCGAATCGCGCAGTTAGGGGCCAAAGAAGGGGTAACTTTCGTTCTAGAAAATCTTAATCTAGAAGTTGATCATCCTGGAGTTCCCTTTGCAAGTGCAAAAGAAGTAATAGCTTTAGTGCGCGAAATAAATAGCCCAAACTTAAAAGTTATGTTGGACCTTTATCATGCGCAAATTGGGGAAGGTAATCTGATTGAATTAGTACGTAATTCAATGGATGTCATTGGAGAGATACAAGTTGCCGACGTCCCGGGACGGTGTGAACCAGGCACTGGTGAAATATTTTATCCAGCAATTGCTAAAGTTTTATCCGATATTGGATATTCAGGAATCGTAGGACTGGAGTCATGGGCGAAAGAGGGTTCTGAACTCGCATTAGCACGTTTTAGAGCAGCGTTTAGCCTTACGGCTTAATAATGAACAACATTTTGGTATGCCTTGATTCATTCAAACAAAGTATTTCAAGTATCGATGCTGCGAATTCGATCAAATCAGGTTGGCTCTCTGTCAGACCGGAAGATCAAATAACAGTCGTTCCTTTTGCCGATGGCGGCGAAGGAACTTTAGAGGCGATTCAAAGCCAGATTGTAAACTCTCAAGTTATTCATAAGAGAATTCGTAATGTAAATGGTGGTTTGAGAAATTCATTTTGGCTTCTACTCCCCGGTGGAACTGCAATTGTCGAACTAGCGGAAGCCTGTGGCATTTCAAAATTTGATAAGTTGGCTCCTACGACAGCTTCAACTTTTCCATTAGGAGAATTAATTCTTGACGCACTTGCCCACCCTAAAATGACTAAATTAATAGTTACTTTAGGCGGATCGGCAAGTACGGATGGTGGAACTGGCCTTCTCAAAGCTCTTGGATATCAATTCAAGGATAGTAAGAATTTATTAATCGAAAATGATGTTCGCAAGCTTAAAAATTTGGAAAAAATTATTCCTCCAGTCTCTATTAAGCTTCCGAAAAATGGAGTTGAAGTCTGGGTTGACGTATTTATAGACATGCTAGGCGAAAGAGGTACGGCTAGAACTTTTGCAAGACAAAAAGGCGCCTCTGCTATGGAAATTGTTGAATTAGATGCCGCACTCTCAAAATTTCATGAAATTGCCAGAGGAAAAGATTTTCCTGGTGCAGGCGCTGCGGGTGGGGCGGCTTATTCTTTAGGTAATTTTTTAAACGCAAAAATTCGCTCAGGATCTGAAGCAATTGCAGAGCTTGTAGAACTCAGGGAGAGAGCAAGATTATGTGATCTTGTGATTACTGGTGAGGGAATATTTGATTCAGAGTCTTCAAAGGGGAAAGCCACAGGATTTATTCTAGATATTGCAAGAGATTTAAATAAACCAGTCGCATTAGTATGTGGCTCATTGCTTGCGGAAATTCCAAAGACTGTGGGATGGTCATTTTTTCTGTTAGATGTGGCGATAGATCTACATGACTCAATTTCCAATAGCAAAAAGTACCTATTACAAGCGGGTAAGGAACTAGCTTTAAATTGGAAGTAAGTATTTCTTTTGATAATTAATATTTTGCCTTCATATATTTAAGTGCATGAGAAGCCAGATCATCTGAATCGCTCCACAAATTACGCCAAATACACAGTGCGTTAGATAGCGCAGGATCGACAACCACTGAAGAGAATGACTCAAAAGTGATAGGGCCTGAGTAATTGATTTTCTTTAACGCGCCAAAGAATGTATCAAAATCAACGTTTCCTGTTCCTAGATAGCCACGGTGACTCTCTCCGATATGAACATATCCGAGCTTGTCTCCCGCTTCTAGAACAGCGGCAGCCATTCCATCTTCTTCGATATTCATGTGATAGGTATCAAGGTGTAGGTAGGCATTCGGACGATTGACTGCTTCCAAAAACTTCAGCCCCTCTTTACCAGTATTCATAATGTTTGTTTCATATCTATTTACAACTTCAAAATTGATATTGATGCCCTTATCTGCTGCGTAGTCAGCGAGTCTTTGCATCGCCTTCACAGAGTTTGATCGGTTTTCTTCAGATGCAGGCCCAGGATATTTCTGGAGGCTGCAATAAATTACACCACAGAGTTCAGCTGACCCGATTGAATGCAGTTTATCTACTACCTGACGAAGTAGTTCATCACCCTTCTTCACAATCGAAGGATTTGTGCTCGTTACATCATTTTCTGAAGAGAGTCCTAGTGAAGCAGTTGCCTTCAATTTAAATTCGGCTAGCAAGTCATTTGTCATTGCTGTATCAATTTTCCATGGCTCAATCATGAGCATTTCGATGTAGTCATAGCCAGCTTTATGGGCACTTGATGCAGACTTACGTGCATTCTCTGGAGACCAATCTCCTGTCCACACTAAAGAATGTCCGCCGAATTCCAGTGGCTTATTTGCTGGCATTTTTTGCTCCAATTTTTCACGAGTAGGGAGATCTAGGTAAAAGAGTAGACCTATTGCCTTCATCTGGAAATACCTATAGTGTCTCAATATTGATTTTTACACTCTAGATTTATAGGAAGAGGTATCTAACAATGAAAGCCGTTCTTTTAAATGCGGTCAATGAATTGGTAGTTACCGAGATCCCCACACCAACACCTGGGCCAGGTGAACTAGTTATCAAAATGCTTGCATGTGGAATTTGCGGAACAGACCGACATATTTTAGTTGGCGAACACCCTGCAAAGATGCCACTTGTACTAGGACATGAATTTGGTGGGACTGTTACAGCAGTTGGCGAAAATGTTGATTTCAAAATTGGCGATTTAGTTTCTGTCGATCCAAATATTATTTGTGGGACATGTGACCACTGCAAGGCAGGCAGATCGGCCCATTGCCGCAATCTCATAGCGCTAGGCGTAACGATCAACGGTGGTTTTGCAGAGTATGTAGTACTTCCAAAAACTCAGGCGTATTTAGTGCCTAAGGCAACTAATCCACTGCATCTTGGACTTGTTGAACCCCTTGCATGTTGCATAAGAGGAATGGATTTAGCTGAGCTTAAAGGTGGCGAAAGGGTTGCGGTTCTCGGCGGCGGTTCAATGGGTATGTTGATTGTTCAACTTTGTAAACTTGCTGGTGCATCTGAGATCGTACTTGTTACTCGTCAAAAAGAACGTAGAGAAGTTGCAGAAAAAATTGGCGCAACTCGAACAATTGATCCGCTAGCCCAGGATGTAAAAAAAGAGCTCGTTGATATGGATGTAACTTTTGAGGCTGCAGGAGTACTTGAAACCTTTAATGAAGCAGTCGCTATCACACGTTCAGGTGGAACTGTCTTAGTACTTGGAGTAGCGCCTTCTCATGAAAGAGCAGCACTAAGTGTTTATGACGTTGTAATTAGAGGGCTTCGTATTATTGGCTCTTACATTAACCCTTATACCCAGGCGCGTGCCGTTGAGCTCATTGCAAGCGGGAAATTACAGATCGACCCGCTGATTTCTAAAACAATCACGTTGGATCAACTTCCTGATTTCTTACGTAATAAGCCAGGACAGGGCGATATTAAATACTTAGTAACGGGGGCATGAGAATTATGACTGATGACAAGGTAACCCAAAGTAAAAACATATTGGAACGTTTTTCTCTTAAAGGAAAGGTTGCATTAGTAACTGGCGGTGGGCAAGGAATTGGCCGTGGATTTGCTCACGCACTTGCTGATGCTGGCGCAGATGTAGCTGTAGTTGATCTAAATATTACGACCGCTGAGGGTGTAGTCCAAGAAATTAAGTCTCGCAATCCAAATGTAAAGGCAATAGCGCTTAAGGTGGATGTAACAGTTGAAACCCAAGTTAAATCCATGGTCGAGCAAGTTGTAGCAAAACTAGGCGGTCTTACGATTGCATGTAACAATGCTGGAATAGGTGAATGGGTTGACTCCGAAGTAATGCCATATAAAGACTTTCAAAAAGTTATGAAAATTAATTTAGATTCAGTATTTTTGTGTTCACAGGCAGAGGCAAATCACATGCTTGGCAAAGGATATGGAAAAATTATTAATACTGCTTCGATGTCAGGTCATATAGCTAATTACCCACAAAATCAGTCCGCATATAACATTTCAAAGTCAGCTGTACTTTCCCTGACTCGAAGCCTTGCAACAGAGTGGGCTGATCGTGGTGTGAGAGTAAATAGCATTTCACCCGGGTATACACGCACGGCGCTTGTTGAAGATTTACTCCAAACAGAACTTGGTCAAAAAGTGTGGCCCGTATGGAAATCCCTAATCCCGCAACGCAAGATGGCTGAAGTTACAGATTTACAAGGCGCTGCTGTTTTTCTTGCGTCATCGGTTTCTGACTATATGACAGGCGCTGATTTGCTAGTAGATGGTGGCTATGTAGCCTGGTGATTTAAGAGAAGCTATCCCACTGTTGACAACAATCACCCTCTTTAAAATTAGCCTCTCTGTGGTTAAACTCTTGGAATGAGCAGCACTAAAAAAGTATTCCTCCACGTTGTTATCCATATCAAACCAGGAATAATGGATGGATTCCTCAAGCGAATCAAATCCCATATGGAATTAATGCGGGCGGAAGATGGTTGCGAGATGCTTACATTGCTAGAAGATACACAACATGAAAACACAATCTGTGTTTGGGAAGTGTGGCGTGATCGTCCAGCTTGGGATGCTCATATGGTTGTTGAGCACAGCAAAATTTGGCAGAAAGATGCCCCTGAATTTGTGGCAAGTGAAGAGATCACAATTTTGGATGCAATTTAATGCCTCTAGACCCACAAGCAGAAGCATTCCTTGCTCGAGAAGCCGCGCTTAATCTTCCTGACATTTCAGAAATAGGTATAGCTGCCAGGTATAGCGGACATGAGGAATTAGATATCGCAGGGCCAGTAGGTGATGGCGCGACTATTGCACACAGGTTTATAACTACGCCTACCGCAGATTTGCCTGTGCGGATTTATACACCGAAAACACCCGGCCCATACGGTGGATTTGTTTATTTTCATGGCGGTGGATGGGTGCTCAACCATACTGATCGCTATGAAGCTCAGCTTGTGGATATTGCAGCGGAGACAAACTCTGTAGTTCTTTCAATTAATTATCAAAAGTCACCAGAACATAAGTTCCCGATTCCCCATGATGACTGCTACGCAGCGCTCAACTGGATGATAGAGAACGCAGCAGAATTAAATATTGATAAAAAGAAGATTGGTGTTGGGGGAGATAGTGCTGGGGGAAATTTAGCTGCTGGTATTGCGCTTCGAGCCCGTGATGAAAATGTTCCTCTTGCTTATCAATTACTCATATACCCAGCAACAAAATTAGATTTTGATACCGATTCATACCTAAATAACGCTGATGGTTTTGGACTTCGCCGCAAGGGAATGATGTGGTTCTGGGATCAGTATTTAAATCCAGGAGATAAAAAGAATCCTTATGCTGTACCTGATGTTGCATCTGATCACACAGCATTGGCGCCAGCAATTATTCCCACTGCTGAATATGACGTTCTGCGCGATGACGGGATCTCATATGCAGCGCGTCTAGAAGCAGCTGGTAATAAAGTCATTCATAAAGATTTTGAAGGTCAGATTCACGGCTTTTTCAATCAGGGCAAATATGTAGATGCCGCATACACACTACGTTCATGGATTATCGAGCAAATTAATTCTTTACTAGCTTAATCCCCAACAATCATCGGCATTGCCTTAGTTTGTGTGAGTAATTCAGAGTACGTTGTTGGGAACACTGCATGAGCATGCCCAGCAGCGGCCCAGACCACATCAAATGCATTAAGTGCCTGGTCAATCACAATAACTGGTTGATTTATGCCTGCATCTGGCGCCCAACCAATTGGTGAGACTCCGCCGATACTTATCCCTGATGCTGCCTTAACGAAATCTGCATCTGCTCGGTGTAATTTTTCGATGCCTAAGTTTTTTACCACAAGTTCAGTATTTACTCGATGGGCTCCTGATGTAATAACAAGTAGTGGGTCACCATTGGGCAATTTAAAGACGATAGATGATGCAATTTGACCAGCTTCTATGCCAAGTGCAGCAGCAGCTTCTGCTGCGGATCGAGCACTATCAGAAAGTATTTTTACTTCACCCTTCATATCCCTGCTCTTCATTTCAGCCATGATTCTTTGAACTGAAGAATTCTTTAATACATCTTCCATACTTTAAAGCCCGATGTCTTCGTTCCAAACTTCAGGCTTTTCCTTAATGAATTTCGCCATCATGTCTTTGCATTCTTGCGAATTGAGGTTGATGACTTCGACTCCTTCTGAACGGAGTAGATCTTCAGCTCCCATAAAAGTTTCATTCTCTCCAAGAACTACCCGTGGTATTCCATAGAGAAGTATCGCTCCGGTGCACATGTGACATGGAGAGAGAGTTGTATAC
>Ga0118677_10005316_pt1 | contig 22609 bp, 24 predicted proteins | sample AliMusrvi5mmetaG_FD_86154 | JGI IMG/M metagenome (GOLD analysis project Ga0118677, IMG submission 86154)
TCTCGGAAGCGGTCCAGCACACGAGAGATTGTTGCTAGGCACACTCGCAGAGCAACTCTTCGAACACGGCAAGATCAAGACCACTGAGGCAAAGGCCAAGCGCCTACGTCCATTGGCTGAAAAGTTGATCACCGCTGCTATCGAGGGTGACCTCGCCGCACGTCGTCGCGTCATGGAGACAATCCAGAACAAGAGCGTTGTACACACACTCTTCACTGAGATTGCACCTCGCTTCGCAACCCGTCCCGGTGGTTACACCCGCATCACAAAGGTTGGTCCACGAAACGGTGACAATGCCCCAATGGCAGTCATCGAACTCGTTAACGACTAATTATTTGTAGCAATTTATTTCTAACGATAAGAAAAGTTCATGATCGAACCCGCTCTCAACCCTGAGAGCGGGTTTCGTCGTTTACGGATAGATCTTGCCTACGATGGAACTAACTACGCGGGCTGGGCCAAGCAACCCGATCAACGCACCTTGCAGGGTGCGCTCGAAGATGTCTTAGCTCGAATCATTAGAACCTCAGTCTCGACAGTTGTTGCAGGTAGAACTGACGCGGGGGTTCATGCAACTGGTCAAGTTCTGCACGTAGATATTCCTGAGGGCCTAGAGGCATCGCGCTACCGTCCCGATGAAGATATTTGGGATTTTGCGCACCTGAAATATCGCCTCAATCAGATGCTCGAAGAGGATATTCGCATCAACCAGATCAGCGCAGCCCCGCTAAATTTCGATGCCCGTTTTACCGCCAGCGCACGCCACTACCGCTACAAATTGCTCGACGGCAATCGCGATTTGGCGCCACTGCAGCGCTTTGATGTCGCGACCTGGTTTCGCCCCCTTGATATTGAGCTAATGAATGCCGCCAGCGCTCCGCTCCTTGGTAAACACGACTTCTTTACCTTCTGCCGCTTCCGCGAGGGCGGGACAACTCTGCGCACCCTCCTAGAATTTCAGTGGAGCCGGGATCCCAACGGCTTTGTGATCTGTGACATTGCCGCCGATGGATTTGGCTGGAATATGGTCCGCAATTTGGTCGGGGCCGCTGTCTGTGTGGGAGAAGGACGCTTTGCTCCTGAGTGGATGTTAGAAATCTTGAATCAGACCGCCCGTGTTTCAGACTCCTATGTCTTCCCAGCGCGCGGGTTGACCCTGGTCCAGGTCGACTACCCGGACGCTGCGGCGCTAGCCGAGATAGCGCTCACGGAGTTCACCCCCGAGCCCTCATTTTGACCCTAGGGGCCTCGAGAAGGTAACCTGCTCCTCTGCCTGTGTGCTGAATTAAGCCGTTGGCTGATTTTCCAAAGGTTTATGAGCACTACAGCTTCGCTAAACCAAGACTAGAAAGAGAGAGACCTCGTGCGCACATTTACACCGAAAGCTGGTGACGTCACCCGCAAGTGGCATGTCATCGACGCTGAAGGAGTTGTCCTTGGTCGCCTTGCTAGCCATGCAGCCGTCCTTCTTCGCGGTAAGCACAAGACCACCTTCGCACCTCACATCGACATGGGCGACTTTGTCATCGTGATCAATGCCGAGAAGGTTGTACTTACTGGACAAAAGGCTGGCAAGAAGTTCGCTCACCACCACTCAGGTTATCCAGGTGGAATGACTTCCATCGTCTATGCAGATTTGATCAACCAAGATCCAACTCGTGTTATCGAGAAGGCAATCCTTGGAATGATTCCTAAGAACAAGTTGGGCCGCTCAGTCGGTTCAAAGTTGAAGGTTTACGCCGGTCCAGAACATCCACATGCCGCACAAAACCCAACACCGTATGTATTTACTCAAGTGTCACAAATCGTGAAGAAGTAGGGGATAGTAGACATGTCAGATTTCGATCCAGCGCTCGATGCAGAAGAAGAAGTTCTAACTTCCTACAGCTCATCTACTCCAGCTGCTTCAACTAACCGTCCAGCGATCAAGGCTCCAGGAGGCGGCACCGGTCGTCGTAAGGAAGCTGTTGCTCGCGTTCGCCTTACGCCTGGTTCGGGTAAGTGGACCGTTAATGGAAAGGCACTCGATGTGTACTTCCCAAACAAGGTGCACCAACAACTCGTCTCTGAACCTTTCCGCACAGTTGGTGCCGAGAATCAATATGACGTTATTGCCCGTATCAACGGTGGCGGAACATCTGGTCAAGCTGGTGCGCTCCGTCTCGGAGTTGCACGTGCACTCAACGAGATTGATCGCGATGCGAACCGTCCTGCACTTAAGAAGGCTGGCTTCCTCACCCGTGACCCTCGTGTTATTGAGCGTAAGAAGTACGGTCTAAAGAAGGCGCGTAAGCGTTCTCAATACAGCAAGCGTTAATTCGTTTTTACGCGATTGCTTCGCTAAATGGCGCTCTTCGGCACCGATGGTGTTAGAGGTTTAGCTAACGGTTTTCTCACCGCAGAACTTGCTGTCGATCTCTCTATCGCTGCGGCCCATATCCTCGGTGAATTGGGCACCTTTGAAGGACATCGTCCTAAAGCAATAGTCGGACAGGATTCGCGCGCGTCAGGAGAATTTCTTGAAGCTGCTGTGGTCGCAGGTCTTGCAAGTGCCGGAGTAGATGTTTATCGCGTCGGAGTATTGCCGACTCCCGCTGTAGCTCATCTGGTTGCAGAAAGCGGTGCTGATCTTGGAGTAATGATCAGCGCGTCGCACAATCCGATGCCTGATAATGGAATTAAGTTCTTCGCAAAAGGTGGCGGAAAACTCGATGATGCACTTGAAGCTGCAATTGAGAAGCGGATGGGCGAAGAGTGGCAGCGACCAACTGGTCGCAACGTTGGACGTGTAATAAATGATGATTCAGCCGCAGAGCGTTACATCTTTCATCTATTGAATTCTCTGACCACAAACCTTTCGGGGGTAAAGGTCGTAGTTGATTGTGCAAATGGCGCCTCTTCACGAGTTGCTCCACGCACCTATGTGCGCGCGGGTGCTGAAGTAATAGCGATCTCCAATGAGCCAACTGGTTGGAACATTAATGAGAATTGTGGCTCAACCCACCTCGAGAATTTGAAGGCCAAGGTCCTCGAAACCGGTGCGGATCTTGGTATCGCTCACGACGGAGACGCTGACCGCTGCCTTGCAATTGATAGCCATGGTGATGTGATTGACGGCGACTTCATTATGGCGATCCTTGCCGCCGATTGGCGCAGCCGCGGTCTGCTTACTAATGAGACTGTCGTGGCTACTGTGATGAGTAACTTGGGATTTTTCAAGGCGATGGAATCTTTAGATATTAACGTCGAAATTACTGCCGTTGGCGACCGATATGTGCTGGAGAAAATGCTCTCTGATGGCTTCGTTCTCGGTGGCGAACAATCAGGCCACATCATCATGCGCCACTACGCCAACACAGGCGATGGTTTATTAACTGCCCTTCATCTTATGCAAGTTATCAAAAGCAGTGGCCGCCCTCTCTCGGATTTAAGCAAGATCATGGAGCGCTACCCGCAAGAGTTGATAAATGTGAACGGAGTTGCGAAGGAGAGACTCGCGACCGCAATCAAATTGCAGCGTGGTATCGATCAAGCGCAAGAGTCACTGGGCTCAACGGGGCGCATCTTGGTCCGCGCATCTGGTACCGAAAGCCTGGTGCGTGTGATGGTAGAGGCGCAGAGTGCATCTCGCGCCCATGAGATAGCCGAGGAAATAGCGAGCCTAGTAAGATCAGAACTCTCGTAACGACGATTTAAAGGGGTACGCGCCATGTGTGGCATTGTCGGATATACCGGTAAGGCACTAGCGCTCTCACCAGTCCTCGAAGGACTGCGCCGCTTGGAGTACCGGGGTTACGACTCTGCCGGCATCGCATTAGTAGTTGATCAGAGTGGACCGCTCTGGGTAGAAAAGCGCGCTGGAAAGCTCACCAACCTCGAAGCGCTACTAGGTCACTCCAATCCCGAGTCGCATTCCGGAATTGGTCATACGCGCTGGGCTACTCACGGTGGACCAACTGATCTCAACGCTCACCCACATTTGGATCGCGATGGCAAACTCGCGGTTATTCACAATGGCATTATCGAGAACTATGTTGAACTGCGCACGCTCCTAGAGGCGCGCGGTCATGTCTTTCTCTCGGAGACCGATACCGAATCCGTAGTACACCTACTCAGTGATGCGCGTAAGAAGAATGGTGGAGATTTAGCTGCGGCGATGCGCGAAGTTTGTGGGCAGTTGCGTGGCTCATTCACCCTTCTTGCGATTCATAGCGATGAACCTGGTCGCATCGTTGGGGCGCGTCGCAACTCACCGTTGGTAGTCGGTGTTGGCGATGGTGAGAACTTCTTAGCCTCGGATGTCTCTGCTTTTATCTCGCATACAAAGCGCGCACTGGAGTTGGGCCAAGACGAGGTCGTCGATATCACCGCGAATTCCATTACCGTTACTGATCTTGCTGGCAATTTGATCGAGCCACGTGAATACGAAATCTCTTGGGATGCTTCAGCCGCCGAGCGTGGTGGCTACCCACACTTCATGCTCAAAGAGATCTACGAGCAGCCTAAAGCGATCGCTGACACCTTGATTGGCCGTACCGCAGGTTTGAACGATGAGATAACTGCAGGGATTGACCTCAATGGAATTTCGAAGGTTGTCATCATCGCCTGTGGCACGGCGTATCACGCTGGGCTAGTCGGAAAGTATGCAATCGAAAAGTGGGCGAACGTACCAGTGGATGTTGAACTCGCCTCTGAGTATCGCTATCGCGACCCCGCTGTTGACTCGACCACGCTCGTAATTCCAATCTCCCAATCCGGCGAGACAATGGATACCTTGATGGCGCTGCGCTACGCAAAATCCCACGGTGCACGTGTATTTGCTGTCTGCAACACCAATGGGTCGACCATTCCTCGTGAGTCAGATGCCGTTCTCTATACCCACGCCGGACCTGAAATCGCCGTCGCATCGACTAAAGCTTTCGCTACTCAATTGATCGCGATGTATCTCATCGCCTTGCACTTGGGCCGCGTACGTGGATCTATCACAGAAGAGTTTGATGCCGAGATCGGCGCAGAAATTGCAGATCTCCCAGATAAGGTCGAGCAGGTACTTGAAACCGTTGAACCACTTCGTACGCTCACCCGTAAATTCAAAGACTCAACATCAGTCCTCTTCCTTGGACGGCACGTCGGATACCCAACTGCGCTTGAAGGTGCACTGAAGCTCAAAGAGCTGGCTTATATGCATGCTGAAGGGTTCGCTGGCGGCGAGTTAAAGCATGGTCCTATCGCTCTTATTGACGATGGCACCCCAGTTATTGCGATTATGCCGCCTCTTCATACTCCGCTTTATGAGAAGATGGCGAGCAACGTTCAAGAGGTAAAGGCACGTGGCGCAGTTGTGATCGCAATAGGCGATAGCGATCTTCCGAGTGCAACCCACAACATTCGCATTCCGACATCGCATGATTTTCTTCAACCTGTTCTCGCTGTGGTCCCACTGCAAGTAATCGCCTACGAGATGGCAGTTGCTCGGGGCAATGACGTCGATCAACCTCGTAATCTGGCCAAGTCGGTTACGGTCGAATGATTTGGGGCTCGCTGGAAGTACATCGCCGGCAAGAGCGTAATCGTGCAATAAAGCTCTCACTTGCTCTCTTCGCAGCCTTCTTAATTGTGACGGAGCAGGTACTTACGAAAAGTTATCTCTATCGCCTAGATCATAAAATCAAGGCGATTAAGCACCACACCTTTCGGGGGATGTCTAGTCACATTCTGCTTGCTCTCGATGATTTAGGACTGCGTAGCCTGACGGCAACATGCCTGTTAGTAACTGCGGTTTTGATTGCCTACCGCTATAAATCCTGGCGCCCCATCTATTTCTCTTGCGGCGCACTCCTACTTCTTAATGGCGTGGTGGGAGTAGCCAAGATCCTCTTCGGTCGTTCCAAGCCACGCTTGAATCTCGATATTTATCACAGTGGAGTTGTGGGTTCCTATCCCAGCGGACACTCTTCAAATGCGCTGCTGACCTGGGGCGCTCTGGCCTACCTGCTTTACAGATATACCAATTTCTTCGCTCGACGCTTTCTCGCTTTGTACTCTCTCGTCGGGCTCATCACTGCCACAGTCTGTTTTGTTTCGCTCATTCGCAATACGCACTGGTTTAGCGATCTCATCGGGGGAGTATTCCTCGGCGGCTCCATACTGGTCTTTCTCATCGCCGCGGATCGCGCCTGGCCTTCCAAGAGGCAGCTATCGTGATCGAAGGTATTGGAATTGATGTTGTCGATATCGCTCGGTTTCAAGAATCACTGGAGCGCACTCCGGCTCTGAAGGCGCGCATCTTCACCGAGCGTGAGGCCTTGCTTAAAACAGCTTCGCTCGCCGCACGTTTTGCGGCAAAAGAGGCATTGGTCAAAGCCCTCGATGCTCGGGATGTTTTCTCTTGGCATGATGCAGAGGTGATAAACACAGAATCGGGTAAGCCCGCCTTCCTCTTCAGCGGCGCACTTGCGTTACGAACTGCAGACTGTCAGGTCCACCTCTCCCTTTCGCACGATGCCGGTATCGCATCAGCGATGGTTGTGATCGAGGGTATTTGAAATGCGAGCCTTTGTTCAGGTAGATCTCGGAGCGATCGCGCACAATGTCTCTGAAATTAAATCGCGCACTAACGCTGAAATTCTCGCAGTCGTTAAAGCGGATGCATATGGCCACGGATTGATTCCTGTCGCATCTACTGCGATCGATGCCGGAGCCAGGTGGCTGGGTGTGGCCCTACTTGAGGAGGCACTAGCACTACGCGAGGCTGGAGTCGAAGTTCCGGTGATCGCATGGCTCACGCCACCGCACGAAGATTTTGAACGAGCTCTGAAGCTGCATATCGATCTCTCAGTCTCATCGATCGCGCTATTCTCTGAAATCCTTGACTGGGGTGATCGACTCGGCATCAAGCCCCGCCTCCACTTTGAAGTTGATACCGGGATGCGGCGCGGGGGAGTCCTTGGAGAGTGGGAAAAGTTCTTAACCTACGCCTTGGTGAATCGCGACCGCTACATACTTGTTGGAGTCTGGTCCCACTTCGCACGAGCTGATGAACCTAGCTCGGAGTTCAGTTCGCTTCAGGAGCAAACCTTCGACGTCAATGTTGCCGAACTCCACGAGCGTGGATTGCATCCGGAAATCGTGCATCTCTCAAATTCTGCGGCGACGCTCACTCGTCCCACAGCACACCGCTCCATGGTTCGTCTTGGAATCGCCATGTACGGCCTTTCCCCAGATGTCAACGAGATGGGGAGTGCTACAAATTACAACTTACGTCCGGCGATGACTATCAAGGCCCAACTCCATCTAGTGAAGGAGGCTATGGCCGGGGATGCAGTTGGCTACGGTGGAGTAGAGGTTTTAACCCACGATACAAAGTTGGGGGTTGTCACAATGGGGTACTCCGATGGCCTGCCACGCTCTACCTCAAATAGTGCCGGCGTTACTTTTGATGGTGTCAGGGCGCCCCTTGTTGGTCGAATCTCGATGGATCAGTGTGTAGTTAATCTGGGTCCACACTCCACCGCTCAGGCAGGAGATTATGTAACGGTGATGGGGGGAGATGGATATTCGATTGATGAGTGGGCCGCGGCCGATCACACAATTAATTATGAAATAGTGACACGAATAGCCTCTCGAGTACCTAGAATCTACCAACTTAAGTAAGTCTCAACGATGAGGGGTGAATGCAATGTCGAGCCCTGCCTCGTTGCGGATGGAGAGCGTCACCGTTGATTTTGGCGGTCTACGCGCGCTCTCGTCAGTATCCATTGAAATTAAAGCCGGAGAAGTTGTTGGAATAATCGGCCCCAATGGCGCGGGAAAGACAACGCTATTTAATGTATTAACTGGTCTCGTTACCCCAACCAGCGGCTCGCTCTATATCAACGGCCAAGCGAGGAAGTGGCCGCGGATACATGAACTGGCAGATATAGGAATATCTCGCACTCTCCAGGGAGTGGGACTCTTTGGCGAACTTTCGGTTAGCGAGAATCTTTTGGTGGGAGCCACTCACTCTCAAAAGCCGAATTTATTTTTGGCGCTTTTTGGACTTAATGGGCGGACGGAGGGGCTAGCCAAAGAGCGGGTCGAAAGCACGATGCGACAATTTGGAATCTCTCAATACGGCGCGCAGCGAGCTTCTGATCTGCCCTACCCAATCGCTAAACGCGTGGCGCTAGCACGGGCGGTTATCAGTAACCCCACAACTTTGCTCCTCGATGAACCTGCGGGGGGATTAGGTGCCGAAGATATCTCGTGGCTTAAAGACTTTGTTCTGCGCTTCCGTCGCGATAGATCGGTTCTATTGGTTGAACACCATATGGATGTAATTATGAGCGTCTGCGATCGAATTTATGTACTTAATTTCGGCGAACTCATAGCCCATGGAACTCCCGATGAGATTCGGAAGAATCCAGCAGTAATTGCGGCATATTTAGGTGGCGAAGCTACCGAATGAGTGCGGGACTAATTGTAAAAAATTTATCGGTGAACTATGGAGCAGTGGGCGCTGTTCACGATCTCTCCTTTGCGATTCATCCGGGTGAGCTAGTGGCTCTCATCGGTGCGAACGGGGCCGGAAAGAGCACCCTGCTACGAGCCTTGAGCGGGTTGATAAGCCCTTTGCGCGGCGAAGTAAATTGGAACGATGTCTCGCTGCTCGGGAAGAAACCCGAAGAGTTAGTCCGCCTCGGTATCGTTCACATTTCGGAAGGCAAGGCTGTTATTCCTGAATTAACGGTCTCTGAGAACTTAACTCTCGGAGGAATTTGGCGAGGTGATAAGACGGATGTTGCCGCGGCGAGAAGTGAAACTTTAGAGATTTTTCCAGCGCTCGAGGATCGCTTGCATCAACGCGCAGATACCCTGTCTGGCGGAGAGCGCCAAATGCTTGCGATTGGACGAGCTTTGATCTCGCGCCCCAAACTTCTACTCCTTGATGAACCCTCCTTAGGGTTGGCCCCCTTGATGATCGAAGAGATCTTCAAGGCGATCAGTGAACTGCGTCATCGATTGGGGCTCACGGTACTTTTGGTAGAGCAGAACGCTGTGAGTGCTCTGCGCATTGCCGATCGAGGGCTCATTCTCAGCTTAGGTTCACTGGTAACCAGCGGAACTCCAACAGAGTTAAATGCTGATCCGCAACTACGCGCTGCTTACTTGGGGATCTGATGTTTATTGATACCTTACTTATTGGAATAAGCAGTGGTGCAATTTACTCCCTCATGGCTCTTGCCCTCGTCCTGGTCTGGAGATCCACGCGAGTAGTGAACTTTGCGCAATCTGGGCAGGCGGTCTTCTCAACGTATATTGGATATGAGATCACCGTACGAACTCACAATTATTGGATCTCACTACCGGCAGCCATCATTTGTGGCGCCCTTCTCGGCTCACTTGTCGACCTTCTCTTTATGCGTCCGCTCTTGCGGAGAGTTAAGAGTGGACCCATTGCAGAGCTTGCGCCGGTGATTGCGACACTTGGATTGCTCGGCCTGCTGCAGAGTCTGCTGGGTCTCCTCTGGGGAAACGCTTTCCTGCAGTATGCATCTCCCCTCTCAGCAAAGGGATTCACATTTGGTAGCCACACCGTTCCATTTTCTCCGCAGAACCTCTTTATTGTTCTTGCCAGCGCATTGGTGCTCGTCATCTTCGGTCTCATCTTTAAATACACGAACCTTGGTCTTGCGCTGCGCGCAGCATCCTTCCAACCTGAAATTGCACAACTTGCTGGAGTGAGGGTGAGTCGAGTTCGAAATATTGGTTGGGCATTTGCTGGTGCGACTGGCGCACTTGCAGGTGCAGTCATTACTCCTACATCAACTCTCTCGCCTAACTCGCTCGATCTGCTCTTTGTCTCTGGATTTATTGCTGCTGTTATCGGAGGGCTGGACTCACTTGTGGGCGCAGTCGTCGGGGGACTTGTTCTTGGCATTGGTTTCTCGTTCATCTTGCAGTACATCGGAAGCTCAGTAACTTTCCTCGCTGGTTTTCTTATCTTGATGGTCGTGCTTTTAGTTAGGCCCCGCGGAATATTTGGTCACAAGCTAGGTCGACATGCGTAGCCGCCGATTCTCTTCGCGCCAGAGCGCCCTCTTCTTATCTCTTCTAGGTTTGGTTTTATTTGTTGCAAGTAGGTTTGTTGACGAGCTAAGGACATATCAAGGAGCACAGGTGGCGGTATATGTCATCGCGATCGCTTCGATTGTTTTACTCACCGGTTATTCTGGACAGATCTCGCTAGGACATGGAGCGCTCATGGCGCTTGGCGGGTATGGGGCTGCTCTCTCCTTCACAGTATGGAATTTTCCTTTTCCGCTCGCGATTATCTTCGGCACCCTTGTAGGAACAGTCGGTGGATTTATTTTGGGAGTTGCTGCCGCCAGGCTCTCGGGTCCTTACCTGGCGGGATCAACTCTCGCTCTCGCAGTTGGGCTTCCAACTCTCGCCGATCAATTTCATATTCTCGGGGGAGAGCAGGGTTTGAATTTCGATATAGGGGATCCCCCTCACTGGGCCGCGAAACTGGGCGGAGCTAACTTCACCCAATACAAATGGTTCTTCTGGATTACTACGATCATTGCGCTCTTCACTATATGGGCTATAACGAATTTGTTACATTCAAGTTTTGGGAGAAATTGGCGAGCCAGCAGAAATAACGCCGTGGCTGCCGGACTGACCGGAATCAATGTCCCACGCGGAAAAGTACTTGCTTTTACCGTGAGTTCTGCACTGGCCAGCCTTGCCGGCGCCCTCTTCGGTCTACTTCTCGGGCTAGTGACCCCGACAGCCTTCCCATTGTCGCTCTCATTCGCAATAGTTACTGGTGCAGTTCTTGCTGGATTTGGTTCTCTCGCGGGTAGCATTCTCGGCGGTGTAGTTCTGGTGGCCATCCCCGAACTCTCTGGTGCCCTTGCAACGCACTTGGGGGGCTCGCAGAAGGTGACCGCAAATCTACCTGGACTTCTCATGAGTTCTTTATTGATACTCGTCGTACTCTTCATGCCAGATGGAGTTCGTGTCCGCAAAATTAAATAGCAGCATCTCCTGGAATACCCTCGATGAAAGGAAGAAAATGCTCGTTCAACGACGCACGAAGCGCGGAAGGATAACGATGGGTTTGGTGGCAACAGCCGCCCTTCTCGTCAACGCCTTGCCAGCGCATGCAATGAATCTGTACAAGCAGGATGGTGTTACATCATCCACGATCACTCTCGGAATCACCTCACCGCTCACTGGTGCAGCTGCTCCTGGGTATAACAAAGTTCCTTATGCCATGCAGGCATATTTCAACTACGTCAATGACAATGGCGGCGTAAACGGACGTAAAATTAAGCTCATCATTAAAGACGATGCCTATAACCCAGTCTTAGCAAAATCGGTGACCAACGACCTAGTACTGCAAAACAAAGTACTTGCCATCGTTGGCTCACTCGGAACTGCTGAGAATGAGGCAACCACTCGCTTTATCAATGACCATGGTGTTCCACGTCTCTTTGTCAACAGCGGCTACAGCGGATTTGCTGATGCCACTAAGTATCCAACGACGTACACCGTCCTTCCTTCCTATGTCATGGAAGCAAAGATTATGGGTCAGTACCTGCAAGATAATTTCGCAGGTAAGTCTGTCGCTATCATCTACCAAGATGACGATTTTGGCGCAGATGCGCTTAAAGGTTTTGCAACAGCGGGAACAAAGTTTGTTGCGAAGATTCCTTACGCAAGTGGTTCACAAGCCGACCCAACGGTTGTAGGAAAGTGGATCTCGGGTCTGGCACAGGCAAAGCCTGATGTGACAATTATGTTTGGTGTATCTTCTGCAACTGCAGCGGCACTGGGTGGCGCTTACAAAGCCGGCTTTAAGACGCAATGGCTCCTCGGTTCAGTTGGTGGCGATGGAACAACCATCGCAACCGTTGCTGGTCCAACGGCAGTTGGATTGCTCTATGGCGCAATCGGTGCATCCTTTTTGCCCGCACCAACCGATGTCAGCGATCCTTATGTCGCACAGTTCCAGGCTATCAACACTCAGTACAACGCTGGCGTCGCCTTTGATAACAACGTATTGCAGGGGATGAATACCGCCATGCTTACCGTTGAAGCGCTGCGAGCAGCGGGAAGTAATCTGACTCGCGCCTCACTTCTCAAAGCAATTGCCAAAAGTGGATCGACCTTCGCTTCTGCAGGCTTTGCTCCTCTGGGATACAGCGCAACGAGCCATGTCGGATATAACGGGTACTGGTTCGGTACCTACGGCCCAACCGGTGCCATCAAGCCAAATGGCGGCACCTACACCCTCTACACAACAGATTCAGGCGCTGGCGCAGTTGTTAAAACTACTAGCAAGCGTCCGGCTCTTCCAGCGAAGGGATTGCCAAACAACTAATGAAAAACTTATGGAATGTAAAGAGAATCGCCATTCTCGGAAGCACTGCCCTCGCTCTTGCAGCGGTTGTAGCAATTCCATCCACTGCTACCGCTGCTCCGCTATGCGATGGCAAATTCCCAGTTCAGTCATGTGTTGGCGCAACCAGTGATGGTGCACCATTCGTGATGCAAGTTCCTGCGAACTTCAATGGAACTGTCTATCTGTGGTCTCATGGTTATCGTTATAACGTTGATATCCCTGCAGCTATCCCAGGTATCGGCGGTTACAAGATCACCAATACTCCAGAGCCAGGCCCTGTTGTTGGTGGAGACACTTCAGTAATTAAGTATCTCCTCGGCAAGGGTTTTGCTGTGATGGGATCTGGTTTCGCCCGCCAAGGGTGGAACGCAGATTCTGGCGTTGCAACTGATGAAGAGCTGATCACCACATTCGAGTCAAAGTTCCCAACGACGACACACGTCATCGCTTGGGGAGCGTCACTCGGAGGTTTCATCACTCAAACGCTCGCCGAGAAAGACGCTGCCGCACTCTCTGCTGCAGGTCCTCTCTGCGTTGCCTCACCAACTGTGGAAGCGGAATTGCAGATGGCCGGAGATTTCCTCTGGGGTCTTAAGACCTTCTTTGATCCATCAATTAAGGCGGGCAATTACTCGGCGGGCGCTGCGGGATACGCGGAAGCGATGGGTGATCTCGGAAAGGTCTTCACCGTCCTCGGTAAGTTGCAAGCGAATATAGCCTCTGGCGCTTGGCCTGATACTTCACCTGCGGCTATACATGCCACAGGTTTGGATCAGATCCCAAGTCGCTCAGCACTTCTGCTTCTTGGCCTCATGTCGGGAATCCCTACGCAGAGTGCGCACTTCGACTCAACGACCGGACCTGGCTCGCCAAATAGCGCTGCGTACACCTCCTTCGCTGCTGCAGCTAGCCCTGCACTTGCGATCCTCGAAAATGGCGCAACTGCTGCAGCCCTTGCAGTCCTAGTGACCTACGACGTTGAGCAACAATCTGGTGGAGCGATCTTTGATAATACGAAGACCGACTACTCCGCTCGTGTTGCATCAGAGTCAACGATCTTCAACGCAGGACTGAGTGGCGCAACAGCTACTGCTGGACTTTTGGGCTACCTTGCTCAAGCTCCACGCGCTACCGCGAACCCTGCCGCTCTTACAAAGATGCGTTCACTCGCTCAGTGGACGGGTCAAGTAAACGTTCCAACGGTCGCCATGACCGGAGTAGCAGATCCTGTAACTCCTGCTGGCGATCTCACATATTTGGCGCAGCAGTATGCCAAGCAATGGGAGACCGCTCACAAGGCAACCCTTGGAAAGGGCCGTCCTCCTTACAACTTGATCGCGCTCTTTGGATTGACTCCGGCTCACTACACCACATTCACTGATGCTGGACTCCCAATCACGTCCACTCCTGCCGCGAATGGAACCAATCACTGCAACTTCAATGTGAAGCAATACATTGCCGTTGCTGATTTGTTGGCCTCTGCATCGGCGACAGGAAAGGATCTTGCTGGAGGCGCGCTCTACACCACCGTTCGCAAGATGGGTGGAACAACTCGGGATGTGAAGTTCGCTCCCGCGCTACCTAAGTTCTACGCCGCTGATTAGTAGCAGCTAGAGCCCGGTAGAAACCGAGCGTGAAAGGGCCTTGTGATCTCTCGAAGGAGAAATCGCGAGGCCCTTTCTATTAACCTTCAACTATGTCCGAGGAGATCTCTACCGTTACATCTGCCGCAGGGATGCAGAATTTGGGCGAGCAGATTGGCAAGCGACTGCAGGCCGGTGATGTAGTTCTACTCCGCGGTGAACTAGGTGCCGGAAAGACAACTTTCACCCAAGGCGTCGGACGAGCATTAGGAATCGTCGAGATAACTTCCCCCACATTTGTGATTGCACAGATTTATCCAAGTGCAACACCATTGGTACATGTCGATGCTTATCGCTTAATTGGTGGTGCCTTCGCCGTCTTTGACGATTTGGATCTAGAGAGTCGAATCACAACTTCGATCACCTTGATTGAATGGGGAAGCGGATTTATCGAACGACTGGTAGAAAAATTTATCGAAATTGATATTGAGTTTGGTAGTGAAACCGACGAGAGAACCGTGACGATAAGAAATCTTGAACGATGACGAAGGTCCTAGTAATTGATACCTCTACAGATAGAACGAGCGCTGGGCTGGTAAGCGAAGACGGGGTGCTTGCCAATCATTTCCACGATGACCCCCTTGCTCATGGTGAGGTGCTTCCCAAATTGGTGGCCCAAATACTGGCTGCAGAGTCAACGGTTGACCTGGTAGCCATCGCTATGGGCCCTGGCCCTTTTACTGGATTGCGAGTTGGTATCGCCTTTGGCGAAGCCTTTGCCCTTGCACGTGAGATTCCGTGGGTAGGGGTCTCATCTCTGGGAGCGATGGCGCAAGCGCACAACGATCCTGATTTCATCGTCGCTATTGATGCCAGGCGCCGTGAATTCTTTTGTGAACATTATCGAGAGAGTGAGTTGGTCGCTCCTGCGCGAACCTTGCAACGCGAAGAGCTATCTGAATTTACAATTCCTATCTATTACGAGCCGCCCACTGTAAGCGCGATTGCAGCGTTAGCGCTCGCGGGACAAACCACCACAGAACCCATTTACATCCGTAAGCCAGATGCTTATCCCGCCCCCAAGGGAATTACCTTCCGCCCCTGGACCCAGATGGATCTAGTTCCGATTTATGCGCTAGAGAAGTCGATCTATCTTGACGATCCGTGGAGTTTGGAACAATTCAAAGAAGAGTATGCAGGCAAATCTCGCCAATACCTAGTTGCGGAATTTGAGGGTGTTGTTGTCGGTTATGCAGGAGTGATGTTGGCGGGGGACGTTACGGATATTTTGACGTTGACTGTTGCGCCAGAGTTTAGAAGGCGCGGTATTGCGCGAGAGTTCTTAAAGCGCATGGTCGACTGGTCGCGCAATCAAAAGGTCGATGCGATGATGTTAGAGATGCGGGTAGGCAATGCAGAGGCAGAGCCCCTCTACCTCGAGAGCGGCTTTCGGAAGATTGCAGAGCGTGCTAACTATTACGGGCCCGGACTAACAGCGATCGTCATGCGAAAAGAGTTGGGAAAGTGAGTAGCCAACCTCTAGTTCTGGGAATTGAAACTTCTTGCGACGAGACAGCTGTCGGAATCGTCCGCGGTCGCACATTGCTCGCCAATGTGATCTCATCGAGCGTGGAAGAGCATGCGCGCTTTGGCGGCGTTGTTCCGGAGATTGCAAGTCGCGCACACCTTGAAGCGATGCCCTTCGTTATTAAGCAGGCGCTCCGCGAGGCGAAGGTTGCGCTGCGCGACATTGACGCTATTGGAGTCACCGCGGGTCCTGGTCTCATTGGCGCACTCTTGGTCGGAACGAGCGCAGCCGAGGGTTTGGCCTTGGCACTGGATAAGCCAATCTATGGAGTCAATCATCTCTCTGCGCATCTTGCGGTTGATGCGCTAGATGAGAGCCGGTCGCTGCAACCCGCGATTGGATTGCTCGTTAGCGGTGGACATAGTTCAATCATTGAAGTTACCGATCTCGCAAAGGGTGTCAGCGTTCTAGGCGCCACTATCGACGATGCCGCCGGGGAGGCCTTCGACAAAATTGCTCGCCTTCTTGAACTGGATTTTCCGGGTGGACCCGCGATTGATCGACTTGCCAAGAGTGGCGATCCAGAGGCCATAGATTTTCCACGCGGGTTGCAGAGCTCGGATTACAACTTCTCCTTCAGCGGTCTCAAGACCGCCGTTTCCCGTTACCTCAAGCAGGTCCCATCCGCTGTAAAGGCGGATGTGGCCGCCTCCTTCCAAGAGGCGGTAGTTGATGTACTGCTCACGAAGGCGATAAGGGCATGTACGGAGAAGGGGATTGACTCCCTGCTCATCGCCGGGGGAGTCGCGGCTAACTCGCGCCTGCGCGCCGAGGCGCAGCGACGCTGCCACCTCGCCAAGATCGAACTCAGAACGCCCCCAGCGGCTCTCTGTACAGATAACGGGGCTATGGTGGCGGCTCTGACCTCCCTGGCCGTCAGCGGGGGAGTTTCTCCGAGCACGATCGGATTTTCGACCCTTTCCACCGTTCCCCTCGATCAACCGACCTGGTCTTAGCCGTCAGTCGCTAGTTTCTCCCTCAACAGAACTCTCCCCCGATTGGAAGGCTTTTGCGCCTTTCGCTAGAGTTTGGTTAGCACTCGCCCTAGGTGAGTGATAATGGCTATTAAAGGGAGATAACAAAGATGGCAAAGATGATCGCCTTCAACGAAGAGGCACGCCGCGGCTTGGAGCGAGGAATGAATACGCTCGCCGACGCTGTAAAAGTAACCCTCGGACCCCGTGGTCGTAATGTAGTTCTCGAGAAGAAGTGGGGAGCCCCAACAATCACTAATGATGGCGTCTCGATCGCTAAGGAGATTGACCTCGATGACCCATGGGAGAAGATCGGCGCTGATCTCGTCAAGGAAGTTGCCAAGAAGACAGACGATGTCGCTGGTGATGGAACAACCACAGCAACCGTTTTGGCTCAGGCACTGGTCCGGGAAGGACTTCGTAACGTTGCTGCCGGAGCGAATCCAATGGCACTTAAGCGCGGTATTGAGAAGGCCGTTGAAGCTATCTCTGCTGAGTTGAGCAAGATGGCTAAGAACGTTGATACCAAAGAACAGATCGCGGCAACAGCATCTATCTCTGCAGCAGATTCCACCATCGGCGAGATGATCGCTGAGGCGATGGATAAGGTCGGCAAAGAGGGTGTTATCACCGTCGAAGAGAGCAACACTTTCGGACTCGAACTCGAGCTTACTGAAGGTATGCGTTTTGATAAGGGTTATATCTCGCCTTACTTCACCACTGACTCAGATCGCATGGAGGCAGTACTTGAAGATCCATATATCTTGATCGCTAACTCAAAGATCTCAAATATCAAAGACCTCCTGCCAATCCTCGAGAAGGTAATGCAATCAGGTAAGCCTCTCTTGATCTTGGCTGAAGATGTCGAGGGTGAAGCGCTCGCAACTTTGGTTGTAAATAAGATCCGCGGAACCTTCCGCTCTGCAGCCGTTAAAGCGCCTGGTTTTGGAGATCGTCGCAAGGCGATGTTGCAAGACATTGCACTTCTTACCGGTGGAACTGTGATCTCAGAAGAGGTTGGTCTCAAGCTTGAGGCTGCAACCATGGATCTTCTTGGTCGCGCTCGCAAGGTTGTAATCGCCAAGGAAGAGACCACCATCGTTGAAGGTCTCGGCGATGCAGAACAAATTAAGGGTCGCGTTAATCAAATTCGTTCCGAGATTGAGAAGAGCGATTCCGATTACGATCGCGAGAAGCTGCAGGAGCGTTTGGCAAAACTTGCTGGTGGAGTTGCTGTAATCAAAGCTGGTGCGGCTACCGAGGTTGAACTCAAAGAGCGTAAGCACCGCATTGAAGATGCCGTTCGTAATGCGAAGGCTGCTGTTGAAGAGGGAATCGTTGCTGGCGGAGGAGTTGCACTTCTTCAAGCCGGCAAGGCCGCTCTTGCAAATCTTCACCTCGAAGGTGATGAGGCAACCGGCGCTCGTATTGTTGAGTTTGGAATCGAAGCTCCTCTTAAGCAGATTGCAATCAACGCCGGCCTTGAAGGTGGAGTTGTTGTCGAGAAGGTTCGCAATTTGGAGTCTGGCTTCGGTCTCAACGCAGCAACGGGTGAGTATGTCGACATGATCGCCGCTGGCATTATCGATCCTGCCAAGGTTACCCGCTCTGCTCTCCAGAACGCTGCCTCGATCGCCGCGCTCTTCCTGACTACTGAGGCTGTCGTTACTGATAAGCCTGAACCAAAGGCGGTTGGAGCGAACAATCCAGCTGCTGATATGGACTTCTAATAGTTCAGTCACTCCTAAAAGAGCCCCCCAATTTTCTTGGGGGGCTCTTTCGCATTACCCTTGCCTCATGACCGATACATTTGACGCGCTGGAGTTGGCCCGCAGCGCTGCGATCGAGGACTCACACGACGCCAAATTTGTCGGCGAATTGGTCTCCATCGACCAAGAAGATGAGCGAATTGCAACTTACCTCTTTGAAGCTGCCCTGCCTGGTTACGCGGGTTGGCGCTGGGCGGTCACAATTATCAAACTCGATGAAGATTCACCAGCCACCATCGCCGACGTAGTGCTCTTGCCCGGCCAAGATTCTCTTATCGCTCCTGAGTGGGTGCCCTACAAGGAGCGCATCGAACCCGGTGATGGTGGAGTTGGCGATATCGTCCCCACTTCCGCCGACGATGTTCGCCTCGTAGGCGGATTCGATGCCCTGCCTGGGGATGAAGATTTAGAGCTCTTTGAGCAGATCGAACTTGGGCTGGGACGGGCTCGCGTCCTGTCGATTGTTGGGCGCGATGCGGCCAGCAAACGGTGGTACGAGGGTGATCGTGGCCCCAACACACCTGTTGCTCAGTACGCACCTCTGCCTTGCCATAGCTGTGGCTTCTTTATCCCTATTGCAGGCTCGCTGCGCTCCGCATTTGGGGTCTGCGCTAACGCTCTTTCGCCTGAAGATGCACGCGTGGTCTCAGTTGATCATGGCTGTGGGGCGCACTCGCAGGCACTCATTGTTTCGGAATAGCCTCAAATGCTTGGGCGACGCCACAGCACGATAATCCGATAAACTAACTCCCTTGCCTGCAGCACTGCAGGCCGAAGTAGCGCTCAACGAGCGCTCATACACAGTTTGTGAAGGGAGACGCCGATGCCGATTGGTCGCGTTAAGTGGTTTAGCCTCGAAAAGGGTTTTGGCTTTATCTCATCCGAAGAGGGCGAGGATGTCTATCTCGCCTCATCCGCACTTCCAAGCGGAGTGACTAGCGTTAAGCCCGGTACAAAGTTGGAGTTTGGTGTTGCTGAAGGTCGTCGTGGACCGCAAGCGCTCTCCGTTCGCCTGATCGATGAACCAGCTTCTGTGGTAGCAAATACTCGGATCAATGCCGATGATCTTGCAACGATTATTGAAGATTCCATCAAGATGCTGGACAAGGTAGGAAATGGTTTACGCCATGGTCGCTACCCAACCAGCGTCGAAGCCGAACGCCTTGGAAAAGTCTTGCGTGGAATTGCGGGTCAGATCGAGGGATAACTCCTTCGACAAATAATTACGCCTTTCGGCGCAGACCCCTCAGGATGTAGCCGGTTCCCATTAAGCCAAGTGCTACTCCGACAAGGCAGATCCAGATCGAACTGTGCTTCGCGCCTACTGCTAGTGCGACTACTAGCGCTACAAACCACGCCGAAGTTCCTAAGATCACAATAGGCAGGGTCTGTCTCACAAGGCGAGCATACTTCCTGCTCGCCGAATCAACGCTTGTAGACTGAGGCTATGTCATCAAATGAAGGGGCGCTGCGCTCCTTCAAACATCGGAATTTCCGCCTCTTCTTCACCGCAAATATGGTTTCGAATATCGGAACCTGGGCGCAGCGTGTGGCTCAAGATTGGCTGGTCGTCAGCGACCTTCACAAAGGCGGTTCCGCGCTGGGTGTGGTCACGGGACTGCAATTCCTGCCGATGCTCCTATTCAGTTTGTATGCAGGATCGCTGGCAGATCGACTCGACAAACGAAAACTGCTGATCCTTACCAACCTGGGCGGGGGAGCGACGGCAACAATTATGGGATTGTTGATCATTTCACATCGAGTCACCATGCTGGAAGTTTTTGTTCTCGCATTTTCGCTTGGCCTCTTCGGTGCGCTCGATGCTCCTGTCAGGCAATCATTTACATCTGAGCTCGTCGGCAAGAGTGATATTGCCAATGCGGTGAGTCTCAACTCTGCCAACTTCAATCTTGGTCGTTTGATTGGTCCTGCCGTATCTGGAGTACTCATTAAATATTTTCATACCGGCCCGTCTTTTCTATTAAACGCTGGTTCCTTTTTATTTGTCGTACTTGCTCTGATCTTGATGCGTCCAGAAGAGTTACACCGTCCGCCAAAAGATGGAAAGGATCGTAAGATCATTGACGGGTTGCGCTACATCAGGAGCCGGAGCGATTTGGTGGCGATTATCGCTACCGTCTTCTTTGCATCGACTTTCGGATTAAATTTTCAAATCTTCAATGCACTGATCTCGACGAAGATATTTCATAAAGATGCGGGAGCTTTTGGGCTACTTGGAAGCGTGCTCGCGGTAGGTTCTTTAACCGCAGCGATTGTCTCGACCCGTCTCGATCAAAAGCGCAAGCCTCTCTTTATTATGACTTTCTCTGCGCTCTTTGGGCTCTTCCTGATTGTGCAGGCTTATATGCCAACTTACCTAGCATTTGCCCTTCTCTTGCCGCTCTGCGGATTTCTTGCTCTAACGACAATGATCTCCGCGAACACCTATGTGCAGACCACTACTCCGCAAGAGCTGCGCGGAAGAGTGATGGGTTTCTACTTATTAATATTTCTAGGCGCTACCCCGATCGGCTCACCCCTTATCGGTTGGTTGGCAGATGCGGTTGGAGTGCGGCAGACGGTTGCGATCTGTGGGGGTATCACTACCTTGGGAGCGATATTTATCTTCCTTTTGACACGCAAGTCTCTCGTCCGCTACACCTTTAGCGCATAAGAATTTCGCTGAAGGTTTTTCCTGAGAGCTGGGTTAGAGAAACTATATAGAAATTAGGCAGGTTATCTAACTGCACTTTGGATAGCATTCCAAACTTGTTTCCAATTCGCGAGGCATTGTTAAGTCGTTGAGAAGGAATCCACGCTTATGCAGGTAAGAAAAGTAAGAAGACGTTTCCTACCGATTCTCCTATCGGTGGCGCTTCTTCCTATCTCGGCGATTGTCACCGCCTCCACTGCGCAAGCTGTGGGGACAGCTCTAGCGAACTCTCAGAACTACCGGCTGTTTTTGCTTTAAAACTTTGAGGCTACTTGAGTACTCCAACGCTTCCGAGTACCGCCAAGATAAAGAGCAGAAAGAGCACGCCGATGGTGACCTTACGACGCAACTTTGCGCTCATCATTTTTGGAGCTCCGCCACTACATAATCAATGCAAGTAGTAAGTGCGCGAATATCATCAGGATTTACTGCCGGGAACATTGCGATGCGCAGTTGATTCTTACCCAATTTGCGGTACGGCTCGGTATCAACAATTCCATTGGCGCGCAGCGCTTTGGCAACCGCCATCGCGTCGATCGCGTCATCAAAGTTGATAGTTCCAACTACCTTTGAACGAGCGGCAGGATCCTCGACAAATGGAGTGGTGTAAGAAGTCTTCTCAGCCCAGCCATAAAGGTGAGCGGCTGACTCGCTACTGCGTCCTGCGGCGAAGGAGAGTCCGCCACCAGCATTCATCCACTTAATCTGCTCATTGAGCAGGACCAAAGTAGCAATTGCTGGGGTGTTGTAAGTCTGCTCTAAGAGCGAGTTCTCGATTGCGATTGTTAGATCAAAGAAGGCAGGTATCCAGCGACCGGACGCTTTGATCTTCTCAACGCGGGCGATTGCGGCTGGGCTCATAAGAGCGATCCAGAGTCCACCGTCGGAGGCAAAAGACTTTTGTGGTGCAAAGTAGTAAACATCGCATTGCGAGATATCTACATCGAGTCCACCTGCGCCACTTGTCGCATCCACCAGCACCAAGGCACCATCTGTGCCAATCGGACGAATGATCGGCGCGGCTACTCCGGTACTTGTTTCATTATGGGTCAGCGCATAGACATCTACTCCAGCTTCGGCGAGCGCAACTGGGTGCATTCCTGGTTCGGTTTTAATCACGGTCGGATCATCGAGGAACGGAGCTTCTTTAGCGGCACTCGCAAATTTCGAGGAGAACTCGCCAAATACAAGGTGTTGTGATTTCTTCTCAATCAAATTGAAGGTAGCAATGTCCCAGAATGCGGTCGAGCCACCATTGCCGATAATTACTTCGATACCAATGGTGTAAAGCAAGAAGTTTCCAAAGCGGATAATGACTATTTAAGCCTTTTAGCTTCACCCCGAACTCCCGACAATTCGTGGGTAAACAAGTCCAAAGACGAGGATCGGAAAACGGTGAAATTTCCAATAATTATTAACGAATATGGCTGGCTGTGGCTGAACCGTGATGGATCGCCTACCACATTGGACAAGGGGATTTATGCTAATTTATTCCCGGAAGCCGATACCCCTGAAAAACGATTTGAGGTTTATGCAAAAATCATGGGAATGAAGACTGAATTCTGGCGTGCGCACCGACTGGCTGCAGGCG
>Ga0118677_10005317_pt1 | contig 22605 bp, 23 predicted proteins | sample AliMusrvi5mmetaG_FD_86154 | JGI IMG/M metagenome (GOLD analysis project Ga0118677, IMG submission 86154)
GGACAATGCCTTTCAGGAACTGGGGGCAGGTCTTGCAACAGTTTGCGATAATGTTCGGGGATAGAGTTCCCGTGGAGTCATTATGAACCTTTGCTGTTTACACAAATATTCTGACAGACTCAAAGCTAACCCTGATGCTTTTGATTTACGTTATGAACGTTATAAACGTTACAAACCTCTTGCTTTACTGTTTCCCTTCCGGCTTATTTTTTTCCCTCACTCCCTTTGCCATATCGGTAAGGTATTTATTGAACTGGCGTTCGAAGGAAATGAGTTTAATGCGTTGTTTTACCGTCAGGCCGTCCTGCAGCTTCTTTCTGTATTCAATATTCTTCTGGTGCAGTTCCGTCTCAAGGTTCTCAAACTCTTCGAGCTTCTGCCTCATCGCGTTTTCATCAGCGTCTTTGGCCGCGCTTAGACTGTTAAGCTCCTCGGAAAGTTTGTTCCTCTTCAAACCATAGCTTTTCATGACATCTTCAAGTTCGTAATAGGCCGTAAAGAACTTTCCGGCCTGTTCGGGTGTGAGTTCCAAAACCCTTTTAAGTTTAGCTATTTTCAGGTCCTCAATATTCTCTCTGAAATCTCCTGGCCCGGGCACTACTTCCGGCTTTGCAGGCCTCTGAAGCTGCGGATGGACAGGACGCGCCCTGTTTTCAGGCGTGGTCACATCCTGCTGCGCAACTGCAAACCCTGCAATAAAGGTCAGAATAACAACTATTTTTGTTTTCATGTTACCTCCGCGCTTCTTTGAAGTTTAGACAACGCAGGCGCCGCTATGGTTTAACTGCTGCCCTCGGAATAATCCTATTTGCCGAGCTTTTCCATTCTCCGTTCCATTGACCTTACTGTTTCGCCTGAATCCTTCGCGTTATCTATTATATGAGGGGTCAGGAAGATCAGTAATTCTGTCTTCTCTTTTGTTGTCTGGCTTGAATTAAAAAGAAAACCTATAAGAGGGATATCTCCCAGGAAAGGCACCTTGTTTTCCGTAACAAGCGACTGGTCGGTCATTATACCGCCAAGCACCATTGTCTCTCCGTCTTTGACACGGACCGAAGTAACCGCGTCGCGGTTATCCAGTACCGGCGCTCCAAAGTAGGTAGTCGAGGTTATCTTACTGACATTTTGATGGATAGTCATAGTGACAAAACTATCCTGGTTTATGTGAGGGGTAACCTCAAGCGTAGTGCCAACCGTGTTGTAATTATAAGTATAGATTACCTGCCCGCCGCTTGTAGTCTGGCTTCCGGTTACATTCGGCACCTGCTGGCCGACTGTTACAGTGGCCTTCTGATTGTCCAAAGTAAGAATCTTCGGGGCCGACTTTACGTCAACTTTTGTTTCCTGCATCAGGCTGTGTATGATGGCGCTTGTATTTCCCTGAAGCAGTGAATACTGGAAGTCAGGGGTCTTTCCCGAGAGCGCCAAAGAGTTTGAAAAAGTGCCGTTGTAATCAACCCCCCCAAGTTTTGGAATACCTGGGAGACTCCATTCCACCCCTAACGCTAGATCTTTTGTAAGAGTGACATCAACCACCAGAACTTCCACAAGGACCTGAGACTGCTTCCTGTCAAGTTGTTCAAGTGTTGTCCGTATCAAAGCAAGAGTCTGCGGCGTCGCAACCGCTATCAATGTATTGCTGGTAGACTCTGCAACAATAGTCACCGTCTCGCCCGGCTGCTGGGTGCCGCCCAAACCGTACTGCGGCCCGCGGAACTGCTGGTTTGCCTGGTTGGTAATCGTGGAAGCATTATTAAAGACCTGGTTCAGAACATTCGCGAGATTCTTCGAGTCTCCGAATTTCAGCGGATAGATATTTACCGAGAGGGCTCTGGTAGAGGCTTTTTCCAGGCTGTCAATAATTGTAAGCAGCGTCTTAATATTTGAAAGACTGTTTATCATGATCAAGGAATTTGACGAATCGTTTGACAGAATCATCCCCCAGAGCGGTATCAGCGAGGAAAGGTCTATTCTTATCTTTGAAGCGGTCAGGTTCTTCAGCGGAATTATCTGGAGCACTACATCGTCTCCCTCGGTCGCAAGCGCCGGATCCGCGTTAACTACTATGCGGAGATTGGCCTGCCTTAAGCCCGCAACCGGGACTATTTTCATTACGCTTCCGGTAAGAATCGCCGAATAGCCCTTGCTAAGAAGCACAACATCAAGTATTTTGAAAGCCTCTTCCAGAGAAACCAGCCCCTTGGAATAAACAGTCACGTTGCCGGCAACAGGCCCGATGTGTTTGAAAGGATCCTGTTTGGCCTGTTGCTGTTGCTGCTGCTGCTGAACCGCGTAGAAAGGTTGGTTCACCTGCTGGGCGCCTTGCTGGGATTGCGGATCTGTAATAACACTTGTCGGTACATCACCGCCGAGATTCACCATTGTCAGCCCGCTCGCGTTCGAGAGAAACTCAACAAGTTTGGCTATATCCTCTTCCTTGAAACTAAACTGAACTTTTTTTGCCCAGTCTACACCCGGCACATCAGAGAATTTCTTGTAGGGGATCGAGGGCATTCCCGTGTCGGTAGCCGTGGTTGAAGCTCCCAGAATCACCGGCGCCTTTGATAAGGAGACGGTGACCTTATCATTCTGCTCTGGAGCAAGGGAGTCCGGTTCCTGCACCATCCGGATAACATCCCTGTTCGCGGCGCAGGATGAAAAGAAAGCAGCCGCAAGAAGCACGAGCAACATCGTTTTGTTTGTCATAATTTCTCCTGTCCATGCATTTGTCATTTCATGATGTAAAAGATACCGCCGGTGAAATCAGCGGCACCCGCCATTCCTGCCAAAAAGCTCATTCTTCCGCATTAGCTCTGTTCCTTCTTGAGCGCCTGAAAGGCTGCACCGGCGGATTATCCGGAACCGGAGACAGCGAAGGCGCCGGAACACTCTCTTGTACCGCTGTGGAAGCAGGCGGAACCACAGAACTTGCGCTCTTGGCGTCAACCATCGCCTTCATCAGCCAGGCCGGCAGTTTCTCTTTTTCAAAAGCGTCACCAAGCTTCCAGGTGAATTTTTCCGCGCCAAAAGTCATCTCGACATTATCTTCTTTGACTGCCGAGCTTCCGCCCGTTTTCTTAAGGTCAACCGTAACACGCCTGTTCAGGGAATCGGTTATTATAACAAGATCGCTTTCCCCGTCGCTCATTTGGGCGGTAAGTGACCACTTAAGCACCGGATCCGGCTCTGTTTCTTCAGCGGGCGGCGGGGGCGGTTTCATATCTGCCTGCATTTCGGCAAAAATGTCGCGCCAGCTTGCTTTGAACTTGTCCGGATCGGCAAAAACCGCTTTAGCTCCGGAGCCGGCAGTAAGGAATGAAACTGTAGCGGTGCCTTCCAGCTGTCTCATGCCGGAGTAGGAACCGCCTGCAAGGGAGCTAATCCTCCAGCTGCTTACCGCGAGCGGAGGGAAAGTATTCTCGCACATGAACAGGAATCTCTCATAGGTGCTGAAATTGCAGACAAATCTCATCTGGAAAGACGAGATGCCGTTAACCGCAACGGACGCCGTATCCTGGAAACTCTTAACCCTTACATCGCTTTTCCCGGTAAGTTTCTCCAGGTAATTGAGGAGATAGATCACCGGTTTTTCCTTTTGCTTTCCCGGCTTGCCGTCTGTTGAGGCAGACAGCTGTTTTTTGAGCAGTTCAGATTTTATAGAGAGCTGTTCAATTTCAGCAGAGTAAGACCTGTATGAAGTTAAGGACGGCTCAAGCAGCTTGATAAATATAACCGCCGGAATGCCTACGGCAATTATTACCGGTATGGTTATCCTTTCAATAAATCCGCTTTTCCCGGAACCACTCTTCTTTTCCATCACTTTTCGCCCCTTTGGCGTATTTTCATCTGAAACTGCACCGCGAGTTTTACTCCGCTCCCGGCGTCATTCGCGAAAGCCAGTTCTGCAGAGTATCCCGGCAGTTTATTGAGATTTTCCAGAAAAACAGTAACACCCTGTCTCGTGGCAGAGGACCCCCGGGCCGTCATGTCACCCTTATTGTCAGAGGAGAGTTCGTTCAATATTACTTCCGAAGGCACGGCCTTGCTTATATCTACGAGCACACGGCTCCAGGACCTTCCGGACATACCTCCAAGGCTTGAAAGCCCTGACCTCAGTTCCGCCGCCTGCTTCTCAGCCGATTTTGACATCAAGAACAGAACAACAGTAAGCGCCAGAAAAAGCGCGCTGGCCGCGAAGCCGGCTTTCCTGAGAAGAGCCAGCATATCTTTGGAACGACCTTCCTGTGCGCGGTTGCTGTTGAGGTTGAGCTTCAGAGCGCCGTGTCCGGTCACCGCCGACGCAATCCCGGCGCAAAGCGCGAAGTTCCAGGGATCGGCTCCGGCCGACTTCAATCCCGCGGCAAGTTCAGGCGGAAGGGATAACAGCGCTGTCTTCATTCCTAATTTCCCGAGCTTTTCGTTTAATTCCGCGGAATTTGACAAGACTTTTTCAGGAACAATACCGGTCCTCGCAAGGGCTTCCGCCGCTGCCTTTACAGCCGCCGACGGATCAGGCTCTTCCGAGACGGAGGCGCCCCTCGAGAATATTATAACCCCGTTCTTTGACACGAGCAGCTCGAAACGGTCTTTTGAAAGATATACAGCCATGCAGGTCCCGTTCGCAGCGGCTCCGCTAAACCTTAAGAGCTCAAAAAGCCCGATAGTTGAAGGGACGATAGACAGCCCCTGTTTTTCAAACGGCTGTAACGGTTTAAGGAAAGACTTGAGCTGCTCAGAAGACGCGGCGGAAAATAGAACGAATGTTTTCCCGCCTGCCGAAGACATAACGGCGGAATCCCAGAGCGACTTTTCCTTTTCAAAAGGAAGGCCTTCCTCCGCTTCCTTCAGGACTTCGGCTTGAAGCGCCGTCCCTTCTGATTTGATTTCGAGGGTTCTGACAACGCAATTCTCCCTCGGGAGCACGACAGAGAGCGCCCCGCGCAATATTTCCTTATTCAACCCTGAAGTATATTCCGCGGCCAAAACCACCTGTAAACCGCTCTTATCCTTCCTGCGCACCGAAAGCAGCCTCGCGGAGCCGTTCACCAGCTCTATTATGTGAAAGTTCTTCTCAAACATTTTCAGTCCTTTTATTCATGGCTTTGACCTCATTCTTCCCACCAGTCCATTATGTAGATTATCTCGTGTTTGTCCAGCCAGTTCTCTACCACCGTATTTATGGTCACCTTTATCGTATCATTCAATGTGGCTGTGCATCTCACTCTGAATACCGGAGCAGAGTAAGTAAAGTAATTCACATTAGGCTGGGCCATTCTCGGAGCCCGGGTTGAAATGAAAGTCCAGACACTCCTATCCCGAAACGGGCGCTTCTGCATGAGCTGAGGCGTTAGCGTCGCCGGTCCGTTAAATTCCTCTATCTGTGTCTTCAAGACTATTAAAGACGCGGTGTTAACATTTAGAGAAGCAGAACCCGGCGTGCCTATTGAGTAGACCGTAAAATAGGGAATTATCTTGAAGCAATCATCCACATCAAGCTCCGGTACAAGCCCAAGCTCTTCGACATGAAGAAGAAGCCCGTGCTCCCTCCTCCATTTCATAACTCCACGCGCCTTGGTCGCCGCGTCCTTCAGTCCAAGTTCCTCAAACATCCTGCGCATCAGAAACTCCGAAGCGGTATTTATATTCGCCTTACTTTTTTCGTCCTCTATGGTAGCGGTGTATGCGCCTTCTCCGAATTTAACATCTTTTTTGCCGCTGTTAAGCGAATTTATGCCGACGAGATTTGAATACCTTGTCTGAGCGCGGTTGGTTTCGAAAACCATGGTATTGGCGCCGGCTTTGGCCACATAGAAAGCTTTAACACGAAACTCATAGTTCTTGACCGCCCTCTGCTGAAGCTTAACATAGACCGTCAACCCGGCGGAAACAACCATAAGTATGGCAGAAATCCAGAGAGCAGCCATAGTTATGTAGCCTCTTTCGTTCTTCAAAAAACCCCCTAGACCAAAATTCGAAAAAGCAAACTCGAAATTCGAATTACTCTGCGTCTTGTGATCAAGAACGCCAAGAATAAGCACCAAATCTCAAATCGCAAGCACCAAATAAGCATCAAAAAAACAAAACAGCAAGAAGCAAAAAACAAAACTACCCCGAAACGAGCCAAAACTTTCTTCTTTTATGTTTATGTGTTTATTTGTGATTTGGAGCTTGGGATTTGGCGCTTCATCCCGTTTCGAATTTCTTGCTTCAGATTTCGAATTTGTCCTATCTTTCGTATCCCACCAGACTAACACACGATTCCAGCACCGCGTACACAGGCTTCACCCCGCTGCTCTTCGCAGTAACTTTGAAATCGACCATCTGCGGGAGCAGGTTATGGAAGTAGTACCCGCTACTTTTCATCATCAAACTTGTGTCCCAATTATCCACCCAAACCTGCTTTTTCCCGTCATAAAACGAGAAAACAACGGATGTTATGGGTTCAAGCAATTCATCTTCCTCGCTCTTCCAGGGATCCGTCGCAAAATCCCATACTGCAATCCTCTCGAAACAAGGGGCAGTATCCGTAGAAACCGTAGAAGCCAAATAAGTAACCTTGGCTCTGTAAGACCTTCTCGGAAAATATTCAGGCCAGTACAGGGAAACCGGCCTGGAATATGTCATAATCTCTATTGAACCTGCAGTTCCTTTAAAGCCGAAATAATTCCTCTTGATAAGAGCCGCTGTCGCTCCTGAATTCTTGCTAAAAAATATCGGTTCAGAGGCTCCCGTTGACCTTAAATCTCTGGTTAGGTTCTTAATCATGTTGCGGGCCGAAAGATAGGCCTCGCATTCTTTGCGGTAGTTTTCGTAAGCTCCCAGCCCCGCGGAAAAAGTGGCGTACACCCCGGACATTATGATAACTATTATTGCCAGGCCTACCATAAGTTCAATCAGTGTATAACCACGCTCTCTTAGTTCCAATTCTGCACCGCCGGCTGCCTGGTAATAAAGAGGCTTTCGAGGTTCAAGGAGCGGTCAGCCCCGCGCGCCTTATAGGCAACGCTAAGCTTAATATTTATAAGCGAATAGAAATTTGTCCTTTGAACTACGGCGGATTGCTGTGACCAGGAGTAGCCCGGCCAGTCAACCCCGAAATCCCCGGACTCTGAAGCCTTGAACGCGTCCCGCCCGCCGAGCTGTTCCATCTCTTTCTGCGCGAGCGTTACCGCTATGCTTTGTTTTTTTATCTCTTCGACCGCCGCAAGTCCCGCCGCGACCGACTGAAGGGCCGCAACTATCACTATGCTCAATATCGCGACGCCCACAAGCGCTTCAAGAAGTATGTAGCCTTGTTTATTTTTCATAGTTCAGCAATTTTACCGTCCCGGTGGTTGCCGCGAAAACCAGCGTGTAAACTTCCCCCTTTGCTCCGGAGAGCACCACAAAACCGCTCTCAGAACTTCCGTCAGGATAAAAAGTTATGTAATCAGGCGCTCCTGACGCGGCTGCTCCCGATATGGAGCGCGGCGTATTTAAACTCTTTATGGCAACCTCGCTTATGAGAACTATCTGCTTTACATCGGAAGGAACCTCGTACTGCAGAGTAGCCGGGTTCATTCCGGAGAGCGTTACGGTGTTTGCTCCCGGGTCAAAGGTCACACGGTAATTGACCCCTTTTGCTTCTGCAAGATTCCTCGCCAGGTCGGACATTCCGGCGGACTTCACAGCCTCTATATAGGCTTTTTTTGAGGCATAGAAATTCCCGAACCAGATTGCGAGCACCGCCGTCATCGATATTATTATAGATACGACGATGAGCATTTCAACAAGCGTGAATCCGCTGCTATTTGTTCTCTGACCAGTTCGTAATATCCGCATCAGGCCCCTGCCCGCCTTCTTTTCCGTCTCTGCCGTAGGAGCAAAGATCGTATCCGTTGGGATTGTTCAGGCCGGGACACATGTAGATGTAGGTTCCGCTCCAGGGATCGTTTCCGACCCGTTTCTTTATATATGGGCCCTTCCAGCTGGTTGGAACCGGCTGGCTTGTCGGCGCATTATAGAGCGCGTCCAGTCCCTGCTCGGTTGTCGGGTAAAAGCCATTGTCCGCCTCGTAGGCGTCAAGGGCAAGCTCCATCGTTGCAATGTCTGACTTAGCAGCGGCTATTCTCGCGTCCTCTGTCCGCCCGAAGAACCTCGGGGCGAGAGTTGAGGCGAGGATGACGATAATTACTACAACGGTAAGGATCTCGATTAAGGTAAATCCTTTTTCCTTCTTAAACATATGGCCTCCAAATTTACGTTTATAACGTTTGTAACGTTCTTAACGTTTATAACGAATAGCACAAATGCCTTACGTTACAAACCTTACAAACGTTATGAACGTTATAAACCGCTATTTAACAATCGAACTCAATCCCAATATCGGAAGCAGCACCGCGATTACTACGAAACCCACGCCCACCGCCATCACCAGTATCATGATAGGCTCCAGAAGAATTACAATCCTTCGCGTGGTCATCTCCATCTCCTTCTCGTAGTAAGCGGCTACCCTGCTCATAACATCCTCAAGCTTCCCGGTTTCTTCACCTACCTGAATCATCTGGATGATAGTTTTGGGAAAGAACGGAACATCTTTCAAAGCAAGGGAGAGACTGGACCCCCTCTCCACGCTTTTTGCCGCCGCCTTTATATGTTTGGAAAGAACCGCGTTGCCGATAGTCTCGCCGGTAATTGAGAGCGCCTGCAGCATCGGGACCCCGCTTCCGGCCATTATGCTCAGAGAAAAGGAAAACCTCGTCAGCAGGGCCTTCCGCATAGCCGTGCCGAAGAGCGGGACATAGAGCACCGCCGTGTCAATTACCTCTCTTCCCTTTTGAGTGCGTGAGTAGCGCGAATAAAGTATTACTCCTGCCACAACTGCCGCAAGAATCACCCACCAGTAACCCGTAAAGAAGGAACTGATGCCCATAAGTATCACGGTCGGAAGCGGAAGCGCCTGTTTGAATTCCGCGAAAAGTGTGACAAAAGTCGGAAGTATAACGGCCAGAATAAAGACAAGCACGGAAATCCCGACAAAGAGCATTATCATAGGATAGATCATCATCGTGGATATCTTGGACTGAAAATCCTCTTCCCATTCAAGCTGGTCGGCATACTTGGCCAGCGCCTTCTCGAACATACCGGTGACTTCTCCAACTTTGATGAGCCCTACCATAAGAGGCGGAAAGGTTTCAGGGTATTCGGATAAACATTCCGAGAAAGGAGTACCACCCTTTATCTTATCTTTTATCTTGCCTATTATACCCTTAAGCCTCGATTCTTCCATGCTCTCCCAGAGCGTATTCATCGCCTGGTATAGCGGAACACCCGCTCCGGACATAGTTGCCAGCTGCCGCGTGAAGGCGCTCAATTCACGGACGCTGACCTTGGGGGCATACAGCGAATTAAGCCGTTTGACGGCGTTTTTTATGGGATCAAGCGCGCCGTCAGCCAACGTCTTCATCCTCCTGCGTGACCTTTATTACTTCATCAATGGTAGTAATGCCCTTTCTCACGCGTTCAAACCCGTCGTCGCGCAGGGATCTCATCCCGAATTCTCTCGCCTTGTTCTTGATATCCCCTGTCATTGAGTGCTCCATTACCATCTTTTTGAGGGCCTCGTTCATCGTAAGCAACTCATAGATTCCGCTCCTGCCGTAATAGCCTGTGTTAAGGCATTTTTCACAGCCAGTTCCTTTCATAAACTTGTCGCCGGGCTTTCTCTCAAATCTGAAATCCGCCAGATAGTCGGCGCCGGGATCATAGGGCTTGCCGCAGCTGTCGCACACAACACGTACCAGCCTTTGCGCCATTATCCCTATGACTGAAGAAGCGACCAGATAAGGTTCTATTCCCATATCAATAAGCCTTGTGATTGAACCCGCTGCATCATTTGTGTGGAGTGTGGCAAAAACCAGGTGGCCTGTGAGCGATGCCCTGATGGCTATCTCGGCAGTCTCGAGATCCCTGATTTCTCCTATCATTATGATATCAGGGTCGTGCCTCAGGATGTGGCGTAGCCCCTTTGCAAATGTCAGCCCTATCTTTGTATTTACCTGTATCTGGTTTATTCCGGTAAGGTGATACTCAACCGGCTCCTCAACCGTTATTATTTTCACGCTTGCGGAGTTAATTCTTGAAAGAGCAGTATAGAGGGTGGTGGTCTTTCCGCTGCCTGTCGGGCCTGTCACAAGGAAAATTCCGTGAGGCTTTGCTATGATGCTCTCAAAAGTTTTGTGCGTGTCGGGAAGCATGCCAAGCTGCTCCATACCGAACAATATGCCTGCCTTGTCAAGTATTCTCATCACAACTCCCTCTCCGTAAAGGGTCGGGATAACCGAAACACGGCAGTCAATCTGCTTGCCGCCGGCCTTAAGCTCTATCCTCCCGTCCTGCGGCAGCCTGCGCTCCGCGATATTCATCTCTGCCATAATCTTGATTCTGGAGACAATCGCCCCCCGGAAATACCTTAGTTCCGCCGGCATAGGGACGTCGCGCAGCACGCCATCAACGCGGAACCTTACATGAAGTTCGCGCTCGAAGGGCTCCAGGTGAATATCTGTTGCCCTTTCTTTCAGCGCTTCCAGGAAAAGTTGATTTACAAACTGGATGACTGACGCGTCCTGAGCCATAGCGGTCTCGTCTATCTGCTCCGCTTCCGGGCCGGACCTGTCAAGAGACGCGCCGCTTTCCGCTATCATTCTTGCGACAGTATCTGCGCCGACCCCGTAATGTTTTTTTATGGCAAGAGTAATCTCCTCTTCCGGTGTTTCAAGAGGAGTTACAGGCTTGTTAAAAATCAGACGAATTTCATCAAGAACCTGAAGATTGTGACGGTCGGCTACGGCCACAACTACCGCGCCGTTCTCTTCTTTGACCGGAATTGCCTTGAATTTATTCGCGAACTTCAGGGGGAGTTTGGCGATAAGCCTTGTATCTATCTCTAAGTTTGAGAGTTTCATGCTTCTTTATACCACATAAAGGGGCGCTCCTTATGGCAACAAGCTACGAATGCTCTTTATCTTTAGACATTTTCCAAAGCCACAAAGTTTCAAAATACATTTCAGAACCTATCCTTTAAACAATTGGCGAGGAACTTCCTTCATACTTGTGCGGTTCTTAACGTTTATAACGAAAACCTTAACAAGCACTAACCTCTGAACTCTAAATTCTAAACAAAGTGCAAAAGGCAATGAAACAAAGCAAATAATTGCTCCTTTTCTTTTCTTTTTGCATTTTGTTTAGGATTTAGCGCTTAGTGCTTGCACTTTGGCCTTGATTCTTTCACTCTACCTTTACGTTATAAACGTTACAAACCTTACAAACTTTTGTCCTTTACTTTATCCCTTTCTTCCATACCCCTCCCCCGAAGGTCGCAACATACATATACCCGCCTTCGTAATCGAAGAGAATCCGCTGAGGGGATGCAAACGGGAAATCAGTTTCTGACCATGTGTCTCCGCCGTCAAAACTCTCCAGCATTCCTCTTCCTTCCGAAGTCAGCAGGATGTGTTTGGTATTGCGCGGATCTATGCAGGGCTTGAATGGATAAATTACTTTCGCGGAAATATCTTTGGTCAAATTCTTCCAGGTCTTCCCTTTGTCAACAGTTTTAAAGACTCCGCCATAGATCACACTCTTCAGGCTGCCCATCGCCGCAAGATAAATAGTATCCGGTTCATTCGGATCTATATCAAACTCCACCGGCCAGAGTAGCGGTGTACCGTCGCACTCGCTGGCTACCAACTCCCAGTTTTCGCCGCAGTCTTTGGAACGGAAGAGCCCGCCCGGCACAGGATAATCGTTCGTACCCCTGATTCTATGAGCCGTTATGAGGCAATAGAGCGTTCCGTTGCTGTCCTTCGCTATAGAATAAACATCCGTGTTGTCCGCAGCTTTCTTGTGGTCAGACATATTCTTCACAACCAGGCCGTTTGACTTCTTGACCCAGGTCTTTCCCCGGTCCAAGGATTTATAAACTCCATCTGAATACATCACAGCATAGAGCGCGTTGTCCGCCCTGTCAAAGAGAAGTTTGGTGCAGGCAACCTTCGGAAGCCCATCAGAGATAACTTTCCACGTCTTCGCGTAGTCGTCGCTCCTTAACACTCCGCCTGGATATTTAGTGCCTTCGCAATTTGACCAATGTGGAATATCATGCTCGTTGGAAGCCGCACCGTAGACAACACCGGGGGTGTCAGGGTCAAAAGCCAGGTCATAGACCGTGTTCAGCCAGGCGCTCCCGGTTATCGCGATAGACCAGCTCTTACCCGAATCTTCGCTCCTCGCAAAACCTATATCGGTATAGCAGATGTAATGAATATTCTTTTTATTAGGATCAATATAATAATTCCAGCTGGAGGATTCTTCCAGACCGCGCGTCTGCCATGCGGCCCCTTTTATCGGGGTTCCTTCCTGCATCAGTTTCGTGTAGGAGTAGTTCCAGCTCTTCCCCCCGTCAAGCGTAACCATAAGTTCGCCCATCCCGCAGCCGGCAACTATCTCAGGATTTGAAGCGCAGATGCTTGTCCCCTGTGTGAGCGGCCCTGAATAGCCCTTTCCGAATTCGTAGGTTATCCAGCCAAGTTTGACATTCTTGTAATTGTCAGGTTTGAAGACGTTCTTCCAGGTATTCCCGGAATCTGTTGACTTGTAAATATCAAAGATATCCCTGTTTGTGATATAGACGGTATCAGGGTCGGATTCCGCGGTGTATAGCGCGAAAGGGGTTGGCGCGGTTCTAACACCTGCGGGAGTAAGCTCCCAGTTATCCCCCCTGTCTAAGGAACGCCAGAGGTCAGTTCCGGCGAGACAATAGAGCGCGCATTTTTCCGCAGTACTGCCTCCCGTGAAACTTTTCATATCAGGCTTTTTGAACTTCGAAATCCAGGTCTTTCCTCCGTCATCAGAACGGAAGATGCCGTTCCTGGTGGCGGCAAATACCGCTTTTTTGTCTTTGTGCCCGCTCTGGTCTATCAAGAAATTCAGCGTGCTGCCTGAAACACCTTCGCAGGATACCCAGGTCTTGCCTCCGTCGCTGCTTATGAAAGATCCCTTATCTGTTCCAAAAAGCATGGTGTCCGGCGTCTCCCTGTCTAAGTAGATTTTTAGCACGCGGTCGGGTGACGGCATTTTTTCTGAAAGAAGACTCCAGGAGGAGCCGCCGTCTCTGCTGACTCTGATACCGTAGGCGTCTTTAAAACTTCTTCCGGCGCAGTATAATGTTCCGGCTTCCTTGGGGTGAAACACCGGGGTTCCGGGAAGTATGCCGTTCAGTTCTTTCCAATCAACAGTCTTCCAGGACTTCCCAAAATCAACGCTGACATAGAACCCTGACATATCCCCGCCAAGAGCCATTCGTGAAGGCTCAACCGGTGAAATTGCTACGGTCTGCATGCCTGCGGACTGGCCGATCCCTGTCTCAACCCAGGACGTCCCGGATTGCGCGGACGGAGAAATGCAGCACTTGTTAGCCGCGCAACCGGAGAGCAAGAGAAGGATAATAACTGGGAAGATCAGGGACAGTTTCTTAAACATCGCACCTCCGCAAGGACAGAACAGATTTATTATATTATACAACCGGAAGAGACCCATTAAAAGAAAAAAGGGGGCGAATCTCTCCGCCCCCTGCCAGGAATCTCCACGAATTACTCTTTGGTGAGCACAACATACCGGCTGGTCTCTTCCCGTTCAACAAGCACCAGGATTCCCGCCTTAAGGTCGGCTTCTTCTATTGCTTTGTCAAACTCCGCGGCGCTCTTTATGCCTTTTCTGTCAATTTCCTTTATGATATCTCCTTCCGCTATCTCAGCGTTATCCGCGATGCTGCCGTCTTCCACGCCCGTAACCACGACGCCGTCGCCGCTCTTTAGGCCATACAGCTTCGCGGTCTTATCTGTAAGCGTCTTGACGGTCACGCCTATGCTTGAGGATTTTTTAGTGCCTTCTTCTTTCTTCACTGCTCCGTTCTCACCGGCGGATTTCTCGCCCCAGGGCGCAAGAACTATTTTAATATCCTTTTCCTTGCCGTTGCGGTTGACAGTCATAACAATAGGGTCTCCTACTTCCTTCGAAGCCACTGCCCCTGCCAGCTGCTTACCGTTGCCTATCTCCCTGCCGTCCAGCTTTACCACAACATCCCCGGAGAGCAGTCCCGCTGCTTTGCCAGGACCCTTCTCATCAACGTCCGGAATTAGCACACCGCTCTGTATCCCCAGTTTCTTCGCAAGCTTCGTGTCAATGTCTTGAAGCCGTATACCGACCCATGGCGTTTCAGTCACGCTCTTTTTACCGTTTATCAGGCTTTCAAGTATCTTCTTAATATCTTTTATTGGGATAGCAAATCCCAGCCCCATATTCCCTACATTTCCAGTGCTGAAATCGCCGGCTATTGCCATGTTTACGCCGATAACTTCGCCGTTTATATTGAGGAGGGGACCGCCTGAGTTTCCCGGATTAATAGCTGCATCGGTCTGTATTATATTCGGTATCCTCTTTATAGCGCCGTTGAGCTCGGGATTGTCAAAAAGCCTGCCCTTCGCGCTCACAATACCCATCGTTACGGTATTTGAATAACCAAACGGGTTTCCGATAGCTATAACTATGTCGCCTACCAGAGTCTGGTCAGAATCACCAAGTTCCGCAACGCGGAATTTTTTGTCCGACTTTATCTTTACAACCGCCACATCATGCCTCTTGTCGTAGCCCTTCACCTCCGCGTCATAAGTGGTTTCGTCAAACATCGTAACCCTCACGCTGTCCGCGTCCTCAACAACATGGTAATTGGTAATAACATACCCGTCAGCCGTTATCACGAACCCGCTTCCCATTCCTGAGGATTTATACTGCGGCATTTTCTGTTTCTTTTTAGGAGTGTCTTCGTCATCGCCGTTATCGCCTTTGAAGAATTTTCTCAGGTCATTCGGAAAATCAAAATTAAAACCAAACTTGCCTCCGGAAATCTTCTCGGAGTTTTTTTTCTCGACCACAATCAGCACGACCGACGGATTGACCTGCTTAGCTATCTCTCTCAGGTTATCCTGCATGGCTTTGAGCTCGCCCGAGGCCTCCACCTTCGCCGAGGCGGGCAGAGCCATCCCGGCAGCCATAACTGCGCCTGCAAGGCAAACCAGTGTTCTCTTTACGATATTCATGTCATTTTCCTCCCGGAACTGCGCCATCAGCGTGATTGCCCGCCGGCTGAGTTTCTTCTTCAAGCTCAAATTCTATCCTTGCGCTATTGACGCCGCTGCTGTAGCCGGCCTTCATTCCGTAAGGAGAGACGTTCCTGACAGCCCCGACACTCTTCAAATCATCCATAAACATATCCATGCGATTTGGATTAAGAACGACCACATATCTTTTCGGCATTATCCCGGGGCTGTTTGACTGCGCGGAACCTCCTGTTTCGGCAACCGCCGCGGCATCATATTTCCTTCTCATCTGTTCTATCTTTAGGCCGGCCTTCGCCATCTCACCGGCGTGGATAACAACCTTAGTGACGGAGAATTTTTCAGTGCCTGGCGTTCCCGCGCGAAATATCACGCCTCCCGCAACAAGACCTATAAGGACTCCGGAAACCAGCGCAGCGCCGTTCCGGAAAGTGAGAAACTGGCCTAACCACTTAACTACAGGAAGCGACGCGCCATCCAGCTTTTCGTCAAGACCGCGGTAAAACTCTTCCGGCACTTCCTCGTCCGCAAGGTTTGCGAGCGCAGCAGAATTTCCTTCCATCTGTTTTAACGCCGCGGAGCAATTCGCGCACTTTAAAAGGTGCAGGCGCACGCTTTCTGCCGCGCCGCGGGAGAGTTCTTTGTCCATATAGTCGCTCAGAAGTTTTCTGATCTCGCTACAATTCATATTCTTTCACCCCCGGTGCATTCCCGGTAAGCATCTGCCTGAGTTCCTGCCGGCCCCTGGATAATCTTGATTTTACCGTGCCGATTGATATGCCTGTCATACTTGCTATCTCCTCATATTTGTAGCCTTCAATATCGCGGAGCACCATAATGACCCGGAAAGGATCATCAAGCCGCATAAGGGCGTTCCTGACCTGCCTGTCGCGCTCGGCCGCTTCCAATATCTCATCCGGACCGGCGGTCAGCTTGCGCTTGTCCTGCGAAACATCATCCAAAATCTCTCCGGCATTCGAGAGACAATCGCTCTTTCTCGAGCGCAGCCGGTTCAAGCTGGTGTTCACCGTTATCTTTCTGAGCCAGTATTTGAACGGAACCTCTCCGCGATACTGCCGTATCTTGTTAAAGGCTTTCACAAAAGCATCCTGCGCGGCTTCAAGCGCGTCTTCGCGGCTGCCTAAGATACGGAACGCGGCGGAGTACGCCAGGCCGCTGTGGAGCTTCACAAGAGCGTGAAACGCCTCGCGGTCCTTTGAACGCTTTACCTTAGAGACAAGCCCCTTCTCGTAATTTGCCGAGGCTTCCTCAAGTATGTCCTGCTTTTTCTCTTCCATCAAAATATCTTAAACCTCGGGAGGGGCCAAAGCCGGATCAGCGGAGTACCAACTATATCCTTTGAGGAGACAAACCCCCAGAACCTTGAATCATCGCTCTCGTCCCTGTTGTCGCCCATCATAAAATAGGAGTTGTATTTAATTTTTACCGGACCAAAGTTTTTCGGAAGAAGCGGCTGGTGTCCTCCGTATTCAGTCTCCCTTATTTTCTTTAATTCTTCGGGCAATATGTTGCCGTATACCCTCTGAATGAACCATTTTGACTCATCTGTCTTTCCCTGCGCTACGTTTGCTCCGTTTAAGAAGACTTCCCCGTTCTTTATCTCGAAAATATCGTCCTTCTTCGGCACGATTACCGGCCCGAAAACATCCCTGTTGCCGTAATAAGAATAATACGGCGAACCCTTTTTTATAATATTCTTGCCGTCAAAATACTGAACATACTCCTCTTCTTGTTTTACGCCGTTCACATAGAGCGCCTTATCCTTCAATTCGATAGTATCTCCCGGCAGCCCGACGCACCTTTTCACAAAATCACGCTTCGCCCTAGTGGCCTGAATTTCTCCGGTTGACCGGTCATTCACAACATAACGGTCCTGCCCGTTCTCATCCTTCTGCTTGACAGGGTTCAGTTCGTGGTGAAAGAAGATAATAATATCGCCGTGTTTGAGCTCCCTTACCGGAAGAACCTTTGTATCCGTGAAAGGAAGCCGCGTGCCCAGCACAAACTTGTTGGCGAAGAGGTAATCTCCGACCAAGAGCGTTGACTCCATTGATCCTGAAGGGATACTGTAAGCAGAGACCACAAAATACCTGATCAGGAGAGCAACTACCACCGCCCAAACAATGTCTTTTGTGTGTTGTTTTAGCACACCCTTCACCGTATCCGGCGTTTTAGCCTTATCTTGAGCATTTATTTCTTCAGACATTTGACCTTCCTTTTCCGTAATGACACGGAGAATAACATTTTTGTTCCTTAATCCCTATCAAACCAGAAACAGCCTTAATATTCAAGGATTCTTTGGGAAACAAGTCAACCTGGGAAACAGCTGTCAGCGGGCCGGAACAAGCACATTGAAAGGATAAAAAGGAATATTCCTCAATATCATAAAAACCAGACCTGCCGCAAGGAGGAAGAGAAAGAACCGAAGACCAAACTTTACTTCCGGAAGGATAATCCTGCCTGAATAGCCGTTTATCAGCAAAGCCGCGGACGCGTAGAGCAGAAATATAATCCCTGGCAGAACAAACAGATTCATAGAAAGCGATTCAGCGAGCTTTCCGCGGGAAATGAGCCAAACAGCCCTTGTGGCTCCGCAACTCAAGCATAAAATACCGGTAAGACTGCGGAACAAGCAGGGTGGAAGTGAATCAAGGCAGGCGCGGGGAATGATCGCCGACAATAAGAGCGCTGCCGCCGGAGCGGAAGAAAGAGTCCAGCCAAGCGCGCGTTTATTCATTTCTTAGTCCATCAACTCGGCGGTCATTTCTGCGACAAGCCGGTCCTTCTCTTCCGAGGAAAGAACTTCAGAGACGTTTGAAGCGTCGGAGGCGAGCTGATATTCTTCTATGGCCGCCGCAAACCACTCATGATTCGAACTTATCTTTCCCATAACAGTTTCGAGACTGGCAGCGCTTGCCTTCCTGACCCTGACAGCCCGGCTTATTCTGCCGGCAGCCAGCGGAGCAAGAACTATAAGCAGGAGAAGGACAACGGAAACAGAAGCTGTAAGAGGCTTCTTCAGGAAATTATACCAGGGCGCCGGGGCTGAAAGCTTTTCCCGGAGGTTCGGCAGGTAGTTGTCCCAGAATTCTTTCCCCGGGTCCGAAACTCGGATTTCCGCCGCGAAATTTAACAGCTTGCGGTAGGCCTTTAGTTCAGACGCGCACTTTCCGCAGGAAGCGAGATGCGACTTGACCTCTGACGCGGTTTCCGCGCGAAGACACCCTTCTGCGTATTGCTCTATGTGTTTGCCTGCCGCTTTACAATTCATATTTTGCCCTCACGCACTTCTTTATCTTCTGCACCGCGTTGAAAAAGTTGGCTTTGGCGCCGCCGGTGGTAAGACCGGTGGCCCGCGCGATTTCTTCAAACTTCATCTCGTCATAAATCCTCATAACGAATACGGCGCGCTGCTGCCGCGGGAGTATACCCATCATTTCTTTTACGGCCTGCTTGAGCTGGTCCTTCTCTACGGACTCCTCTCCCTGCCCGAAGGAGTTGTCGCGCAGCTCCGCGGCCGAATCGAGCGATTCCGTAAACCTGGCCGTCTTCTTCCTGGTCATGCAAACATTATAAGTAATCCGGTAAAGCCAGGTGAAAAAATACTTTCGTTCTTTCAATTTCTCGAGCGCCTTATACGCTTTAATAAAAGCTTCCTGGGAGGCTTCCTCGGCGTCGTGATGGTTTCCCAGGACGCGCAGGGCCAGGAAATAAACCTTTTCTTTATGCTTCAATACAAGCCTGTTAAAAGCCTCTTCTTTACCTTGCAGGAACAGCCCTATCCATTCAGCGTCTTCCTGCCCGCTATTTACCTTTACCTCTTGATTAGACATCTTTCTCCGCCAAATGGTTCAAATCACAACCATACGCCAATTATAGCCATAGAACAGCGAAATAACAAGGAGTGATGGGCCTTCCTTCAGTTAAGTCTCGCGAGAAGCGAAACATAGTGGGTATTCCCCAGAGAGTCATTGAGTTTCATGGCGTAAGTTAACGAGAAAGCCGGAACATTTAATTCAAGTCCGAAAGAAACACAGTTCAGCAATCCATCCTGCGCCTCGGTGTCGTATCTGTATCCAACCATCAGAGAGAGGAACTCTTCAGGTTTTACGGATAAACCCGCGGCGTAGACCGGTGAACCGGAATTCTGCAGCTCGGCGTCAATATCCGCCTTAATCCCGGGAAACGAAACGCCAAATCCCGCGCGAAGTTTTTCCGGCAAATCCCGGTAAGTGCCCGCATTTACAAGACAGGCGCCGAACGAAATGTATTCGGTAATCCATACTAACCCTGAGGCATCGTACAGGACATGTAGAATAGAACTTCCGTCAAGATTCTCATAGGGGAATTTTATATTTAGCCCGGCCGCGGCCGTTTTAGAAAGCCCCTGCGCTATAGACAGCGCGGGGACAGCCTGAAACGGAGAGAAGGTCCCCTCGGATACACCAAAGCTGTCCCTCCTGTCCTGCGTCGCGGTCCAGAGATACATCGCGGAGACGCCAACCGCAGTGGAAGCCCCAACCTGCCTCATTGCCGAGAGCGCCTCATACCTTGAACCGGCAAAGTACTCAGTGTGTGAAAAGTTAAGGAACGCGCCCTTCAGCCAACAAAGTCCCGATGGCGAGAAGAATACATTATCCTGCTCTCCCGGCAGTCCTGTCAAAGCTCCTCCCATAGCCGCGAATCTTGCGCCCGGGAAATACCTCATAAAAGCAAGTTCCGTGGTCCCGGCGAAACAGGCGAGAGCCGGCAGCAGCAACAGGAAAACAAATACTCTCCGCATATATGAAACCCCCTAAAATTACTGCGGGCGCCAAAAGGCGCCCGTCTGATATCTCCTATGAGTTTGACACTAAACCTACATCAGCAGTTTTTTAAAATCTTCCTCTTCCAGTATCTTTACTCCTAACTTCTTTGCCTTCGCCAATTTAGAACCCGGCTCGCTTCCGGCAACGACATAACTTGTCTTCGCGGAAACGCTTCCGGAAGCCGTGCCTCCAAGCTTTTTGACTTCTCGCTCGGCCTCATCGCGCGTGAAGGATGCAAGCTCTCCGGTAAAGACGAAGGTCATATCCTTGAATTTGCTTCCGGTTGCAAGCTCTTCTTTCTTCCTCTTTGTGTTTACTCCTGCTTTTTTAAGCTTGTCAATCACGTTCAGGTTATGGCTCTCCTGAAAGAAGTTATTGATGCTAACGGCGACTTTCGGCCCTATGCCCCGGATTCTCTGAAGCTCGTCAACAGAAGCCGTTGAAAGGGAATCCAGATCAGCATATTTCACGGCAAGCAGCTCGGCCGTATTCTCGCCCACGTCATTTATCCCAAGAGCAAAGATGAGGCGCGAAAGCGTGTTTTTTTTGCTCTTTTCAAGTCCTTCTACCAAATTAAGAGCTGACTTTTCGCCCATCCGTTCAAGTTCCGACAATCCTTCCTGTTTTAAATAGTAAAGATCGGAATAATCCTTAACCTTTCCCGTATTTATGAGTTTTTCCACTATAGCCGGGCCAAAGTTTTCAATGTCCATGGCGTTGCGTCTTGTGAAATGTATTACGCGTCCCTCAACCTGGGCCTTGCAGGAGACATTCTGGCACCTGACAGCTACCTCTTCCCACAACCGCGAAACCTGCGAGCCGCAGACCGGGCAATGCGAGGGCATCTTAAAATGTTTCTCTTTGCCAGTCCGTTTTGATTCAACCACGCCGACAACCTTCGGAATAACCTCTCCGCCCTTTTCTATGATGACAAAATCTCCGATGCGGATATCTTTACGCTTTATTTCGTCCTCGTTGTGAAGAGTGCACCTGCTTATAGTGGAACCGGAAAGGTGAACCGGCTCCAAAACCGCGACAGGAGTGAGAATTCCTGTTCGCCCGACTTGAACCAGTATGTCCAATAGTTTTGTGATCGCCTGGCGGGCCTTGAATTTATAGGCGATAGCGTACCTTGGGCTTTTGTTGGTTGTCCCGAGGACCTTCTGCTCTTCGTAGGAGTTGACCTTTATGACCATCCCGTCTATTTCAAACGGCAGGGAATCCCTTTTCGACTCCCAGGAGTTCACGTAATCTATGACAGCGGAGATGCTTGAACATTTCTTTGCGGGAGTTACCGCGGGCAAACCTGCCTTCCTTAAACCTTGAAGCATTTCTTCGTGAGTCTTCCAGCCCGAGTCCACGGCGCTGCCGAGCGTGTGCAGAAATATATTCAGGTTTCGTTTTGCCACCTGTTTTGGATCCAGCAGTTTGAGCGAGCCGGCCGCAGCATTCCTGGGGTTGGCAAAAAGCTCCTCGCCTTCGCTTTCGCGCCCCTTATTCAACCGCGCGAGTTCATCTTTGGTAAGATAGACCTCGCCGCGCACTTCAAGTTCGAACTTGACGGAAATTTTGAGCGGAACAGACCTGATGGTTCTTATATTTCCGGACACATCATCACCGCGCGTTCCGTCCCCCCTTGTCGAAGCCTGAACGAATTTTCCTTCCTTATAAAAGAGGTTCACGGCAAGCCCGTCAATTTTCGGCTCGACTATATATTCAGGATCTTCCTTCAAACTCTTCCTAACCCTTTCGTCGAATTCCTTGAGTTCATCCTCGCTGTAGGTATTGTCAAGAGAGAGCATCGGAACTTTATGTGTAATCTGCTTAAAGCCTTTTAGGGGCTCTCCGCCGACGCGCTTTGTGGGAGAATCGGAAGTGACAAGTTCAGGGAATTCAAACTCAAGGGCTTCAAGATGCTTCATCAGCATATCAAACTCTGTATCGGGTATCTCAGGCTTCACTTCCACATAGTATTTACGCTCGTGGTAGCGTATCTCTTCGCGTAATGCCTCTATTTCCGTCTTTGCCTGCGATATTTTCATATGCCTAATATTACAGAATAGCCCAACAAATCTCTACTGAAAAATGATTAGATTAACCAGGCATGTGCAGATGTGAAAACATTCTTATCGGCTGAGCACGGCAGCTTAGGGCATTTTCTGCGAGCAGCAATAGAATTCCCCCGATAAAGTGGACACTGGGATGAGGTGGTGTTAGAATAGACGCCATCTCCGGAACGGAGGTGTCCAATGGAAGAGAAGCAGGTAAAACGCAGGTTTGACAAGGCTTTCAAGCTAGCAGCGGTAAAGATGGTGGAGGACGGGCAGTCAACGGCCGAGGTAGCAAGAAGTCTAGGGCTCCACGAGAACCTGATCTATAACTGGAAAAGGAAGTTGTCCGCAGAAGGAGACAAGGCATTCGTAGGGGCAGGAAATCTGACGGAACTGGTGAGGCTTAGGCGGGAAAACGAAAGCCTTAAACTAGATAACGAAGTGCTAAAAAAAGCAATCCAGACTGTGTCGTAATTATTGGTTTTATATATACTTAACCACAATAAAAATGTAAAATAAATGGGAATTGACTCGTTCTAAAGGAGGAGCAGCCCATGTACCGTGCTGGTGACA
>Ga0118677_10004077_pt2 | contig 22599 bp, 10 predicted proteins | sample AliMusrvi5mmetaG_FD_86154 | JGI IMG/M metagenome (GOLD analysis project Ga0118677, IMG submission 86154)
CCTCCCGAGCTTGTGGGCGGGGATACCAATCCCGGTGTCGCGTACTGCAAAACGCAGCCGAACCGCGTCCGGAGTCTCAGCGACCAGGCTCACGCGGATGATGACCTCGCCCTTGGCCGTGAACTTGATGGCATTGCCGGTCAGGTTGACGAGAATCTGCCGCAAGCGGCCCGGGTCACCCTGGAGATCCTCCGGCACCTCCGGCGCCACCACGCAACCCAACACCAGGCCTTTCTCGTCCGCCCGCAGCGCCATCATCCCGGCGCAATCATCCAGGAGTTGGTGGAGACTGAAATTCACGGATTCCAATTCGAGTTTCTGGGCCTCGATCTTGGAGAAGTCGAGGATGTCGTTAATGAGGGCGAGAAGCGTGTCACCACTGGCGCGCGCGGCTTGAGCGAAACGGCGCTGGTCTTCTTTCAGTTCCGTATCGAGCAGCAGTCCGATCATGCCCAGCACGCCGTTCATGGGGGTGCGGATTTCGTGGCTCATGTTGGCCAGGAACTCGCTCTTGGCGATGCTGGCCATCTCCGCCCGGACTGCCATCTCATTCGCCCGGGAGGTGGCGGCTTCGAGGTGGTAGTTAGTCTCCAGGAGCTCCGCCTCGGCCCGCTTCTGGGCGCTGATGTCACGCACAGTGGCCTGGATGAATACCTGGCCGGCAAGCTCGAACCTGGTCAGTAGCACGGTCGCGGGAAAAGCCGTGCCGTTCAGCCGCCGGTGTGTCCACTCGAAGAAGTAGGAGCCGTCGCGCATGGCCGCCTCGATGGCTTCCTGGGCCTTCTTGCCCGAAGAGGTGCCGTCGGGCTGTTGCTCGGGGGATACCTGCCACGGCCCGAGCGCTGTGAACTGCGCCTCATCCCTGGCCCCGAATAGTTCTAAAGTCGCCGTATTGCACGAGGTAAACTTCCACGAAGGCGGGGACAAGATCATCAGGGCGTCTCGCGACCCTTCGAACAGCAGGCGGTGCCGCAGCTCGCTCTCCTTCAACCGGTCTTTCGCCCGATTGCGTTCGGTGATGTCATCGAGGGTCCAAATAACGCCATCATCCAGGTTGGCGGGATTCACGGCCTGGCCCACGAGAGTACACGAACACGCTGAGCCGTCCTTCCGCCTCATCTCCGCTTCCGTGGTGCAAATACCACCCTGGGCAAGCTGCGGATAGGCTTCCCGGCCTAGACGATCGTATTCTTCCCGAGTCGCATAGAACGAAGCCGTGTCCATGCCAACGGTTTCCCCCGGTGCATAACCCAGAATAGCTTCGAGGGCAGGATTGGCCCATAGAACCTTACGATTCTTGATCTGTCCGACGCCGATCGGGATGGTGTTGAGGACGACTCGCTGTTGATCGCTGAGCTGCCGCAGATCCTCCTCCACCGCAAGACGCAAGAAAAGCGCCTCCGTTTCCAGAGCCAGGATGCGTATCAATTCCATGTTGCCAGCGCTGGGTGGCTCGGCGAGGTGGGACGCGATGACAAGAAAGCCAAACGGGCGTTGCTCCGCAGTAAGCCCCAGGCAATAGACGTGGCGCAGCCCGTTGCTTTCGCCTAACGGACACTCCTTCGAGACGAGCGCAATAGCGTCATGGATCTCGCGGGGGTGGCCCAGAGCGGCTTTGATGTAGCCGGTGCTCAATGGGCGGCGAGTCACCCGCTCGACAAACTCCGGATCCAGGCCTGCCTGATGCCGCAGCACGGCGTCCTGGCCTTCGATGAGATATATAGCGCCCGCGTCCACTCCGCCGAGGTCAATCGCCCGCTGCAGTAAACAGGCCAGGGCGGATTCAAAGTCGGGACAGGTATTGAGCGCAACAATACTGTTATGCAATCGCTCGTTGCCACGGGCGGAGCGTTGCAGGGCTTCTTCGGCCCGCTTGCGTTCGGTGATGTCCTGGATAATCGAGTGCAGAACGGCGCGCCCGCCGAACTGGATGTTGCTGGACGACACTTCCACCTCCCGCAGCGAGCCATCCGCCAGACGGTGCTGGAACGTGAACCGCTTGCCCGTTTTCTGCGGGACTGAGGCTATCGCCTGTCGGACTTCGGCCGCGGGCAAAACGTTGAGGTCGGTGATGCACATGGCCAGCAGCCGCTCCCGTGGATAGCGGTAGAAACCCAACGCGGCGGTATTGGCATCAAGGATCGCCCCATCGGCGGGATCAATCAGCAGCATGGCCGCCGAATTGTTGGCGAATTGATTACGGTAGGATTGTTCGCTCTCCCGCAACACCCCCTGCATCTGCTCGTTGCGAGCGACTTGTTTCCCAAGGTTTTGCATGGCGATGCCCAAGCCGATCAGCCCGAGAACGTACAGGGCAATGAACTTGAAACCCAGGGATTGGGTATTCGAGCGGCTGCGCACGAGGTAGGGCTCTAATGGAACAGACACGCTTGCCACACTGCATATATCCCCGGATTTATATCCTTGGTCCGCATGACAACTCAGGCACTGTTTCTGCATTACTATCGGGGCCAGGTAATGCAAAACGATTTTCCCCCCGATCCATTCGACAGAGCTTAGTTCCCTCGCTCCGGTTTTAATCGCCTGAAGTGATTTCGCTTCCAAGGGATCCGCCGGCTTCTCCTGGCTGGATAGCTTGGACCCGAGCGATTGAATCTGAACACCGGTAATCGCGTTTCGTATCGCATGAAGATTCAGCGTCATGTACTCGGGTTCCAACAATAATAAATACCTTTGGTAGAGGCCGCGCGCCTCCATGTGTGCCAGATCCAGGGCCGCTTTTCTTGCATCCTTCGCCGCAATCCACAGGAGTCCCGCGACAATCAGAGTCCATAACAGTGCAAATCCGAAAGCATAAGGTTTCACGCGAATCCCACTCTGCGTATTCTGCGTCAGGTTGCGTCCTCTCCCAACTTCGGCCTGCTCCGTTTGGGAAACTGCCGTGATGCGGTGAGGCACAGAAACAATGCCGACCAATGTACTAAGCAAGATGAGGATTGAGACGACCGGCAGGCCTCCTTTCTCGGCCACGTCCCATCTCCATGCGCTGGCGTCAACGTCCATCCCCAGCACGGCGAGTACCGCACCAGTTTGCGGATCGGTTTGCGGTACCAGCGCCGAGGTGCAACCTCCCCAGCGGTCAGAGACTGGGCCTAAAACTGCCGCGGTCTTGGTCTCGAACACGCGGCGGGAAGCGGCCTGGACCTCGGCGTGGACTTGCCCGGGCCGGTGATCGTTCTCCGAGCCGGCCGGTTCACTGTCCGCGAAGACCAAGACCGTCCCCTTCGCCTCGCGACCCATGACATAGATGGACCGGCATTGCGGGTTGGCCGAACGAACGGCGGCGAACTGTTCTTTGAGTCGCCGATAGTCCGACGAGGCCAGATCCGCTTCCGTGCCCTTGAGCGCCTTAACCTGATCAGTATTCAGTGCCTGTGCCGCCAGTCGTGCCTGCTGCAGCAGGTGGACGCGCAGCTCGCGGTCTACCCGCGCGACTATCCACCAGGCAAACAGCGCTCCGATGGCGAGAACTGCCAGCACCGCCGCCAGCATCCGCAACGAAAGTCGTTTTGTTCTCATATCATTGTCCCAGAGGGACATCCTTGTCGCTAGGATTTGGTCTCACAAAATACGCCAGACTGGGACAAGTCTTTGTCCCGGAGGGACATCCGATAATAGCCCAACGTTTCAACGTTGGGAACCAGCGTCCGTCGCCCAATAAGTCCCGGAGGGACGGCTGACGGATCGCACAGCGTTTCAGCCGTCCCTTCGGGACTTGCGCCCCTCTCAACCCACACCCCCAACGTTGAAACGTTGGGCTATTCTCGGCCATCCCTTCGGGATGAGGAGGGTCAAATCCTGGCGGCGTTGGACCTCTGGTCTGCACCACCCTCCGGACGGAAGGGTTACTGCTCATTCTGCATTGCTCCCTTTAGCGCCGCGAACTGCGCGTCCAGTTCCACCACCCGCATCGAAATGATCGCCATATCCCCAGCCTTGCCGGCTCGCTCCAGCGCCGCCGCCAGAGCGCTCAACGCCTCCCCGCCAACCGTGGCTGAGGCCCCTTTGATTCTGTGGGCTTGCTGTTCGACGTGCTCGGCATCCCCCGCCGCCGCATAGTCCTTCAACTGCTTGATTTGTCCGGGCATATCTCCCAGGAACCCTTCGATTACCACTCGGGCCAGTTTCTTGTCGTTCATCATTCTGCTCATCAGCACGCCCCAGTCAAAGACGGGGATTGCCTGCTCACGGGCGGCGGCCGAGGCAACATCAAGGGGTGGGGACAGCCTGTCCCCGGCACTGGCGGCTTGGACTTGCGGGGACAGGCTGTCCCCACCCCGCTCAACGGCGGGAATGTACCGTTCTCTCGTCTTGTCCACCAGCCGATCTCGGTCATCGCCACTCGGCTTCAACCACTTTTCCAGAACTCCGACCACGGCCGCTACTTCGACCGGCTTGGTGATGTAATCGTCCATGCCCGCCGCCAGGCATTTCTCCCGGTCGCCCTGCAAAGCATGGGCCGTCATGGCAATAATCGGAAGGTGGAAAATCCCTGGATGGCCGTCGGTCCTCTGATCTCTGTCCTCTGACTTCCGATCTCCGTCCTCTGCCCTCTGTCCTCTGCCTTCTCCCTTCCGTATCCGCCGGGTCGCCTCGAGTCCATCCATCTCGGGCATTTGCACGTCCATCAGCACCAAGTCGTAGGGGATGGTCTCGAGGGCCTGGATGGCCTCGATGCCGTTGGCGGCCACCTCGGCTCTCAACCCCAGCTTCCGCAGGATGCCCACCGCCACCTGCTGGTTCGTAATATTGTCCTCGGCGACCAGGATGCGGGCTGGGCTGAGACCGTGGCCCAACACGAAACCCGGCTTTTCTCTGTCCCGTGAGGCGGCGATATTCTTGCCGCTGATGGCCGCCGCCAGGGCGTCTTGCAGTTCCTGCCGCCGCACCGGCTTGGTCAGAACGGCAACAAAGCCGATTTCTTCCAACTGTTGATTGCCGCCCAATTGGCCCAGGGAGCTGCACATCACCAACCGGGTGTCCCTCAGGTCGGGATCGGTTTTGATAGCGCGCCCCAAGGATTCGCCATCCATGCCCGCCGTTTGCATGTCGAGTATGGCAATCGTAAACGGCTCGTCGTCGGCTTTGGCTCGCGCCAGCGCCCGCAAGGCGGCCGGCCCATCGGCGGCCTCGGTGGGCCGCAGGCCCCAGGACGAGAGCGACACCATGAGAGTCTCCCGATTGACCGCGTGGTCATCCACCACCAGCACGCGCACCCCGCGCAGGTCGGCGGGCGCGGCAGCCGTGGCGGGCTCGCGGGTGGGGGCTTTAGCCAGGCGCGCCGTGAACCAGAATTCCGAACCCTGGGCCTCCTTGCTCTGCACGCCGATCTCTCCCCCCATGAGCTCGGCCAGTTGCTTGGATATCGCCAGGCCCAGCCCCGTGCCGCCGTAGGTGCGCGTGGTAGAAGCATCCACCTGCGAGAACTTGGTGAACAGCTTCCCGAGTTTGTCGGCGGGGATGCCAATCCCGGTGTCGCGCACTGCAAAGCGCAGTTGGACCTCACCCGGGGTTTCCGCAACCAGGCTCACCCGGATGACGACCTCGCCTCGGGCCGTAAACTTGATGGCGTTGCCGATCAGGTTGACGAGAATCTGCCGCAAGCGGCCCGGATCGCCCCGGAGATCCGCCGGCACCTCCGGCGCCACTACGCAGCCCAACACCAGGCCTTTCTCGTGCGCCCGCAGCGCCATCATCCCGGCGCAATCGTCCAGCAGGCGAACCAGACTGAAACTCACGGTTTCCAGTTCCAGTTTCCGGGCCTCGATCTTCGAGATGTCGAGGATGTCGTTGATCAGCGCCAGGAGCGCGTCGCCGCTGGCACGCGCGGCCTGGGCGAAACGGCGCTGGTTTTCTTTCAGGCCTGTATCGAGCAACAGGCCGATCATGCCGAGCACCCCGTTAATAGGGGTGCGGATCTCGTGGCTCATGTTGGCCAGGAACTCGCTCTTGGCGACGTTGGCCAGCTCGGCACGGACCGCCAGATCGTTGGCGTGGGCGGTGGCTTGTTCCAGGAAGAGGTTGACCTTCCGCATGGGCTGGACGACCACAATGTTCAAAGCCCAATAGCCGATGAACGCCGCCAGCAGGGTCACACAGAGAATGATCGTGCCGACCTCGAGATCAAGCCGGTAGGCATTCGCGTATTTGTCTTTCAGCGGCATCGTGTAAACGACAATCCAATGCCATTTTTCAAAAGTGGAGAAGATCGCCCACTGCTTCATGCCGTGATGCGTGTACTCCAACTCGCCTTCCTTGGCTGCCAACATCCGCTCGACCAAACCTGGCACGGCAAGTGGTTCCGCCTCCCCCGGCCTTGGGCTGACGACCTGGCTGGTGGAATCCAGAATACAGGCGTGGAGAAATCGGTTTTGATCGCGGCCGCGAATGCTCTCAAAGCGGCGGATTGCCTGCTCCTTGAACTGCGGGCCATAAGCCTCCACCATCCCGGTGTCTTCCAGCCGCTTGTTCAGTGCCGTCAACTGCTCGGTAACCGAGTTCAGACGGACTTTGATCCCATCCTTCATCATGGAATCGATCGCGCTCTTGATCGAGAGGTGGGCGCACAGCAGGATCAGCAGGGACGTCCCCAAAGAGAAGAGCACTGCCAGCAGCGGAAGGCGTTTCCGGGAAGTAGAAGTCGCCATAAGCGACGGCGAGCGCAGTTCGCCTTCCGGATTCTGCGCCGCGGCAGAACGCGTGGTGGGTGTGGAGTTCATTCCCTTATTTGACCAGATCCGCATCTAGCACAAGGTCAGTGGGAAAGACGATTCCCATCCGCTTGGCCAGTTTCATGTTGAGCGTTTTTCTGGAGAACTTGTTTTCCGACACCGGGAGATCGGCTGGGGCGGTGCCGTGCAGGATTTTCAAGGCCATCCGGGCGGCCGAATCGCCCTGTTCCTCGCCCGATTTCATGAAGCCCACCAGGACCAGCCGGGCCATGTGGGACATGGAACTGCAGGTGATCGCCCGGGTGCTGTTCAGCACGAACTTCTCGGCCTCGGCCTGGTCCCAACCCTCGATGCCAACCACACTGTAGCAGAAGATGATGTCCGCCTGGTCTTGCAGTTCCTGGTAGGCCGCTTTCCACCCCGCGAAATCGTCCACGTACCGCTCCGCCTCCCAGTGAAGGTTGGCTCGCTGCGGAATGTATATTCCCTCCTTCCGATCCGTTTCGTTGTTATGGCTCAAGATGGCGATGCGTCTGCCTTTGGCCAGCGGTTGGACGGTCTTGAGCATCTCGGGCATCAAGGAGACCTCCAAAATGCCAGTGACATTCGTGCACGGCAGTCCATAGTCGGCACACTGCCAATTGACTCCGCAGAATACGAATGGCAGCGAGCTGTTCTTGTACCACGGCACCACGATGTGCTTTACCGGGTTGTCGTCCGATACGATTACGACGTCCGGCCGGTAGGATTCGATCGTCTGGCGCGCGACTTCGGCCGCGGCTCTGATGTCCGCCGGACTTCGCCGGCGCCGGGTGTCCATAAATATGACCTTGTAGTCCGTGTCCGCGCCCTTCAGGGCCCGCTCGATACCCTTCTGTTCCTGGTCGCTCCAATCGTAGCCGGCGTGATATGCGTTTATGTACAGGACTTTCGGCGGCAACCTGGCCCCGGCAACGGCGGCGGGCACCCCTTGTCCGAAGGCGCCCCAGCTTCCCGTGGCCCAGAGCAGCAACACTGCGCTGTTGAAGTGGTTATGGTTCATTGGTTCATTGGTTCATTGCCTCCTTCAGTGCCGCGAACTGGGTTTCCAGTTCCGCCACGCGGGTCGAAATGATCGTCATATCCCCGATCTTCCCGGCTTGCTCCAGCGCCGCGGCGAGGGCGCTCAACGCCTCTCCGCCTACCGTGGCGGAGGCCCCTTTGATTTTATGTGCTTGCTGCCCGACGTGCTGCGCATCCCCCGCCGCTGCATAGCCCTTCAACTGCCCGATTTGCATGGGCATATCCTCCAGAAACCCCTCGATCACCATCCGGGCCATTTCCTCGTCGTCCATCGTTCGCCTCATCAGCGCGCCGCGGTTAAAGACGGGGGTTGCCTCCCTATACGTGGCAGTCGGGGCTGCATCAAGGGGCGGGGACAGCCTGTCCCCGGCACCGGCGGCTTGGACTTGTGGGGACATGCTGTCCCCACCTTGTTCCGTGGCGGCAGTGTCCCGTTCTTTCGTTTCGCCCGCTAGCGGTTGACGGCCATCGCCTAGTGGCTTCAACCATTTTTCGAGGACCGCGACCAGGGCCGAAACCTCGACCGGCTTGGTAACGTAGTCGTCCATGCCCGCCGCCAGGCATTTCTCCCGGTCACCCTGCAGGGCATGGGCCGTCATGGCAATAATGGGAAGGCGGAGGAAGGCTAAAGGCTGAAGGCTATAGGCTGAAGGACTGTCGGCCCCCTGACCTCTGTCCTCTGACTTTCTGTCTTTGTCCTCTTTCCTCTGTCCTCTGCCCTCCGCCTCCCGTATCCGCCGGGTCGCCTCGAACCCGTCCATCTCGGGCATTTGCACGTCCATCAGCACCAGGTTGTAGGGGATGCTCTGGATCGCTTGGATGGCCTCGATGCCATTGGCGGCCACTTCGGCTCTCAGTCCCAGGTTCCGGAGGATCCCCACCGCTACCTGCTGGTTCGTAGTATTATCCTCGGCCACGAGGATGCGGGCCGACCGAAAGCCCTGGCCCAGGGCGAGAACCGGCGTCCCATTGTCCCGGGAGGGGGCGGTATTCTTGCCGCTGATGGCCGCCGCCAGGGCTTCCTTCAATTCCGGCCGCCGCAACGGCTTGGTCAGGGCAGCTACAAAACCGATCTCTTCCAGCCGTTGATTGATGCCTGATTGGCCCAACGAGCTACACAGCACCAACCGGGTCTCCCGCAGGTCGCGATCGGCTTTGATGGCGCACGCAAGGGACTCGCCATCCATGCCGGGCATCTGCATATCCAGAATGGCAATCGTGAACGGGTCCTGCGCGGCTCTGGCTTGGGCCAGCGCCTGCAAGGCAGCCGGTCCGTCGGCGGCTTCGGCCGGCCGCAAGCCCCAGGACTTAAGCAACACCAGGAAAATCTCCCGATTGACGGGGGTGTCATCCACCACCAGCACCCGCATCCCGTGCAGGTCGGCGGGCGCGGCGGCTGGTTTGCGGACTGGGGCTTTGGCCAGGCGGATAGTAAACCAGAATTCGGAGCCCTGGCCCGCCTCGCTCTGCACGCCGATCTCGCCTCCCATCAACTCCGCCAGTTGCTTGGATATCGCCAGACCCAGCCCCGTGCCGCCGTAGGTGCGCGTCGTCGAGGTATCCACCTGCGAGAACTTGGTGAACAGCTTGCCCAGCTTGTCGGCGGCGATGCCGACCCCGCTATCGCACACCACAAAACGCAGCCTCGCCTCGCTCAAGGTCTCCGAAACCAGACTCACCCGGATGACGACCTCCCCCCGGGATGTAAACTTGATCGCGTTGCCAGTCAGGTTGACGAGGATCTGCCGCAGGCGACCCGCATCGCCTCGCAGATCCGCCGGCACCTCCGGCGCCGCCACGCAGCCCAACACCAGTCCCTTCTCGTGCGCCCGCAATGCCATCATCCCGACGCAATCGTCCAGGAGATGGTACAGGCTGAAGTCCAGAATCTCCAGTTCGAGTTTTCCAGCCTCGATCTTGGAAAAGTCCAGGATGTCGTTGATAATCGCCAGGAGCGTGTCGCCGCTGGTTCGCGCGGCCCTGGCGAAACGAAGCTGGTCTTCTTTGAGGTTCGTATCGAGCAGCAGGCCGATCATGCCCAGCACCCCGTTCATCGGAGTGCGGATCTCGTGGCTCATATTGGCCAGGAACTCGCTCTTGGCGATACTGGCGGCATTGGCCGTCTCCGTCAGCCGCAGTGAGTTTTCAAGCGAATTTCCCAAGCGGCTGTTGGCTTCCCGAAGTTGGCTGGCTTGCTGTTTAAGTGATGTCATCATCACTGCAAGCTGTTTGAGCGAGGGGCGGAACACGAACAGGAACTCCAGCAACAGAACCAGCAACCCCGCCCCCAGGATGACCCGCTCCAGTCTCTGCATCGAGCCAATCCGATCCTTGGCCTCTTTGTCGAACTGGAAGGTGATTTGATCCATCAGCTTCAGGAAACCCGCCTCGTTGCGCAGTAATACGTCCGCCGTCGAGTGGACGGCGGCCGGGTCGAGGCGCCCCTCCTTCGCCTGCGCCAGCAGGCCATCCAGCGCCTTGACCATAGCGGCAAACATGGGCTCCATCTCCGCGAACAGCCCTGAGATCGCCATCGAGTTCTGTCGTGCGGGCAAGCCCAGTTTCTCGTCGCCGCGCTGCAGGCCCAGGTGGGCTGCCTTCCATGAGGAAAAGGACTCGGAAACCTCTTGCAGCCGGTTCGTCCGATCTTCGCCGTCGGTCATGCGTTCGAGCGCCAGCACGCACTTGGTCAGACGCTGGCTCAGCATCCGTTGCCGGCCAGAAAGGTTGATGACCCGCGAATCGCCGGCATTGCGGCGAATGGCATATTGCATCATGAAGGACGAAGACAGGATCGTCAGGGCTATGCTAGCCAAGGCGATCCCATAGACCACCTTCAGGTGCTGCAAACGCTTTTCGTCCATCGAGGGTGTTCTACTCTATTTCGCAGGTGATGATATGCCGTTCGCCTCTCGCAGTGGCTCTAGTTCAGTCTGCATCGCTTCCTTCAACGCAGCGAACTGAACGTCCAGTTCCGCTGCCCGAACCGAAATGAGGGCCACGTCACCCTTCTTCCCAGCTCGCTCCAGCGCCGCCGCGAGGGCGCTCAACGCCTCTCCGCCTACCGTAGCGGAAGCCCCTTTGATTTTGTGGGCCTGCCGTTCGACGTGTTGGGCATCTCCAGCCGCCGCATAGCCCTTCAATTGCTTGATTTGGACGGGCATATCTTCCAGGAACCCATCGATCACCATCCGTGCCATGTCCTCGTCGTTCATCATTCGGTTCATCAGCGCGGCCCGGTCAAAGATGGGGATTGCCTGCTCACACTCGGCGGCCGCGACTGCATCAAGGGGCGGGAACAGTCTGTCCCCGGCACTGGCAGCTTGGACTAGCGGGGACAGGCTGTCCCCATCCCGTTCAGTGGCGGCAGAGTTCTGCTCTATCGTTTTGTCCACCAAAGATTGACGGCCAAAGCCCCTTGGCTTCAACCACTTTTCCAAGGCCGCAACCACAGCCGCTACTTCGACCGGCTTGGTGATGTAATCGTCCATGCCCGCTGCCAGGCATTTCTCCCGGTCGCCCTGTAAGGCATGGGCTGTCATGGCAATAATGGGAAGGCGGGGGAAGGCTGAAGGGCTGTCGGCCCCCTGACCTCCGCCCTCTGTCCTCTGTCCTCTGCTTTCTGCCTTTCGAATCCGCCGGGTGGCCTCGAGCCCATCCATCTCGGGCATCTGCACGTCCATCAGCACGAGGTCGTAGGGAATGCTCTCGAGGGCCCGGATGGCCTCCAGACCGTTGGCTGCCACCTCGGCTCTAAACCCCAGGTTCCGGAGGATGCCCACCGCCACCTGCTGGTTCGTAGTATTGTCCTCGGCGACGAGGATGCGGGCCGGGCTGAAGCCCAGCCCCAGAGCAAAAGCTGGGGTTGCCTGGGCCCGCGAGACCCGGTTTCGCTTGCCGCTGATGGCCGCCGCCAGAGCTTCCTGCAGTTCCGATCGTCGCACCGGCTTGGTCAGTGCGGCGATAAAGCCCATTTGCTCCAGCCGTTGATTAACGCCTATTTGGCCCAGCGAGCTACACATCACCAAACGTGTGTTCCTCAGGGCGGGATCGGCTTTGATGGCGCGCCCCAGGGATTCGCCATCCATGCCGGGCATCTGCATATCCAGGATGGCAATCGCAAACGGATCGCGGTCAGCTTTGGCTTGCGCCAGCGCCTGCAAGGCGGCCGAACCGTCGTCGGCCTCGGCAGGCCTCAGGCCCCAGGACTTCAGCAACACCAGGAAGATCTCCCGGTTGATGGCGCGGTCATCTACCACCAGCACGCGCACCCCGCGCAGGTCGGCCGGCGCGACAGCGGCGGCGACCTCGCGGGCGGGGGCTTTAGCCAAACGCACCGTGAACCAGAATTCCGAGCCTCGGCCAAGCTCGCTCTGCACGCCGATTTCGCCCCCCATCAGCTCGGCCAGTTGCTTGGATATCGCCAGGCCTAGCCCCGTACCACCATAGGTGCGCGTGGTCGAGGCATCGACTTGAGAAAACTTGGTGAACAGTTTCCCCAGCTTGTCGGCGGGTATGCCGATCCCGGTGTCGCGCACGGCAAAACGCAGTTGGTCCTCGCCCGAAGTTCCCGCGACCAGGCTCACCCGGATGATGACCTCGCCCCGGGTGGTAAACTTGATGGCGTTGCCGGTCAGGTTGACGAGAATCTGCCGCAAGCGGCCCGGATCACCCCGGAGATCCGCCGGCACTTCCGGCGCCGTCACGCACCCCAAAACAAGCGCCTTCTCGTGCGCTCGCAGTGCCATCATCCCGGCGCAATCGTCCAGCAGTCGGTGCAGGTTGAAATCCACGGTTTCCAGTTCGAGTTTCCGAGCCTCAATCTTAGAGAAGTCAAGAATGTCATTGATCAGGGCCAGGAGCGTGTCGCCGCTGGCGCGCGCAGCCTGGGCGAAACGGCACTGATCCTCTGTCAGGTCCGTATCCAGCAGCAGGCCGATCATGCCCAGCACGCCGTTCATGGGGGTGCGGATCTCGTGGCTCATGTTGGCCACGAACTCGCTCTTGGCGACGTTGGCCATCTCGGCCTGTACCGCCAACTCCTTGGCCTGGGCGGTGGAAAGCATGGACATTGCCAACAACTCCTGCGTTTGGGCCTTGGAATGCCGGAGATCTTCCTCGATCCGCTTGCGGTCGGTGATGTCCATATAGGCTCCGAGCACGCCGCTGATCTCCCCCTTGGAATTGCGCAGAGGCACCTTGCTCGTCAGTACCGTGAGGGTTTTCCCTTCGGGGGTCGAGTGGGGTTCCTCGATGAAAAGCCTGGAGCAGCCGCTCTCGATGATCTTTCGGTCAGCCTCGCGGTACAACTCCGCCTGATCACGCCACACCATCTGGTAATCGTCTTTCCCGATCACTTCCTTCGGATCGGCAAATCCGGCGTCGCTCGCGAAAGCGGTGTTACAGCCCAGAAAGACCAGATCCTGGTCCTTCCAGAACACCCGCATGGGAATCGAGTTGATGATCCCTTCGGTGATCTGCTGTGATGCCCGCAGCGCCTCCTCCGTCCGAATGCGCGTTGTGATGTCGGTGAGGAAATTCAGCGTGGCAGGCTTGCCTTCCCAGTCAATTAAGACAATACCGATCTCTACCCACCGGATTCCGCCGTCCGGTGTCATCAGCCTGAACGCATACCTGGATTGAGACGCATCGCCCTTGAGTCGCTTGAGATGACGTTCCATCACCAAGCCCCGGTCATCCGGGTGAACGACCTCGATCAACGGATGCGAAAGGAGTTCTCGCTCTGAACGGCCGGTTAGCTCAGCCATCATGGGATTGACGAACCTGAGCCGGCCGTCCTGCGCCACCACGATGGCTTCGCTCCCATTCTCCACCAGCAGGCGATACCGGTTCTCGATCTCCTGCCGCGCCGCCTCCGCCCGTTTGCGCTCGGTGATGTCGCGAAAACTCCACACCCGGCCCACGCTCTTGCCGCCGACTTTCTGGGGCTGCGAGTAGCGTTCGATTGTCCGCCCATCTTTGAATTCAAGGACATCAAAGGACACGGCCTCGGGTTGCCCATACAAATCTTCCACTTTGGCGACGAAGCTCCCGGGGTCTTTCAACTGCTCCATGACGACCGCCAGCATCCGGCTGTCATCACACGACGCCAGGATGTCCGCCGGGAGGCACCACATTTCGGCGAACTTCTGGTTGAACTGCTCCACCCGGCCGTTTTGGTGCACAACCAGCAAGCCATCGGTGGTGGACTCCAGCGTGGTCTGCAGCACGGAGAGCGAGTGCGCCAGCTCGCGGGTCCGCTCTTCCACGCGGCGTTCGAGCTCGTCTCGGGCGGCCTGCACGGCGATATCGCGCGATTGAATCTGCGTGAGCATCTGGTTGAACACTTCGGTCAAGGTCCCCAGTTCATCCTTGGCGAATTTACGGGCGCGCAGGGAATAATCACTCCGGGCCACCACGGCTTGGGCCGTTTGAGCCAGGGCTTCCAGGGGCCGGCTGAGAAAACGCATCAGCCACAAGCCCACGAAGAACGCGCCGCCCAGGGCGATGACCATCACGGCCAGCGTCACGATAAGATCGGTCCGCAGTTGGTCGTACAAGTTATCGAGGTCAGACTGGAGGAAAACCGTACCCACCAGGTTCTGGCCGTCCTGGACGGGCAGGAACAAGTTCAAGCGACCGCGCTCAAAGGCATGCCCGGTCCCCTGGACGTCGGGCAGCGGGGCTTTCGTGTCGCCACTTCGGGCATACTCGGCGAAGACCTTGCCCCCGGCGTCATATATGGCGGCGCGCGTGATGCGCGGATTGGCTGCGAGCGAGCTGAGCAGCGTCTCGCGGGCGAACCGGGCGTCATCAAACTCCAGCGGCGCCCTCCCGTTATCCGCGATGATCCGGGCGAGAATCTGGAGGTCCCTGGGCATCTCCTGCCGGAATTTAACCACGTTCGTCAAGACGAACCCCAGCATGGCGAGCACCAGCGCGGCGGCCGAGCTGGCGAGGGTGAGCCTGATCAGCTTCTGTTTGAACCGGAGGTCGGTAAATCGTTGCATCTTAATCCTTCCGCACCGGAGTGCCGTCCTTGACGACGCGGGCGAGTTTCAGCAATTGGGAACCGAGTTTCAACTGCGCGCGGGCGGCGGCGTCCGGGTTGGCCTCGAACTTGATGCTGCCTTCCTCTTTGAACAGGTTCAGAATGCCGCCGCGTTGCGCAAAACCCTCAACTTCGCTGACGGTGAGGACGGGTTTCCCGGCCACCGCCGCCAGCAGTGCGGTAGCCCGTTCCGGCTTCACCGCCCCGATGAATAGCAAGTGGCACTGGTCCGCCGGGTCCTTCGCACGAACCGCGCGCGCGACGATCCTGCGTCCACCCAGGGTCTTGCCTTCCAGGCCGTCCTTGAGAACGGCGGCAAACGGCACGCCGCCTGCCAGGCCAATGACCAGGGGAGCGTCGGGTTTGGCGAACGCCTCCGCCGGCCATTCCGTATGGGCGGCGAAGTTGTAAAGAAAGGCGGCCTTGACCTTGTTCTCGAGCGCGTTCTGGCCCTCGGCACCACTTGCCGTGCAGCCCAGCAGCAGGCCCAGGGTGAGCCCCACCGCGAATGATCTCAGGAACGGGGGGCGCATGGTTAATAGCCTGTTTGAAAAAGCCGCCGGCGGAGTGCATCCGTCCCCGGGCGCAGGAGCGTCAGCCTTCCGGTCGCGCTCGAAAGGGTGCATCTCGTCACTGCCACCATAGCACGAATCCGCTCGATGGTGGCGGAGCGCGAGCCGTCCCTGGGTCGCAGCGGGATAGAAGTGCGTGTATGCTGCGAGCCAGGGACGGCTCGCGCTCCGGTGGCAGTGTCGAGATGCGCACCGCTCGAAAAGTCCATGCGAGATGACAAGCCAAGCTCCGTTAGGAGCGCCATGTTTGTAGCAACGACCGCGCCAAATGCCCAATCAAGCTCAGTAGGAGCGGCATGAATGGGGAGCCTGGCCCCCAGAGACCTCTGGCTATCAGCAATTCTCATCATGGCCCTGTCACCCCCCGCCGAGTGAGGCACCCGGCCTACATACCCCGCAAAACCGCCCTCTTGTAGGCCGGGTGCCCTCACCCGGCGTCCCGATCTGCCGCATAATGAGAATTGCTGCATGCTGAATCCGCTTCCCGCCCCGGGTGTCGAAGCAAGTTTGGTGGCGGTGGTTGCTCATGCGGCGCGATCAGAACCGATACGTGAGCTTTACGCGGAACTGCCGCCCGTCCTGCTGGATGGAGTTCTGGGTGAAATCTCCGGATACCGGGTCGCTGTAGTGCTGGTCGAACAGGTTATAAATGCTGCCTGAAACCTCCAGTCCCTTGACGAGCTCCCGGCTGAACAAGGTGGCGTTGACCACGGCGAAGGCGCCCACGGTGCCGCCGCGAACCATTTCCCGCTCGCTCATGGCCTGAAGTTCCATGCTGGCGAACAGCTTGTCCCGCCAGAGGGGGACCGAGAGTTCCAATTGGCCCAGGTGTTCAGGAGAGTTGCTGAGCCGGTCGCCGGTCGCAGTGTATTCCGTGTGGGCGTAGGTGTAGCTGGCCCGTCCGCGCAGGCCGCTGGCCCAATGCGCCGAGATTTCGAACTCGGCGCCCTGGGCTTGCACCGAATCCGCGTTGGCAAAATAGGAAAGTCCGCTCGCCGGGTCTTGTTCCAGGTGGATGAGATTATGGATGTCGTTGAGGAACAGTGAGACATTGCCCTGCCAGTGCTGGCTGATTCTCTGTTCGTAAACCAATTCGTAGGAGCGGATAGTCTCGGGGTTAAGGGACGGATTCCGTTCAGTGTCCGTAGATTCATAGTATTCTTCATACGCGTTGGGCGCGCGGAAGGCCTGGCCGTAAATGAACTTGAAGGTCGTCGGCTGCCAGGGCTGATAGATCAACGCGGCGCGCGGGTTCACCGTGCCGCCAAAGGTGCTGAATTGATCATAGCGAACGCCGGCGTTCAAGATCAGGTTCTGCAACATCTGGAACTCGTCCTGGGCGAAGAAACCGAAGAAACTGCCAGACTCGCGCGAGTCGAGGTAGGTCGCCGGTGGGTTGAGGTCGGCATTCTTCTGGTCGAGTTGGAGGTCGTAACGCATGTCCGAGCCGCCTGTGATCCGGTGCTTCTCAAAGAACGTCTTGCTGACTTGCACCAGGGCACCTACGGACTGGGCTTGGGCAGAATCCTGGTTCAACGTGACGGGATGGAGCGGATCGAAATAATCGAAGGGATACACCCCATTAAACCCGTAATAGTCGTAGGAAGCGGAGGTCAGGACGTCCCACTCATTCTCGAAACTGTGCTGAAACTGGAGGTTGGCATATCCACGCTTGTCGGTCGTAGTGAAGCTCGGGTCGTTGAAGATGGTGATGGCATCGGGCGTGGAGTAGGGGGCGGCAGGCCAGGTTTTCTCACGCCTTACATAGCCGCCTTCGAGCGACAGCCCGTTCCAGGATATGCTGGCGAACCCGCTGGGCGCCTGGCCGCCGTCCTTGTCGTGCGCGACGCCATTGTTGACGGCGGAGAACTCCGGGTAATAGAGGTCTCGGTTGCCCGCGCTGTCGAAGTATGTACCGGAAACCATCAGTTCAACCCCGTTGGTGAACTTGTTGCCGTAGGTAAACCGCCCGGTGTAGGTGTCGAACGTGGCCGCAGACCCGGAGACTTCGACGCCATTCACGTCACGGCCTTTCCGGGTGATGATGTTGATGACCCCCAGGAAAGCATTGTTGCCATAAAGCGACGAACCCGGGCCGCGAATGACTTCCACGCGCTCAATCAGGTCCACATCGAGGATGAAATCCAGGCCGCTGGCGGCGCTGTCGAAGATGGGATCGTTCATGCGGTGGCCGTCGACCGTGATCAGCAGCCGGCCACCGAAGTCGCCCGGGATGTTTATGCCGCGCATCCCGATGGCGTTATACCCCCGGTCATACGTCACGTAGAACCCACGCACGCTCCGCAGCACATCCCCCAAAGTGCGGTACCCCTGCTGCTTGATGTCATCCACCGTGACGATGCTGACGGCGGACGGGGCGTCAGTGACCTTTTGCTCGTGCTTCGAGGCGCCATACACTTCATCGACCTTGATCGTAGTGAGCTGGTCGAGCGAGACGGACATGAGGTCGTCGCCGCTGGCAACCCCTGACTGGGCAGGGTTCTCGGCCGCCGTCGAGCGGAACGCCAGCAGCGTCGCGAACAACAAAACCCAGGCGATCCCGTTTCGGCGGGGCGAAGGGGTCATGGGGCACGCTCGTCCAGGTCCCGGCAGGGGAGTGAACGGCCCTCTTCCATCCGAGGCTCTGGCAGGGCAACGCCAGGATTGGCCGCGCCTTTCACGATCCCCCAGACCAGGCGGCACTTTTCCAGCAGGCTGACCGGGCTGTCGGCAATGGCTGTGAGTTGTTCCATTTCCCGGGCAGCTCGCTCGGGATCCGGGTTGTTGACCATGGGATCCTCGAAGACATTCATAGTCTCCAGGAAAGTCCGACGGTCGAAGGTACTGAACTTGAAAGCGCGATCAAAACCGGGATCGGTGGCCGCAGTACGGAACAGGAGGGCCGCTCCATGGAGCAGCGAGAAAGGCGAACTCCACCGGGCATCGTCGGCGCGTTCCGCCAGGTTCCCCAGGTCGAGGTCGCTGAAGACCGGATGCGCCGTTAATTTCCCAGCCAAGACGGGCTCCAACCGCTCCCGCACGTCCTGGAGAATCGCTTGCACCTGTTCTTCCGAGGCCCGGTCGCTGGTCTCGGCTTCCTGGTAGAGACGGGCCAGGTTCTCACGAACGATCACCTCCTGCCCGCGCATAAAGGCTTCGAAGTCCGGGCCGATAGCCTGGCGCAGCAGCATAACCCCTTGGTCGTTGCGGGCGCTCAATTCGCTTTCGAGCAAGCGCATTGCCGAGTTGGGCATCCATCGCGCGGTAGCATCCAAGGGAAAGCTCAGCAGCTTGACCAAGTCGTTAATCTTCCGACAACTCTCGATGGCGTTGCCGATCTCGGCGTCCAGGATCGTTAGCGAGAAGGAAATCCGGCGTTTCAGGGCGCCAACGGTTTGGGCGGACGCCACGCCTAAAATCGAGGCCTTCACCGGGACGTTGAGCGATTTAGATCGGTAGTTCGTGTTGGCGGCCAGCAGCTTCCCCTGCCGAAAGACTTCGGATACGCTGCAAGTCAGCGCGTCCAGTTGGGCCTGCTCCCGGCCCCTGGTGGAATCGGGCGAAGCCTTGGCCGCCTGGGGCCCGAGGCGTGCCTCCGTGGCCAGCCGCTCGACGGTTCGCAGCTCCTCACGCATCTCCTGCATCGTCTGCATGAGATGATCAGCGAAGCGGCTCAGCCATTGCTGGAGCTTGGCCGCCGTCTCGTGCCTGGATTCGGCGCGTCGGTCCGTCAGGCTGCCATCGGATTTGAGGGAGCGGCTGAGTCGGTCGGCTAGCTTGAAAATGCGCCGCACGCCCAGGTCTTGTGCCACCCGCTTGGTTTCGTCCAACGCCGAAAAAGCTGCCACCACATCGGACTGCATCAAGTAGGTAGGCAGCCGGGTGGTGAGCGTGCCTACGTCCTCCAGCAATGCCTTCAACCGGAGATCGTAAGTCACTTTATCAATTCCAAGACGGGCGCACACGTCCGTCAGAGGCTCAAGACTGTCCTCGGGTCGCGCGATGCCTCGAGTTCGCTCCACCTGGGCCTGAATAGCCTCCCGGTCATACGGCTTGAGAATGTAGCTATCCGGTTGGAGGGCCGCCGCTTGCTCGATGAGACGCCGGTCGCGCACCGCCGAACAGAAGCAGGCTCGGAGCGAGGCAAAACGTTTGTCATTACGAATCCGCTTTAGCAGTTCCACGCCATTCATCCGAGGCATGTTCACGTCCAGGAAGCAAAGATGCGGCATCAGACCGCCATTGAGCATCTCCCAGGCCTTCAGCCCGTCTTCCGCCTCGTAAATCTCCTGATTGTCCATCGTCTGCAGGATGCGTCGCAGTACGATCCGCGAGGTTTTGTCGTCCTCGACGATCAAGATACGCATGGGTGTTGGATTAGGCATAAATGGGATGGGCTGGCTTCAAGGGTGCAGGGCGCCCGGCAAAACAAGCTTGCCGCGCTCGACCATGCCTTCGCAAAAGGCGTTCAGTTGGGCCCGGGCGAGCCGCGACGGTCTATTGTGCCCCTTTTCCCATCGGTTGACAGTCGTGTAGCTGACCCCAAGCTCCCGCGCCAAGTCCTCTTGGCTCAAGACGAGCTGTTGCCGTATTAAGACTACTAGCTCCGAAAAACTTCGTTCTGTTGTATTCATATTGTGCTTCTTGGGCAACCGCGCGGGCACGCGCGGCCCACCCGAATGCAATGGCACTTGCTATAACATCGGCAGAAACCCGGAAGCACTTAATGGAACCGAGCGAGTTATTTCGCTGGCGTGGAGTCGAGGCAACAGCGCATTCGCGCGTGGAAACAGGTTTGCGGACGTGGAAGGCCGCCTCTAATCCCAAATGACTATCGATAGAGGACTTAGGTGACGGCAGGCGGTTCATGGCTCTTTCCTCCTGTTGAGCTACCGGGCCTTTCTCTGAAGTGATCCGGCACTAGACGGTGCCCCGACTAAGGCCGTTTTGCTATTTCTCGCTTGCGGGCGGCCCATCCGAGGCTAGCCTGGCACCACTAAACAGCCGAGTTCCTGCCCCGCTATTCCTACAACTTTGTGCCGAACCGTCCTGCGGGACGCACCGCAGCCTCCCCCGAGTCTCGCCGTACACCTCTGATCCCGCATCAGAGGTGCTACGGCGAGACTCCCATGAGGGTCCCGGGGAGCTTGGGAGTATGAGTGTCGGCGGAGGACTGGTGACCACCTGCCAATCCCACGTCGCAAGATCAACTCTGAATTCGAGGAGGCGCATATCCCCCGATGCAGGCCAGGCGAGTCGGAACGGGTAGGAACCTCGAAAACTTTCATAATTCTCCTTGCTCACGTTCGCCATCGGAGCTTCAATCGGGGCAGGATTAGAACTTAGGTTAATTACCACCACGAGCCGCTGACTCGACTGCTGCTTCAGCCAACGACCCGCGTGCGGATAACAGCCCAATAAATCGGCATGGATCGCCAGCTCCCAACCTGGCAGGAAGAAGGCGAAATGGTGGAAACGTTCACCCGACGGAATTCCAGCATCTTCTTCCGGCGATTGCCTGGCGGTGACCTCCAATACCTCGCAATGGCCGGATACCTGCCGGACCGCAAATCCAAGGACAAGTATGAGAATACATCATAGCTGGAGGGCAAGGAGCCACAGCCGAGAGCCTAAATTGTGCTTCGGAAATGGCCCTGCATTCACATTGATTGAACTGTTGGTGGTGATTGCGATCATCAGCGTGCTGGCGGCGCTGCTGTTGCCGGCATTATCGCGAGCAAGGGAGAAGGCCCGGAGTCTGCAATGCCTCAGCAACCTGCGCCAGATCAACCTTGGCTTCAAGGCGGCGGTAGATGACGACTCCGGTAAATTGGGCAGGAGCGGCCCTTGGGGTCTCGGCGGTCCCTATCCTGGTTCGGATGGCTACGAGAATTCCGGCGTGGCAGACTGGTACGTGAAGTATTGGGGCCAAGCGAACCAAGGATGGATTTGTCCGGACGCACCACAGGCATCGGCGCAGACGAATGCCTTTATCGTGCCTGGACCTGGCCCGTGCTACCCTGGCACGATTAACTCGGCCTGGCAGACTGTTGGCTTGTGGTGGTGGTGGTGGGATGGGCAGCCGCCGGTGAGCAGAACGAATCGAGTCGGAAGCTACGCGGGGAACAGTTGGTTGGTCCAATCGGGGTGGTGGGGATCGTGGGAAGTGCCTTATGGAGAGCCGGAGTGGGTTTGGACCAAAGAGGAGCAGATTGCACACACGTCGCAGACGCCGGTCTTTGCGGACGGGGTCTCGTTCTGGTGGGTCTGGCCCAGGGAGACGGATTTACCACCCTCCAACCTGCAAACGGGCCAGGTTGGGGTCGGCTTCCCATGGGGCATGAACACGGTGACGATCCCGCGTCATGGCTCGCGCCCGAGCAGCGTTCCGACCAATCAGCGGCCACAAGACAAGTTGCCAGGCAGTATCAATATTGCATTCTATGATGGCCACGTGGCGCCCGCGCGATTAGAGAAGTTGTGGCAAGTGGAGTGGCATCGGGGATGGCAAGCCCCCGCTCGGCGGCCCGGCTCGTGAGGCAGTCTCTCTGCCGCGTCTGCGAAAGACAGCCGGCTTTGAGAGGCTAGTTTCCCTATACGTTTAGCCAAAGAGGGTGTATTGGTCGGTCGAGGCTTTCACCTCAATCCCTTCACGATGTCAGGTCCGACCTCCTGCCTGAGGCTGAGGTCTGGTGCTCCAACGACGCAAGAGTGCATGGAACAAGAGGAGCGCTGCGACGCACGCCGTCGCCAGCAGCAGAAAAGAGCGTGCCCGGACCAGGAAGGCGTTGCTGGTTCTATCGGCCAATTGCTGCAGAGAGGCCGGCTGGGCGGCGGAGGTCAGTTGCGCGAGCTGCGTGGCCAGGGTATTGACCGATTGTTCCAGGGTGGAGACCCCGCCCTCGAGCGCCTTGATCTGCTGGCTGGTTTGCTCCACTCGGGCGAGCGCCTCCTTCACTTCCGGCTGTTTCCCGACAGCGGCCGCCAGTTCGACGGGCAGGGAGGCTAGCCGCGAATCCAGCGCCTGAAGGGAGTTAAGTTGCTCGGGTAAAGTACGCTGCAACTGGCCAAGTTGCTTCAGGGCGAACATGCCGTCAGCCAAATCCGACTGTGCCAGGAGGTTGGCGGCAGCGGCCTCGGCTTGCCATTCTGCCAAGCGCGGCATCCGGCTGAGCAGAAAGAGCACGCGTTCGCCCAACATCTCAATGCTGAGAGCTCCTCC
>Ga0118677_10005319_pt1 | contig 22598 bp, 18 predicted proteins | sample AliMusrvi5mmetaG_FD_86154 | JGI IMG/M metagenome (GOLD analysis project Ga0118677, IMG submission 86154)
CAATAAGCCTGTGCAGGTGCTTGTCAATGCGGCCGAATTCTCCGGTCCCGAGAAACAGGTCAACTTCCGGCAGCTCGGCCAGCAGCTCTTCCTTATAGCGCTGGGGCAGGCAGCCAGCCACGACCAGGTACCGGCAGTTGCCGGCCTGTTTGCAGGCTACTGCATCAAAAATAGCGGCAAGGGCTTCGCGGGTCGAGGCTTCAATAAACGCGCAGGTATTAACGATTATGATTTCCGCTATTTCGCGGTCGGAAGTCGTAGCAAACCCTGCCCGGTCCAGCACTCCGAGCATCACTTCACTGTCCACAAGATTCTTGGCGCACCCAAGACTTACCAGACAAACGGTCTGCTTCAGCTCCATGTATCCTTCTTTCTAAAATCCGGCACAAAGCTGCCGTCGATTGCTTCAACCTGCTGGATCCAGCCGATTTCAAACCCGAGCTCTTCGAGCTGTGCAACGGCTGCGGCGTATTCCTGCGGGGATGTCCCGGCCTGCAGCTCGGGAAAATCATGGGCCCGGTAGCAGGGCCGGTACTGGCCCATGAGGCTGATGCATAAAAATCTGCCGAACTGGTGTTTCAGCTTTTTGAGAACTGCCTCAGTGCCTGCAAGCCCTGCCGGCAGCACCAGGTGCCGCACGATGAGCCCCCGCAGGGCAAGCCCGTTATCGTCAAGATCGAGATACCCCGCCTGGCGAAACATTTCATCAAGGGCCGCGGCATTTATTTCAGCATAGTTGCGGGCGGCGGAATACTTTTCAGCATACCCGTTATCGCCGTATTTTGCATCAGGAAGATATACGTCGATGATCCCCTCAAGAAGCCGCAGCATTTCCACGTCTTCATAGCCGTTTGAATTATACACGATGGGTACCGTGAGTCCCCGGGCCGCGGCGAGCGCCAGCGCCTGCACGACCCAAGGCATATAGTGGGCCGCAGACACCAGATTGATATTATGGCAGCCCTGCTGCTGCAAAGCGCACATGGCGGCGGCGAGCTGCTCAACCGTCATATCCGCTCCCAGCCCCTCATGGCTGATCTGCCAGTTCTGGCAAAAGCAGCACTCGAGATTGCAGTGCGCAAAAAAAACAGCCCCCGAGCCGTGCGCGCCCGTTATGGCCGGCTCTTCGCCGAAATGGGCAACGGCTTTGGCAATCCGCAGTGAACTGCCGGCGCCGCAGCGGCCCATGCCACCCTGAAGCCTGCGCACATCGCACTGCCAGGGGCAGAGCCTGCAGGACGCGGCAAGCGCCATCAGCGCCTGGCTGCGCTGCTCAAGCTCGCCAGTCTGCGCCAGTATTTGATAACCCCGCATAGTCTTGATTTTCATTGTCTGCCTCCGTTGCCTTTGGCGGTGGAGGCAGACAGCAACTCGGCACTTCGTGCCCTTATCTTTCGGCCCGGTTATTCTATCAGCCGATTTTGAATGCGTCAATCTCGAGCCGGTCAATATGGTAAAAAGTTCATCTGCCAGAGGCAGTTTAAGCTATTGACAGCCAATTGTGCAATGCCTATACTTGCTGCAGATTTTTACTTTCCCTGTATTTTTTAATTAATTACCATGCCATTTACTATAGTTGTGCTTATAAAGCAGGTGCCGGCCAGGACGGCGGTTTCCATAAAACCCATGAAGGATGACGGCACGCTCGACCGCGGGGCGCTGCCGGCAGTCTTCAATCCCGGGGACATGAATGCCCTTGAGATGGCCCTTGATATCCGGGACCGCTTCGGGGCAACAGTTACGGCTATTACCATGGGGCCGCCCCAGGCTGCCGAGGTGCTCAGGGAGTCCATCTATATGGGCGCCGACCGCGCCATACTGCTTACCGACCGCCGGTTTGCCGGCTCGGATACGCTGGCCACGTCCCGGGTGCTTAGCCAGGCCATTAAACAGCTCGGCGCATTTGATCTCATACTGTGCGGCCGCGAGGCAAGTGACGGCGCTACCGGTCAGGTGGGGCCGCAGGTTGCCGAGCAGCTCGAAATAAATCAGCTGACCTATGTCGAGGCCGTGGAGCAGCTCGACACGGTAAAGTGCAGCTGCTGGCGGGAGGTTGAAACCGGCAGGGAGCTTGCCGAGTCAAAGCTGCCGGTGCTCATAACCGTAAATGCTGCGGCCAATACACCGCGCCCGTTTTCAGCCAAACGGATTATGCGTTTTAAAAATGCTCTGGCGCCCGCGGAGCTTGCGCCGGGCGCATCTCCCAAGGCGCTTGCGGGCCGCGGGCTGCTTATTGAGCAGTGGGACGCAGACAGAATCGGTATTGACGGCTCCCTGTGCGGGCTCTCCGGGTCCCCAACGCGGGTGGGGAAAATCGACCCCGTGGCGCTTGCCGGCAGTGCCTTTAAAAAAATCGAGCCAAATGATCAGGGCATTCGCGAGCTTTTTGAGGAGCTCATTGCCGATCATACTTTTGACTGACGGAACTGGCATGGAAAACAGCGCAGCGGAAGTTTGGGTTTACCTGCAGCATCAGGGCAGGGATATGCTTGAGCCGTCCCTTGAGGTGCTCGGCAAAGCCTGCGAGCTTGCCGGCAGCCTCAAGGTAAGCGTTGCCGGCATTCTTGCCGGCGATAAGGTTGATGTGCTGGCGGAAAAAGCGCTCCTGTATGGCGCGCAGAAAGTCTATGTGCTGCAGTCGCGGCATCTTGAAACCTATTCTTCGGCTATTTACACCAAGGCTTTCTGCAAGCTCATCCGCAGCAAACAACCTGCGATCTTTCTGGCTGCGGCCACTTTGCAGGGGCGGGATCTTGCCCCGCGTATCGCTTCAGCGCTCAAGGCCGGGCTGACGGCAAACTGCACGGACCTTAAAATCGGCTCCTGTCTCGATCAGAATACCGGGCAGGAGTATAAAAAAATTCTCCTGCAGCTGCGCCCTGCATGGGGCGGCACGAGTATCGCCACCATCATAAACCCGGAGGCCCGGCCCCAGATGGCCACCGTTTGCCCGGGCAGTATGAAAATGCCGCAGCCCGTGCGCGCCTCGCGCGGTGAAATTATCCATATACCGCCTGACGTGCAGGCCGAGGACATCAAGACCACGGTGCTCCAGCGCGAGCCTGCGTCCCGCCGGATGGACCTGAAAGCCGCCGGCATTATTGTTGCCGGTGGCGCAGGCATGGGAACAAAGGAGAATTTTGATCTGCTGCGGCGTCTTGCCACCGCGCTGGGCGGCCAGGTGGCTGCTACCCGCGCAGCAGTTGCCGCGGGCTTTATAGGCCCCGAGTATCAGATTGGCCAGACCGGCGCAAGCGTGCGGCCCAGGCTCTACATTGCCTGCGGCATATCCGGCGCGTTTCAGCATCTGGCGGGCATCGAGCAGCCCGGTACAATCATAGCCGTTAATACCGATCCCGCGGCGCCTATTTTCAGCGTGGCGCAGTACGGCATTGTCGGCGACGCAAGAGATGTGGTGCCCAAACTCATAAACGCCTACCGGCAGCTGGGTCACTGAACAGCGTATGAATTTTTTTAGCGACAACAGAGATCTTGCCTTTATTTTCGAGCAGACGGACCTCGACGGCATAATCGCCGGCTATGAAGACGATTTTCGCGGAGAGGCCCGCTGTGACTATGCACCGGCAGACACCGCCGATGCCCGCGACAGCTACCGGCGAATTCTTGATCTCGCCGGTGATATTGCCGGCCGCATTATCGCCCCACTCAGCAAAAAGCTTGATGATGAACACTGCTCGGTCAGCCAGGGAAAAACCGTTTACAGCCCTGCCCTTGCCCGGTGCGTGGAGGCGCTCTCGCAGGCCGATCTCATGGGCTGCTGCATAACCCGCGAGTATGGCGGCCTGAATCTGCCAACCTTTGTTTTTACCCTGCTGGTTGAAATCATAGCGCGCGCCGATGCGGGCCTGCAGAATATTTTCGGACTCCAGGGCATAGCCGGCATAATCGAGACCTACGGCGATGAGGAGCTGAAGCAGCAATATCTTCCCCTGTTTGCCGCGGGCAGGGTAACCGGCGCCATGGCCCTTACCGAGGAAGAGGCCGGCAGCGATCTGCAGAATGTACGGCTGCAGGCAAAGGAGCAGCCCGGCGGCGGCTGGCTTTTAAACGGCGTCAAGCGCTTCATCACCAACGGCGGAGCCGGGGTGCTGCTGGTTCTGGCGCGCTCCGAGGCGGGTTCAATCGACGGCCTGGGCTTAAGCCTGTTTCTGTGCGAGGCAGGGCCGGAAATTTCCGTGCGCAGGCTTGAAGACAAACTCGGGATTCACAGCTCGCCGACCTGCGAACTCGTGTTTCATAATGCCCCGGGCCGGCTCATCGGCGAGCGGCAGCGGGGGCTCATGACCTATGTGCTGTCGTTTTTAAACGGCGCGCGCCTGGCAACAGCGGCGCAGGCCGTGGGGATCGCGCAGGCGGCATTTTTTGAGGCCCTTGCCTATGCGCGCAGGCGCAGGCAGTATGGCCGCCGCATCGAGCAGCTGCCGGTAGTTGCCGACATGTTGGCAACCATGCAGATGGAGCTTGAATCTTCCCGTGCCCTCACCTATGAAACCGCCCGCATCATGGACCTGGCAGTGACGGCCAGCCGCCGCCTTAGCACACCGGGGATTGCCCAACAAGAAAAAAAGCAGCTCAAAAAAGATGCCAAGCGCTATGACCGGCTGCTTCTGCTGCTCACGTCGTTTGCCAAATACTACTGCTCGGAAATGAGCATGCGCGTGACCAGCACGGCCATGCAGGTGCTGGGCGGCAGCGGCTACATGCGGGACTATCCGGTCGAAAAATACTTCCGCGATGCCCGCATTACGGCCATTTATGAGGGGACCTCGCAGCTCCAGATAGTGAGCGCTTTTCGCGGCATACTCAGCGGCGCAATGGAAAAATATTTTGAGGAGCTTAGCGCAGCGGGATTTCCCAGGCCTTTGGCAGCACTTGCCAAACGCCTGCAGCATTGCCGCAGCCTTCTGCAGCAGGCCGTGGAGAAGCTCTCCGCTGCGGCTGATCCGCGGCTCCTGGACCTGTCGAGCCGGGACACGGTCGATTGCGCCGTCGATATTGTCATGGGCTATCTGCTGCTCCAGCAGGCAAAAACGTCACAGCGCAAGCAACTCGTGGCCCGGCTTTTTATTACCCGGCGGGAGCAGCTGATTGTCATGCGAAGCCGGCGGATACAGGCGGCCGATACGCAGGTTGTAAAAAACTATGCCGAGCTTATTGATTTTTAAAAAATTCTGTTTAAGCGTTGCTACTGCAGAAAGCAGGAAACTTTGGACGCACAACACCGGCGCAGCGGAAGGCTTTAAACAGTTGTACCCGGGCCTTGTCATATAGCGCATGCGCGTGAAGTTTGACTTATTCTAAAGAACCATTCCGGGGCGATGGTTAAAAAAACACAAAAGGAGGGCGTATGGCAGCAGATACTATGGCAGTACCGGTCCGCATAGAAATCATGTTCAAAGAGTTTGGCTCATTTATCAAAGTGTACATGCCCAACATTGTCAATGGCGGACTTTTTATCCGTACGGATAATCCGCTGCCGATTGATGCGCCCGTTCTTCTGCGCATGCGGCTTCCGGAAGAAACCGAGGCAATTGAAGTCAGCGGGCGGGTGGTCTGGTCCTTTATCAAAGGCAGCAAAAAAGCTTTTCTGCCCAAGGGCATGGGGATTCAATTTGTCAATATGTCCCCTGAACATGCTGGTAAAATTAAAAAAATTGTGCACCGGTTTAAAAACGAAATTGCACGATCGTCGATAATGTAGGCCACCCCCGACAGCCCACTACAGGGGTCCTAAAAGGTATTGCAATCGGCGATAAAAGGTTCTATTGTTTTTATAGCAACTGAAACTCAATAATTTAAATTATATGCATGCCGCTAAAATCATACTTATTGTTTTGCTGCTGGCTCTGGTTGCGCTGTTTACCTTTCAGAATACTGGCGTGGCTGAAGTGCGGTTTTTTCTCTGGAGTGTTTCCCTATCCGTATCGCTTATGCTGCTGGCATCGCTTTTTTCCGGTATTTTCATAGGCCTTTTTCTCTCGTATACGCATATCTGGCGCAAAAATCGCCGGCTGAAAAATATGGGCATGCCCGAATCATCGTTTCCCGAGCCGGGCAGCCGTTAAACTTTTTACAGGAAAGGAATATCTCATGGATATTTTAGCTCTGCTTATTTCTATTGTCGCTATCATCTTAGCCTGCCTTGCCTATCAGCGCAGCGGGGGCACAGTTGAGGAAATGAAACAGAAGGTTGAAGACCTGGGGATTTCCATGGAAAGTCTGCGGGCCAAAACCGCCGATCTGCTGAATGCCGTTGAAAAAAAGCTGCGCGGCGAGGACAAGCCTCCCGCAGGCCAGGATGAACCGCCAAAAGAATGATGTCTGCTGCGCGATTGCACGGCAATAGTTACTGTTACTGCGCCTGAAGCTTTTCGGCTTTCAGGCGCATTTGTTTATTATATTCCGGCCGGCTGAACAACCCGTTGCCCCCAATACTTTATATGCACTGGACCATAAGTCTTGCCGACTATTTTCTGCGCGCCCGGGTGCTCGGGCAGACACTTCCCCTGCTTGCCAGCTTTAAGCTTACCTATCGCTGCAATCTTGCCTGCCGGACCTGCCCGTTTCATCAGCGCGGCGCCGGGCCCGGCAGCCATATGCACTGGGAGACTGCCGTGGACCGCCTCCAGGAGCTGTCGCGCCGGGGCTGCCGCCTGATTGTTTTTGAAGGAGGCGAGCCCCTGCTCTGGGCTGACAGCGGGCACGGGGTGGATGAGCTCCTGCTCATGGCACGAAAGCTGTTCCTGCGAACAGCCCTTACCACCAACGGTACTTTTGAGCTGAGCCAGCCGGCGGATATCCTGTGGGTGAGCATCGACGGACTTCCCGAAACCCATGACCGCCTGCGCAGCAACTCATTTGCCCGCATCAGGGAAAATTTACTGGCGGCGCGCCATCAAAAAATTTTGGTTCATCATACGATAAACCGGGAAAACCGCCGGGAGCTCAAGGGCCTGCTGGACCTGCTCGCCGGCATTCCGTCGGTTCGCGGCATGACCGTGCAGTTTTTTTACCCCTATGACAGGGGCGAAGATGACCTGAGCTTGAGCCTGGCCGAGCGCCGTGAGGCGGTTGAAGGGGCTCTCGATCTGAAGCGGCAGGGATATCCCGTTTTAAACTCAGCGGGTTGCCTGCGCGACATGATAGACAACAGCTGGACCTGCCGTGATACTATTCTTATAAATGTCGACCCCGATGGAACGGTCACGCAGGGCTGTTATGCCAAAAGCCGCGGCCGGGTGCGCTGCGATCAGTGCGGCTTTACGCCCGTTGCCGAAGCTGTGGGCGCTCTTAACCTGCGGCCCGGATCACTTATGGCGGGATGGCGGACTTTTATCAAAAAATAACCTTTTCGTACATGCTTTAATATACCCGCGCATCAGCCCAGCTTGCATGGTCGCAGGTAATGCCGTCACCGGCGTCGGTGACTACAAGCTTCAGCTTTTTAACGCCGGTTATCGGAATTTTTATCTCGGCAGCCTTGTCGCCGCTGCGCATGACCGGCGTTTGGTAGCGCAGTTGATCGTCGGCATAGACCTCGAAAACGATGCTGCCGCTGTCATCCATCCCGGCAACCGAAGAAAAAAACTGATACATGCCGTCGATATCATAAACAATCTCCGAGCGGGCATGAGTGCCCAGGCCCTTTTGATAGGTGATGCCGTTTAATACGATCGGCTTATTGTAGAAGTTTTTATCCAGCATCAGGGTTCCCGTTCCCTGCGTCGCGGTTTCCGGCTCAAGGTCACTTAAAAAGGCGCTCTTTGGAAGATTTTTTCGCACAGCCCTGTTTGTGGTATTCACCACCTGATACAGACGGCCTGTCGCGGTAGCGCCTTTCAACTCGGCAACAAGCTCCCTTCGTTCGTTTGCGCGCAGTGGGTTTTTATTAAAAAAGGATAGCCCGTCTGTCTGGACCAGCACATAGTCATCCGGCTTATGCTGCGCGAAAAAGGCGTAGTCCATCACCGCGCCATAGCCCTTTTCCCCTTTATGGTGGTGGACAGGATCGGCGAAGCGATACCCGAAGCGCAGGTCAAGCTCATTTTGTATGGTGGGGCTGGCGAAAAGCCGCGCCTGCCCATGCTCCTCCAGCCATTGCACCAGAGTCGGCATAAAATCCCGTGGACTGGTGTATTGGCGGTGGTCCGCGGCAATCACTTTAAAAGAAAACAAGCCGACGATAAGCAGGGCAGCGACAACCCCCGCCCTGGCGGCAAAGTTGCGCAGCGCGAACAGGCGAGCGAAAAAGCAGCCGGTGAAGAAAGCCGCGGGCACGCTTACTATCGTGAAATAGCGCGGCTCCTTGTGGTAGGGTATATAGGATTGCCAACTCATCGAGCCGAACTGCGCCCAGCAGAGTATCCCGAACACAAACCACGCGGCAAGCCGCGCCGGACCCTTTAAAAAAAGGCTGAACGGCAGCGAGATGATCAGCGTCCACATGAAAATGCCGTAATACGGATAGCCGTTCACAAACCCGCCGTTACTGGTCACCTTGGTCTTCATGCCGGCGAAAAGCTGTGGCAGAAACCAAAAGGTGGTTGACAGGTCGTTTTTCCAGGCGCCTTCCTTGGCGATATCGGCCCAAAATGACAGCGCGTACTTCGAGCGCCACAGCCATTCGCCGGTCAGCGACCGCAGAAAAACCGTGTCGGCGCAGAAAACGAGGGCAAAGCCGAGGAGGATCATCGCATAGGCCCACGGGATCTTTTTATCCTGCACCATGTCATATAGCGCGACCGCGAAAAAGCCCATGGCAAAGACATAGCCCCATTCCTTGGTCAGCCCCGACATTGCCCAGACAATGCCGGTCAATACACCGAGGAGCAGGCGCTTTCTGCCCGCCGCATCCCGGAAAAGAACTAACAGCGCGAACAGCGCCCCCCCGTAAAACGACATCTCGATATCGCCGCGTATCGTGGTGGACACCATCCAGTCAATCGGATTCAGGATGAGAACAACCGAGCAGAAGATGGCGGTGAGCCGCGATGCGGTGAGCCGCAGGGCGAGATAATAGGTCAGCGGTATGGTCGCAAGACCGAAAAGAAATCCGGGCACGAAGGCGGCCCAGTAGGACACTCCGAAAAGCGAAAACGACATTACTATCGGGTACCAGTACAGATACCGCAAGCCCTGCAATGCAGTCAGTAGCCCGCTGTGCGTGTCGTTATTCAGATAGCTGCGCACATAAAAGAGGTAGGCCCAGTCATCATGCCCGTAGAGGCCATTGAAAAAAAACAGGCGCAGGAGGGCTGCCGCTGTGGTCAGCAGCAGAGCATCGACAATAGATTTTTTATTCATTGCTTTTATTGTTTTTTAATGAATGCTAACTTTTTTGAAGAATGAAACTATACTGTCGGGGCTGTTGATTGTCAATGAGAAGTTCACTGGAGAAGTTCGCTGGAAGTTTGCTGCGGAGAATACGCACAGGGGGCACTATTTTTGTGACAAATTACGAGTTGTTTTGCCCCCCCCCCGGGGTAACCATGCGCGCACGGGCAATCAAATGATAGGGGCTGCTTATTTTCCCAGCTTGTCTTCAAACTTCAGCGCGGCGGAGTTGATACAGTATCTCAGGCCCGTGGGCGCCGGGCCGTCGTCAAACACATGCCCCAGATGCGCAGCGCAGCGGCTGCAGGTTACTTCAGTGCGATCCATGCCAAGGCTGTTGTCTGAACAGGTGCTGACATTTTCAGCAACCGAGGGGCCAAAGAAACTCGGCCAACCCGTATGGGAGTCGAATTTTGCCTCGGAGCTGAAGAGCTCAGCCCCACAGCAAACACATTTGTAGGTCCCTTCATGGTGGTTTTCCCAGTATTGGCCGGTGAAGGCCGGTTCGGTTCCCTGCCTGCGGGTTACCTCAAACTGCTTCGGGGTGAGCACTTTTCGCCATTGTTCATCTGTTTTTATAACTTTTTTTACCGGTTCCATTTTTTAATCCGCTTTTTTAAAAATTTTGATTCTTCAGTTATTTGTTGGTCTTGGCCGCGGCACATACTCCAGTATAAAATAAGAACAGCCGCAAGCACGCTTTTAGTTATTGCCTTCATAGCAGAATATCTTATCATATCTATGTTTAAAATAGCATTACAGGAATTAAATACAAGTTGGTAGAGTTTTTTTCGAATTTGTTTTTCTGAGGCGCAGATTTTCATGGGCAAAAAAATGCATATAAATAAAATAAAAGCATATAAGGTTATTGACATCCGCTATTTATAAATCTATATAGAAAATATTCTTGGAAGAACACAAACCGTTCACACAAGACCAACCTTAGAAAAGGGGCGAAACATGGAGAAAATGAAAGCACTGGCACTAATAGTTGCACTGGTATTTTGCGCGGCATGCGCTGCACCAAAGGCTGCAGGCCCGGCCTGTACAACACAGCCGGATACCCGGAAATATAAGCCCAAAGCCGAAAGCTTTCTTATTCTTTTCGATTCCTCGGAAACCATGGCAGGGCTGCAGGCTGATAAGCCCAAGCTTGCCATAGCAAAAGATGTGGCGGCGCGCATGAATCAGTGCATGCAGGGCGTCAAGGTCAATGGCGGGCTGCGGACTTTCGGCCATGGCTATTATCTCTTTTCCATTTTTCAGACGGATCTTATTTACGGCATAGAGCCCTATTCACAGGACGGCCTGAAGAAATCCCTGTGCAAGATCGACGTGGCGACCGGCAACAGCCCCATGGTAAAAGCGCTCAATGAAGCGGCATGGGATTTGAAGGCCGTGCAGGGCCAGAAGACGGCACTTATTATAATTTCCGACGGCAAGCCGACCGACGGCGATGCTGTTGCCGCTGCCGAGAACATGAAAAAGGCCATGGGCGATAACCTCTGCATCTATACCATTCAGATTGGCGATGATTTTGACGGAGGGCAGTTGCTGAAAAAAATTGTTAAAGCGGGCGGCTGCGGCCTGGCAACCAGTGCCGCCAAGCTTGCGGACTGCGCGGCAATGACCGATTTTGTGGAGCGGGTGTTTTTCACCAAATGCGTCAATGACGCCGATAAAGACGGCGTGTGCGACGAAAGCGACGCCTGCCCCAATACGCCCATAGGGGCAAAGGTCGATGATCACGGCTGCTGGACCATGGTGCTTTTCGATTACAATCAGTCCGCCATTAAAAAGAGCGCGCAGAAGGACCTGGATGAAGTTGCCCGGGTGCTCTCCTCTGTGGACAATACGGATGCAAAGATCGTTATTAAGGGCTATGCTGACAGCACCGGGTCGGCCCGCTACAATGAAGCCCTTTCAAACAAGCGCGCCCAGGCAGTGCGAGAGTATTTGATGAACCGCGGCATTAAGAGCAACCGCCTGGCAACCAAAGCACTGGGCAGCTCGAATCCTCTGGCGGATAATACGACTGCCGGCGGCAGGGCGCAGAACAGGCGGGTTGAGTTCGCCGCAGAGTAGCAAGGTTGTTGTACATAAGGGACTACAGGAAGCGGGCCTGCCCACAAAGCAGGCCCGCTTTTTTACCGATATTTTTGATTGAAGAAATGTTTTGGGTTTCGCGTCGCTCAACCGCAACCTTGCGCAGTGGCAACGGAGACAAAAGAGCATTTTCCGTAGGCCGTAAAGCTTTTGCCCTATTGCTTGCCGAAAATTGAAAGTGTTCAGCCGTCAGCTGGAGAACCTAGTCAATGGAACGATTTTAGTTTTTAGCGTCCTTAAAAAGGGGTATGGTCGATATTGACGCTTGACAACTCTTGACTACCCTGTCTATAAGTTTTTTTAATAATCCGTTTAACAAATGGGGGTGAGTATGTTCCGGCATAAAACAAATTTTTTTCCGCTTGTACTTTTTCTTTCTTGCCTTGTTGTCCCGTCAATTCTATTCGCAAAAAGTTATGAAGGCAAAGTCGTTAATGTGATTTCTGCCGATACCCTTATAATAAATATTGGCGGCAAAGAATACAAAACCACTCTTGATTATATAGATGCACCGGAACAGGGTCAAAATTTTTACGATGAAGCGAAACAATTTGTTGAAAAATTAGCACTGGATCAGAAAGTTAAAGTTTGCACCAGTGCTGATTTAGCTTTAAATCCGCAGGTTATTACTGCGGAGGTTTATGTTCCAAAAAAGACAGACCCATTAAATCGGGAACTTGTTCGCGCCGGGCTTGCGTGGTGTAAAATTGAAAATGGTGAAAAAAGCCCATACGATATAACTTATAGCCTTGCAAAAAAGCGTAAGTTGGGGTTGTGGGCTGACGCAAACCCGCAGCCTCCTTGGGAATACCGTAAAATTAAAACAGAGCAACTGCGCACCGCAGAAGAAAATAAGCGAAAAGCCGAAGAAGAAAGGCAAAAAAATGCAGAGCTTGTCCGGTTTGTTATGACTGGAAAAACGCCAGAAGTTCCAAAAACACAGAATAATTCAAATAATGACAATCAAGGAAAGAATGGTGCATCCACAGGAAAAGGGGATAAAATTTCAGACGTTGATCTCTTTGCGATACATGCATGGCGCACGCGGTCTGTTGACGCAAATCAAGATTCTTTTATTGAAGTTTCATTTGATTATAAAAGCAAGGAAGCAGGGCGGCATATTTTTTGGAGAAACGATACCGTAGATTGTAACTGTATGGTTTATAATGTGAATGATGTAAGCACATCTATCGCAACCGAACAAAAAACACTTACTTCTGAAAACGATAAAATGTTCATAAAAATACCAACTGGCAAATACTCGAATCCTACAGGAGAAAAGGTTTTTGTTAAATGCTCAATTCAAAAAAATCAGTTGTTTCTTGAGGCGCAAGACGATTGTAATATTAGATAAAACCATGGGTTGTTTATGAGAAACCTAATTATAATTTCCGCCATTTTACTTTTAGTAAACGCATCTTCTTATGCAATCAAGCCATCTACACAGAATGAGTGCCGACGATTTGTCGGCCTATATGGATGAATTAAAAGCCGCCTGCACGGAAGCAAATGATCTCGCCTCAACCCGACCTACGCGGCTGTTGACTACCCTGTCTATAAGTTTATTTAATAATCCGTTTAACAAATGGGGGTGAGTATGTTCCGGCATAAAACAAATTTTCTCCCGCTTGCACTTTTTCTTTCTTACCTTGTCATTCCATCGATTTTATTCGCAGAAAGTTATGAAGGTAAAGTCGTTAACGTTATATCTGCCGATATTCTTATAATAAACATTGGCGGTAAAGAATACAAAACTAATCTTGATTATATAGCTACACCGCTACAGGGCCAAATTTTTTACGATGAAGCGAAACAATTTGTCGAAAAATTAGCCCTGAATAATAAAGTTACAGTTCATGCAAAAGAAAATCTAGCTTTTCGTCCGCAGGCTTTAACCGCAGAAGTTTATGTGCCCCAAAAAACCGAACCGCTTAATCGTGAGCTTGTCAGGGCTGGCCTTGCATGGTGTAAAACTGAAAAATGGAACCCTTATGAACCAACACTAAATATCGCAAAAAAAAGACAGCTTGGCATTTGGTCAGAAACAAATCCCGTAGCACCGTGGGAATTTAAAAACAAACTACCGTCAATAATCAACGCTGCTGCTATTCAAAAAGATAAGGAATTTGATCAAGCCCAAAAAAGGCGAAAGGTAGAGGATGAGAAATTTTTACAAGAATATGGAGATCAAATAAAAAAGGCTCAGGCGGAAGAAGAGTCAAAAAGGCTATTGAAAAATAAACAAAGAGAGCAAAAAGCAATAGAGGATAAAAGGAGAATTATTTTGTCTTATACTGCAAACGATATTAGAATAAAGAGCGGTCAATCCCTCTCTGATTATATCGATGATTTGAAAGAAGTATGTCTTGAGAAAAAAAATCCCGGTGATGCTCCCGCATGCACGGATCAAATAAAATTAACAGAAAGAATTGCTACAGAAAAGTATGAAGAAGCCGTTGCAAACAGACAGCGGGTTGAAAAGGAGTGGGATGATTTCAGGCGATATTTGCTAAGAATAAGCTACGGTAGGCCGTAGGTCGGGTTGAGGAACGAAAACCGACATCTTTGGCTACGAAATAGATTTACACATTTGACAAGAATTGAAAAGCGGGCTCTGGAGTAATCCGGAGCCCGCTTCTTTTATTGTGTGTGGATAAAGGATTTATCTGCCGCCGAATGACCGGTCAAACAGCGCCATGATGGCGGCCCTGCCCTGCTCGGTCAAAAACCGGGTGCCGGTGCCCGTAAACCGGGTATGTGAAATAACCGGCAGGGATGCTTCGGCCCAGGCGCCGTCGCGCCAGATAAACCAGAGATTTTTTTCCTGATCAAACACATGCACGGGCTTGCGCCAGTGCTTGGCAAGCTCAGCGGACCAGCCCGTGCCCCCGCGCACGGTTGCATCGGGCTGAACAAAGCCCACCACAAAAACTTCACCAGCCGTACTCACCTGATGCCAGATCGACTGCAGCACTTTGCGAAACAGCGGCGTTGCCGGATAATTGCGGTGCATCTGCGCGCTGAGGTAGGCATCGCTCACCTCGCCCTGCGCGAGCTCGCTCCCGGAAAGCTTTATAATATTTTTTATGCGCGCCGGTTCATGTCCGTCGAAAGAGAAATTGATTTCATGCAGGCCCCATTGCTCGGCGCACTGGCCGAAAATTGCCTCGGCGCCCTGTGCGCCGCCCGAGAGCAGCGTATGGGCGCCCGGGGGCAGGTTCAAGGGCCGCTCGGCATCGACCGTGGCAAGGCTCAGGGTGTCGCAGTGTATCAAAAGGTGCGGGTCAGGGATAGTGTCGTGGCCATTGTTTTTAAGCACGCGCACGCAGACGCTGGTGCCCGCGGGCTCAAGATAAATGGCGACATCGATAAGCTCTTCATAGGTGCCGCAGGGCGGCATAATGGGCGACGAGGCGGTCATGGCGAGTGAGGTGTTGGGCTGGGCGGTCATCCAGAGCTGCGCTCCGTTGCGGTGCGCGCAGGACCGGAACGCGCCGATAGCGGCTGCTATGCGAACGTTTGAAGCGCACAGCCAGTCAAAGCCGTCGATTAAAATCACGTCGGGCTTGAAATTCATATGGGTGAGAAACAGGCCAACTGCCTGCTCCAGTCGCTGCGGCGAGAATGCCGTATCGGCAAATGTCTGCAGCACCCGGAAGCGTGCCGATGAGGTGCGCAGCTCTTCGATTTCCTCATCATGGCGATTGCCCGCCATATCATTAAAAAGCGCATCATACCAGGCCTGCACATGATCGGTGTTCTGCCCGAGGGCCACATGCAGTACTTTATTCTCGCGCATGATGGCGTCAAGGCCGATCTGAACGAGAAATGCTGTTTTGCCGACGCCCGCGGGCGCCAGCACCAGGCCGAGCCCCCCGGGCCTCAGGCCTCCCGAGAGTGTTTTTTCCAGTATGCGCAGGGGATTGCGCGCGGTAAGCTGTTCACGAATCATAGTCTGTATGCTCCTTGCTATTTCCTTGCAGCGGCTTTGTCTTTTGCCTTTTCCGTCAGCTCTTCAGCGAGGCTTGCCGGCACCTGCAGGTAGCGTGAAAATTCCATGGTGAATTCCGCCTTGCCCTGAGTGTTCGAGCGAAGAACGGTCGAATAGCCGAACATATCGGCAAGCGGTACTTCAGCCTCGATGCGGGCGATCCCCGAGTCTTCATGGGAGCCGATAATCATGCCGCGGCGCTGCATAAGCGTTGTCAGGACATTGCCGGAAAATTCCGACGGGCCTTCAACCGCCACGCGCATAATGGGCTCAAGAATCTTGGGCCGCGCTTTGTTGAAGACTTCGCGCCAGGCGCCCCGGGCCGCTTCCTGAAAGGCGATGTCCGAGGAGTCGACGCTATGGGAAGCGCCGTCGTTTATGGTGACGCGCACGCCTGTGACCGGCGAGCCGATCAGGGTGCCTTTTTTGATCATGGAGGCAAATCCCTTTTGCACCGCCGAGATGAACTGCCGGGGAATCGAGCCGCCGACGATTTTGTCCACAAATTCAAAATCCTTGTCCTCGCAGGGCTCCATAAAACCGGCCACGCGGCCATACTGGCCGGAGCCGCCGGTCTGCTTCTTGTGGGTATAGTTGAAGTCCGCCCGCTGGGTGATGGTTTCGCGGTAGGCGACCTGGGGAGGCGAGGTTTCAACCAGGGCATTGTATTCGCGCTTCATGCGCTCGATGTACACGTCAAGCTGCAGCTCGCCCATGCCCTTGATAACGGTTTCCTGCGATTCCTGGTCGACTTCGACATGGAAGGTGGGGTCTTCCTTGGTGAAGCGCTTCAGGGCCTTGGCAAGATTGATTTCCGACTTGGAGTCCACGGGCTTGATGGACAGCGATATGACGGGATCGGGTACGAACATGGACGTCATGCTCACATTGACCGTGCCGTCGGTGAAGGTGTCGCCGGAGTTGCAGTCAAGGCCGAAGATGGCGATAATGTCGCCGGCGGAAGCTTCCAGCACATCTTCCATTTCGTCGGCGTGCATGCGCACCAGACGGCCCGCCTTGTGTTTTTTGCCGGTGCGGGTATTGGTGATAAAGGTGTCGCGCGCGAGACTGCCCTGATAGATGCGCAGATACGTAAGCTGTCCATAGCGACCGTCTTCAAGCTTGAAGGCAAGAAGCACGGTGGGCTTGGCTGCATCGCTTTCAAGCACAATTGATTCTTCACCATCATTTGAAAGATCGATGGCTTCATTTTTAATATCCGGGGGTGACGGCAGATACCGCACCACGCCGTCAAGCAGGAGCTGCACGCCCACATTTTTGTAGGCCGAGCCGATCATCACCGGCGTGAGCTTCAGCTCAAGGGTGCCTTTGCGTATGGCCTGATGAATGAGGTCATTGGTGACGCGCTCTTCAAGTATCGCCTCCATGAGCTCATCGGAGAACATGGACACGGCGTCCAGCAGCTCCTCGCGGTAGGCTGCGGCCTCCTTCAGCATATTCCCAGGGATGGGGCCTTCCTCGATATCATCACCGGCTTTGCCGCCAAAGCGGACCGCCTTCATCTCGATGAGGTCGACAACGCCTTCAAGCTTGTCCTCAAGCCCGATCGGAATCTGCAGCATCACGGGATTATGCCCGAGCTTTTCCCGCAGCTGATCGCGCACCTTCACCGGGTTTGCGCCCGTGCGGTCGCACTTGTTTACAAATGCTATGCGCGGCACATTATAGCGCTTCATCTGCCGGTCGACCGTGAAGGACTGGCTCTGCACGCCGCCGACCGAACACAGCACAAGGATTGCTCCGTCAAGCACCCGCAGTGCCCGCTCCACCTCGATCGTGAAGTCCACATGGCCGGGGGTGTCGATAATATTAATATGATGCTTGTCCCACTCGCAGTGCGTGGCGGCGCTGGTGATGGTAATGCCGCGCTCGCGCTCAAGCTCCATAAAGTCCATTTTGGCGCCGACGCCGTCTTTTCCCCGCACTTCATGGATCGCATGGATCCGGTCGGTGTAGTACAGTATGCGCTCGGTTAGCGTGGTTTTTCCGCTGTCAATATGGGCTGAAATGCCGATATTGCGCAGTTTTGATAAATCGTTAATCACAAGAAAACTACCTGCCTTTCCAAAAAAAGTCTGTAAAAAAAGGGATCATATATACGGTAAATCGGAGGATAAGTCAACAAGTTATTTAAAATACTTGCATTTTTGCGCCCGGTCAATGCAGCGCGTTAAAGCAGCACTCAACAGGAGCCAGGAGTCAGAAGAGCCATGCAGAGCTGCCGTGGCATTATTTGTTAGTGTAGCATATAAACTCGCGGGATAACCGCTTGCTGGTAGGATTAAAATAAAATTAATGCAAAGCAGTTTTCCCGCCAGCGGACTCATTCACCACCCGCTACGCTTGAGACACAGAGAATGCTGAGTGAAGATAAATATTCTTTTTGCGCACTTTGTGCCTCTGTGGTGAACCCTCCTGAATTCTGCTTTTCTGCCCTTTGTTTTCTCTTTGACAATATTCTTTGTTTTTACTAAATTTCATTTTTTTAATACTTATAAAGCGGGGGGAAGAAAGCCGCACAAAATTACCATGCCATTAAAATTTTGGGATTTTAAAATAGGTTGTCATGGGGGATTCAAAACAACTGGTTCCAAAGTAAAACGAGCGGGGAAAAGCGAAACACGGAAGTAGCCACAAGGGGAGCAGCTATGGGCAGAGACGGAATCGACTGGGAACAGCTGTATCAGGATAAGTTTGCACCCTGGGATGTTAAAAGGCCCGACAGTCATCTAGCCGAGATCGTTAAAAATACTCCGGTAAGGCCATGCCGGGCTCTTGAGCTTGGCTGCGGCACGGGAACAAACTCCATCTGGCTCGCGCGGCAGGGCTTTACGGTGACGGCCATGGACCTGTCGGAAACCGCCCTGGCCCAGGCCAGGAAAAAAGACGGTGCAGCCGCATGCACGTTTGTGCTTGCCGACTTTTTTGATGATCCGCTGCCCGGTACGGATTTCGGTTTTGTTTTTGACCTTGGCTGCATGCACGGGTTTTCAAATCCGCAGCACCGGGACATGCTGGCCCGCAGAATTGCGCAGTGCCTCATCGCCGGCGGCTACTGGCTCAATATCAGCGGCAGTCTCGACGGGCCGGCCATATGCCCTTCACGTCTGTCTGCCCGCGAGATTGCCGCGGCTGTTGAGCCGTATTTTGAAATACTATCCCTTACGGCGACGGTTCTTGATAATTTGAGCCTTGAAGACAAGAAGGAGCTGGGCTTATCTCCGGACTTGCCGGCCCCGAGCGCGTTCTGTAGCCTTATGCGCAAGCGCGGCCCGGAGGATGTGTAGTGGCTGGGTGTGTGGTGAAGTCAACAGCCACCCAGTGCCAAGTCGCCTTCTGCACCCACAGACATTGGCGTTGGTTTTTTTGCAGACAATAAAAAAAATGGCGGGATGGGATTTTAATATAACCGTCACCGATAATTTTGCGGGGGAAAACGAAAAAGGGAAGTGTTCCTAATTAGCCCACAGGAGAGCATATGAAAATTACGCTGAACGAATTGACGGAGCTTACCGACAAAGCGTTGAAAAACTACGGCTACACTGATGAAGAAATTCCCATCATTCGTCAGGCCCTTTTCTATGCCCAGCTCAGGGGCAACAATCAGGGCGTAGTGAAACTCATTGGTGCGGGCATGCCCAAAAGCCCCGATGCAGGAGACATCGCCATTGTGAAGGAAACGCCTGTTTCGGCCCGCATCGACGGCAGCGGCAATCAGGCCATGGTCGTGATGAAAAAGGCAGTAACGGTGGCTCTTGCAAAAGCGAAAAAAAGCGGCTTTGCCATTGTCGGCACGTTTAATACATCGACCTCATCGGGTGCTGTGGGCAATTATGCCATGCAACTGGCGCAGGAGGGCTTTATCGCCCTGGTGTGCGGCCGCTCAACCGAGCGGGTTGCCATGTACGGCTCCTTCGATCCGGTATTCGGCACAAACCCCATCGCCATTGCCATACCCTGCCCGCCGTCGCCGGTCGTGCTTGATATGTCGACGGCGGCAATTTCGTATTTCGGCCTTGTTGAGGCAAAAACCGCCGGCAGGAAAATTCCGGATGATATGGCCTATGATGCCCAGGGCCGTCCCACGGAAGATCCGGCTGCTGCCATCCAGGGCGCTATCCGTTCTTTTGACCGGAGCTACAAAGGCTCGGGGCTTGCGCTCATGGCGGAAATTCTTGCCGGCCCGCTTGTGGGCGCGGCTTTTGCGGGTATCGGCAACAGCAAGAAAAATTGGGGGCATCTGGTGATCGCCATTGATCCTGAGCTGCTTGGCGACCGTGACGAGTTTACGAGCAATGTGGCTGCCATGGCCGCAAAAATCAAATCGACAAAGCGCCTGCCCGGTGTTGAAGAAATTTTTATGCCCGGAGAGCGGGAGGAACAGTTTGTGCGGCAATGCCTTGAAAGCGGTGAAATCGAAATAGAGGACAATCTGCTGGAGGGATTGCGCCTTGCCGCACAGCAGCGCGGCTTATGATGATTCTGAGTTGGCCAATTAAAAACCGGGGGACAATGAGGGAAGTAATTCAACTCAATCAACAACGTCACCTGGTTTGCTCCCACCCCTTTATCGCCGTCCATGACAATTTAACCAGTGTCTCCCTGATTAGGAGCAAATGAAATGAAAGCAATTGAACGTATTCTCGCTGCAATGAAAAACCACAAATAAATTTTATCCAGTGTGACATTGTAACTGATGACAGCATCTATTGAGGGGACTTCCATGAATAAATGAATACCTCATGGGAGGGATTCCGGACAAGCCGGAATGACTTGGACTGTAAACAACAAGGGGGGTCTAATTTTTTATTAGAACCGTTTCCCCTTTTCCTTCCTTGTTTTAAATACCGGTTGAAAATTAAAAAAAACCAGCAATACTTTTACTATGACCATAAATTAAACAGGAGGAAGAATAATGAAGTATTCACAGCTGATGTATTTTGCTTTTTCGCTGTTTCTGCTGACCGCGCCTTGGGGTTCGGCGCATGCCGCGCCGCTGAAAGAAGGCGATACAGTCCCTGATTTCACCCTGAAGCAGCAGGACGGCAAGGAAGTCACACTTTCAAGGGAATGGGGAAAAAATGTCGTGGTGCTGTATTTCTATCCGATGGATGATACGCCCGGCTGCACGAAGGAGGCCTGCACGTTCAGGGATCTGAATCAGGATTTTAAAAACGCCGGGGCTGAAATTCTCGGCATCAGCGTTGATGACATGGCCTCGCATAAAAAATTTCAGGAAAAGCACAAACTGCCCTTTACCCTGCTGGCCGACGCCGACAAGAAGGTCACCGAGCGCTATGAGGTAAAAAATTTCATCGGCAAAGCAAAGCGGGTGAGCTTCGTCATAGACCGGTCCGGCATCATCAGAAAAATTTATCCTGATGTTGACGTAAGCGTGCACGGTCAGGAAGTGCTGGCTTTTGTAAAAACGCTTCAGAAAAAATAATTCCGATGAAGATGGCGCGCATGAGCCCAAGAGTACGAAGCTGCATAAAGGGATTATAGCAATTGCATCATCATCAGTACACGCAGCAGCTCGTCAGCTCAAGCCTGACCGCCGGAACTGCCGCTATCTCTTACACTTCCGCAAAAGGCGCGCCAGACTTCATTGATGCAGGCATGTTGCATTTCCTGCGCTGATCCGCCGGTATGAATATACCTGCAGGCTGCACATCTCCATTTTTCCCTACACAGCTGCCGTCTTTTCGATGGTTTGCCATACCCCCGCTGTTGATGCCGGCGAAAAACGCGGCCAGGCTGCCCATGCGGCTTGAATTTTTTACGGATAAATGTTTTATTGGTCAGCAGATTACTCTGCTCGCTGCGCCGCGCAGGCGCAACAGCCAGGGAAGGGGTCCATGGAATATCGGCTGCTGCTTGACGTTATTTATATACTTGCGATATCTGCCGTCGCACTGTTTCTGTGCAACCGTATCCGCATACCCGCCATTGTCGGTTTTCTGCTGGTCGGCATACTGGTCGGCCCCGCGGGGCTGCACGTCGTTCATGCCGTGCATGCGGTTGACCAGATGGCGGAAATCGGCGTTGTGCTGCTCATGTTCACCATCGGCATAGAATTCAGCCTTGAGAGCCTGCTCAAAATAAAAAAAATACTGCTTCTGGGCGGCATTGTCCAGACCGCGGCGACCTTCGCCCTGGTCTGCGGCAGCATGCTGCTTGCGGGCCTGCACGCTCCCGCGGCGGTCTTTGTGGGCATGATAATCACCCTGAGCAGCACTGCCATCGTCATACGCTCTTTGCAGAACCGGGGCGAAATCGACACGCCCCATGGCCGCACAGCCCTCGGGATACTCATTTTTCAGGACCTGCTGGCCATTCCCATGATGCTTGCCGTGCCGCTCCTGGCGGGCTATGCAAGCCTTGAGCCGCAGGCGGTCATTGCCTTTGTGCTCAAGGCAGCGGCCTTTCTCGCTGCCGTTATCGTGTCAGCCAGATGGATACTGCCCGGCGTGCTGCATCAGATAGGCCGCACGCGCGATACCGACCTGTTCCTGATCACCGTAATCCTGCTGGGCCTGGGCATTGCCTACGCAAGCTACAGCGTCGGCCTGTCGCTGGCCCTGGGAGCCTTTCTTGCCGGCCTCATACTTTCCGAATCCCCCTACGGCCAGCGGGCGCTTGGCAATATACTGCCCCTGCGGGACATGTTTTTAAGCTTTTTCTTTGTCTCCATCGGCATGATGCTGGCCCCGGCGACAATCATAGAGCACCCCGGCCTCGTGTTCGGCGGCACGGTGCTGCTGATCGCGCTGAAAAGCGCGATAGTGGCCGGCGCGGCCCTGCTGCTGGGGCTGCCCCTGCGCTCGGCGCTCATCTGCGGCCTGGCGCTTGCGCAGGTGGGAGAATTCAGCTTCGTCATCGCAAGCGCGGGCTTGAAGGCCGGATTTTTTATTGAGCGGCATTTTCAGCTGTTCCTGGCGGCATCAATCTTTTCCATGATGGCCACGCCGCTTCTTATTATGCTTGGCCCCCGCTTTGCCGAGATCTTTTTAAAACTGCCGCTGCCGCACCGCCTGAAATTCGGCACCTACGCCACTGAGCCGAAACCCCAGATGCACGACCACCTGGTTATCATCGGCTCCGGCCTCAGCGGGCGGCACATGGC
>Ga0118677_10005321_pt1 | contig 22597 bp, 21 predicted proteins | sample AliMusrvi5mmetaG_FD_86154 | JGI IMG/M metagenome (GOLD analysis project Ga0118677, IMG submission 86154)
CCTGGCTGTAGAGGCCGAGCCGTTTTTCCTCTTCCTGCGCCACATGGATCCGCACTCGCCGTATTTGCCGCCGCTGCCTTTCGAGCGGATTTTCTACAGCGGCGGCAAATACGGCGCGGCGTTGCGCATCGGCCACACGCATCCCGGCTTATCGGGCAGCGGTGTGAGCACGTTGCTGGCAATCGTGCAGGCTGCACGCTCGAAAACCGATCCCGTCACCGTCGCCGACATTAACGACCCGATCGTGCAGGCCTCGGTCAAGGCATTTGAAGGCGCCGTCGCGTCCTTCAGCCCATCCACCGACAAGATGGGCGAGACCTTGTACCAGCGCGGCAGCGACTTTATGGGCGGCGGCGTGGAGTACGAGAGCACGCTGATCAACAACGGCGGCGGCGGTGGCGACACCGACCTGGTCGCCATCTACCCCTTTGAGGGCACGTTTATGGCGACACATCCCGCGTGCGTAAACGACGGCGCGGATGCGCAGACGCAGGAGGCGGCGAAGCTGTTCCGCGACTACCTGTTGAAATCCGACGTGCAACAGACGGCGGTGAGCGCAGGGCTGCGCCCCGCGACCGCTAGCGCGGGCGTCAGCCTGGGTGCGCCTTTTGACGCCGAGCACGGCGTCGATCCCGCGCAACCCAAGGTGGTGTATGGCGCGCCAAGCGTCGATACGCTGTTCGCTGTCAGCAACCTGTGGCAGTCCGCGCGCAAGAACGTCAACCTCGTCATGCTGATCGACATCTCAGGCAGCATGCGCGGGGCCAAGATCGACAGCGTGCGCACAGCGGCCATGCAGTTCGCGCAACAAATGGGCGACAACGACTTCCTGACATTGATGACGTTCTCCGACAAAATACGCGTGCTGATCGATCACAAAAAGGTGGCGGACGCGCGCGCGAATGCCGTGGCTCAGATCAACGGCATCCAGGCTTCTGGAAACACATCGCTGTACGACGCCATTGGAACGGCGGCGGGGCTGCTCAAGAAATCGAACAGCGCCGAGACCAGCAACGTGATGGTGGTGCTCACCGACGGTCAGGACACCAGCAGCAACCAGTACTCCATGAACCAGAAGTTGATCGACACCGCGGCGGCTAACAACACGACGGTCTTCACGATTGCCTATGGTGAGGACGCCGACCAGGATGTATTGCTCAAGCTCGCCAGCGGCGGCAAGGGCAACTTCTACGCCGGCAACACGGCCAACATCGCGAGCATCTACCAGGAGATGTCAGCGGCCTTTGGCGGGAGCGTGGGGATCGGGCGATAGGGGACGCAACGCGACAAAACCACGCGGGGCGATCACCAGAACGCCCCGCGTGACGCCACGCGCGTCACCCCATCTCCTCAGCCTGCATTTAGTTTGGCTTGGGATGTCTTACTCGTAGTCAAACATTCAGGACACTAACACCATACCCTCCGGTGGCACCTGTTTGAGGAACCACAACAGCAAGGCATCGATCTCTGGTGCAGAGCCGGTGATGGCCGCCATCATCTTCAGCCGTATCGCACGGGCTTCATCGCCGGGTTTGTACAACTCGCGGAAGGCGGAAGCGCGTCTCTCGGCGTTGAACACCCAGACGTGTTCGTTGATGACCGGCAGGAACTCATACGACACGCCAGCCTCCTGCAACGCCAGCGAGGCACGGTCAGCTTTGTATACGTGACCCTACATCAGCAGATTTAGCAGCCAGTTGTAGTTATCCGAGGGCGTGCTGTGGAGAAGCACAACAAGTAGCGGGCACCATGGCCCTGGTTGCCGTGGATCGTGACCTTGACGCCGAACTCGTTGCCGGCTACGTAGACTTTCGTGATCGCGGGATCGGCGAAGATTTCATAGGCGTCCTTCTACTCGCTTGTGGGTCATCCCAGAACACCAGACGGTGCCGGCGAAAGACGCCGAGTAGACTGTCGTGGATACGGTTCATGCGTATACGTCAGGACATTTCTTGATCCAATGCATTCTCAAATAGCTAAGTTTATTGGATATCAACATCTGATATTCTCCACTAAACTTCAACCAGTTCGCTAGATATGAAACCTTTAACAAAAAAGCCACTCTCGTTGAAAGTGACTCTCTTGCCTCGCCAATTACGCGAATAACTTATCAGTGATCTACATTATTTTATAGCGATAAGCGGAATTTACAGTGTGCTGGTTGTTTCAATGTTCATTTAGCCCACTTTCGTCCATGTGCCGCATCGAGTACTCATAAATCCTTTGTCACTGGTGCCAATCTGAACTATAGCTGGATTATCGGTGTTATCGTTAGCGATGATATTATTCGTTGTTCCATCAAAGCCACTCAGTCGGGCCCAATAACATCCTGCACCACCACTTGACTTCCATTGGCCTGCTGCTATATCCCGACCAACAATATACGTTCCAGTCCTAAACGGTGCTCCGGGGTTGGTCGTAATGGGAGATAAATCTGAAGTCCATGATCCACACCTTTCTGATGAAAAACCTTTGTCCGTAGGAAAGATGGTTACTACGGCTGGCCCGCTGGCGTTATCATTCGCGAGAATATCCCCGGTAGTTCCACCGAAACCGCTAAGGCGCTCCCAGTAACAACCCTGTCCTTCAGTATTGCGGTAGGTACCTGGTGCAATATCTGCGCCCACGACAAACGTGCCATCGCCAAACACTGATGCTTTTGGCGCCGCAGTTGGTACAGCAGTTGGGATCGCAGTAGGAGCTGCCTTGGTTGGTGGCGGGGTCGCTGTAGGCGCTACTGTTGGTATTACCTTTGTAGGTGGTGGAGTCACTGTAGGCGCCACCGTTGGGATAACCTTGGTTGGCTGTGGGCTGGCCACCTGCGCTGCTGTCGTTGAACTATCCGTGGGAGCAGGTGTATTTGAAGGTTGTGACGCAGCGGTAGGGGACTGCGTTCCAGTAGGAACCGGCATTGCTGTAGGCGCTGGAGTATCTGCCAATACCTGTGCGGTAGGTACCGAAGTGTTTGTCGGTTTCGCAGTACTGACTTGGCTGACTGTGTCAGGCGTACTCGTCGTAGATTGTGTCGTAGTGAGTCCGGCAACTGTTGCAGGTGTGCCTGTAGCCTTGCCAGTGTTTCCACCCAGCTGGCTGCCAATGAGGCTAATGACACAGAAAAATAGAATCACTCCGCCTACTATCAAGAGACCTGTACGCAAACATCCGCCTTTCTTGGCTGGTTGCTGCTGTTTTGCCATATGATCCTCATTGTTGTGAACAAGTAAATGAAATGACTAAGCGAGTTCTGTCGAAGCGGAGTTTAGTATATCATGGTTTCCTTGACAGGGTCGATTGTTTAAGGGGCTAAGAATAGGCTCGGTTCAAGTTAGATTGACAAAAGCACCCACTCTTTTCACCGTTGTGTCACAATGGAATTATCGCAAACCGTTGGACACGAGGCGAAGGAATGGGCGCTCGATGCACACGCCGGACTCTAACTCCAAATTGACGTAACTCATTCGCGTATTGCGTTTGCTTTCTTTCACTGATCCCGTCAATGAAGATATCGCTAGTGTAGTCGTCTGGCGGATGTTTCCACGCAATAGCCCGGGCAATACTGGAAACCGTATTGGCATCGAATTGGGGGTCTTGCTCCAGACTCAACTTTGAGTAACAGAGAGTTTGGTAAAAGCGGTCACAATAAACAGTCGCTCGCGTCCCGACTGGGCGATAGTGTCCTGTCCTGATTCATCGACGTAGCAATAGAGTTTTTGCATGTGTGCGGGTGAGTGGCGGTTGCCAGTGCCTGTTCAGGTTCAGGGGACCGGTGCAAAGCCATCCGCAAGAATGGTTAGCTGGTTTATTGTCATGGTGTCACCTACTTTTATGATAACGCACTCTCAAACAACCCTCAGCATTGACTGGGCGCTCGCAGACGTGGGTGTTTGGCGCCGCAGATATTGCTCTACTCGGCCTTATAATCAAGTGCAGAGGAATGTGTGGAAACAATCACAGCCATCTACGAACATGGCATATTACGGCCTTTGCAGCCACTTCATCTGAACGAGAGCGAGCGAGTCCAGATTCAGATAGAGGCCGTTCGCGAGCCATCAGAAATGCCTGCGCAGGATCGGTTAGAACGCTCAACCTTGCTGGCGTTTGCGGGATGCATTCACAGCGGTAATGCACAGTCTGCAGATAATGATCTGATCGATATCGAGCTGGCAGACGAATACGCCTCTCGACCATCTCAAGACAATGCTTCTTGATACGTCCGGGCTGTTGTGTTACTTGGATGCAGACGATGCTCGTCATCCGGATGCAGTCACCTATATGGCTGCTGCATCGTATGTTCTGACACATACCTTCGTGATTGCCGAACTGATAGCATTAGCTCATGTAAGACATTTTCCACGTCGGCGGGTGCTCTCATTTGTAAACCAACTGCTTGATAATCGAGGTGTTGAGATCGTGTGGGTCGATCAGACCTTATATCGGTCGGCGCTATCTTTACTCGATTACCAACTGGATAAATCCTATTCGTTATGTGACGCTATTAGCTTCGTTCTGATGCAACAGCGCGACATAGGCGACGCCCTCTCGACCGACCATCATTTTAATCAAGCTGGTTTTCGTTGTCTGTTATAGAGGGATGTTTGTCCGCGCCATCATCGGAATTAGATGTGGCCAGTGGTTTGCGGCGCGCGAAACCGACAATGGCACTTCGTCGTCGTGACCGATGCCGGGCAGATGGCGCAAGCCGCGACCTACGGGTCAATCCTCCCGGCGACTTGGTCGTTGATGCTGGCCTTGTAGGCGCACGGCCTTGGTTCCGCCTGGACGACGCTGCACTTGCGCTATGAGCGCGAGGTGTGCGATATCCTGGGCATTCCTGACACAGTCACGCAGGCGGCGTTGTTGCCAGTCGCGTACTACCTCGGCGACCATTTCAAACCGGCCAATCGGTTGCGGCTCCTTAATGTAGGCACGCGCCCGAATTAAGTAATCAGCTCGCGCGGCAGAAAATCCACCCGGTTCATATACGTGATCGCGACGTTGTCACCCTTAATGATAAAACGTGATACGGCGGTATTGTTCAGAGAGAACCAGCGCTGTTCGGATTCAGGCAAGGCAAGCAGGACCGTCAGCATCAGGTTGTAGAAGTCTCCATGACTGACCACAACGACGCGATCGTCTGTGCCGCCGTGGCGGGCGAACAACTCATTCACAAAGCGTTGCGCGCGCGGAATGCGATTCTCAACTGACTCGAAGGGACGATTCCACCACCCCATTTCGCTTACCGTCCCCGGCAAGCCTAGATGGGGAAAGCGTTGTTCGAGGTAGGCGCGGTTATATCCCGGCTGACCATTGCGCTCGCCCGGCTGTTCGCCATCGAGATAGATGCCGCCCACCTCATGCAGATCGTGCCAGGCATGCAGCGACAGTCCGAGCCGACGCGCGATGGCCGTGCCGGTCTCTACTGCCCGCACCATCAGGCTGCAATAGACGTGTGTGATTCCAAAGCCTGCAAGGTTCTGCGGGTCGCGCCCGACGATGCGCGCCTCATCCAGCGGTTGTGCCAGGAATCGCCCGACATGTTCTGCCTGCCGGTATCCAACCTCGGTCAACTCCGGGTCTGAGCTGCGTTCAGCACCCGTGCCGTGTGTCTCCCACAGGGCGTTATTTGCGGATTGTCCGTGACGGACGAAGTACAACTGCATCTATCTGAATTCCTCCTGCCATGCTGACCCTGTCGATGACCATGTTAATGGCGCGTGCCAGGGTGATTCTATTCTATAAGATAGTCACGGAGGCGCATGATTGCCTCTGGGAAATTGCGCCGGCCCAACCCGAGGCGGAAGTAGCTCGCGGTGAGATCAAACATGCTGCCCGGGACGATCATCACGCCTTTGGTGTCAAGCACAGCCTGACAAAACAATTCGACCGTTTCCTGTCCAAGCCATTCGACAAACGCAACGGAGCCTGCGTTTGGTTTGCGCCAGCCGAATAAACCGGGAAACTCCGCAAAGAAGCGCTCCGCTGCGAGAGTGTTCGATTGGATGATCGCCAGATTGCGCTGCACGATCTGATCGCGCGCGCGTAACGCCATCAGCGCCAACACCTCGCTCGGCGCGCTGCTGCAGATCGTCGTGTAGTCCTTGAACATCAGCCACTTCTGCATGACCTGTCGGTCTCGCGTCGCGAGCCAGCCGATGCGCAATCCGGGCAGCGCAAAAGACTTCGACAATCCACTCAAGGAGATGCCGCGCTCATAGTCCGGCCAGGCGCAAACCGCAGGCAGACGTTGTTGCGGCGAGTACTCCAGGAACCTGTACATCTCGTCCGAGAACACACACAACCCGTGTCGCGCAGCAAGCGCCAGAATCGCAGCGAGTTCCGACTTGGACGGCAGATAGCCGGTTGGATTATGCGGGAAGTTGATCACGAGCAACCGCGTGCGGGCGGTAATCGCGCGCGCAAGTTCGTCGATATCGAGGCGCCAGCCGCTCTCCGTTGGCCGCACCTGCCACGGCGTCACTTCGATGCCGCGCGACCGCGCAATCTCGTAAAGCGACTGATACGCGGGTGATATCGTGATCATGTGATCACCAGGCTCAAGCAGCGTATTCATGGCGATGAAGATGCCTTCTTCGGGCGTCAGGATCAAAACATCCTCCGCCTGCAGCGATGGATACAGGCGGCTGACTTCATCGCGGAGCGCGGGCAGCCCCTGCGATTCAGTATACCCAAGGCTGAGCTGTTCCCACAGCCTCAGGCTGTCCGGATCGGCCATCGCCAGCAACTCACGCATGCTGAGCGCTTCACAGTCGGATGGGCTCAGCAGATATTTCACCTGAAATTCGTATTGCGCGAAGAAACGTTCGAGCTTAAAGGGCGGCAGGCTCGTCATCATGATGTCCCCTTCTCTCCGGGTGCGACCCATTCGAGGCGATGATCCAGCAACGTCTCATAGAGCGGGCGCCCGGCATCGTCCCAACCCATCATGCGGTAATAGGTCTGGACGCATTGTTTGAACGCAGCGCGGTCGAGGCGTGTTCCCGCCCACTGACCCGCGCGAATGGGCTCCTCATAAAAACGCGCCGGCAGGATGTCATCCTCGGCCGTTAACCCTTCGCGCAAGTTATACACCCGCATCAGATGCAGACGCCGTTCGCCAAAACGCATGATCTCATGGCTCGACGTGTTCCAACCTGTTACCGCGGCCAGCAGATCGGCCATTTCGTGCAGCGTCAACACGCGCGTTGGCGCAATCGCGAAGAGGCAAAAATCCAGTGCATCCGCGGCAGACCACAGCGTCGCCAGAGCTTTGAAGTTGCGTATCTTCTCGGGCGCCAGCAGTTGCATTGGGATGCGTTCGAGAATGCCCACAGTGCGCGAGCTGTTCAGCGTGTGATCCCAGCCGACGGTGGTGTCAAAATCCCAGTCGTGCTCGCAGATGTCATAGCGCGGCCCTATGGGTGCGGTGGCATACCCCATCGCAAGATTGGTCTGAGTGCGAGGCTCAAAGCACACCATCTCAAGTCCCTTGACATGCAACGCGAAGCGGTCGGCGCCATTGCCGATAATCGCCGCCGCGCGCTTCGATCCCTCCGCCAGCACGTTGCCAAAACCCTCGCGATGCGCGATTTGATCGATCATCCGCAGCATCGCGCGGAAATCGCCGAACCATAAGGGCAACCCAACCATCTGCTGGTCGATACAGCGTTGCTCCAGGCACTCCATCGCCATTGAGAGCGTGAACCCCAGCGAGGTCGGGTCCATGCCGTACTCGTTGCACAGGATATTCGCCTGAAAAATGGCGTCGAGATCGGTGATGCCGCAGTTTGGCCCCAGTGCGCCAGCGATCTCCTGGTGAATTGCGCCCGCTCGTGGATCGCTGCTGTAAGCAGAGTTCTCGGCAGGCGCAGCCCCGAAGAACTTGATGCAGTTGTTTGGACAGCCGGGGCATTCGCCGTCGTGCCGGTAACGCGCCATGAACTTGTCCGGCGCGTAGTTGTCAGCGTTCGGGAACTCATTGTCGCGGTAGTTTTCGACGCAGAGCGCAGCATCCAGCCCATGCAGATGCACCCAGGCTGAGAAGCCGGGGGGATCGAGTTGCCAGGCGGTCAGCGAATTGGCGCGCATGCGCTCGGCATAACTGCGCGTGATCTGGGCACACCGCTCCGGATCAGCCACGGGCGGTCGTGAATCGCCACGGATGACAATCGCCTTCAACCGCTTTGACCCCATGACTGCCCCCATGCCCATGCGTGACGCCTGGTAGCTGCGGTCAGTGACGATGCTGGCGAAGCGCACCTTGTTTTCGCCCGCCGGCCCAATCACGGCAGTATGAATGTTGCCGCCGTATTGTGCCTCCAGCGCATCAACCGTTGGATTGATATTCTGACCCCACACAGGCGTTGCGTCGCCAAATGTCACCGCGCCGTTCTCGATCAGAACCGTGACGGGAGACGAAGAGGCGCCATGGATCACAAAAGCATCCGCGCCGCTGCCCTTAAGCGCCATGCCAAATGGCCCCTCGGCGCGGGTCTCGCCAATGCCGTTGGTCAGCGGGCTTTTTGCAGCCGCGGTGAAACGCGCCAGACCCGCATAGGGATAACCCGCGACAACGCTCGATGTGAGGATGAGCAGGTTCGCGGGATCGAACGCATCGATCCCGGCTGGCGTGTCGCGCATCAAGTAGTACGTCGCCAGCAATCCGCCGCCGCCATACACCCGCCAGAACCGCTCGTCCGGCTCCTCAATCCATGCCTTGTGTTCACTCAGGTCGATATGCAGAACCTTGCCATGAAAACCATAGTCGGCCATTTCCCATGCCTCCACAGAGTCTTTGAATGGAAGACTATACAACAAGGGGTAATATGCGCAACTCCATTTGCGATATCGCGCGCGACTTCGCTACAATAGCGCCTAGAGCAAACATGCCAAATTCACAAGACTATCAGCACGTATCTGCCGCCCCCACACTGCCAAAATCCACAACCCCGGCTATGACCTTCGATGTTGCCGATCTGTACAAAGGACCGGTCGCCAATATCGAACCACAGCCGCTAACGGCGACGCCCCTGGATGAGAAGCTGCGGCAGGCGTACTTCTGGATAATCAACCATGGCGTGATCAGCCCCCATTACGATATCGAGTACAACGACGGGCCAAGTCAGACGTTCACATTCGGTGATTCCAAGGCGCAACTCCGCCTGCCGTCGGGACAGAGCTATTCCAGCTTTGTGCTTGTTCCGCTTCTCAACTTCGGGGTGCGCAAACGCTGCCTGCTTGTGGGCGGGCCGGGGCGCGGCAAGACCGCGAGCGCGATCTTGATGGGTGTGCTGGCCGGATATTCGACCAAGGAAGTGCGCCGGGGCATGCAACATGGCCAGCCGCAGATGACAATCTCGGATCTGCTGGGGAACCCACTCCCCGCCGATCTCATCAACGCCCAGAAGATGCAGGATATCAGAATCTCGTGGCGACAGTGGCTCGGCATGCGGGTCAAGATCATCGATGAATACAATCGCATCCCCACGCGCACCCAGTCCGCATTATTAACCGTGATGGGCGATAACTATGCGGAGATCCTCGACCATATCTACGAATGCCCGGACGCTGCATGGTACCTGACTGCGAACGACGACGCTGGCGGCGGCACGTATCAGGTCATCGAGGCATTGCGCGACCGCATCGATGTCGTCGTCAAGGCGTTGCACTTCAACACTCGCTTCCTGAGCGAGCTGCTCGATCGTATCGAGACGGGCATCGATCCGGCAGAAGTCGTCCCGTCGCAGATCATCTTCACAGCCGAAGAGATCAAACAGATGAACAAGGAAGTGCTGGCGGTCGCATTGCCGGAGGGATTGCGCAGACGGCTGGAGTTTTTTACGAGCCAGTTCGAGTTCAGCGAAATGGCGGGCGAGCAGATTGAGTACAAAACCAAGGACACCGCCAGACTCGCAGCCGTTGATGTGCACACCCTCACGGCGCAGGATACCGGCAAGGACAAACTCAAAGACCTCGGCGCACAAACGAAGAACGGGCTTTCAGTGCGCGCGATGATGACACTGATGGTATTCGCCAAGGCGCTGGCCTATTTTCGGGGCAACAAGGAGGTGCAGTTCGAGGACTTGCGCCAGATCGCGCCTTTTGTGTTGCACGATAAGCTGACGCCGGACCTCGACGCAGCATTCTTTGACGCGCCCGGTAATGCTGTGCTGCGCATCGACAGGATCAGTTGGATCCGGCGGTTGTTCGACCTGGCGTGTGCCGAGTACGATCGATTGAATCTCGATAAGGACGACGCGGTCGGGCAGTTAGAGGACGAGTTCGACAAAGGTCTGGAAGGCGTCACCGAGCAGGAGGTGCGCACGCGCATGGTGAAGATAGAACGCTTGCTGGGAGTATGGAGCAAAGATCGCAAACTATACGGCTACTTGTTTGATGATCTGCTCAAGCTCAAGTATCTGCACCAGCGCTACACCAACTACCTGCACTGGTTGATCGCCAAAGGCTGATCGATAAACAACACCCATGGCTGAACCCCTTGCCGGAACGCTTGCCCGCATCCTTGAGCAGAATCGCAGTCGCTACAACTCGAAGTTCGCCCTGGTGAAATCACAGTTTCCCAAGCTGGCTGACTCGGTGTTCGCCGCGCAGTTGAGCGAACTCGTCCAACCGCTCGTCGAACTCGCGGATCAGAAGGCCCCGGACAAAACCACCAGCATCGTGGACGCGTACTTCGATCTCGCGCTGGAACTGTGCGGGCGCGAAGTGTTCGGAGGCGCATCACGATATTCCTCTATCAATGTAGCCTGGCATTCCCTGCTGCCATCGCTCACAGCGCTGATCGTTGCTAATCCGCGCCGTGTTGTTGGCGCAATCACCAACGCCGTTTACACGCTCTCCAATGAACCCTCCGCAAATCCACAGGAATGGATACTGCGCATGAGCCAGGCCGCCCCACTCTGTTCCGATATTGACACCCTGTTGCAGGTGGGTCAGGCGACTGCCTGGCAAGCCGGCATGGCGCACTATCGACAGGCGGCGCTGTCGTTGTGCCAGTCGCTCAGTCCAGCACTGGTCAGGATCGCACTGGGGATTCCAACCGATACGCGCCCGGTAGAACAGATCATTGCGCAGATGAGCGCCAATCCGTGGTATCAGCCGGCTTCGTGGGATACCCGCGCCATGCTTAAAATCGTCAAACGCGCCGGAGCTTTCAGGGGATTTGGCGGCGTGTTTGTCGCGCCGCCCACGGTTTTTGCGTCTGGCGACGGCTTTATGGCGTCTGACGGTGAAAACACGTGGTTGCTCCACGCCGATGCGTTCGGCGCAACGTTCCATCGCGCCGAGCCCACACCTCGCGCTGACAAACCGCCATCCGCTTACGGCTACAAGGTTGTGACCGGAACGGTCAGCAAGGGGACAACCACAGCCGCATTCGATGGGTTAGAGATCGTGACAAGCCTTGCTGCCAATGCGACGACGTTAGCGATCACTACACCCTATACGCATGCGATTACTTTGATTGCACTCGCATGAATTTAGACCCGATGCTCAATGACTGAAAAAACGCCGAATCAGAAACTCGTGTTGCTCCAGCGCGGATGGTTGGACTTGTGGCCAAGCGCGCTGGCGCAATGGAGCCGTTTTACGCTGTTGCGCGAACCGGTCTGGTGCTATACAGACGAACAGGCCGCAGCGGAGGGGTTGACGGAGAGCTTCGCGATGATCCGGCTGACGGATCAGTCCATTGTGATTAATCTGGCGCAAGTTGCTCAATTGCAACTTGATCAGTACGGGCTCGAAATCATGGCGCATGAGATCGGCCACCACATCCTGTGCCCGGCCAACCTCACGGACAACGCGCGCATGATTGCCCGTATGCGCTGGGCGCTGCCAACGCGCGAATCGACGGCTGAGTTCATCGGAAACTTGTACACCGACCTGCTTATCAACGATCGGCTGCAACGCAGCGCCGGTCTGAAGATTGCGGACGTCTACAAGACGATTGGAGGCATGTCCAAAGATGCGATGTGGTCGCTGTACATGCGCATCTACGAAATTTTGTGGGCGTTGCCGCGCCACACCCTCGTTGCGGGTGATATCGACAGCCGGCTGGAGGGCGACGCACAACTCGGCGCGCGATTGATTCGTTCGTACGCGCGTGAGTGGCTGGATGGCGCTGGCCGATTTGCAGCCCTATGCCTGCCCTACCTGCTGGAAAACGGCGGCACCGGGATCATGAAACTGCTGGGGAAGTGGCGCGACACGAAGAATGCGGGCGCAGGCGGAATGCCGGCCGGCCTCACGGAAATTGAGACCGGCGAGGTCGAAGGCGCCATCCATCCCGCGCTCGATGATTCTCTGGAGGGCGAGGAAGAACCGGGCGCGGACAGCGCGGACGGCGCAGACGTTGCGTCGAAAGCGCGTCCAGCCGATCCCGACGGCACACCGCGATCCGCCGGCCAGCATCGCGAGCCGTTCGAATACGGCGCGATCCTCAAAGCGCTGGGGATGACCCTCGATGATCACGAGATTGCTGTGCGCTACTACCGCGAGCGCGCGATGCCTTATCTCATCAAGTTCCCCAGCCGCATTTTGCCGGAAAGCACAGAACCGTTGCCCGAAGGCCTGGAGCCGTGGGACATCGGCGACTCGCTGGATCAGGCAGACTGGGTCGAATCTGTCTTCGTCAGCCCAAGGGTAATCCCAGGGTTAACGACTGTGCAACGGGTATGGGGAACGACGCAGGGTTCAATGCCTGAGCGCATGCCCCTTGACCTTGATGTCTACATTGACTGCTCCGGGTCTATGCTGAACCCGCAGATCAACATCTCGTACCTTGCGCTCGCGGCCACCATAGTCACACTATCCGCATTACGGGCTGGCGCGCGCGTGCAAGCAACCTTGTGGAGCGGCGCGCGTGAGTTCGTGACAACGGACGGCTTTATCACTGACGAACATCGCATCCTCGAAATCATCACCGGGTACCTCGGCGGATCCACAGCTTTCCCAATTCACATCCTGCGCGACACCTACAAAGATCGCAAACCGGCAGACCGCGCCACAACGATTTTGATCATCAGTGATGATGGCGTCACGACGATTTATGGAAAAGATGAACAAGGCAATGATGGTGGAGTGATCTCACGGATGGCGCTGAAAAATGCGCGCGGCGGGGGCACCATGGCATTGAACCTGTATGAGTATTGGGATCAGCCGTCAAACATCGGCACGAACTATCTATTATTGGCGCAGCAGGATGGGTGGCGCATTCACCCTGTGCGCGACTGGAACCAGTTGATCGATTTCGCGCGCAAATTCAGCGCGATGACCTATGCGCCTGACTAATTCCGACCCCATGTGGATGAACCCTGTTGACTTGTAACGCGATGATCTATGGATGAACAAGGCCCGCAGCTCGAAACACTGACGCGCTGGTTAACCGAGTGCCCCGGCGATTTCCTTGCCGCGCCACGCATTGGCAGCGCAGGCGTGATCCACGTCGATGCCGTCGTCGCCGACCTGATGCGCGACCTGGGCGGATCAACTGATAAGAGCATGGCGGCGCCGTTTCAGGCGGCCCCAAATCCCAGGGGCGACGTCGCCAAGGCGCAATCAAACTGGATGAGTGTTGTCTTGATCGCCTGTTGGGTGCTGCATCATCCATGGTTTCTGGCAGCAAACCGATTTTCGCCTCTGGCCTACGGTCTGCTGGCAAATGGCCTGCAGGAGACGGCGCGCGTGGTCGCGGCAACAAAGTTCATCAGCGCCCCCGATCGCCGTGAAGAATTGGTGCGTTTGTGTCTGGCACAATTGGGACTGCGGCCAGAGGGTGAGACAGTGGCGCAGGCTGAAGATCGACTGACGACACTGAGCAGCATCGGCCGGCAAAAGGTGATACAGGCTGCGCGCAAAGCGGAACAACGGGCGCAGGCGATACGCGAAGCGATGAAGAAGGCGGCTGCCGAAGAAGCTGCTGCCAAGTACACAAGGGAATAAGAACACCATGTTGAGAAAAGACTATCTGCTTGCACAAATCGAGATGCTGTCGGGGCTGGTTGCGCGCCTCCTGAAACTCAGAGAAGAAGGCGATGAACAGGCAGTGACCGATGAAATCGAGACCAGTTATCACGATTTATTCGGCCTCGATCCACGCCTGATCGGCCTTCTGCCGATTGAATTTCTGCTGGACAAGACCAGGTCGGGCGAGTATCTCGATACCGCACAGGGAATGACCTTGGCTATCCTCCTGCGCGAGGATGCGGTCAACCAACTTGAACGAGGCAATGGGCTTGAACACTATCAGAGAATGCTTCGGTCGCTACAGGTGTTCCTGACCCTTTCGGCAGAGCATCATTTGCAGCCCGAGCAGATCGAGCTTTACGAGATCGACGCCGTCCTCGACCAGATGACTGAGTACCAACTTCCACAGGACATCCAGTTTCTACTCTTCCATTTCCATGAAGACACGGGGCAGTTTGCGCAGGCTGAGGACGTGCTGCATGAGATCATCGACACAAGCGAGGACAACAGAGAGGTAGTGAGCGAAGGGATTGCCTACTATGAGTGGCTTCTGACGTTGCCTGATGACGAGCTGGCGGCGGGCAACCTCCCGCGCGCGGAAGTGGAAGAGGGTCTGCAACAGGTGCAAGCACTGGCTGCCCGATTCAGTTGAACTGGAGAGTCACCCATGCCGCTGAGTGAGTCTGAGCGATATCCACTGATGACCGATGCGGGTCGCAGTCTGCTGCGCGACCTGCACGAGCACCCCTCCGCGCCCTTGTTTAACCACCATGTCGGCGACCGGATGGATCAGGAGTCATTGCAACGCGCGCGAGATTTTCAAAACGAGGTGTTTGAGCGGCCGCCGCAATGGCGTGATCGCCAGCCCCCCGAATGGCTGCAGCCATTTGTGAATTACTGCGAACGCGAGACGCCGTTTTACCGCAGGCGCGCTGTAAACCATGGCACATTCACCGATATCCCAACCACCTGCCGCGCGGACTTCGGACAAGCGCCATGGATGTTTGTTCCTGACGACCAGCCGGTGGACGATCTGATCCTCTACAACACTTCCGGCACAACCGGTCACCCCATCGATATCCTGTCCCGCCCAATTGTGTCAACCATGGTTGTGCCTTTGTTGCGCGCAGCGTTGCGCACACGCGGCGTGGAACTGAACGGCGGCGCCGGGCGTGTGGCAGTGGCGCAGATCTGTTTTCAAAAACGCACCTTCACGTTTGCGGCGCTATCGTCCATCCTCGGTGAAGCCGGGAACTTGAAGCTCAACCTGAACCCGTTGGACTGGCGCGACCCGGATGATCGCATCCGCTACCTCGACGAGTGGGCCCCGGAGATACTCACCGGCGACCCGATCTCGTTTTATGAGTTGACAAAGCTCCCGCTCAGGCGCCAGCCAAAAGCGCTTATATCAACTTCGATGACATTGCTGCCGGGTCTGCAAAAAACACTGGAAGACCGCTTCGGTTGCCCTGCTCTCGATCTCTACTCGATGAATGAGACCGGGCCGATCGCAGTGCGGCTGCCGGGTGAAGACCAGCGGTATCAGTTACTACAACCGCGGCTCTATGTTGAAATTCTCGACAATGACGGAAACCCCTGTGAGGCTGGAGAACGCGGCGAGATCACCGTCACTGGCGGGTTTAACCCTCTGCTGCCATTATTGCGCTACCGCACGGGCGACTACGGAACGCTCGCCTATTATGAGGATGCAAAGACGCCGTTTCTGTCAAATGTCGAAGGACGTCCGGCGACCGTTTTCCGAGGCGCCTCCGGGCAGCACATTAATAACATCGACGTCACCCAGGTGATGCGCCGCTATCCCATCGCCCGTTTCGCGTTGCATCAATCATCCGATGGAAGTCTGCAACTGCGTGTAAGCGATAACGGGACGCCTGATGAGGAGTTGCTGATAGCTTTACGGGCCTTGTTTGGCGTGGAGCAGGTCATCACGATCAGCCTGGTTGACATATATGAGGGCAAACTGGTTCAATACACAACTGACCTGGGCTGATATCCTCCATTGGATGAGCTATATCCCTTCCTGCGGCGTGTCATCCCTTTTTGGTGTGTTCATACCGTAGAATATGCTTTGCAAACATGAACGAAAAACACGTTGTATTCGGCGCCACAGGCGCACTAGGCACCGCACTGACGTTGCGGTTGATTGCTGAAGGCGCGCCGGTTCGCGCGGTTGTCCGTAACGAGGAACGCGCACAAGCACTTTTCCCCGACGACACCGAAATCGTAAACGGCGACGCGCTTGAGTTGATGAGCATGCAGGCGGCATGCAAGGACGCGGCTGTTATCTACAACTGCGTCTACGTCCCTGCGCAGAGCTGGGAGATAGTCACTGAGAACTTCATGGTCGCCGCGCGCGATACCGCCGCCCGGTTGGTCTATCCAACCAACATCCACCCCTACGGGCCACTCCAAAAAGTTCCGGCTACAGAAGACCATCCCCTGAATGCTTCCAGCCAGAGAGGGAAACTGCGCATCCGCCTCGAGAGCAAGCTGCTCGAAGCGCATAAAGCCGGAGACGTAAATGTAGTGTTGCCGCGACTGGCAGCGTTGTACGGGCCATGTGTGTACGAGGGGTTTGTCGCGGTCGTTTTCCAGTCCGCACTCGCCAAGCGCAAGGCATGGTGGTATGGCAGCCTGGACATGCCTTACGATTTGCTCTCAACAGATGACGCCGCCACAGCATTTTTTCTGCTTGCCAACGAAGAAAGTGCGGGCGGTCAGGTATGGCACATACCCGGCGCCGGCCCCTTAACGGGGCGCGAGTTCATTAAGCAGGTCTTTGACCAGGCCGGAGCATCTCCCGATATGGGGACGCGAGGTCGCAGCACGTTTCAGATCATGAGTCTGTTTTATCAACCGGCTCGCGCGATGCTTGAAGTCATGTACGAGTTTGAGAACCCTCTGGTAATGGACGGCAGCAAATTTTCCCAGGCATTCCCCGACTTTGCGTACACCCCGCATGAGGAAAGCATTGCGGCGACATTGGAATGGTTCAGGTCGAAATAGACCTCTATAGAAACGCCAGGCGAGACCAGTCGTCCAGCCTGGTGTTTCTATCTTGTTGGAATCAGGCGCGTTCGAGGTATTGACCGTCGCGTGTATCGATGCGCAGAACGTCGCCTTCCTTGATAAACGCAGGCACTTGAACAACGGCGCCCGTCTCAAGCGTCACGCTCTTGAGCACGTTGTTGGCCGTGTCACCGCGCACGACGTTGTCCGCTTGAACGACTTTCAATGTGACGAAGTTAGGCACCTCAACATCGAGGATTTTGCCGTTATCCTGCACCAGCAGCGCGACGTTGTCGTTCTCCTTCACCCAGATCATCTGGCTGCCCACGATTTCCTCGGGCAGCATGATCTGCTCATAATCCGCCGTATCCATGAAGTGATAGTTGCTGCCGTCCTTGTACAGGTAGGTCGCCTCACGCGTCTCAGTATTGATCACTTCGATGTCAGAACCTGCGCGGACCCGGTCTTCAATCACCTTGCCAGTTTCGAAATTCTTGAGCTTCATCCGCACCATCGCGCGCCAGTTTCCCGGTGCGATGTGTTGATATTCCACCACGCGGACTATCTGTCCGTTGTAGCGGATCAGCATCCCTCTGCGTAAATCTGAAGTAGTTGCCATAGGTGAGTAATTTTAGCCGATGTCGCGAATTCGCGGACAGCTTGAATACATATTTGTAGTGTGATATATTCCTTTTCGTGAGGGCGGACTGAGACGCCCTTATTTTTTATCCTTTAATATCTCTTGTCACTCGTGAGGCGCTTACTAATGCAAGCATTCGAGTACATCCCTGCGACAACTGTCAAAGAAGCCATCGCCATACTCGCGCGCGAAGGCGAGCAGGCGCGCGTATTGAGCGGCGGCACAGACTTGATTGTGCAGCTGCGTGAAGGTCGCCGCAAAGTGCGCGCCGTCATTGACATAAAGCAAATCCCTGAAGTCAATGAATTGTCATACGATCCGGCAACCGGGTTGCAAATCGGGGCAGCCGTGCCCTGTTATCGCATCTATGGCAGCCCTGCCATTGCTGCTGCCTATCCAGGATTGATCGACGCGGTTTCGCTCATCGGCGGCGTGCAGATACAGGGACGCGCGACACTGGGCGGCAACCTGTGCAACTCCTCACCCGCCGCCGACTCAATCCCGGCATTGATTGCTCATCAGGCCAGCGCGCTTGTCATGGGTGAAAATGGCGAACGGCGAATCCCGATCGAGGAGTTTTGTATCGCGCCAGGGCGCACACAACTACAACGCGGCGAAATACTCCTGTCGATTCACATTCCCCCTGTCTCACCATACAGCGGCGGCGCCTATTTGCGCTTCATCCCACGAAACGAGATGGACATCGCGGTTGTCGGTGTGGGCGCGTGGGTGGCGCTGGATCAATCGGGCACAACAATCACAGCGGCTCGGATTGCGCTCGGTGCAGTTGCGCCAACCCCGCTGTATGTGCCTGAGTCTGGCGCCGGGCTGATTGGCAAGTTAGTATCGTCAGAGACGGTTGCAGAGGCTGCGACAATTGCGCAGGCGGCGGCGCGACCCATCACAGATATGCGCGGTAGTGCGCAGCAACGCAGCCATCTGGTCGGCGTATTGACGCGACGCGCACTTCATATTGCGCTCAAGCGCGCTGGTTATAAGAGTGCCTGAACACTGATTAATATGGCAAATAAAACAGCAGTACAAGCGACGATCAATGGTGAGGATGTTGAGTTTCTGTGCGAACCGCACCAGAGTCTGCTCGAAGTGTTGCGCGATGTCCTGCGGCTGACCGGTACAAAGGAAGGCTGTAATAACGGCAACTGTGGTGCGTGCAACGTCATTCTGGATGGTGTTCTGGTGAACTCATGCCTGGTTCTGGGAGTAGAAGCACAGGGCAAGCGCATAACAACCATTGAAGGCATCGCCCCACCCCACGGGTTACACCCACTGCAACAGAAATTCCTCGAACATGCCGCCCTGCAGTGCGGTATTTGCACACCGGGTTTCATCATCTCCGCCAAAGCACTCCTTGACCACAACCCGCACCCCAGCGAACATGAAGTGCGCCACTGGCTCGCCGGGAACCTGTGCCGTTGCACGGGCTATGACAAGATTGTGCGCGCCGTCCTTGACGCGGCTGATGTGATGGCTGTGGAGGTATCGAAGTAATGGAGACGCCAGTAGCTGAACAAGCAAAAGCGACCGAAGTTTCGGTTGAAGAACGTCATTACAACATCATCGGCACCCGCCCGATCCGTCATGACGGCGCCGACAAAGTGACAGGCAAGGCACTATATGGCGCCGATGTGCGCCTGAACGGAATGCTATATGGGAAAGTCTTGCGCAGCCCACACGCTCACGCGCGCATTTTGTCGATCGACGTCAGCCGCGCTTTAGCGTTACCCGGTGTGAAGGCTGTCGTCACGAGCGCAGACCTGGCAACGCTTGACAGCGTTGTCAGCCGCGTCGGCGAAGGGGCGGTGAACTGGCGCTACCTCAGCAACAACATCCTGGCATCGGATAAAGTCCTCTATCATGGACACGCCGTGGCTGCTGTAGCTGCAACCAGCCTGAACGCAGCCAACGAGGCGTTGAATCTGATTGATGTTCAGTACGAGCCACTGCCGTGCGTAATCACCGCCGTCCAAGCGATGCGGCCCGGCGCTCCCATCCTGTTGCAGGAACTGCGCACAAACGAATTGGGCGCCAGGGGCGAAATCCCTACCAACATTGCCAGCCACGATCAAAACATGCGCGGCGACCTGGAGCGTGGATTTGCTGAAGCTGCGGTTATTGTGGAGCGCGAGTTTACGACCGGCATCGTGCATCAAGGCTATATCGAACCGCACACTGCAACCGCCGTATGGGGAACCGATGATCAGATCACGATCTGGACGAGTACTCAAGGTGCCCACGATGCGCGCCGCCAAGTGGCGGAGGTTTTGCAACTGCCCGTTTCACGGATCAAAGTCATCCCTATGGAAATTGGCGGCGGCTTTGGCGGCAAGACCGTTATATATCTGGAGCCAGTAGCTGCTTTGCTGTCATGGAAATCCGGAAATCGCCCAGTTCAAGTGACTATGTCCCGCTTTGAAGTCTTTGCCGGAACCGGCCCGACTTCGAGCTCCGTGATCAAGGTGAAGATGGGCTCGGCCAGTGATGGCAGAATTACAGCCGCACAGGTAACGATGGCCTATGCTGCTGGCGCCTTCCCAGGCTCACCAGTGGGTGGGGCGATGAGCGTCATTCTAAATGCCTATCGGATGGAGAACGTCCAGATCGATGGGTATGATGTTGTGACGAATACCCCGCGCGTTGCCGCATATCGCGCGCCGGGCGGCACAAATGCTGCCTTCGCATCTGAGAGCGTCATCGACGAACTCGCTTGCAAACTTGGCATCGACCCGCTGGAAATGCGCCGCATCAACGGCGCCAAAGAGGGGGATCGCCGTGTGGATGGTCCCCTGATCAGGCGGATTGGCTATCTTGAAACGGTAGAGAAGGCGCGCGCATCGGCGCATTACCAATCTCCCTTGCCGGCGCCGAGCACGCCTGGGCTCAAGGTTGGCCGAGGTGTGGCCTCAGGATGGTGGGGCAATTGGCCTGGGGGCACTTCAAGCGTGTCCGTCATCGTCAACAATGATGGCACAGTCAACCTGATCGAGGGTTCCACAGATATCGGCGGCTCGCGTGTGGCAATGGCGATGCAGTTGGCCGAGACGCTCGGTCTTCAAGCCGCTGACATCAAGCCAATGGTGGTGGATACGGATTCCGTCGGTTACAACGATGTCACCGCCGGCAGCCGGACGACATACTCAACTGGCATTGCCGTGCACAAGGCCGGCCTGAGCATCATTCAACAGATGCGCGAGCGCGCGGCACAGCTATGGGATGTGGAGTCCGCCAGCGTAGACTACGCGGATGGCGTGATCAGTTCCAAGGACAATCACATCGGGTTTAAAGAACTCGCGCGCAAGGTGGGCGATGGCGATGGGAACGTGGTCGCCAGCATCAGCATCAGCCCGAACGGAGACGGCGTCGCACTGGCAACCCACATCGTTGACGTGGAAGTTGATGAGGAAACCGGCAAAGTGCAGATTTTGCGCTATACCGCGGTTCAGGACGTTGGCACAGCCATACACCCGGCCTATGTGGAAGGACAGATACAAGGCGGCGCTGCACAAGGCATCGGCTGGGCGCTGAACGAAGAGTATGTGTACGATCAACAGGGTCGCCTGTTAAACGGGAGCCTGCTTGATTATCGCATTCCAACTGCGCTGGACCTGCCCATGATTGAGGCTGTCATCGTAGAAGTGCCCAACCCGACACATCCATTCGGTGTGCGTGGCGTTGGCGAGGTTCCGATCGTGCCACCGGCTGGCGCAGTCGCGAATGCCATCGCCAATGCCACTGGCGTTCGCATGACGGTTCTGCCCATGTCGCCGCAGCACGTGCTGGAAGCACTGTGGACGCAGGGAAATGAACGAGTTTGAATCTGGTTCTGGGCGCAATGAAACTGCGCCCCTGGTTTATTTAAGTCTGAACCATGGCGAGTGTCTGGATCCCCTCACTTTTACGTGATTTAACCGGCGGGATCGTCGAATTCCGTGTTTCGGGCGATACGGTCAACGACCTGCTTAACACGCTCGATGAGCGATACCCCGGTCTGCGTGCCAGGCTATGTGACAAGGATGCCATTCGCCCAAATATTGCGCTTGTCATTGATGGATTGCGCTGCCAGAAGGGGCTGCGTGAACGGGTTGCCGCGAATAGCGAAGTCCATTTTGTGCCTGCGATCAGCGGCGGCAACCTGAATAACAAGAGCGACCTATGTCGGATGTCGTAATCATCTACCTATCCGCTGCCAGCGATCTTGTGATCGAACGCGAAGTGCTCAACCGTGCCATCACCGAAATCCCTACATCGCTTGCCTGGCGTATCCTGCAAACCCCACTGACTGCGCAAGAGCCAGAGATGAAAGCACTGGCGGAAGTCAACCTTCACCTCCTGTTGCTGGGTAGTGATGTGCGCGCTCCCGTGGGGGTGGAATGGGCCGCGGCGCGACGCACTAATCGGTTACCGACGCTTTACTTGAAGCGCAATATTGCGCGAACGCAAGCTGCACAAGCATTTGAACGGGAACTGGCGCGGTATGCACATTGGCAAACTTACATCACCATTGGGGATATCCGGCGCAAATTCTTATTACTTGTGAGCAGACACATCCTATCGCGGTGGGAATACTATAGCCTGAGCGCTGACGAATTCGACAAACTCGGCGAGTGGCGGAAGACCCTCATCGAATCCAGACAGCATAATGATAATGTAGATCAGACCCTTGGCGGGGCAGGTAATAGCGGTGTGATCCTTTCGATAGAGCGTTACATGCCTTCAGAAGGAGTATTGTTGCGCAATACCAGTGCAACAGGTGTAGATCAGGTTGAAGATACTGGCAAATAAGCGGTGCTGTGAGATTCATCGGGGGGAAAACGGAAGAAAAGGATTCTCAGGCAATGACCTACTCTTGCACGCAGTTACCCACGTACTACCATCGGCGCTGACGAGCTTGACGACCGGGTTCGGGATGGGACCGGGTATGACCTCGTC
>Ga0118677_10005322_pt1 | contig 22597 bp, 16 predicted proteins | sample AliMusrvi5mmetaG_FD_86154 | JGI IMG/M metagenome (GOLD analysis project Ga0118677, IMG submission 86154)
GCTTTGGGGCGCCGGTGCCGATGGCAGGGCCGGTGGGTGGCGGGCGGGCGTTTGATCCGGCGTTGTGGCGGGATCCGGCGGGGCGGTTGTGGTATCTGTTCAATCGCGGAAATAAAGATACGGCCGAGCATGGCGTGTATGCGCGGATTTGCGATAAGCCAGACGCGGCGCGGTTGCAGTGGGGGGTGGAGTTTCGCGTGGGGTTCGATGAGGCTCCGTTGGCGTTCCGGTTGAACAAGCCGACGGTGCTGAAGACGGGCGAGTGGATCCTGCCGGTGACGCATGCGGCGGAGAAGACCTACGACTGGTTTGCTGGCCCAAAGCAGTTGCAGGGCGTGGGGATTTCCTCGGACAAGGGCAAGACGTGGAAGCTGCATGGGTCGCTCGTTGCTCCGCACTGGGCGTTGGAGAACATGGTTGTACAACTGCGTGATGGGCGGTTGTGGATGCTGATGCGCACGGGCAGCGGCGTTTTGTGGGAGAGCTATTCGAGCGATCACGGACGGACGTGGAGTGCGCCTGCGGCGACTACGATTGCGAGTCCTGGGTCGCGGTTCTTTATCCGGCGGTTGAAGTCGGGCAATCTGCTGCTGGTGAATCATTTCAACTTCAAAGGGCGCAGCCATATTACGGCGCGGCTATCTAAGGATGATGGGAAGAGCTGGAACGACGGGCTGTTGCTGGATGAGCGGGCGGGCGTGTCGTATCCCGATGGCGTCGAGGCCAAGGACGGGCTGATCACCGTGGTGTACGATCGCGACCGCGCTGGCGCGGGCGAGATTTTGATGGCCGCGTTTCGAGAGGCGGATGTCGAGGCGGGCAAGGTTGTTTCGAGCGATGCGCGGATGAAGCAGCTGGTGAACCGATTGGACCGCGATGCAGCGGTGAAGAAGATGCTGCTGCCGGGTTGGGACGCGAAGGCCGCGGGCGATCGTGTGATGAAGAGCCTGATCAAAGTGACGGCGCCGGAGGTGAAGGGCGCGCATGATGCGGACCTGGCGATTGTGGACGATAAGGCGTACATTCCAGCGATGGCGAATGATGTTCAGCCGAGCGAGAATCCGGAGTGGCCGTTCATCTATGTTGCGATGGCGGTGGTGGACATGAAGACCATGTCGCTTGAAAGGATCATTCCGGTGGCGCGTGGCGGGCAGAAGTTTCCAAGCGAGACGTTGCGCGAAGGGGCGATCTTTGTGCCGCGCATTTTGAAGATGAATGCGAAGACACTGCGGTGCTACTTTGCGAGCGAGATGCCGCGGCAGAGACAGTCGCAGATGTACTATCGCGACTTCGATCTGGGACGCATGGAATTTGAGGCGGACATTCACCGGGCGAAGATCAAGACCGCTGCCGGGACGTTCGATATGCAGCCGGATAAGTTCTACGCCGACGCGGCGGCGCAGGGCTTCAAGCAGGAGCCTAAGGATTACGGGCTGTACATGATCGATTCGTTCAAGGTCTTCGATAGGAAGACGTACGCTGTTCTGAATAATTTTCCGGGGCGGCAGAACGGATGGGGCGTGTTGAATTCCACGTTCGATACGTTTGAGGTGCTGGGCCACTTCAATGAGCCGGGCAATGTGAAGTTGAGCGAAGCGGCGGTGAACCGGATGCCGGATGGAACGTGGCTTTCGATCGCGCGGCAGGAGGGTGGCAACGGTACGTATCTGTTTAGCACGAGCAAGGACGGGCGCACGTGGACGGCGAATGAGACGCGGCCGTTTGTGCCGAGTGGTACGAGCTCGAAGCCGACCTTCGATAGGTTCTTTGGGGTTTACTATCTGGGGTGGCAGGATAAGGCGAAGGTGGATGGCGTGAGCCGGTCGGTGTTCAATATCGACATCTCGGTGGATGGCGTGCACTGGGAGCGCAAGTACCGTTTCGAGACGGCGAATTCGTTCCAGTATCCGACGTTTCGCGAGTACAAGGGGTCTGTGTATTTGACGGTGACGCAGGGCGATTCGGACAAGAGCCGCAAGGAGCGGATCATGTTCGGCAAATTGGAGTAGGGACACGGCTCGTTGGGATGAAAGAAGAATCGAAGGTCTGTCAACAAGCGGATTTCTGGTGGCTGGGGTAGCGGACTGGCAATCTTGCCATCAGGTATTGCAAGCTGGCGTTTGAGAACAAAATCAAATTGGCCGCCGATATACGCCGATTGCGCCGATAAAACCATTGGCCCGACCGCGGATCATGTTCGGCAAATTGGAGTAGACTGGCTTTTTATGGCTGCCTCAAAGATTACGCGCTCCCAGTTTCTGAGCTCTGCATTGCTGTTTCACATTGTGCCGCGGCACGTGCTGGGACAGGGGCAGACGCCTCCCAGTGACAAGTTGAATATTGCGGGGATTGGCATTGGTGGACAGGGCGGCGGGTTGATGCGTGACCCTGCCATTGCGGGCGAGAACATCATTGCGCTGTGCGATGTGGATTGGAGGTATGCGGACCGCACGGCGCGCACACTGCCCCAAGCGCAGCACTTCAATGACTATCGGGTGATGCTGGAGAAGTTGAAGCCGCTGGATGCGGTGGTGATTGCGACGCCCGATCACATGCACGCGCCGATCTCGATTGCGGCGTTGCGCATGGGCAAGCACGTCTACGTGGAGAAGCCGATGGCGCACACCATCGAGGAGACTCGCGTGATGGCGCGCGTGGCGAAGGAGACTGGCCTCGTCACGCAGATGGGCAACAACGGTCACGCGAAGGACAGCCTGCGGCAGACGAAGGAGTGGATCGATGCGGGTGCGATCGGCGTGGTGAAAGAGGTCCACTGCTGGAGCGACCGGCCGGGTACGTTTTGGAAGCAGGATCTGAGGCGTCCGGCGGAGGAGTTGGTGGCTCCGTCGCATATCGATTGGGACTTGTGGCTGGGGGCGGCGCCGGTGCGGCCGTATCATCCGGTGTATCATCCTCGGGCGTGGCGCGGGTGGTTCGATTTCGGAACGGGCGCGCTGGGCGATATGGCGGTGCATAATTTGGATCCGGCGTTCTATGCGCTGGAACTGGGTGCGCCGGTGGCGGCTTCGGCGGTGTCGAGCCCGATCAAGAATGAGTCGTATCCGGCGTGGCAGATCATCACGTGGGAGTTTGCGGCGCGCGGGAGCAGGCCCGCGGTGAAACTGATGTGGTATGACGGCGGCAAGAAGCCGAAGCGTCCGGCGGAGTTGGAGGACGGGCTGGATCTTGGCGATAACGGCATCTACTTTGTGGGCGATAAAGGCGTGATCTTGTGCGGCGGATGGTCTGGCACTCCGGCTCTGATTCCGCAGCGGCGGCGCGCGGATTTCAAGGAACCGGCGGCGACGATTCCGCGGTCGATCGGGCATCGTGCGGAGTGGGTGAAGGCTTGCAAGGATAAGAGGCCGCAGGATGCGAAGGCGGGGTTTGCTTATTCGGGTCCGTTTACGGAGGCGCTGCTGGTGGGGAGCATTGCCACGCGATTGCAGAAGCGGATTGAGTGGGATTCGGCGAATATGAAGGCGACGAATGCGCCGGAGGCCGATGCGATTATTCGCAAGCGGTACCGCAGCGGTTTCAGCATCTGAATTCACTTTGTCACGGGATATTCATTCCGGGCAAGTGGCGTGAGGCCTATAATACGAGAACAGTTGCCTCATGAAGCTATCACTCTTACTCTGCCTATTTGCGCTTACCGCGCCATTTGCGTTCGCGCAATCTGACTCCGGGTCCATCCGCGTGCTGGTTGCCGATTCGAGCGGTGCTTCCGTCTCCGGGACTTCCATCAAACTGAGTAACGTCGCGACGGGCGTTGCTGTGAAGCGCACGGCGGCCAACGATGGCTATGCGATGTTCACGCCGCTGCCTCCGGGTGGGTATTTGCTGGAAGCTGCAAAGCCGGGCTTTCAGAGCACTCGCGTGACGGGCATCAGCCTGAATGTGGATGAGAAGAAACTGATCCGCGTGACGATGAATGTGGCTACGGTGAGTTCGACCGTCGATGTCTCCGCGCAGAGCGAGATCATTCAATCGGAGGATGGCTCTACGGGGCAGGTGATCGCGGGCGAGATCGCGAGTGAACTTCCGCTGGCTGGCCGCAGGTACACGGAACTGGCGCTGTTGGTGCCGGGCGCGGCGGAATCGACGCTGGACCCGACGACGCGCGGCAGCGGCTGGTTTGTGGCGAACGGGAATTACCAGACGCAGAACAACTTTGTGCTGGATGGCGTGGACAACAATCAGGGCACGACGAATGCGCAATCGCTTTCGGCGCAGGTGGTGCAGCCGTCGCCCGATGCGATCGGCGAATTCAAGGTGCAGACGAACAGCTATTCGGCGGAGTTCGGGCGGTCCGCGGGCGCGGTGATCAACGTGGCGCTGAAGTCGGGGACGAACGCGATGCACGGGTCGGCGTGGTACTACAATCGCGACCGGGAACTGGCGGCGACTCCGTGGTTGAACAACCTGACGGGGCTGGGCAAGCAGGACCTGCAGTGGAACCAGTTTGGCGCGACGTTTGGCGGTCCGGTGATCAAGAACAAGTTCTTCTACTTTGTGGATTACGAGGGCTTCAAGCAGGATTTTTCGACGGCGTTCCTGAAGACGGTGCCGACGGCGAAGGCGAAGAGCGGTGTGTTTTACCGGGACGTGAAAGATCCGCTGACGACGAACAGTGCGCTGTTTCCGAACCGGACGATTCCAGCTTCGCGGTTCAATGCGCTGGGAAAGAAGCTGGCGGATCTGTATCCTGATCCAAATCTGGCCGGGGATATTGCGTCAACTGGGCTGAATCAGAATAACTACGGCGCGGCGGCGCAGGGTAAGGAACTCACCAATAAAGGCGACATCAAGGGCGACTATACATTGAGTGAGAAGAATGTTTTTTCGATGCGCTGGAGTTATGGGCGGCAGGACATTTTCCGCAACGGGATTTTGCCCGGGATTGCCGATGGCGTGGGCGACCAGGGGGCGCAGTTCAATACGAATCAGAGCTTTGGTGGGACGTGGACGCGAACGATTACGCCGAGCCTGGTGAACTTCTTCCGGTTCGGGTACAACCGCACGTATGCGACGTTTGCGCATGCGACCAACGATGGTCCGACGGCGGCGGATTTCGGATTCAAGCTGCCCTCGGCGGCGGTGCTGCCGGGTGCGGGCGGACTGCCGCTGATCAATATTTCCAGCTACAACCAGATGGGGACTCGCAACTTCCGGCCGCAGTTTCAGAAGCCGGAGCTGTTTCAGTTTATCGATAACATTTCTTGGTCGCGCGGGAAGCATTCGATCCGCAGCGGCTTTGAAACGCGGCAGAAGGTGAACTCGTTCCTGGATTCGTCGCGCACGGTGCCGTCGTTCTCGTTCAATGGCAACTACACGAATGAGCCGCTGGCGGACATGTTGCTGGGGCAGGTGTATCAGTTCGACGCCAACACGCAGGACGTGGTGGAGCAGCACCAGAAATCGTATGCGGCGTTCTTTCAGGATGACTGGAAGCTGTTGCCGAACCTGACACTGAATTTGGGCGTGAGGTATGAGTACACCACGCCATACTACGGTACGAAGCCGAACCTCAATATCAACTTCGACCTGAAGACCGGGCAGTTGCTGTATGCGAAGAATCCTACCGATTATCTGATCAGTCCTGATCACGGCAACATCGGCCCGCGGATTGGGTTGGCGTGGCAGCCGCTGCGGAACAGGCTGGTAATACGCGGCGGGTTTGGTATGTTCTATTCCGGCGAAGATATGAGTGGTTCCGATGTGAACCTTCCGTTGAATCCGCCGCAATTGATTCCGGTGACGATCGTGCGGGTGAGTGGCAAGCCGGCGCCATTCCTGGTTTCGGATGCGATTCCGGCGAGTATCTTTGAGAACTACAATTCGAGCATCATCTCGCTGCGGGCGCGCGAGCAGGATGCGCATTCGGCGAAGATCTACCAGTTCAACGTGGCGATGCAGTTTCAGTTGCCTGGCCGCGCGACCTTTGAGACGGCTTATGCCGGTAACCGCGCCCATAATCTGCTGGCGGAGTACGCGGCGAACCAGACGCCGTTCGGGTTGGATGGCAGTGTGGCGAAGAATCGCCCGTATCCGGAGTGGGCGCAGATCACGGTCGGCGCGACTCGCGCGGAGAGCTGGTATAACTCGCTGCAGTTGAAGTATGAAAAGCGGTTGACGAATGGGCTGTACTCGCTGGTCTCCTACACCTTTGCCAGCGCCATTGATGAGGCTGGGGCGTGGGGGGCGGGTAACAATCCGCAGTATCTGGACCAGTTCAATACGGATCATGGTCCGAATGCGCAGACGCCGCGGCAGCGGTTGAGCTGGTCGAATGTGTCGATGCTGCCGTTTGGGCGGGGGCATCGGATTGGCGCGGGGTGGAATAAGTTGACGAATGGCGTGCTGGGTGGATGGCAGCTTTCGGGGATTACTTCTTGGCGGAGTGGGTTGCCGGTGAATGTGTCGTTATCCTCTTCCGGCGTGAATCCGGCGACGAATAAGAATTACAGCTTCTTGAATCGGAATGGCGGGAATTTGCGGCCGAACCGGATTGGGAGCGATGTTACTACGGGGGTTGATCCGAAGGTGGACCGGCTGCATTTCTTGAATCCGGCTGCGTTTGCGGTGCAAACGTTGAATACGCCTGGGAATTCGGGGCGGAATGTGGCTTATGGGCCTCGGAAATTTAATACCGATGTTAGTTTGGTGAAGCGGTTTACGGTTGGGGAGAGGTATTCGATGGATTTGCGGTTGGAGGGGTTCAATGTGTTTAACAACGTGAATTTCTCGAATCCGTCGGCGGGGTTTGGGAGTAGTAATTTCGGGAATATTACGAGTGCGGGTGCGGCGCGGGTGATGCAGGCGGCTTTGCGGGTGCGGTTCTAGGGGGGGCTTGTCGTGGGGGGCAAACCGGTACAGACAGCCCGATTCCGGCTGGGGGGCGCCGGAAACGGGTGTCAGTCCCTGGTTTGCGCGGTGTCGTGACGTGCTAAAAACTTAGCACCACGTGCCAGATGTAGATGTAGGCGAAGGCTTCGTTGTCTTCCCAGATTTTGCGGAGGAGGGCTTCGTCGCCCAGGATTGGGGGGAGTTCGCTGAGGCGCTCTTCCCAGGAGCAGCACACGCCGGGTTTGTGGGCGGGGGCTGTGACCCAGGCCGGGATGCCTGCGGCGGTTGGGGTTGGGATTGCCGGGGCGGAGGGCGATGACGGGGAGCGGTAGGTTCCGTATTCGACACCGGCGCCGGTCATGGCTTTCAGGTTTTCCAGCGTCGTATCGTTCTGCATGATGGCGCTGGCGTCAAGGATGTAGCCGCCTTCGGCGCCGATGGTTTCGATCAACTTGCGGCAATGCGCCTTCACTTCCTCTGGCTTGGCGAAGGCCAGCAGGGTGTTGGGCACGCCGCCGCTGAGGCAGAATTTCTTGCCGAGGATCTCGTGGGTCAATTGCGGCGTGCCGCGATCGAGGTGGTAGACGATGGAGCCGGCGGGTAGTTCGGCGAAGGCCTCGAGGTGCGCGTCCCACTTGCCTTCGGCGTAGAAGAGGGTCTGGTTTCCCTGTGCCCATAGCGCTTCGACGATGGGCTTCAACGTCGGCCAATAGATGGTGTTGAAGTGGTTCTTGGAGATGAACGGCGTGCAGCCGCGGTGCATCCAGATGGGGATGGGGATCTGCTTGCCGGGGTCGGCGCTGGTGAGCGCGATGTAGGCAAGGTGGGGCATGAGGGCCTGGCAGGCGGCCTCCACTTTTTCGGGGATTTCCATGAGGTCAATGGCGAGAGCGACGTAGCCTCGGAATTTGTCGCCGAGGATATCGAGCGGGGCTTTGAGCATGCCGCAGATCGCCGAGACCGTGCCGCATTCCTGCTTCATGCGTTCGATCTGGGGGCCGAAGGCGGTGAAGTAGCTGAGCATGGCCATGCCGCCTTTGACGAGGGCCTGGCGTTTGCGGTGCGGCGATGCAGCGGTGGTCACGCGAGGGAGCCACTTCTCGTAGAGGAAGCGGACGGGGTCTTCGATCAGTTCGTCGTACTCTTCGCGCTTCATGAAGGCTTCGTCTTCGGCGGGTTCGCGGTATTGGAAGCAGACGTCGGAGCCGACGTGGATGCCGGGGACTCCGTAGTAGCGGAGGCCGATGGCTTCGGAGAGGCCGGTCCAGACGTAGACCATGTTGGGGACGGCGGCATCCCATTCGTAGTCATGGCAACAGCGGATGACGGCTTCGAAGGCCTTGGTGTAGTCGTGGGTGACCTGCTGGCAGGTGAAGCCGGCGTGGCGCGCGGTGATCTCGGCGGCGAAGGGGCGAATGGGAACGCGGTCTGGCATTCCGTTTCGCATGGCGGTGGTGTAGCGGTTCAGGCGGGCGGCGTAGAGCTCTTGCATGTTGCGCATGATGCAAGGATTATCTCTTGGAACATAGGGGAGTTTCAAGTCTGGTTGTCTGGTGAACGACTTTCATGGAGGGCGCGGCACGCAACCTGCCATTGATGCTGCGTGGCCCCTGCTACGGGTGAAATGGCCGCTGATTCGTACGGATCAACGCGGATACGGATTGGGTTGGGGCTCAGGCTAAATTCCATAGCTTCAGCATGCTTGGGAAGGGATGGCGCGGTGCTTGTTCCGAGTTGAGTGCGGATGATTTCGGATTTACGCGGATCGTTTTCGGCGCGGGAAGAAATTTTTCCTTTGAAGGCGTAAGGACACTGAGGCGAAAAACGGTTCCGTCGGGGAGTTTTGCAAGAGGCTCCGGTGAACGAAGATATTCAGCGGATGGGTACGGATGGGCGCGGATTGACTTCGTTTGCGTTACTCCGCCAGGAGGTTGGCTTTCACGCAAGACTGAAAGCCAGATTGTCCAACACAGGCTTTTAGCGCACCCTTGAGCGGATCCAATACGACACACTTCAGATAGTCGTTCGGCAGGTCCGTTGTTTTTGTTTTCGCTTTTTCCCACGCGGCTGTCTCCGCTGCGTTCAGAATATCATTCATGTCTTTTGCGCCTTGTTCGAGTTTGTTTAGGGCCTCCTGCAATCCGGCCTTGGCTACGTCCTTCAGGTCGTTGGACGTCACGCTCACCGCGCAACGCTTCATCCGTTTTCGGATTTTGGCGGTCAACTCCTCGTCTTCCTGGACGATCCTGCCCAACCCGATTGGTGACTCTGAACCTTTTGCTACCGGCTTTCCGGATTCCGGGATACTGTTGCGTGGAAGCTGAACCGGCTTAGGTTCTGGAGGCGTTGGTGGCTTCTCGCGCCACCACTTGGCCAACCCGTCCAACCAGGTCTCCGCCGCCTTCTCCCCTTCACGCACCACCTTCTCTCCCACCTGTGCCGCAGCCTTCTCTGCCTGCCCAAATGCTGGAAGACCGCTGACGCTGAGCAACAATGCCAGCCCAAACACGGTTCTCAGGAGCATACGGAGTACCACCTCATTTTCGGGATTCTGTGATTCACCTCATCAGATTTGCAGATTGAGCTGAAAGTTGCAACGGGGGTGTCACCGGACACCGGGGCAGGTGAGCCAAGGTACGCTCATTTGCTAGAATGCGGTTTAAAAGGAGACGGGTCGATTATGCGTTTTCGACGAATGAGAGGCTTGGGGTGCCTTGGTTGCCTGCCGTTTGGCGGGTTGCTCACGCTGCTGTTGCCGTTCCTACTTATTGGCGCGCTGGTCTATTACCTGGTGAATCGCCAGAAACCCAACCCCTCACCCGGCAACTATACACCTCCGGTTCCGGGCGGAGTATTCTGCTCCGGCTGTGGTAAGCCGATTGCGGCTGGGGCACGTTTCTGCGCGAGTTGCGGGACGCCGACTAACGGAGCGTAGGGTTGGCGGCTGAGTGCATGGCCTGTGCGTTGGTCCCTATTGACGCATTGCCGGCACTATGGTTCGGCTGGTGGGCCAGTTGAAACAACGTGGAGCGGGAGACCGGGTTCGAACCGGCGACGTCCAGCTTGGGAAAATGCCCGTAGATTCTAGGCTAGAGAACATTGTGGCTATGGCTTTGGTTTCTGGCCAAATGGATACAGTAACTTCAATGCAGTTTGGCTTGAAGGGATTTGCACAGACAGAAGCTCCAGTGTCACGCAAATAAATCCTCCAAATGCTGCGATTCAAATGTACGGCGAACGGGTTGGCGTTTCAAATCCAGAGGCGGAAGGCGGGGATAACTCCCCGCGCAGGCTGCCAGCCTGCCCCACCGACGGGTGTTGTGAATTGGACTTGGGATGTCCGAAAGACTGACGCGAACGCTAAGCCAGCTTGATGTGCTTGCGCTGGATCTTTTCCCAGTCCCAGGTGCCCAGGCCCAAGGCTCCGGCAATTTCGACGTGTTCCACCTGCCGGCTGCGGAAGGTGGAGAACTTGTCGGGGCGGTCTTCGGCGGCGGACTCCTTGCCGACGGCTTTGCGCTTTTCGTCGATGGCGCGGAAGCCGACGTGGTCGAGGGCGACCGGATCCGTCGCGAAGTACATGGTCTTGTGCTCCCAGACGAACTGCGGCTTGGCGCCGGGGCCGCCGTGGTAGAGGCCTTTCACGCCGTCCAGGATATTGAGCACCGCTTTGTTGCGGATGACGGGCATGGAGACGACCGCAGGAATGAATGCCCCGCAGGAGTTTGCCGTGGTGGTGAAGTGGCTGCGGCTCACATTGTTGACGAAGCCGTGGGAGAGGTTTTTGAGCGCTAACGTAACGCCGGCGGACTGGTGGTCCTTCAGCACGCAGAGGTTGATGAGTTTGGAGACCTCCTGGGTGATAAACTTCGACGCATAGCTGCGGCGGGCGCGCTCGTTGGAGAGTTCATAGCCTGGGTGGATGAGGGCCATGTCCATGTAGTGGTTGAGGTCGTAGCCTTCGGTATCGATCTGGATGTTGTCGTAGTCTTTGACAGCGGACGACCAGCGGACGCCTTCGGGGAGCCACTTATCGAAGCCAGCGCTGGTGAACTGGTCGCGGTAGCGATCATAGACCACTATGTTCTTGGCCGGGACGCCGGCGGCGCGGAGGCCGCTGATGATGGTCTGGAGCACCTCAGGCGCGGAGATGACGTGAGGCTGGCCGACGGGATTCACTTTGATGCCGACGACATCGTCTTTGGAGACGAACTGCTTCCACGATTCGGCCCAGTCGGCCCCGGTGAGTTCGGCCATGCCGCGGTGCATCATCGCTTCGACGGGTTCGCGCTGATATTTGTTATCGACGATGGAGCCGGCGTGTTCGACGGAGACGACCCGGCCTTTGTACAGGCCGGGAAGGCCGAGCTTGCTGGCGGGGAAGTTCGAAACGGTCTGGGCCGAGAGGGCCAGATCGAGGGCGGTGATGGCGGCGCCGGCGCCCAGGATTAAATTGCGGCGGGTGATCAGGGAGTTCATCTCACTATTTCGCATATGAAAACTATACCCCGAGATGAGGTCTGCTACAATCGCGGCATGTCAACTGGTTTGCCAACCACTCTTGGAGAATTGAAAAAGAGCGAGTTTTCGGAGGAGCGGCTGGGGCGGCGCGGCGTGAAAGATGAACTGCGCCAGAACCTGATGGCCCGGCTGCGGAGCGGCCAGGTGTTGTTCCCCGGGATTGTGGGCTACGAAGAGACCGTGGCGCCGCAGATTGTGAATGCGGTGCTCTCAAAGCACAACTTCATTCTGCTGGGGTTGCGCGGACAGGCGAAGACGAAGCTGATCCGGATGCTGGTGACGCTGCTGGACCCGTGGCTGCCGTTCGTGGCGGGGTCGGAGATTCGGGATAATCCTTACCAGCCGGTGTCGAAGTTCGCACGGGAACTGATCGCCGAGCAGGGCGACGCTACTCCCATCGACTGGTTGTCGGCGGAGGAGCGCTACGTGGAAAAGCTCGCCACGCCGGATGTGACCATTGCCGACATGATCGGCGACATCGATCCGATCAAGGCGGCGCGCAAGGGGCACAACATCGCCGACGAGATGACGATCCACTACGGGCTGCTGCCGCGGGCGAACCGGGGGCTGTTTGCGATCAATGAACTACCCGACCTGGCGGGCAAGATCCAGGTGGGGTTGTTCAACATCATGCAGGAAGGCGATGTGCAGATTAAGGGCTATCCGGTGAGGCTGCCGCTGGACCTGCTGCTGGTGTTCACGGCGAATCCGGAGGATTACACGGCGCGCGGGAAGATCATCACACCGCTGAAGGACCGCATCGGGAGCGAGATCCGCACGCACTATCCGTTGACGATCGATCACGGGATGGCGATTACGAAGCAGGAGTCGTGGACGAGGCGCGAGTCGCCGCTGGAGATCGAGGTGCCCGGCTACATCCGCGAGACGATCGAGGCGATCGCGTTTCTGGCACGCGAGGACAAGCGGATCGACAAGCGCAGCGGCGTGTCGCAGCGCATGCCGATCACGGTGCTGGAGAATGTTGTGTCGAATGCCGAGCGGCGCGCGCTGCGGGCGGGAGATACGGAGGCGGTGCCGCGGGTGCTGGATATCTACGCCGCGCTGCCCTCGATTACGGGCAAGCTGGAACTGGAGTACGAGGGCGAGTTGAAGGGCGGCGAGGCGGTGGCGCGGGAGTTGATCCGGGCGGCGGTGGCGAAGGTCTATACACGGTGCTTGGACTCGGAGAATGTCTCGAATATCATCAACTGGTTTGAACTGGGCGGGTCATTGAAGCTGGACGAATCGACTCCGGCGGCGGAGGTGGTGCAGCAGTTAGGCGGCATCCAGGGTTTGATGGAGAAGACCAGACGGTTGGGCTTGGGCGCGCACGAATCGGACGCGCTACGGGCGTCGGCGGGCGAGTTCATCCTGGAGGGGCTATACGCGCACCGGCGCATCAGCCGCAACGAAGAGATGGGCTTCCTGGTGGAGGAGCGGCGCGCGGAGACCCCGAAAGAAGAGCGGCGCAATCCGCGCAAGCAGTACAACTAACATGAAGTGGGTTGAGTACGGCAAATTCACGGAAGAGGACTACGGCATCAGCGCCGAGGATCTGATGCGCGCGCTCTCGGACTTTTTTTTGCAGAGCGGCTATGAGCGGCAGTTCCAGGAGATGACCCTGGCCGACCTGGAGGATGCGATCCGGCGGGCTTTAGAGCGCGAGGACATGCTACCGCATCCGCTGGAGCCGGAGGAGTTGGAGAAACTGGTCGAGAAGCTGGCGAAGAAGCTGATGGACGAGGGGTATGTGTCGGCATCAGAGGGGCGGGAGGGCGAAGAGATCCGCATCGATACGACGGATAAATCGAACGACTTTCTGGGCTTCAAGACGCTGAAGGATCTGATGGGGTCGCTGGGGCATGCGAGTTTCGGGGCACATGATACGCGGGATCTGGCGACAGGGGTAGAGTCGAGCGGAGCCAGCAAGCTGTACGAGTTCGGCGACACGTTGAACCTGGATATTTCGGAGACTTTGTTCAGCGCCTTCCGGCGGGAGGGGGTAACATTACCCCTGAACCTGGAGTATGAGGATCTTCACGTGCACCAGGCGGAGTACCAGAGTTCGTGCGCGACGGTACTGATGCTGGATTGCAGCCACAGCATGATTCTCTATGGCGAAGACCGGTTCACGCCGGCGAAGAAGGTGGCCTTGGCGCTCGCGCACCTTATCCGTACGCAGTACCCAGGGGATAGCCTGCGGTGTATTCTATTTCATGATTCGGCGGAAGAGGTCCGAATCTCCGATCTGGCCCGCGTGCAGGTTGGACCCTACTATACCAATACCCGTGATGGGCTGATTCTGGCGCAGCGGCTGCTGGCGCGCGAGAAGAAAGACATGAAGCAAATTGTGATGATCACGGACGGAAAACCTTCGGCGCTGACGCTGGAGGATGGCCGTATCTACAAGAATGCATTCGGCTTGGATCCTCTAGTGATCAGTAAAACGCTGGAAGAGGTGAGCCGCTGCAAGCGGCAGGGCATCCTCATCAACACGTTCATGCTGGCCAGCGATTACGGCTTGATCCAATTCGTCCAGAAGGTTACGGAGATGTGCAGGGGTAAGGCCTATTTCACCACTCCGTATAACATCGGTCAGTATCTATTAATGGACTATATGAGCCGAAAATCCCGAACTATTCACTAGTACCCATATAGTACTTTTTAGGTACTCTCTTCCTATTTGCAATTTGGACGCCACCCGCAACAATAGAACTACCAGTTGCACAGGAGAGGAACGCAAGTGATCAAAACAATCAAAAACTTCATGAAAGACGAGACAGGCCAGGACCTCATCGAATATGCGTTGATGGCCGGCTTTGTCGCAGTTGCCGCCGGGTCGATTATGCCCGGAGTCAGCTCAAACATCAGCACAATCTATTCCAAGGTCAGCAGTTCCATGACACGGGCTGCGGCGTCGGGCAGTTAACGGTCAGCCGCACAAATCCCGGATCTCCGCATAGTTTAGGGTGCCGTGTTCGGCCAAGGCCGCGGCGTCTATCGTAATTCCCAAACCAGGTTTTGCTGGAATGGGCAACATCCCATCCTCATCCAACCGCCATCCGCCGGCAGCGATTTCGTCAATGAACGGTGAGCCTGTCAGGTACTCCACCAGATCCGTATCGGGCATGGCGGAGGCGAGTTGGAGGTCTGCGGCAAGCCCTACTGCTGTGTTCCAGCCGTGGGGGATAAACTTCACGCCATTCTCTTTCGCCATCCAGGCGATTCTGCGCTCCTCACTTAACCCACCACATTTTGTGACATCGGGCTGCACGATGTCGAAGGCTCCGGCCTGCAGCCAGGGCTGGAACGACTGACGGCGCGTGAGCACTTCCCCGCCCGCGATGGGCACGGGGGATTGGCGGCGGAGTTGGACGTAGTCTTCCAACGCGTCAGGGTGGAGCGCCTCTTCAAACCAATAGACATCATATTCGGCGAGCATTTCGGCGGTGCGGACGGCCCACTTGTAGCCCTGCGGCCAGAAGGCGTCGCTGGCGCCGGCGTCGACCATGAGCAGGGAGTCGGCTCCTACGGCTTCGCGAGCGGAGCGGACGATGGCTTCGTCGGTCTGGTTGTTGCGGCGGCCGAAGGGTCCCCAGCCGATTTTGAAGGCTCGGAAGCCCTGGGCTTTGACCGGTAGGAGTTCGTCCTGCATCTCAGACGGCTCGCGCATGAGGAGTGATGCGTAGGGGCGGACACGCTCGCGATAGCGGCCGCCGAGGAGGCGTCCGACGGGTTGGCTGGTGACTTTACCGAGGATGTCCCAGAGGGCGATGTCGATGCCGCTGATGGTGTGGGTGAGGGAGCCGCCGCGGCCCAGCCAGAAGGTGTTCTGGTGGAGTTTTTCGCTGACGCGTTCGGGTTCGATGGCGCTTTCGTTGAGGTAGAGGGGGCGGAGTTGGGCGAGCGCGGCGCGGACCAGTTCGTCGTTGGTGAAGACGCTGCCCCAGCCTACGAGACCCTGGTCTGTGATGACGGCTATGAGGGTGTGGACGCAGTCCTCGGGCTGGAGTTCGGCGGACCAGCCGCCTTCGGGGGTACGGCCGCGGAGGCCGAAGGATTTGATTTCGCGAATTCGCATTGTATCTTTTGTATCAGAGTTTGGGGGTGTGGGGGTGGGGTGGTGTAGTGCTGGGCAAACCCGTACAGACAGCCCATTCCGGCTAAGAACGCCGGAATGGGTATCTGTCCCTGGTTTGCGCGGCGTCGTGGGGACGAAGGTGGGAGCGGTCGCGGTTTGCGGGGTGATTACTTGTGGGGTTGCGCGGGTTCTTGGAGGAAGTCGTTAAGGGTCTTGCGGTCAGCGAGGGTTTGTTCGTGGTTGGGGCCGTAGACCTTTTCGTCGATGGCGAGGGCTTTGCGGTAGAGGGCTTCAGCGGCTTTGCGGTCGCCTTTTTTCTTCATAGCAAAAGCCAGGATGCTGGTGGCGGTGGCGACGCGCGGGTGACCGGGTCCGATGGTGATTTCGAAGACCTTGATGGCGCCGTTGAGCAGCGGGAGTGCTGCGTCGGGGCGGCCGGCATTGACGAGCATGCCGGCGAGGTTTGTGGCAGTGGTGGCGGTTTCGGGATGACGGGGGCCGAGGGTGTCGCGGTTGATTTCGACTACGTCCATTAACATGGGGATTCCTTCGGCGGGTTTGAGGACCATGGCGAGGGCGGCCATGCGGACGGCAGCTTGCGGGCTGCGCTTGCCGCTGATGGCCTGTTCGGCGGCGAGCGCCTTGCGGTAATAGCGGACGGCCCCGGCGGAATCGCCGGCGGCGCCACGGATGGCGGCGAGTGCGTCAAAGGCATCGGGCGCGAGACCCGATTCGGGGCTTTCGGCGGCGCGAAGCCAGAGAGGCGTGGCGATCTCGGGCGGCGAGATGGCGGCCAGTTCGGCAGCGTCATGGAGTGTCTGCAGCGCCTTGGGTCCGAAGGCGGCTTCGTCGATCTGAATGGCCTGGGAGAGTACGATGCGCGCGTCTTGGGGATTGCCGTGGGTCTTGAGAAAGAGGCCGAGGTCTCGGGCGGCCTGGGCTGTGCGGGTGTCGGCCATGCCGTACTGTTGAATGCGGCGCTGAAGCGCGTCGACGAAGATGCGCTGGAGGCTATCGGGGTCGGGCTGTAGAAGGAGGAGGGCTAGCGCGGCGGCAATCACTTCTGCCGATTATAACGCTACACTCTTAGGATGGCATTTTCCCTTGAGTTGGCTGAGATCTTTCGCCGCGATCTGACGCGGCTGGCGCAACAGATGGAGGCATTTCCAGAGGACGGGTTGTTGTGGGAGGTTGTACCGGGGGTGACGAACTCCGCAGGCAACCTGGCACTGCATTTGGAGGGCAATCTGCGCGAATTCATCGGGCGGATTCTCGGTGGCCAGGAGTATGTGCGGGTGCGGGAGCGGGAGTTTGCGGACAGCGGCGTTTCGCGCGCGGAGTTGCAGGCGCGGGCGCTGCGACTGGCCGAGGAGATCCCGGCAGCGATTGCCGGACTTTCGGCGGAAAAGCTGGCGGAGGCCTATCCGGTGGTTGTGTTGGGCAAGCCGCTATCAGTGCAGCAATTCCTGATTCATTTGAGCGGACACTTCAATTATCACCTGGGGCAGATCGACTATCTGCGGCGGGTGTTGACGGGTGGGGCGTCTGTGAATTACGCGGGCCTTACTCCGGCGAATTGAGCCCCACGTCCTTCTCCCAGGCTCGGATCATCCCTGTCATTTGCTTGACCCGTTCGGGCTCGGAAGTTGCCAGATTCTTCTTCTCGGAAGGGTCGGCCTCGATGTTGGAGAGCCAGTATTTCTCCTTCACCTCATCTTCCGGAAACTGAGGCGGGTTTTCGATCAGCTTCCAGTCGCCCAGGCGCACGGCGCGGCCGGTGGTGAAGCTCCAGAACATGCGCTCGTGCTGTTTGGCTTCGCCGCGGAGGACCGGGAGGATGTCCTGGCCGTCGAGCCCGGCTGGCGTCTTGCCTCCGGGGTTGGCGAGTTCGAGGAGCGTGGGCATGAGATCCATCGACATCATGGGGCGTTCCCATACTTTTCCGGGCGTAACCTTACCGGGGATGCGGATCATGGCTGGGACGTGCATGCCGCCATCGAAGAGGCCTAGCTTGTAGCCACGCTGGCGGCCGTTGCTGCCTCCGGCGTACGGCTTGCCGTAGCTCGATGCGCGGACTTCGCGGGTGGCGCCGTTATCGGCCTGGAAGTAGATGATGGTCTCGTTTTCGATGCCCTGTTTTTTGACGGTGTCGAGTATGCCCCCGATCACGTCGTCGACCGCGGCGACCATGGCGAGATGCGTGCGGCGGTCGCGCTCCATGGTGGCCGGGAAGCGGTCGAGGTATTTCTTGGGCGCCATCATGGAATAGTGCGGCGCGCCGAAGGCGAGGTACAGGAAGAAGGGCTTCTGGCGCGACTGGCGGGCGAGGTAGGCCTGTGCCTCGCGGCCGAGCAGTTCGGTCATGTAGGCGGGCTCTTCGAAGACTTCGGTCTCATTGCGCCACAGGTCGTGGAAGATCTTGCCGGGAGGCGCTCCCAGTTGGTAGTAGCGGTGGGAGTAGGCGTCCAGCCAACCGGAGTACCAGCCAAAGAATTCGTCGAAGCCCTGCTTGCGCGGGCGGCTGTGTTCGATGCTGCCGAGGTGCCATTTGCCGAAGGCCCCGGTGTGATAGCCGAGTTTCTTGAGTTCGGCGGGGAGGGTGGTTTCGCCGGCGCGGAGGCCTGGGACGTCGAAAGTGGGCTGTGAGGGGAGGGCGCCGGATACACCGGTCCGTTCGGAGTATTTGCCGGTCATGATCGACGCACGCGATGCCGAACAGACTGGGGCATTGGAGTACCACTGTGTGAAGCGGACTCCGGAGGCGGCCAGGCGGTCGAGATTGGGGGTGCGGACTTCGGGATAGCCGTAGCAGCCAACGTCGCCGATGCCGTGGTCGTCGGTGACGATGACGATGATGTTCGGTTTGCGGGTTTGCGCGGAGGTTAGCGCGGGGGCGGCGAGACCGGCGCCGAAGGTTCTGAGGAAATCGCGACGAGGCAGCATATCGACATTAGCATCGCATGAATTGCGGAGTGGCGGTTAGCGGAGCCAGCGGCGATTGACAATCGCCGCGCAGATTAACATGCTGCGCCACATTTATGAGTGCACCGGTTACTGGAAACTGCCGGTTGGCGAGGTTGCAGGCCGGGTTGTGGAAGATGCCGAGGGCGGCTGGGACGACCTTGCCGGGAAGTTCGCGGACTCTCAGCGGTAGGTGAGGGTGACGACGACTCCGCCCGGTCCTTCGGGGGTGGTGAGGGCGTTCGGGCACTTCAATGGTATTTTGGGGCCGAGGCCGCTGCCGTTGCGGGAGCCGGAGTCTACCAGGTCATCGACGGAGATCGCCGCGGAAGGTGAGAGGGTCATCGAGCGCTGGGCAGAGTTTGGCATTCGTTGCAGATCCGCTTTCACCGTTGATTCTCTTGGAACTGGGGCGGGAGTAGAACCCGATGTGGACACGAATGTCGACACGGCACGCAGAATGCGTGCGCTACGCGGATGTTGTAGTGCGGCGGGGGTGCGGTGCGGTTGTAGTGGCGGATGGGATTGGGGATGCAGTGGCGGGGGAGGTTGCGGTTGTGGTGGCGGGATTGGGCTGGATGCGTGCTCCGGTAACTTGGGCAGCCTGTGGCAGCGAGGATGGTGCATAATGATATTCAATCCATGGAACGCAGAATCAGCACCACCGACGGGCGCCGCGACTTCCTCAAGGCCGCCATTGCTACCGGCATGCCGGCTCTATTGAAAGGTGCCCCTGCCGGGCAGGCCATCAAAGTTGGCCTGGTTGGCTGCGGCGGACGCGGCACGGGCGCTGCATCGCAGGCATTGAAGGCCGACGACTATTCCGAACTGACGGCGGTAGCCGATGTGTTTCAGGAGCGTATCGACAGCTGCCTGGATACGTTGAAGCGGGTGAGCAAGGATAAGGTAAAGGTCGAGGCGAAGAACCAGTTCGTCGGGCTCGACGCATTCCAGAAGTTGAACGATAGCGGCGTGGACGTGGTGCTGCTGGCGACGCCTCCGGGCTTCCGCCCAATGATGCTGCGCGCGGTGATCGAAGCGGGCAAGCACTGCTTCTGCGAGAAGCCGATCGCGGTGGATGCGCCGGGCGTGCGCGATGTGTTGAAGACCGCGGCGCTGGCCAAGGAGAAGAACCTGACACTGGTCTCCGGCTTCTGCTGGCGGTACAGCAATCACATTAAGGCCACCTTCGATGAGATCCACAAGGGCACGATCGGCGACCTGCGCGCTTACTATGCGACTTACTACACCAATCCGGTGAAACCGATGCCGGCGGCGAGCACGCGTCCGGCGGGCATGAGCGACGTGGAGTGGCAGATCCGTAACTGGTACAACTTCTGCTGGACCTGCGGCGATAGCCTGGTTGAGCAGGCGGTGCACAGCGTCGATAAGGTTGCATGGGCGTTCAAGGATCAGCCACCGATCAGTTGCGTGGCGAATGGCGGACGGCAGATTCCGGCCGAGGGCGGCAATATTTACGATCACTTCTCAGTGAACTATCTGTATCCGAACAATGTGCGGGCGTTTGTTTCGAATCGCCAGATTCCGGGCTGTTACAACGAGAACTCGGATTACATTATGGGCACGAAGGGAACGTGCCTGATCGGGCGCGGTCCGAAGCCGCGCATCGAAGGCGAGAACAAGTGGACCTACGAAGGCCCCACCAACGATATGTACCAGGCCGAGCATGACGCCATGTTCGCTGCGATCCGCAAGAACCAGCCGATCAACAACGGGGTTCGTATGGCTACGAGCACGATGCTGGCGATCATGGGACGCATGGCGGCGTACACGGGCCAGCAGATTACTTGGGACCAGGCGATGAATTCGACGTTGTCGATCACTCCGCCGAAGTTGGGCTGGGATATGAGCTTGCCTGTGGATCCGATGCCGATGCCTGGGATTACGAAGTTTATTTAGCGATCCATGGTGGAGACGATTTCGGATTTGCGGTGTGGCTTGACCGGGGACAGACAGCCAAATTCCGGCACAATACGCCGGAAATTGGTGTCAGTCCCCTGCCTTTTTGGGTGTGGGCTGACCGGGCATGGACAAACCGGGGACAGACAGCCAAATTCCGGCTTTGCCGGAAATTGGGGTCAGTCCCCTGGTTTGCGACGCAACGTCTTCGGGCTAGTCTCCTGCCTTTGGCTGCTTTTGACTGGTGGCGTGGCGGAGTGCGCTGTCGATTTTCAGAAGCAGATCAAACCGATTCTGGAGCAGGCGTGCCTGAAGTGTCATGGCCCGACGATGGCTGCAGGCGGACTGCGACTGCAGGGCAAGGCGCAGGCGATGAAGGCGATAGTGCCGGGAAAGCCGGACCAGAGTCCGCTGGTCTTATCGATCGAGAAGGCTCCGGGCACGGCGGGTGCCATGCCTCCGGGCGGCCAGATGCTACAGGCAGCGGACCGGCGCGCTTTGCGCGACTGGGTATTGGAAGGCGCGCCATGGCCCGAAGGCACGAGTCTGACGATGGCAGGCGGGCCGCCGCGTCCAAAGGACGATATGGCTCTCGTCGAGAGGTTGCACAAACGGATTAGTGCGGCAAAGCAACCGGCAAAGATGGAACCGTACAAGACCACCATTCCGAATACCGATGTCGCATTTGAAATGGTCCCCGTTCCAGGCGGCGATTTCGTGATGGGTACTCCGGATGCGGAGGCAGGCCGTCGCAAGGACGAAGGCCCGCAGCACAAAGTCCATATCGAGCCGTTCTGGATGGGCAAGTACGAAGTGACCTGGGATGAGTACCGGCTGTTCATGTTCGCCAGCCAGTCGGGCGAGATGACAGGGGCCGATACGGTGATCGATGGTGTGAGCCGGCCGACTGCTCCGTTTGTGGAGATGAGCTTCGGCATGGGTACCGATCGCTTTCCGGCGATCAGCATGACGCAGCATGCGGCAAACAAGTTCGCGCAGTGGCTGAGTGCGAAGACGGGGCAGTTCTACCGGCTGCCGACCGAGGCCGAGTGGGAATATGCGTGCCGCGCAGGGACTACCACTACTTATTCGTTTGGAAACAATGCTTCGCAGTTGGGCGAGTACGCGTGGTTCAGCGATAACAGCAATAGTAAGTATCAGAAGGTGGGGACGAAGAAGCCGAATCCGTGGGGTCTTTACGACATGCACGGGAACGTGATGGAGTGGACGCTCGATCAGTACGAGCCGGATTTTTATGCGAAGTCACCGGCGGCGAATCCGTGGGTGGCGTCGAAGACTCCGTATCCGCATGTGGCGCGCGGCGGGTCATGGCAGGATGACGCAGGCAGCTTGCGCTGCGGTGCGCGGGTGGCGAGCGATCCGAGCTGGAAGATGCAGGATCCGCAGCTGCCGAAGAGCATCTGGTACATGACCGATGCGCAGGGGCTCGGGCTGCGTGTGGTGCGTCCTCTGAAGACGCCGACGGCGGCGGAGATGTTTAAGCTGTGGAACAACGGTGTGGAACGCGAGTAGGGTAGCGCTCCTTTTGCTTTGCGCGCTATTGGCGCGCGGCGAACGGCTGGAGTTTGTGGAGCCGCACATGGGGACGCTGTTCGGCATCACGGTCTACGGCGATGGTCCGGTGGCGGCGCGGGCGGCGGCGAATGCGGCCTTTGCGCGGGTGACGGCTCTGGACGAAGCGCTTTCCGATTACAAACCTGAGAGTGAGTTGAACCGGCTGACGCGGCATGCTCCGGGAGAGTGGGTTGCTGTTAGCCGGGATCTGTTTGTGGTTTTGGAGGAGGCATTGCGGCTGTCGCGGGACTCTGGCGGGGCGTTCGATGTGACGGCGGGGCCTGTGATCCGGTTGTGGCGTGCGGCACGCAGGAGTGGCGTTTTGCCCTCGCGGGAGGCGCTTGCGGAGGCGCTGGGGCGCTCGGGATTCCGGCATGTTCAGGTGGATGCCGGGCGGCGGGCGGTGCGGTTCGATATCGCCGGACTGCAGTTGGATTTTGGGGCGATCGCCAAGGGCTATGAGAAATTGTTCCGCTCATGGCTGCCTAACAGCGGCCGCAAAGTTCGGAAGGCCCCGTCGCTTTTGGTGGCCGTGAATGGTCCGGAGGGGATGCCGACGCCGTTTGGGTTCAGGGATATCTATGTGCCATTGGAGGTGGCGAAGTAAGAATCGGTGTGGTATTCCGCAATCCGCATTCCACCATTTCCTTAGCGCCGTTATACATAGTTAGAAAACATGAGGGCAGAGAG
>Ga0118677_10005323_pt1 | contig 22596 bp, 18 predicted proteins | sample AliMusrvi5mmetaG_FD_86154 | JGI IMG/M metagenome (GOLD analysis project Ga0118677, IMG submission 86154)
CACGGCGACTTGAGGCCCAGCAGGTACTGATATAGTGAGGTGTCTTGCATGGTGGCTTCCTCCTGTTTCGGAAGCCACTATCTTACCCTACACGGCCACCCACGGCAAACCCGGAATCACCTCTATTTATATGCAGCAATCGGGCGCCGCATTCAAGGTGCTGCTGGTCAGCGCTTGTTCTTCGGGAATATTTGTTCAGCCAGGAGAGAGGGGGCGGGCCTTCCAAAGGAAGGGGTTTGCTGTAGTTACCAGTGGAGAAGAAGGCGGAACATCAACTTATACCTCTAAAGGAATCGGGTTCGGTCCGTATCTTTGGCAACTGCTCAATATGAAACAAAGGAATTCCCATAGAGTGATTGGATTGGGGAAATTCGTGGATTTCATCAAGCGCAAGAATGATTTTTGGAAAAAGCATGGCAATTATCGTCTAAGCAATGGCAGGAATTTCGGGCCAAAGGATTCGGTCATCTTTTGGAATTGACGTGCGGGCTCTGAACTTTGCCTGAAGCTGTTGCCAAGGACCGTCTATTCTGCCTACAATGCCTCAGGCGCCGGCCGGACGGATCACTTCGCGGCCGGGGGAGCGCACCCCATGAAATCCACGGATGACAACCTGGAAGACGACCTGGTCGTCGGCGGCCTGGTCAGCGCCGAGAAGCTCGCGGAGATCAAGCGCGAGCTGGCGCGCATCGGCAAGGACGCCCCGCCTTTGAAGGCCTTCCTGGTCGACCGGGGGTTCGTGCAGGAAGGGCAGATGCTGGCGCTGCAGGCCAAGCGGCTCAACATCCCGTTCGTCGTCCTGGAGGGCCTGGCCCCCGAGCCGGCCTTGGTGACCTTGATCCCCGAGGAGATGGCGATGGACAAGGGCCTCCTCATCCTGGAGAAGCATGACCACAGCCTGCTCGTGGCCATGCACAATCCCAGCGACCTGCCCACCATCGAGCACCTCGAGAAGATGACGGGCTGCGCGGTCAAGGTCGCCCTGGCCTCGCGCTGGGGCATCCTGCACAAGCTCACCGAGTACCACGACCACTACAAGATCAAGGTGGTGGAGCGGCTGCTGCGCAGCGTCAAGGACCAGGGCTATGAGCTCAGCCGCTCCATCGGCCTGGACATCGACCTCGGGAAGGCCGCCGAGGAGGCGCCCGTCATCCGGTCGGTCAACCTCTTCCTGCTGGGCGCCCTGCTCACCCGGGCCAGCGACATCCACCTGGTGCCGGACCGCAAGTCCCTGCACGTCAAGTACCGGGTCGACGGGATCCTGCAGGAGAGCCAGGTCCTGCCCATCGAGGTGGCCAGCGCGGTGGTCTCGCGCATCAAGGTCATGTGCTGCCTGGACATCTCCGAGAAGCGTCTGCCCCAGGACGGCAGCTTCCACATCCGCATCGAGGGCCGCGCCATCGACTTCCGCGTCGCCATCACGCCGACCGTCTTCGGGGAGAAGGTCGTCATGCGCGTCCTCGACAAGGGCGCCATGATGCTGGGCCTCGACCACCTGGGCTTCGGCGGCGAGAGCCTGAAGACCTTCAAACAGCTCATCCACAAGCCCAACGGCATCATCCTCATCGTGGGCCCCACGGGCAGCGGCAAGACCACCACGCTCTACTCGGCCTTGAGCGTGCTCAACACCGGGGTCAAGAACATCACCACGGTCGAGGACCCCGTGGAGTACCAGATCGAGGGCCTCACCCAGATCCAGGTCAACTCGGAGATCGAACTGAGCTTCGCCAAGGTCCTGCGCTCGATCCTGCGCCAGGATCCGGACATCATCCTGGTCGGCGAGATCCGCGACTTGGAGACGACTGAGATCGCCGTCCGCGCCGCGCTGACCGGGCACCTGGTCTTCGCCACCCTGCACACCAACAACGCGGCCGGCGCGGTCGCGCGCCTCACCGAGATGGGGGCGGCCCCGTACCTGATCGCGAGCTCCCTGCGCTGCGCCATGAGCCAGCGTCTGGTGCGCAGCATCTGCCCCGAGTGCCGGCAGCCCGCGGCGCTGAGCCCGGAACACGTCGCCTTCTTCAAGGACCAGCTCGGCCTCGAGCCGGCGCAGGCCCAGGCTTTTCGGGGCCAGGGCTGCCGCCACTGCTTCTTCACGGGCTTCCGCGGCCGCACCATCATCTCGGAGCTGCTCGTCGTCGGCGAGGACATCCGGCGCGAGATCGTGCTGAAGGCGACCTCCTCCCAGATCGAGGCGGCGGCTTTGCGCCAGGGCATGAAGACCATGCTCCAGGACGGCCTGGAGAAGGTGCTCCGGGGCCTGACGACTTTGGAGGAAGTGCTCGAGGTCTGCGAGGACGTCGAACCTCCGGTCGCGGCCGTCCAATGAACAAACCGATTTGCGCGCGGAAGAAGCGGCGTTGGAGAGCCAGGTAGAATAAAAGACGGGAATGGCCTCGACCATTCCCGCCAAGCAACGATCAGCGGCCGGAGGGACATCTACCCCCAGTCCGATCCTGGCGGTCACTCTGGCGTTGATATGGTTTTATAGCCGATTCCTCATGAAGAAAACTCACTGGATCCTGCTGCCGGTCGACATCCTGGTCCTTTGGGCTTTTTTAAAGGCCCGCCCCGCCGACATGCTCTTCTCCCCCACGGGAGCCCCGGGCGCCGCCGCCGTGTTCGTGGCTCTCATCTCGCTTCTCTGGATCTTCGCGCGGAGCGTCTATCTGGCGGCGATGTTCCGCGAAACAAAAAAGTCGGCCGCCTGCTGGCTGGCGGCGCTGGCGGTCGTGCCCGTGGCCCTGATCGCCGCCGCGGCGTTGGTTTACACGACATATTTCTCCGTGCGCACCGAGCTGCGCGAGGCCGAGCTCGAGAAAAGAAACATCCGTGTGCCGGCAGGCTACGAGGGCTATCTGGCCATATACAACCCCGGTGGAGAAACCTCCCGGAACGCTTGTGCGTTTCCTGCCGCGGTGCCCGATCCGGGGTTTTACGAGATCCCCGGAGGCTGCTCCCAGGAGGATTTCGCCGCCCGTTTTTCCCTGTCCAATTCCCGGATCGATTTTTCCGCTCCGGATCGGAGAGAAGCTCTCTGGAATTCCAAAGATTCCATCAACGGACAGGGTTTCATAGTGATCTATTTCGTCGAATCGGAGATGCATCACCAGCAGAGCCCGATCGCCTCTCTCTCGGATTTTTCATTGAGGAAAACTGTTTTGGGTTTCAAGCGGGCGCGCGCGGAAAACCCGGCGCTCCGGTTCAACGACTTTTTCGCAGCCTGCTCCTTGAGATGCCAGAGGACCATGGGGGACGCTCAAGAGAAAATCAGCGTCCGGAGATTGGAAAGCACCGGATCCCTCGCAGACGCGGTGGCTGCATTCGACGCAGAGCCAGCCTGCCTGTCGGCCTGGGTGGAGGCGAGCATCGTTCGATCCGTGCTGCGCAATCTCACGCGGAACCCGCAAGCCCCCCGGGAGTGGGATGTCCTGAAGAAAAGACGGGGTGATTTTGTTTCCTTCATTGACCAGAATCTCTGGATAGGCGTTGAAACCATGGGCAGACCTGTTCCCGCCGTTCTATGCCGGACGTTCCCCTCTCTGCCGAAATCCGATTGCGACCCGGATCGGAAAGCGAACAACCCGGAAGGAAGAGAGCCCTTCTAGGCCGCTTTCCATGCTCCGTGTATCGATCCTAGCGACTTCGGGCCCTAGTTGGGCCCGAAGTCGGAAGGGGGGAGGCCGAAGGGATGATCCTGGCGCGGCGAGGGGCTCGAAGCGGGGATATTTCTACAATCTTTCGAGGGCGAACTGAGCCAGTGAAGCGAAGGGAGGGAGGAAGGTCAGTCCGCGGCGCTCAGGGCGCGATCAGGGCTTCCACATTGCGAGCCCACTTCACGCCTTCATGGTTGTCGTAATGCGCGCCGACGGGATTGTGGGCTAGGCCGCGGCTGTCGATCATGTCGCAGGTGCGGCCGCTCGCCTGGATAATCCGCGGGAACACGCTGCCGTAAAAGTTTGCGACGATGGGTACATACTCACCAGACGACGACGGCATCAGAGGCGGGCCGATCCAGATGCAGCGGCTTTCGGGGGGGATCATCCCCATCAGTTTGACGCCGTCCGCCACGTCTTGGTTGATGCCGTTGCTGTTGGCGCCTAGTTCGAAAACGAACACATTGGCATTGCTGCCTTTTAGGATGTTCGCGACCGCAGGCATCGGCGGTGTTTTCACCATACCGACCTGAGGAGCGGCTCCGGGGAGATGCAAGAGAAAGCCGCATTTCGGATCGTGGCGCTCCTGCCCCAGCCACCAGAGCATCGAGGATCCGCAGACCGCGTAGGTCGACAGGTCCCAGCCTTTATTGCGCAAATCTTTATCAAGCGTCTGGCCGAAAGACCCGGCGCTATGCGAGTCGCCCAGGAGGACCGCTCGGATCGGGCCTGAAAGAGGTCTAATCGCACCAGCAGAGACTCCCAGGACCCCGGACATCCCCCCGGCGTTCTTATTTGCGTTGTCGTACATTTGCTTCGCGTTCTGGTCGAATTCCTGGCGGGTTCCTGGTTCTCCGATTTCAGCGGGGGCGCCCGCGACGCCGGAGGCGTAGCCGGTGGGTGGCGGCCCCGAGACCTGCCCGAAGCGCGCGTGGGCCGGGGGGGCAAGATTCGGCGCAGAAGAGGGCTCGTCGTCCGACCCGCATGCGGCCAGGGTCAGGATCATTGCGGCGGCGACAATGACGGTCAGTCGCTTCACGTAGATACTTTAATAGAGAAGGCGAATTTCGTCAAGGGTCTTTGACAAATAAAGACGGAGACTGGTTTTGGCCAGTCTCCGTCGGTGTTGGCTGCTTTTTAGAGCCTGCCCCCAAGGAGAATCGAACTCCTGTTTCAGCCTTGAAAGGGCCGCGTCCTAACCGTTAGACGATGGGGGCCTGAAATCAGCCGCAAATCATGAGCCCGGTGGGATTCGAACCCACGACCCTACGCTTAAAAGGCGTATGCTCTACCAACTGAGCTACGAGCTCGACGGCATAGAGTTTACAACAATTATTCGTGCGTGGTGAAGGATGTTCTCGGAAGGGTGGTGCCTACTCATAAGTCAACGGCCCTTCAATTGGTTATACGCATCCCATTGACCTGCGGAGAGTTCCGGCATGCCTCCGTCCTTGCAATCGGGATAAAGCGCAATGCCGGCGATTTTGGAGGCTCTCTTGATTTTTCTGATGCCCTTCAATGCATTAGTGACATTCTCAACGGCCGGGTTATGGGAGGGCGTTGCGTCCTTGTAAGCGGGCAAGCCTATGACTAAATCAGCTCGGGCGCGCAGCGCTTTTGCAATAGCGTCCACCTCGCATTGGACGAAAAGCGCATACAGCTTAGGTTCGGCTATATGAGTATCGTAGGCCATGACAGCGACCTCGTCCACTTGTGCCCCGACGCTTCGGTAGTAACGAGAGGACCATGTGAACTTCGTGTTGCTCGCCGTCAATGTGGGGGTAGCGACGGACAATCGCTTTGATGGTCCGATATCACGCTTGGTTTCTTCCAGCAAATCCAGATACTTCTTATCCCCGCCGCTTGCCGGTTCATAATCAAGGTGTATCCCATCCAGTCGTCTGTTGGATGAAAGAAGGTCTCCCATGCTGGACGCCATTTTCATGCGTACATCGGCGTCCGCGATTCTGAGCTTGTTGCTCGCCCCCTTGTTCACCCAGGCCAGAATAATAAAGTGAACGCTTCCCGGTGCATGGAGATTCTCATATTTCTGGACTGCGTTGAGGAATGGCTCCAATCCCGGGGGAGCGGCAATCACTCCCTTCGGGGTGAAGGACCCTACGTTAAGATAAAGCTGGTTGACGTTATGATGCCATAGGCTATCGAGGAGGGGTTCGATTTCTCCATATGGATGGATAGCACTGACCCAATAATACGCTGTCCATTGTGAATTCCTGGGCGCCATCTGCGGTGATGTGGCCTGCGACACGGAACCGGTCCTTAAGGAGTCGGTGCAGCCGGGGCAAAACAGGAGTGCCATCGCAATAGCGACGCCCGACAATTTCACCTGGGTGCCTCTTCAGTCCCTAAGGCCTAGCATCGGTGGGGTGTCACCCGCAGGGGTCCGCGCGATGAATCCCATCAGCAGCGCGGCGAGGTCTTTGCGCGAGCGGCCGAGCCTCTGGAGGTCGCGGTGGTCCAGCTGTTCATGCCAAGGCTTGTCAGGGACGCGGTTCGAGACATGGAGGAGGGCGAGCGCCCTCTTTCCGGTCTTCTTCGACGCGGAGAACACAGCGGAGCATTCCATGTCCAGGCAGTCCACGCCTAGCGCGCGGAATCGGGGCAGATACGTTTCTTCCAGAGCCAATGAACCCACCGTGGCGCATGTTCCCTCGGCCAGGCCGGAGTACGAGGAGAAATCCTCCGCCAGCCCCGCGTCTGGATGGTAGCAGTCGGCTCCTTCCTTCTCCGCGAGCATGCGGCTGAAACTCTCGAAGTCGAAGGCCTTCCTCACCGAATAGGCCGCGCCGATCCCGCCGCCGATCCCGCCGCAGCAGTTGAAAAGGTAGATGTTCCTGCAGGGGGAATCGGCGAGGTTCAGGACGCAGTCGCCGGCCAGCAGATTGTAGTGCGTCCCGATGATGGAGGCGTGCTGGGAATCCGCGACCCGGAAATAGTCGCCGCGCGCGCGCTCCAGGGTCCTCGGTCCGGCGAAGAGATCGACTTCATTGAGAGGAGTGAGGATGCAGTCCGGCTTGATGAGGGATTTCTCGATCCCGAACAGCTTTTTAAATGTGTCCATGATTCAGTTCGATCCGTGCGGTCCGTATGGCGGCGTCCTCTCGGGCCGAGCCCCGGGACACGTCAGCGGCCGAGCTGCTCCAGGGTCTTGGCGTAAGCGTGGTAGAGACCGGTGGTCCGGCTATTGCTCGGGATCATCTGCTCGAGGGTCTGCCACCAGAAGCCGCCGCACAGCGATCGGGGCATGGCGCAGGAGGCCGTGGCGGCGAAGACCAGCAGGTCCTCGCGTGCGGCCGGGATGTCGTCGGGCCTGAGCCACCAGTACCCCTGGAGCTTCTCCTTGTCCACATAGCCCAGGCTGCCCAGCATCAGGCTCTTGTCGGACAGTTCGCCCTGCGCGCGCTCGAAGATGGTCTCGAAGGCCAGGCCCACGGGGTTGTCGTCCGGCTGCAGGCTCAGAGACAGCACGTCGAGGTTCCGGCCGAAGCCCTGGCGGGAGTAGCGCTTGAGCCAGCCGAAGAGCGAGTGCTCCGCGTCCGGGGCCGTGCCGTCCCACCAATAGAGCGTGGCCACCGTCTCCAGGCTCGGGTCGAGCTCTTTGACCTTGGCCGCCCCGGCGGAGTAGATGCGATAGACCTGGTCGCAGGTCAGGGGGGAACTGACGCCGCCCAGCCAGTCTCCGTTGAGCTCGTTGCCCACCTCCCAGGAGCGGATCTGCTCCTTGTAATGGAGCACCAGGTTCTGGGTGCGCTGCGCGTAGACTTCGGGGGTCATGGTCCGCGGCCACTGGCCGGTGTCCAGGACCGTGCCCATGATGCGCAGCTTCTGGTCGCGCAGCTCCGTCACGATGGAGTCGTACTCGTTGAAGGAGCGCCTGCTGCCGTAGACGAAATCATCCGGGTTGCTGCGGAACACCAGCCTCACCCAGTTGGCGCCCGTACGCTTGATCGCCTTGATGATGCCCTCGTAGTGGTCGAGCCGCTGGAAGATGCTCTCGTCGATGACCAGGCCGAAGCGCAGGGCGCCTTGGCTCTTCTGATCCCGGGCGATCTGCAGGCCGTGTTCGAAGAGCATCTTCTGCCAGGCCGCGGACACCGCGGCCAGGGCCGTGTCGAAGGCCTGGGCGCGCGCGCCGCCGTCTTTCACGGCGTGAGCCCGGCTCATCAGCGATTGGGCCAGGTCCGCGGCCTTGAGTGCCTTGGCACCGGGCTTGTAGAGCGGGGTCCAATCGGCCGTGCGCTTGCGCAGGGACTCTCGGAAGCGGCGGTACTGGGTGATGGCGATCTCCTCGTTGAGGAACACCGCGTCCCCATCGGAGAAGCCCGTGCCGGCCTTGTCGGCCCAGACCGTGGAGACCCCGTCGTCGGCCACGGGCCAGGGCAGGCTCAGGCTCGCGCGCGGGAGGTCCTCCCAGCCTAGCGTCATCAGCTCGCCCTTCTGCTCCAGGACCGGCCGGGACGCGGCGGCGGGGTCATCGGGCGGTGCGACGAAGATGCCGGAGAGCTGCGGGTCCGCGGCCGGGGCGCCGGCCGTAAGGAGGTCCGGCCGGCCGGCACCGGCGGAACTTCCGACACCGCCGGCGCGGTCGGCGCGGCCTATGAAGGAAAGGAACTCTTGGAGTTTGAGGACCTTGCCGGAGCGGTCGTAGGCGATGAGCTTGACGGACTTGCGGCCCGTCGCCGCTGCCGCCGGGACGGGTGCGCCGGAGGCGGAGGCGGCTACCGCCGCCAGCAGGAAGGCGCCTAGGGCCGGGAGTGGCATGGCAGCAGTGACCTTAGCAAATTTATTCCTTTTTCTTAACGTGCTCATGGGCGGTGAGGTGGTCCCGGCAGTATCCCAGGCCCCGGCATTCGGGGCAGTAGCGGAAATCCATCGTCGGATGGGACACATCGGTGATGCCGCAGACGGCGCAGCGGTGGAAGGCCTCCTTCTTTTTCGAGAGATCCCGGACCGTCACGGCCATGCGGCGCCGGCCGCTCTTTATAAGCCACAGGATGTCCCGGCCGAAGAAGACGAGGAAGTTCCCGACCGAGGCCAGCACGAAGAGCCGCGTCTGCCAGGTCCCGGCCAGGAATTCGAAGCCGTAGCCGATCCAGGTCAGCAGCGCCAGCCACTTGACCTTGACCGGGAGGATGAAGAGGATGAGGAACTCAAAATCGGGATAGAGGAACGCGAAGGCGAGGAACACCGAACCCCCGATGAAGACGTTGGTCGCGGGAAGCCCCGGCACCAGCAGGGCCGCCGCCACAGTGAGGGCGTAGCCCACGAGGAGGAAGAGGTTGTAGCGCCAGGCCCCCCAGTTCCCCTCGAGCGCGCTGCCCATGAGATAGAAGATGTACCAGGCGAACGCGGCGAAGAGTGGGTTGCTCAGGGGCGGGATGAACAGGAAGGTCGCGAAGCGCCACCACTCTCCGGAGAGCGCCAGCGCCGGGATGAAGACGCAGCGGTCGAGGGCGATCATGCCCGACCGGTCGGCGAAGTAGAAGATTACCTGCCCCGCGACGAGGATGCGGGTCAGGTCCGGGACGGCGTAGCGCTGGAGCCTGCGCTCAAGTCTCCCCCACATGGAGCCATCTTACCTTTTTGCGGCCGGAAGCCGAGCCTTTTCCATGCGGGCCGGGGCGCGCAGCAGGCCTCTCGTCGACAAATTGCATCCCCCGGGTAAAGTTGTTATAATTCTTGCCAGTTCCGTCGGGAAACGGATCGATTTCGCGAGCCGCGTCGGACCCTATAACTTGGCCTCCACTCTGCAGTCCCCGTCCGGGCTTGGTGCCGCGCCGTCCGTAGGAGAGCGGTGAAGCACCGCTTCGGGCACCGTCGCCATCGCGTCGCCCTGCGGCCGAAGGTGCGCCGCCGCCGGCTGAGGCTCCTGGCCGCCGCGGCCGCGCTGGCGCTGCTGACCGGCGCCGCGGGCCTCACCGTGCGGCATCTCTGGCGCGGCCTGCCCCCCCTGCCGAAGCTGATGGGCCGTCTGGATCCTCGCGTCGAGCGCATGACCGTGTCGGGGGTTCCGGCCGTCCTGGCCGAGCCCATGGCCGCCTATCTCAACGACCCGACCGATTCATTCTCGGACCGATTGGCGGGGCTCCCCCGACGCTTCCCGGCCGTCAAGACCTGGCAGGTCCGGCGCGACTGGTCGGGACGCGACGCGCGCGTGGAGGTCACTCTGCGCCGCGCGGTCGCCGTCCTGCGGAGCGCGGGCCGGCCGGCGGGATTCCTCGACGAGGGCGGCGGCGCCTTCGAAGCGCCGGCCGAGCTCTATCCCGAGGCGCGGCTGAGCGTCGAGGCGGGCGGCGCCGGGGCCGAGCAGCTCAAGGGGTTGCCCGCGGTCCTGGAGGTCCTCGCCCGAGACGCCGGTCGTAAGGAATGCCGTCCGGCCGGCACCTGCGGAACTTCCGATACCGCAGGCGCGGACCTGCCGTCGCCGGCGGCGCAGCTGGCCTTCCGCTCCGCGTACGAGGGTTGGGAGGTGCGGCTGCAGGACGGGACCCAGGTCCTCTGGGGGGACCTGAGGTGGACCCGGGAGAAGCTCGCCCGTCTGCGGGAGGCGCTCTTCGACGCTCGCGGCGGCGCGGCCGCCGCCGCGCCCGTGCTGGCGGACCTGAGATACTTCGAGGACGGACGGGTGCTGCTCAGGCCCCTGACCGCCAATCGGATTCCAACGAGGTGATGGGCATGGCCAAAACGGACGTGATCGCCGGGCTGGACATGGGCAGCGGTCGGGTGACCTGCCTCATCGGCGCCCCCGAGCCGGAGGGCGGGCGCATGCGGGTCCTGGGCGGCGCCAGCGTCGCCTGCCGGGGCATCAACGGCGGCGTGGTGGTCAACATCCTCGAGACCAAGAACGCCGTGAGCCAGGCCCTGGAGGAGGCGGAGGCCTCGGCCGGGGTCACGGTCAACGGCCTGTTCCTCGGCGTGCGCGGCACGCACCTGCAGTCCTTCAACAACAAGGGCGCCTTCAACATCGCCCGCACCGACCGGGAGATCACCGCCGAGGACGTGCACAGCGTGGTGGCCAACGCCAAGGCCATCCCCCTCTCCTCGGACCGCGAGATCCTGCACGTGGTTCCCCAGAGCTTCTCTTTGGACCGCCAGCGCGGCGTGCCCAACCCCGTCGGGATGGAAGGCGCGCTGCTGGAGGTGGACGTGCACATCGTCACCGCCTCGAGCGCCCACATCAACAACGTCACCAAGGCCGTGACCCAGGCCGGCTTCGAGGTCCACGAGCTGGTCTACGGCCTCTTGGCCACGGGTGAGCAGCTGGTGACCCCGGAGGAGAAGGACCTGGGCTCGCTCTTGGTGGACCTGGGCGGGCAGTCGGTCTCGCTGGGGGTCTACTCCGAGGGCAGCATCCGCTACTCCAAGGAGATCGGCATCGGCTCCGACTTCATCACCCGCGACCTGGCCGTGGGCCTGCGCACCTCCATGGCCACGGCCGAGCGCTTGAAGATCGCGCACGGCATCGCGCATTCCTCGCTGCTCAACGGCGACGAGGACATCGAGTTCAACCGCGTGGACGGCCGCACCCTGGACCGGGTCAAGACCAGCACCATGATGAGCTACATCCTGCCCCGGGTCGAGGAGATCTTCAGCATCGTGGCCGATACCCTGCAGAGCTCCTCCTACACGGACCTGGTGAGCCCCGGCGGCCTGATCCTGACCGGGGGCGGCAGCCTCATGAGGGGCGTGACCGCCGCCGCCGAGGAGATCCTGGGCCTGCAGGCGCGCGTCGGCCTGGCGCATCCTGAACAGGTGGCCGGCGACGAGAAATGGTTCAGCCCGGTCTACGCCACGGCCATGGGGCTGATGACCTTCGCCAACGTCTCGCGCTGGGGCACGGGAGTCTCGCGCCTGACTCCGCGCAAGAAGCCCGCGTGGATGCGGCGCGTGAGCTCGATCTTTGAGGACTTGGTTTGAAGATCGAGATCTCCGAGGATTTCAAGGACACCCGCGCGGTCATCAAGGTGATCGGCGTGGGCGGCGCCGGGGGCAACGCCGTCAACCGCATGGTCGACGCTGGCCTGCGCGGCGTGGAGCTCATCGCCGCCAACTCCGACGCCCAGGACCTGCGCCGCAGCAAGGCCGAGGTCCGCATCCAGATCGGTGAGACCGTGACCAAGGGTCTGGGCGTGGGCGGCGACCCGTCCAAGGGCCGCGCGGCCGCCCAGGAGTCCGAGGCCCAGCTCCAAGAGGTCCTCTCCGGAGCGGACATGGTCTTCGTGACCGCGGGCATGGGCGGCGGCACCGGTACGGGCGGAGCGCCGGTCGTGGCCAAGCTGGCCAAAGCGGCGGGGGCGCTGACCATCGGCGTGGTCACGCGGCCTTTCCGTTTCGAGGGCATCCAGCGCGCCAACCTGGCCGAGAGCGGCATCCAGGAGCTGCGCCAGAGCGTGGACACCCTCCTGGTCATCCCCAACGACCACCTCTTCGACGTCGTGGAGAGCGACACCCCTTCCGACGAGGCCTTCCGCAAGGCTGACGACGTGCTGCGCAAGGCCGTGCAGTCCATCTCCGACGTGATCACCACATCGGGGACCATCAACATGGACCTCAACGACCTGCGCGCCATCATGAAGGACGCGGGCGAGGCGCTGATCGGCATGGGTGAGGCCGAGGGCGCCAACCGGGCGGTCCGGGCGGCCAAGGAGGCGATCTCCTCGCCGCTTCTGGAGAACGTCAACATCACGGGCGCCAAGGGCCTCATCGTCAACCTCACCGGCCGCAAGTCCACCTTGACCCTGCACGAGCTCGACGAGGTCATGGGCCATATCCAGCCGCAGGTCAGCCCCGAAGCCAAGGTCAAGGTCGGCAAGGCGTTCGACGAGTCTTTGGGGGATTCGATCCGCATCACGGTCATCGCCACGGGCTTCCCGGCGCAGCGCACCGGGCGGCACTTGACGCGCGCCGGGCTGCGGCCGGGGATGCTGGCCGCGCGCTACCAGGGCCTGGCCTCGGGCGTCCAGCCCGACGCCCGGCAGGCCGCGTCGGCCCCGGAGGACTGGTCGAAGCCCGCCTTCCTGAGGCTTAAGACCAGGAAGCTGAAACTCCAAGGCGGTTCCTGAGATCCTATGGACCTACAGACCTTGCTCCAGACCATGATCAACAAGCGGGCCAGCGACCTGCACATCCGCGCCGGGGGGCCGGCCTACATCCGCGTGGACGGGATCCTGATGCCCGTCTCTCCCGACCCCATCCCCCCGGCCGATGCCGAGGCCATGCTGAACTCCATCATGACCAAGCGGGGCCATAAGCTCTGGGAGGAGCGGGGCGAGGTCGACTTCGGGTTCCAGGCCGGGGATGTGGCGCGCTTCCGCGTCAACGCCTTCAAGCAGCGCCAGCGTCTGGCTATCGCCATCCGCTTCATCCCGACCACCATGCCGACCTTCCAGGACCTGCGCCTGCCCGTGGCCACCATGAAGAGGATCTCGGACAACAGCCGGGGCCTGATCCTGGTCACCGGCATCACGGGCTCGGGCAAGTCGTCGACCCTCTCCGCCATGGTGGACTACATCAACGAGAACCGGCCCGAGCACATCATCACCATCGAGGACCCCATCGAGTTCGTGCACAAGGACAAGAAGGCCATCGTCAGCCAGCGTGAGATCGGCGAGGACACCCTGACCTACACCGATGGGCTGAAGATGGCCATGCGCCAGGACCCGGACGTCATCCTGGTCGGCGAGATGCGCGACCTGGAGACCACCTCCGCGGCTCTGACCGCCGCCCAGACCGGCCATCTGGTCTTCTCCACCCTGCACACGGGCGACTCCATCCAGACCATCTCGCGCATCATCGACCTCTACCCCCCGCACCAGCAGGCCCTCATGCGCGTCCAGCTCGCGGAGAGCCTCAAGGCCGTGGTGAGCCAGAGGCTGCTGCCCTGCATCAAGGGCGGCCGCGTGCCGGCCGTCGAGATCCTGATCGTGACGCCCCACGTGCGCAAGAACATCGAGGAGAACAACGCCACCGCCATCGGTCAGGCCACGGCCAAGGGGCAGTTCTACGGCATGCAGACGTTCAATCAGTCCTTGGTCAAGCTCTTCAAGGACGGATTGGTCAAGGAAGAGGACGTGATGGAGGCCGCCACGAGCCCGGATGACCTCAAGCTCGCGCTGCGCGGCATCGAGCAGGAGATCAAAGCGGGTTGACTGGCCGTCCGGGATAAAACGCCGAGGAGGATCGTGACATGTTCGCCGAGGGATACATCGGGATCGCAGGGACGATCGGAGTGGGGAAGTCCACCCTGACCACGGATTTAGCGAAGGCGCTCAACTTCGAGGCCGTCTTGGAGGAGGTGGACGGGAACCCCTACCTGGAGAATTTTTACCACGACATGAAGGGTTACGGAACCATGATGCAGGTCTGGCTCCTGAACCACCGCTTCCGCCAGCATCGCGAGTTCATCACGCGCATCTCCTTGGGCAAGATCCGCGGCGTGGTCCAGGACCGGACCATCTGGGAAGACACCATCTTCGCGCGCATGCTCAACCATCACCCCGAGAAGATCATCACGGACATGGACTACAACACCTATCTCGACCTTTTCGACAACATGGTCCTGCGCGAGCTGGTCTTCCCGCAGTTGCTGATCTACCTCGACGTCAACCCGGAGACCGCCATCAAGCGCATCCATGCCCGGGGCCGGGTCATGGAGCAGACCATCACGCTCGACTACCTGCGCGCTTTGAAGGAGAATTACGAAGCCTTCATCTCCGAGATGGAGCAGGCCGGGGTGCGCATCCTGCGCATCAAGTGGGAGGAGTTCCGGCCCATCTCCGAAGTGGTGCGCCTGGTGCATGAATATTCCCTGAAGCCTTCCAGCTTCACCAAGTGGGTCCGGCCCTTGCGCCGCACACCCAAGATGGACCCCAAGCCCAAGCTCCTGGAGACCCCGGCGACGGAGTCCAAGGCGGCGCCGGTCAATGTCGCCGTCTGAGGCCATGGCCTCGGGTTGGACCGAGGCTTCCGGCTTTCTCCGTCATGAGGAAGGCGCGCTCAGGTGCGGCTTCACCATGCGGGCTTGCGGCGACATGCGCTACGCTCGCCTGCGCCAGGAGGCCTTGGCCAGGGCCGGCGCCCCGGAGGCCGACGCCCGGCTGCTCCGGCAGGTACATGGAAAGGGCATCTCCATCCTCCGTCGTGACGACGATCCCGGCGCGCTCCCGCGCGCCGACGGTTGGCTGACGGACCAGCCGGGCGCGGTCGTCGGCGTGGTCGTGGCGGACTGCCTGCCGGTCTGGATCTGGGCACGTTCGGGTAAGGCCGCGGGGGTCTTCCATGCCGGATGGCGCGGCCTGGAGGCGGGCATCCTGCCCGCGGCCGTGGCGGAGTTCTTCCGTACTTTCAACATCCGGCCGGGCGAGCTCGAGGCGGCCGTGGGGCCGCATGCCGGCGCGTGCTGCTACCGTGTGGGCGGCGACGTGGCGGGCCGGTTCCGCAAGGAGAGTCTGCGGCTGCGCGGCGGCGAGGTCTTCCTGGACCTGGGGGCCGAGGCGCGGACTCAGTTGATTGGTGCCGGGCTGATGGCCGAGGCCGTCGGGGTCTCCTCCGACTGCACGATCTGCCGGCCGGGCTTGCTCTATTCCTATCGACGGGAAGGCGGCCGGGGCCCCCGCTGCGGGCAGATGCTGGCCTTCCTCTGGCTGGAGGCCTGATGGAGATCCTGCCCAAGCGGAGTCTGCGGGGCGTGACCCCGTTCGCGCCGGAGCAGCCCAACGAGCAGATCCGCCGGGAGCTGGGTTTGAAGGAGATCGTGCGCCTGTGCTCCAACGAGAGCTCCCTGGGGCCCTCGCCCAGGGCCCTGGCCGCCTACCGGCAAGCGGCCGACTCGCTCTCGTGTTATCCCGACGGCGGCAGCCCCGGGCTGTGCGCCGCGCTGGCCCGGCATCATAAGCTCCGCCCCGAGAACGTGCTCGTGGGCAGCGGCTCCGACGAGCTCATCCGCATGCTCTGCGAGGCCTTCCTCGACCCGGAAGACGAGGTCATCGTCTCCCAGCACGGCTTCGTGCGCTTCCGCCAGCAGGCGGCCATGATGGGCACCCGCATCATCGAGATCCCGATGGCGGACTGGACCCACGACCTGGAGACCATGGCGCGGGCGGCCAACCCCCGCACCAAGATCCTCTTCGTGGCCAACCCCAACAACCCGACCGGGACCTACAGCACGGCCGCCGAGCTGCGGGACTTCCTGCAGGCCGTCCCGGCCACGGCTCTGGTGGTGCTCGACGAGGCCTTCTACGACTTCGCCGTGGAGAACGACGACTATCCTCGCACCGTCCCGCTGTGCGTGCGCAAGCATCCGAACCTGGTGGTCCTGCGCACCTTCTCCCAGGCCTACGGGTTGGCCGGCCTGCGCGTGGGTTACGCGGTGGGCGACCCGGAGGTGTTGGGCTGGCTCGATCGCATCCGCCTGCCTTTCAACGTGAACCTGCCGGCCCAGCGCGCCTGCCTTGCGGCACTGGGCGACAAGGCCTTTTTGGCCCGCACCGTGGAGGCCACCATCCGCAGCCGGGAGATCCTGGCCTCCGCCCTGCGCGAGCAGGGCTTCGGCGTGCTGGACTCGGCCACGAACTTCCTCTTCATCCATGCGCGCATCCGGGGCCGGGCCCTGAGTCGGGCCCTGTTCAAGCGCGGCATCGTCATCCATCCCCTCGACGAGTACGGACTCACCGACCACGTGCGCATCTCGGTGGGGACCCCGGAGCAGAACGGGATCCTGCTCAAGGCGCTCAAGAGCGTCATGGGGGAGGCGGCGTGAGGAGAAGAACGGCTCCCCCGACGCGAAAGGGTTATATCATAGCCATGGACGGCCCTGCGGGCGTGGGCAAGTCCACGGTCGGGCAGTGCGTGGCCAAGCGGCTGGGCTATCACTTCATCAACACCGGCGAGATGTTCCGGGCCCTGACCTGGAAGGCCCTGGAGGACGGCGTCGACGTCGAGGACCAGGAGGCCGTCGTGCGCCTGGCCCGGCGGCTCAAGTGGGATTTCCGCCCGACGGAGGGCGGCGTCACGCTCAAGACCTTCATCGACGGCCAGGGCGTGACCGTGCAGATCCGCGAGGAGCGGGTCAGCGCCAACTCCAGCGCGGTGGCGGCCAACCCGGGGGTGCGGCGCTTCCTCTGCCGACTGCAGCGCCGGCTCGGCCGCCTGGGCGGCATCGTCATGGAGGGCCGCGACATCACCACGCACGTCTTCCCGGACGCGGACTTCAAGTTCTACCTGGACGCCTCGGCGGCCGAGCGGGCCCGCCGCCGCTACCGCCAGCTCAAGGCCTCGGGCCTGTCCGCGGACCTCGCGAAGATCCACGCCGCCATCCTGCAGCGGGACCTCAACGACCTCAAGCGCAAGATCAACCCCCTGAGCCAAGCCGCGGACGCGACGGTCATCGACTCCACCTACCTGAGCATGCGCCAGGTGGCCGGGAAGATGCTGCGCCTTATCCGCCGCAAGCCCTGACTCCTCTTATGGCCGTCGAACTCGACTGGGAGGAGGACGCCCGGCCCATCCTGTATCGGACGGCCGGCCCCTTCGGCCGCTGGCTCATGAGGATGGTCTGGCGCCTGAAGGTCTCGGGCCTGGAGCATATCCCGGCGCGCGGCGCCGTGATCATCGCCAGCAACCATATCTCCAACATCGACCCGCCTTTGGTGGGCTGGGCCGCCCTGCCGGTGCGCAGCCTGCGGTACCTGGCCAAGATGGAGCTTTTCCGGATCCCGGCCCTGGGTTGGTTCCTGCGCAACGTGGGCGCCATCGCTTTGGACCGCGGCCGCGCGGACGTGGCCGCGGTGCGCACGGCCCTGGAGGTCCTCGGCCGCGGCCGGTGCCTGCTCGTTTTTCCGGAAGGGACGCGCTCCAAGGACGGCCGGCCCGGCCGGCCCCGGGGCGGGGTGGCCTTCCTGGCGGGCAAGAGCGGCGCGCCGGTCGTCCCGGCGCGGGTGGTCAACACGGACCGGCTCCTGAGCCTGCGCCCGCTCGAGGTGCGATTCGGCGAGCCTCTGCGCTTCTCCGGCGACCCGGGGGACCGGGGCCAGTGCCAGGCCTTCGCGGAACTGGTGATGGAGCGGGTATTTTCACTATAATGTGCAGGTCACAGCGGCACCCAGCGCCCGGCGGCCCAGAGTCGGCCCGGCGCCTTCCAGGAGAACCCTCATGGCAACCGTAGAAGATCGGATCGAGAACCAGCTTCCCAGCCCGGCGGCGTCTGTGGACGTGGATCTGCCGGCGGCGCCCTCCGGCGCCGGCGAGGGGGAGATGTCCATGGAGGCGCTCTTGGCCAGCCAGGACGAGCTCCAGCAGAAGCTCTCCGGCAAGCAGGTGGCCTGGGTCAAGGTCATCTCCACGACCAAGGATTACGTCCTGGTGGATGTGGGGGAGAAGAACGAGGGCGCGGTCCCGGTCGCCGAATTCGACGACGAAGGCGACTCCGGAGAGCGCAAGTTGCCGGTCGCGGGTCAGCGCATCCCGGTCCTGCGTGCGGGTCCCGGGCGGCGCGACGGCCACACGCTCCTCTCGTACAAGCGGGCGCGGGCCGAGACCGGCTGGGCGGCCGCGCTCAAAATCTTCCAGGAGAAGGGCCGGGTGCGCGGCCGGGTCACGGCCGCCATCAAGGGCGGCTACCTCGTCAACGTCAACGGCGTGACGGCGTTCCTGCCGGCCTCCCTGGCCGACCTGCACCCGGTGCGCACCCCGGCCCGCATGGTCAAGACCGGCGTGCGCTGCTACATCATCGAGGTCAACGAGGCCAAGCGCCAGCTCGTGCTCTCGCGCAAGGCCGTGCTCGAGGAGGAGGCCGCCAAGCGGCGGGTGCAGCTCATGGCCGAACTGCGCGTCGGAGAGGTGCGCATCGGCCGGATCCTGCATGTCGGCGCCAACGGCGTGACCGTGGACATCGGCGGCGTCGAGGGCACCGTGCGCATGAGCGAGGTCTCCTGGGGCCTGCCCAAGCTGCCGTCCGGCGTGGAGCGCGGTTCCAAAGTGAAGGTCAAGGTGCTCTCCAAGCCCGTGGACGACAAGTCCGCCGACCCCGTCCTGCTGGGGATGAAGCAGCTCACGCCCAACCCGGCGGACGCCCTGCGCCGCAAGTTCCCGCCCAAGACCGTGGTCAAGGGCAAGGTCGCCGAGTCCTCGCCCACGGGCCTGAAGCTCGTCCTGGAGGGGGGGACGCCCGCCTTCTGCGCGGCGGCGGACTGCGACCCGGTCTCCGGCTACAAGGCGGGCGACCCGGTCTCCGCCATCGTCGTGTCCGTCAACACCAACACCTTCGAGGTCCTGGTCTCCCTCAGCAAGTTCGAGGAGATCAAGGACCGCAAGCGCATGGCCCAGTACCTCAAGGCGCCTCCGCCGCTGACCCTCGGCCAACTCCTCTCGCCCGAGAAGAACGATTGACGGGACAGGCCACTCCGGCGGGCGGTCCGCAGGGCGTACAGCCCTCCCCCCGCATCCGTCCCTCGCGGCCGGTCTGGGCCGTCCTGAGCGGCTGGCTGGAATCCCCGTCGGCGTGGTTCGCGCTGGTGGCGGCCTCGGTCCTGCTCTGCGCGCTGATCTACTTCGGGCTCATGCGGCCCTCCCGGCCGTCCCGGCCGCGCGCTGATTTCCCCGTCCGGCCCCAGATCGAGTCGGCCATCGCGGCCGCCCAGGTGCGGCTCTCGGCCAACCCGCAGGATTTCACGGCGCTGGTCGAGCTGGGGATGCTGCATTTTGAGAACGGCGCGCAGACCTACCCGGACGCCGTCAACGAGTTCGAGGAGGCGCGCCGCCTGGGTTCGCTCGACCCCCGCATCTTCTACTGCCTGGGGGTGATGTACCAGGAACTCGGCCTCTACCCCTTCGCTCTGGAGGAGTACCAGAAGCATCTGCGCAACTTCCCCGACGACAAGGAGGTGCGCATGCTCGCCGCGAAACTCTGCTATCGTCAGGGCGATTACGAGGCGGCGGTCAAGGAGTACGAGCGGCTGCGCTACCATGACCCCAACGACCCGCTCATCATCGAGAATCTGGGCCTGAGCCTCTGGGGCGCCAAGCTCACCGAGCGCGCCGTGGAATGCTTCGAGGCCCTCAAGGCCGCGGGAGGCCTGCCGGCCCGCCGGGCGCAGTTCTACCTGGGGCAGATGGCGTTCGAGGCGGGCCGCTTCCAGGAGGCGCTCGAGCTCATGCAGCGCGGTCTCCCCGCCGATGACCAGCCCGACTTCGGCATCCCCAAGGACCGTATGCACGCGGCCGTGGCCATGGCGTGGCAGAAGCTCAACCGCCCGGCCGAGGCTCGCGACGCCTGGCAGCGGGTCCTGAAGCTCGCGCCCAACGACGCCAAGGCGCTGGCGGCGCTGCGGGACCTCAACCGCCGGTCCCCGCAGAAGAGAGCCAAGAAGCGGTAGCCCCGTGAGGCTGACGGCGTTCCTGGCCGCGTCCTTTCTGATCCTGACGGCGACTTCCGCCGGGGCCCAGGGTTTCGGCCAGAACCAGGTCATCCTCAAGGATTTCCACTGGAAGGTCCGCTCCACCGAGCATTTCGACATCTACTATTACGAGGGCTCCGCGCCCAGGGTGGCGCAGGCCGCGGCGATCCTGGAGCAGGCCTTCGCCCGGGTGCCGCGCGAGTTGGAGATCCCGACGGAGCCTTCGCCCTGGGCCAAGGGCAACGCCAAGAAGCGTGATGTGTGGCGCCGGCGCCCGTTCTTCCTCTACGCCTGCCCGAACGACTTCGAGCAGTCCACCCTCGCCGATACGGGCGACGGGACCGGCGGCATCACGGAGCCGCTCAAGAACCGTTTCATGGTCTACAGCGACGGCACCGACCGTTGGCTCGAAGAGGTCATCACCCACGAGTTCACCCACATCATGCAGTTCCAGGTGCTCATCAACGGCCCCTGGCGGACCGGCGCGATCATCAAGAGCGTGGTCTATCCCCTCTGGATGATGGAGGGCATGCCGAGTCAGGTGACCCATGTCATCGAGTCGGCCATCGAGGAGATGACGATCCGGGACGCGGCCACCTCGGGCGGCCTCATCCCCCTGGTGCACCTGGAGCACTTCGGTCACCTCAAGCCGCACCAGACCACCCTGGCCTACAAGGAGGGCGGCGCGGCCATCGATTTCCTCGCCGAGCAGTTCGGTCGGCGCAAGGTCGGGCGCATGCTCAAGCTCTTCGCCGACCGATTCGAGTCCTCGACCGTGCTCAGCGAGCTCGTGGGCCTCGACGCCTTCGAGTTCGACAGCAAGTTCCGGGAATACGAGCAGACCAAATATCAGCGCGAGGTGCGCCTGGAGAAGCGGCGCGAGCCGTTGGACTACGGGCCCCGGTTGACGCAGCCGACGCCGGACCTCCCGCAGTTCAACACCGTCCCGCTGTTCTCCCCCGACCGCAGGACGCTGTATTATCTCTCCACCCGCCTGGGCTATCCGCCCGCCGTCTATGAGATGGACCTGGGCACCCGCCGCTCCCGGAGGCTCTGGGGCCTCGACCGGACGGGCATCGAGAACACCCCCATGGGCAATTTTGCCTACCTCTCCCGGGTCATGGACCTCTCCCGGGACGGCTCGCGCCTGGTCTTCGCGGGCACCCGCAACCACCGCGACGGCCTCTATCTTTACGACACCCGCACGCGGCGCCTGGAGCGCCGCGAACTGCCGGGCTTCCAGGCCGTGGCCCAGCCGGCCTTCTCCCCGGACGGCCGGCAGGTGGCCTTCTCCGGCATGAAGGATTCCTTCACGGACATCTACCTCTACGACCTGGCCTCCGGCGGGGTCGCCCAGCTCACCTCGGATCCCGAGGACGACGAGATGCCCACTTTCACCCCGGACGGCCGCGCCGTGGTCTACGCGAGCGAGGGGCGGGACGAGCGGGGCTCTGCTCACCGGGGGCGGCGGCTCTACCGCGTCGAGCTCCGGGACCGCTCCGTGACCCAGCTCGAGGACGTGGGGGGGGAGTCGCGCGACCCGGTGGTCTCGGCGGACGGCCGGCGCGTCCTCTTCGTGCGCGACGACGACCGCTCCACCGAGGTCTGCGAGCTCGACCTGGCCGACCGACGGGTCACGCAATTGACCCGCTCCATCGGAGGCAGCTTCACTCCGACCTACGCTCCGGACGGGGACATCGCCTTCGCGGTCCTGCGCGGCGGCAGCGTGCACATCCACAAGGCCAAGCGCGCCGCCCTGGAGGCCGCGGACCTGCCCGAGCAGCGCCGACCCTGGCCCGCGGCGGAGAAGTTCCTCCTGCCCGGCATGGGCAGCGTGGGGGTCTCCAGCGCGCCGGTGGCCCTGTCCGCCGAGCGGCCCTACCGGTTCACGGCTTCGACCGACCTGTTCCTGCCGCTCTTCTTCTACTCCTCGCAGGGGGGCTTCTACTGGGCCAGCTACTGGCAGGGCTCCGACCTCCTGAGCATCCACCAGGCCGCGGCCACCGTCGAGCTCCATTCCGCCCAGAGCTTCGCCTATCAGGTCAACTACCAATACAACCGCTACCGGCCCCAGCTCATCCTGGGGGCCTCCGGGGCGGGCTACCAGGGCCTCTATGACCCCGACCGCAACCTCGACTACGACCAGACGCAGCACAACGAGTATGCGACGGTGCTCTACCCCCTCGACCGGCACCACGCCCTCGCCGCGAGCCTGGCCTCCAGCGTGGAGGCTTTCCGCTACATCGACCCGGACGCGAACTACTCCCGGCAGAGCCGGCTGGGCTCGGTGGCGTTCATCCGAGACGCGGCCACGGGACGCTACCTGGTGCCGCTGGCGGGCGACCGCGTGCGCCTGGCCTACAGCCAGGCGGCCGAAGCGCTGGGCGGCAACATGCGCTATTCCGACGCCGTGGTGGAGGGCCATCAGTTCGTGCCGACCGGCGGCCAGACCACCGCGGCCCTGCGCGTCTACGGGGAGCAGAGCCTGGGCCGTGACGGCGGGGGCCTGGTCCTGGGCGGGGTGGACG